>Ga0222429_100255_pt1 | contig 61867 bp, 46 predicted proteins | sample 1B50Ametagenome_FD_182475 | JGI IMG/M metagenome (GOLD analysis project Ga0222429, IMG submission 182475) | Enriched microbial communities from leaf-cutter ant dump, University of Wisconsin, Madison, United States - 1B50A (version 2) | ecosystem: Environmental > Terrestrial > Nest > Insects nest...
ACAGTATGGCCGGCAGCGGACAGTCTGACCCGTACTTCCCCAACGGCTCAAACAGTTCTTCCACCCACATGAAAGACAGGCTGAAAGGTAATTCATAACCTCATCAATAAAATCAAAAGATCATGTTTAAAAATATGCAAAATATAGACACCGCCTTTCGCCATGTTCGCGGCTTTACTATGCTGGTGATCGTGGGCTGTGTACTGATCAGCGGCTTTGCGATCTATAAAAGCCAGGAACTGGTTTCCCAGATGCAGGCCAAAATATACATTCTGGCTAATGGGAAGGCCCTGGAAGCCTATGCTTCCGAGCGTAAGGATAACATCCCGGTAGAGGCCAGGGATCATGTCAAAACATTCCATTTCCAGTTTTTTACACTCGACCCGGATGATAAGGCGATAAAAACCAACATCACTAAAGCCCTGTACCTGGCCGATGAGAGTGCGAAGCGGGTCTATGACAATCTGAAAGAAAATGGCTTCTATTCTGGCATCATTTCCGGCAACATCAATCAGATCATACGAATAGACAGTGTGGCGGTGGATGTGGACGAATATCCCTACCGTTTCAGATGCTACGCCACCCAAAGCATTATCCGGCCGACCAGTATCACCACCCGGAGCCTGACAACGGAAGGGGCCTTACGTAATGTTTCGCGGAGCGATAACAACCCGCATGGGTTTCTGATCGAAAGATGGAGCACGATAGAAAACCGGGATATCAAAACTGAAAACAGGCGATAAAATGAGATCATCAAAAAGCAGAGAGGGAGCGGCAGTTTCCCAAAAGGAAGACAAGCCTGCTAGCGGGTTAAAACACAGAGCCCAAAACCTGCAAAAGGGCTGGGCGGACTGGATGGGTAGCCGTACGGCCCACTTTAAGAAAAGCCATTGGCTGATTGCCCTTGCACTGTTTGTCTTGTTGGCAGGCGGCTATAGTTTCTACCTGATGCTGGGTAGTTTCCAATGGAACGGGAAAGCCATTTTCTCCATCCTGCCGATACACAAACCGGCATTTTTCCATGAGACCGGAGAAATCCAGCCGAACAATCACCTTGTACTTCCTTCATATGAATACGAGCGGATTCACCTCTTCCGGCTGTATATGGACAGCCTGGCCTCAAGCCCCTCGGGGAAAAAGGCTTATGACAGCATCCTGCTGCACCGGCCGGGCCTGATGGATAGTGTGCTTTTTATTGAAAAGCACTACCAGCCTACTGCAAACAATTAATCAAAACAGGATAATCATGAAAAAACAAGTCAAATCGCAAAAAATCCGGAAAGAGCGGAAGTTCTTCCTGGTGCTACCCGCTCTCACGCTGCCGTTTATTACATTGATATTTTGGGCGTTCGGGGGCGGAAAGGTAGAAGACAGCGCTGCACAAGGGCCGATGCAAACCGGCCTGATCATGAACCTACCCGATGCAGCCCTTAAAGACGATCAGGCCATGACCAAGCTGGATTTCTATAACCAGGCACAGGCGGATTCGGCCAAACTTCGGGAGCTGATGAAGAATGATCCCAACTACCGCCTTATGGCTTTTGGCGGCAGCTCCCAGCCTGCCGCCGATGGATTAAACACTTCACTGAACAGCCATAGCAGGTACAATGACGCTAATGAAGAAAAAATCTACCGGAAACTGACTGAACTGGATCGGGAGCTAAGCAGGCCCTACGAACCAGAGCCTTATGAGGCTCCTTCTTTCAGTAGTAAACAAAGCGGTAGTATACATTCGGCCGATATTGACCGCCTGGAGCAAATGATGCAGAGCATGGCTGATCCGGGCGTAGAAGACGAAGAAATGAGGCAGATCAATAGTGTGCTGGAAGCGATCTTAGACATTCAGCACCCGGAGCGGGTGCAGCAGCGGCTAAGTGAAAATACTACTCAACAGAAAGGGCGGGTCTATCCTGTCACGGCTTCAGCGGCTGATGTACCGATTTCTTTGATCAGCTCCCAGATGGAAGATAGCCGGGTCAGTAACGGGTTTTATTCCCTTACGGAAACCTTCTTTGGCGAAGGTATCCCGAATGCCATTGAAGCAGTCATCCACGAAACCCAGACCCTGGTCAACGGCTCTACGGTGAAACTTAGGCTTGTAAGTGATGTGGTGATCAATGGGGTCAATATTCCCAAAGACAATTTCCTGTTCGGAACAGCCCAACTAAACGGGGAGCGGCTGGGGATCAGGATCAACAGCGTCCGGTATAACAATTCTCTTTTCCCGGTGGAGCTATCGGTCTACGACATGGACGGGCTGGACGGAATATATATTCCCGGTGCCATCACCCGTGATGCGGCCAAAGAATCGGCCGACCGGTCGATCCAGACCATTGGCCTGACCTCCCTTGATCCTTCCTGGGGAGCCCAGGCGGCAACAGCCGGGATACAAGCAGCAAAAACACTGCTTAGCCGGAAAGTAAAACTGGTCAAAGTCACGGTCAAAGCCGGTTACCAGGTGCTGCTCCGGGATGAAAAGCAGAAACAGGATTAAATAGAAATGAGATAAATAAATGTAAAACTTTAAAATTCATTAGTGATGAGAAAGATTAGTGCAATAGGGTTAATGAATTTCATATTGTTCGTTACCAATTTTGACACCCAGGCTCAAAAGGCCTTTGAGAGCATCCCTTCCCGGCAATTAGAGATTGCCTATACCAAAACGACTAACATTGTATTTCCTTTCGCGATCAAAAGCGTGGATAGGGGCAGCAAAGATATCCTCGCCCAAAAGGCAGGCGGTATTGAAAATGTCCTTCAGTTAAAGGCCGCAAAGCAGGATTTCCAGGAAACTAATCTGACGGTCGTAACCGCTGATGGTAAGCTGCATTCTTTTACGGTCAATTACTCCGAAAATCCGGCTGTCCAGAACCTTTCACTTACTACCGAAAACCACGAAAACGGAGCTATCCATTTTTCGGCAGAGAAAATAAATGAAGCCGATGTCCTGCTTTATTCTGGGATTGTGGCAAACAGTGGTAAGACCAATGCATTTAAACGGGATAATAAGTTTGGAATGGAAATGGTCTTAAACGGCCTATTTATCCAGGACAACGTAATCTACTACCGGATCAAGCTCACCAACGACACCCATGTCAGCTATGATATAGATCAGCTCCGCTTCTTTGTCCGGGATCAAAAGAAGGCTAAGCGGACTGCAACCCAGGAAGTGGAAGTAAAGCCGGTTTATGTAGAAGGCAATGTGGATCAGATTGCCGGAAAGATCCAGCGGGTTGTGGTCTTTGCCCTACCCAAATTCACGATACCTGATCAGAAATACCTGGCAGTCCAGCTCATGGAAAAGAACGGGGGCAGGCATTTGGGCCTGAAAATTCACAATAAGACCATCGTGAAGGCGGAACCGGTCAACAGGCTTTAATCAGTAGAACTTTCATTTAAACAGTAAGATCATGAATCAGAAAAATTTTGAATACCTGCGTGACCAGATCAAGTTCACCGGGTTTGGAGAGGCATTGGAGGATAATCTGAAAACGGCTATCGAGAAAGGGAAGCCGGAGTTTAAACTCAACCATTATACCCAATACGGTGATGATACGGTAACAACGGAACTGAATTTCAGTAAGTCCAAGCAAAGCGATATGTATTTCTTTAATTCCTATCGGGTCGGTCTTCAAAAAGAAGGAGTTTCAGACAAGATGGAACAGACTTTTTATATAAATAAAGAAAATAACACTACTCTCAAAGAAGCCTACAATCTACTTAGCACCAGGGCTGTAAGCAAAGGTCCAGCTAACAAAGAGGGGCAGATAGCCAACGAATGGATTCAGTTGGACTTCACACAAACCACGGCGAACGGCAACTTTAAAGTAAAACGTTACCATCAGAATTACGGATATAATTTGGACGAAACTTTGAGCAAGTACCCGATCAGGGAGCTGACCAACCCTGAGTTTAAAAAGAATCTTATTGATTCTTTGAAGAAGGGGAATCTGCAATCAGCAACCTTTCAAATTGACGGAGTAGATAGAAAGTACAGTATTGAGGCTAACCCGCGGTTTAAAACCATCAATGTTTATGATGAGAATATGCAAAGGGTGGATAAAAGGCTGATTCGATCGGAAAAGCAATCCGAAGGTGAAAACCAATCTGCCCGTCAGGGTACTAAAAAGGAAAGGCAATCAGCCGCTGATGACGATGGGCCGGATACAGCTCAGACACCAAAAAGAAAGAGAAGAAAGCAGGCCCAGGCGGTTTAACAGAGTATAGAACTTTTAAAATACTACCGGTATGAAAAACGAGCTTGCAATAAATAGGGTGGAAATGGAGCTGAACCAGTGGCGGAGCCGGGAAGACCGTTTCAGCAAGCTGTTCTCCTTTAGTCTTTCGGGCAATAAAGCTTTGCTTAGAGAGAAACTACACTACTACGAACGTGTGGCCGCCAGGTATCAGGGTACAGGAGATCCGGATGAACGGTTTGCCTTGCAGGTCTTGCGACAGGAAAGAAGAAGGATGGAAAAACAGCTCTATCCCAATTTACTGATCCGTATGCTTCGCAGGTTATTGGTGTCTCCTGTCAGGGAGCAGATAGTGATCCGCCAGGATACAAGGAATACGGAAGAAAACAGCCGGTCCTTACAGGAGCAACTCCAAAGGGCCGGCTTCGCTGGTCTCATCTTCCGACTGGATGAACAGATCCGGCAGCAGCAATCGCAGTTTAGCCTTCCGATATCCTATTATATCAATGAAAAGGAAAGAATGGATTACCAACTTACTTTTACGAGGGAGCGTACCGGGCAGTATCAATTCAATGGATTTCAGGCAAAGCTGCATAATGAAACCCTGCCGGATATATCAAAACAGCAGTATTTTAAGCTGAAAGACGGCATGGATGCTAACCGGGCTTATCAGCTTCTGGAAGGCCGGGCGATCCAGAAAGAAGACCTCTGGCTACAACTGGATTTTAATGACAAGGATGCCCAAGGCAATTACAAGGTAAAAGAATTTCATTCCTCTTTCGGGTATGATCTGGAAAAGGTGCTGCAATCGCTGCCCATTAAGGAGCTACAAGATAGGACTATATCCGACCAGCTACTTAGCAAGCTACAGCAGGGCAGCCGCGAGGCAGTGAGTTTCCTGCGAGATGGTAGAGAACAACGCTATTTCATTGAGGCTAATCCTCAATTCAAATCGGTCAACATCTATGACGAGCATTCCCGGAAAATAACGCTTTCCGTAGCATTAGGGAGCAAAACAACGGAGGCTTTGAAAGTTAGCCATAAGGCAAACGAACAGCAGGTCCAGGTCAAACGTAACGGAATGAAAGTGCATCATTAAGACATGGTTGAGGCTGAAGAAATATTGAAACCTCTGTCGGATTTTTTTTCGGCTATTGAAAAGGATCCCCGAATCAGTATTACTCATATTGGTATTTATGCGGCATTGCTTCAGTACAGAAAGGAGAAAGGGTTGATTAATCCAATTGTAGTCTTTAGCCATGAAATTATGACTATTTCTAAAATTTCATCACCGGCCACCTACTACAAGTGTGTAAGAGATTTAAGCGATTTTGGATATATTCGTTATGAATCATCTTTCCAGAATAATCAGGGAAGTAAAATTTACTTCGGATGTTAGTACTGCTGAAGTAACAATGATTGAAGGCTTTTTAATGTGATATGGTAATCAGTGTTAGGATAGTACTGTTTTAGAAATTCAATTATTTGTAGTTCTGATAAAGTATATTCCCATACTGAAAAAGTCTGTAAATAAGATTGTGGGGGATTGACGGTCAAATATTGGTATAATTGAAGGTATGGTGGGGCAAGTGTAAAAAGATAGTCTATAAGTTTCTTATTCATCTCAGGTTTTAAAGATCGTTTAATATCATTGATTAACTCAAAAGAACAATACTTAGAAGTATTAATTCTAAAGACATCAGCAATTGTTATTAGTCCTTCATTACTAAAAAATGTCGCGATATAGTTAACAAAGCAAGGCTCCATTGCATTAAGAAGATCTTTTGAATAGTGAATATATTGTTCTTTAAATTTATCTAATAAAAAACGGTTTTCAACCTTTTGAATTAGAAATTCACAAAGTTCAATTTCCTTTTGTCTGACAGTAGCTAATAATGACTCTTGTTGTCCTTGGGTAACAAAATTTATATATTTTGGTTTTGACAACAATTCGAAATAATAACTTTTGAAGAAAATACTTTTTCGCTTATATGTTATCTGTAAATACAAAGGGTAAGTTATAAAACCATGCCAATGAACTTCCCGGAGGCGGTTATTAAAATATGTTTTGTAACTGATTTTATTTGGCTTGTTCATATCTCATGATTGCGACTATAAAAATACAAATTGATTTTAAAAGCAGAGAATAATCAACAGCGAATGTAGAAAATTGTTTTGACAAATTTTTAAAATATCAAAACAATTATTTGTATATTTGCTTAGCGATTCTGAAACTCTGCCGTTTGTGAACTTGGTAAATGAGGAGGTGAAAGATGAGAGAAGTAAAGATCGAATGGCTACAAGAATTTATGAAAAATAAAGGCCTGGAAATTTCTGTGGAGGAAGCCACCCAAATTTTAGAATTGTTGCGTAAACTGGCCAAAATAGCAGTAAAACAATACTTAAGGAATTAAATAGAATTTTGTGAAATACCTAATTAAATAGTGCTATGTTAATTGCAGACTTATATATTAGAGTTTCAACAGACGAACAAGCTGACAAAGGATATTCTCAACGTGATCAAGAAGAGCGTTTGAGAAAATACTGCGATCATAATAATTTGGCAGTTAATCAAGTCATCCGAGAAGATCATTCTGCTAAAACATTTGAAAGACCTGAATGGTCACGTTACCTGCTTCACTTAAGAAAGAATAAAGGCAAATCAGATTTGGTTCTATTTACTAAGTGGGATAGGTTCAGTAGGAATGCGGGAGATGCATATCAAATGATTAATACTTTGCGTAAAGTAAACATTGAGCCTCAGGCAATAGAGCAGCCTTTAGATATGTCAGTGCCCGAAAGCAAAATCATGTTGGCTGTCTATCTTGCAACACCTGAAGTCGAAAATGATCGTAGGGCATTAAATGTTATCAACGGAATGAGAAGGGCTCGTAAAGAAGGGCGTTGGATGGGGCCAGCTCCATTGGGTTATATTAATCGCTCTAAAGAAGATGGCCATAAGTATATTGCCTTAAAGGAACCGGAAGCGGGGATATTGAGATGGGTTTTTATATCATTAGCAGACGGATTGTATAATACTGAGCAAATATGGAAAATGGCCCTAAGGAAAAATCTTAAATGTAGTAAAAACAACTTTTGGTTAGCCATTCGTAATCCTGTCTATTGCGGGAAAATCCATGTACATGCTTACAAGGACGAAGAAAGTCAATATGTACCTGGTCTTCACGAGCCACTTATAAGTGAATCTACTTTTAATCAAGTACAGAGGGTTCTGAACAACAGGGGAAGAAAACAAAGGACTAAAGTTTTGGTAATTGAGCAATTACCATTAAGAGGCTTTTTGATATGTCCTGATTGTGGCAAAATGTTAACTGGAAGTGCTTCTAAGGGTAGAAAGGAGTATTACTATTATTATCATTGTACCTCAAGTTGTGGGTGCCGGTTCAGAGCCGCTGAAATAAATGCTTCGTTTATTAATTACTTGAGTGGATTCATTCCTGCTCCTGATATGATAGATTTATATAAAAACTTCTTGATATCTGAGTACAACGAAATGACTAAGAGCTATAAAGATGAAAACAAATCCACTTTAAATAAAATTGATGAATTAAACAACCGTCTAAATAAAGCCAGGCAAAAACTATTCTTGGAGGAAATTGACCCAATGGATTTTAAACTAATGAAAATAGACTGTGAAGCAGCGATTAATGAATTAGAAAGAAAGTTAGTTGGAATGAAATCCAATAAGCCTAAGAGCATTGATAAATTATTGGAAATAGGGCTGGATAATCTGTTGAAGCTTGATTATTTATATCAAGAGGCTGATATTGAGCAAAAACGTCATATAATTGGTTCGATATTTCCTGAAAATTTGACTTTTGACGGAACGGTTTATCGAACCAAAAGATTGAATGAGGCTGTGAAGTATATCTATCTTATAAACAACAAGTTAACGCCAAAAAAAAATGGTACAAGTGAAGATATTTTCAACTTGTACCGTATGGCGGTCCGGACGGGACTCGAACCCGCGACCCCCTGCGTGACAGGCAGGTATTCTAACCAGCTGAACTACCGGACCAAATTTCTTTCTTTTTAACGGACTCTTCAGCGACCCTCCCGACGTGTCGGGATATTCTAACCAGCTGAACTACCGGACCAAATTTCTTTCTTTTTAACGGACTCTTCAGCGATCCTCCCGACGTGTCGGGATATTCTAACCAGCTGAACTACCGGACCTTTTCCGTCTCCGATGTCTTTTCAGACCTCGTTTCCGTTTTGGTGGTGCAAAGATAGCAGCACGATTTTATTTTACAAAATCAGGCGGAGAAATTTCTTACAGTTTTTTCAGCGTTTTTTGTAAATACTTCTCCGCCAAATCGTTAAGCTACCTCAATTTTCACAAAAATTTCCTGCTCATCAAAGTCCACGGCACGGGCACCGTCTACCGCATCACAAATCTCCAGGCTCAGCGCCTGCACCTCGGTGCTGATGTAGGAGGTGTGCCGGGCTACCGCACCGGAAATTTCGGTATCCGTATTCTGAAGATAAATCCGGATCTTGTCGGTTACCTCAAAGCCGCTGTCTTTCCGCAGGTTCTGGATACGGTTTACAAAATCACGGGCAATGCCCTCCTGTTTCAGCTCCTCAGTGACGTTGATATCCAGGGCTACAGTCAGGCCGCCTTCCACCGCCAGCAGCCAGCCGGGGATATCCTCGGTCAGGATTTCCACATCCCCCAGGGCAATGTCAAAGCCCGAAAGCGAGACGGTACCGCTTGACTCCAGTGTTTTCAGGGCGTCAGGAGACATTCCTGTGATGGCTTCGGCTACGGCCTTCATGCCTTTTCCGAATTTCGGCCCTAAGGTTTTGAAATTCGGTTTTACTTTTTTCCTGAGGATGCCCGAATCGTCGGTGATAAATTCGATCTCTTTTATATTGACCTCGCTCATGATAATATGCGCTACACTTTCGATCTCTTCTTTCACGGTACTGTTTAAAGCCGGGATCAGGATTTTCTGCAGGGGCTGACGCACTTTGAGTCCGCTCTTTTTCCGTAAAGCATGCACCATGGAGCAGATCTTCTGGGCCAGGGCCATGGCTTCCTCCAGTTTGCTGTCTACCCATTCCGGCTCATAAGTGTGCCATTCAGTAAAGTGAACCGACTCGTACCGGAACGGTGTATTTTTCTCAATAGATTCTGCTCTTACGCTTTGGGTCAGGTTCCTGTACAGCCACTCGGCATAGAACGGCGCAATGGGCGACATCAGCTGGCCCACCGCACACAGTGCATGCTGCAGGGTCTGGTAGGCGGCCCGCTTGTCGTCTGTCATTTCACCCTGCCAGAAACGTCTTCTGTTGAGGCGTACGTACCAGTTCGACAGATCGTCGTTCACAAAATCCTGGATCAGACGGCCCGCCTTGGTGGGGTTATAGTTGTCAAACTCTTCGGTCACCTCTTTTACCAGGGTGTAAATCCGCGATACGATCCACCGGTCCAGCTGGGTCAGCTTTTCGCGGGGTACGCGGTTAAACTGCTCGATGGTGTAGTTATCGAGGTTAGCGTAGAGGGCGAAGAAATTATAGGTGTTGGTCAGTGTACCAAACAGTTTACGCTGCACTTCCTGCACACCGTCGAGGTTAAAGCGGAGGTTATCCCACGGCTCAGCGTTCGTGATCATGTACCAGCGGGTAGGATCGGCGCCGTATTTAGATAATGTTTCAAACGGATCAATGGCATTGCCCAGTCGTTTCGACATCTTATTGCCGTTTTTATCCAGTACCAGCCCGGTAGAAACCACATTTTTAAAGGCCACCGAGTCAAACAGCATACCGGCAATGGCGTGCAGGGTAAAAAACCAGCCGCGGGTCTGGTCTACCCCTTCGGATATAAAATCAGCCGGGAAAGATTTATCAAAAATCTCCTGGTTTTCAAAAGGGTAGTGCCATTGGGCGTAAGGCATGGCGCCTGAGTCGAACCACACGTCGATCAGGTCGGCCTCCCGGTACATCACCGCACCCGAGGCAGAAACCAGGTAGATGTCGTCTACGTAAGGGCGGTGCAGGTCAAGCGCGCTCTTGTCGGCGGCTGCTTCCAGGAAGGCTTGGTTTTTAGCTCTCTGATCCGCTGAAAGCACATCGGTAGCCAGCGCGTTTTTTACACTTCTTACCAGCTCGTCGATGCTTCCGATGCATACTTCATCGTCTTCATTTTTCCAGATGGGCAGGGGGGTACCCCAATACCGGCTACGGCTCAGGTTCCAGTCCACCAGGTTTTCCAGCCAGTTGCCGAAACGGCCTGATCCCGTACTTTCGGGTTGCCAGTTAATGGTTTTGTTCAGCTGTGCCAGCTTATCTTTGGCCGCTGTGGTCCGGATAAACCAGGAGTCCAGCGGGTAGTAAAGCACCGGCTTATCGGTACGCCAGCAGTGCGGGTAAGAGTGCTCGTAACGCTGCACATGGAACGCCTTGTTTTCGGTTTTCAGTTTTATGGCGATCCGCTCATCTACCGACAGGTATTTATCGCGGCCCTGCTTCTGTTTCTCTGCTTCAATTTCTTCTGCTGTGTAATAGGCCTCTTTTACGTATTCCAGGGCAAAATCGGTTACTTCTTTTACAAAGCGGCCTTTGCGGTCCACCAGCGGGGCATCTTTACCGTTCTCGTCCTCTACCAGGATAGCCGGAATGCCGTTCTGGGCGGCCACACGGTAGTCATCCGCACCAAAAGTAGGGGCGGTGTGCACTATACCGGTACCGTCTTCGGTGGTTACAAAATCACCGATGATCACGCGGAAAGCGGCCGATTTCGGCTGTACGTACGGCATCAGCTGCTCGTATTCCGTTCCTTCCAGGCCTGACCCTTTCCAGGTATTCAGAACGGTCCACGGAAGTATCTTTTTATCGGAGCTTTCAAAGCCCTCGAAATCGCCGTCTTTGCCTTTTTCATTGAAATATTTTCCGATCAGGTCTTTGGCCAGAATAACGTTAACCGGGAGAAAAGTATACGGATTAAACGTTTTTACCAGTGCATACTCAATGCCCTTTCCTATGGTCAGCGCGGCATTAGAAGGCAGGGTCCACGGGGTGGTGGTCCAGGCCAGGAAGTACACATTATCACTACCGGCAGCGTCAAAAAGAAACTGTGACCGCTCATTTTTGACTACTTTAAACTGGGCCGTCAGCGAGGTGTCTTTCACGTCTTTGTAGGTTCCCGGCTGGTTCAGCTCGTGTGAGCTCAGGCCGGTACCGGCTGCCGGCGAATAGGGCTGAATGGTATATCCTTTGTAGAGCAGGCCCTTATCGTGCAGCTTTTTCAGCAGGCTCCAAACCGATTCAATATAAGCGCTTTCATAGGTGATATACGGGTTATCCATATCCACCCAATATCCCATTTTATCGGTCATATCACGCCAGATGTCGGTAAAGCGCATCACGGCTTCCCGGCATTTGCGGTTGTAATCTTCCACACTGATTTTCTTGCCAATGTCTTCTTTGGTGATGCCCAGCTCTTTCTCTACCTGAAGCTCCACGGGCAGGCCATGGGTATCCCAGCCCGCCTTACGGTTTACCTGGAAGCCGCGCAGGGTTTTGTACCGGCAGAAAATATCTTTGATGGTACGGGCCATCACGTGGTGAATGCCCGGGATACCGTTAGCAGAAGGAGGGCCTTCATAGAAAGTGAAGGCAGGAGAACCTTCTCTTACTTCGATAGATTTTTCGAAGATGTTATTCTCTTTCCAAAAAGCTAATATCTCGTCTGCTATTTCTGCGTAGTTCACCGACTTGTATTCCGGGTATTTCATTGGTCTTTTTTCAAAAAATTGGGTGCAAAGTTACGATTTTTTGATGAGTTTTAATTTCATTATTAATGATTTGATAATGGCTCTGAAGCATTATTCAGAGCAGATAGTGCAGAAATTGGGGAAAAATAGCCTGAATACCCGTTTCTGGAGTATTCCTATCAAAGAATTTATACCATGAATAGAATAATGCTGATATGCCTGCTGTTATGCAGCGTGGTAAGAACCTTTGCGCAGAACACCGGTTTTGTGGTAAAACCTTACCTGCAATACGGTACACGCTCTGAAATGAGGGTTTTGTGGGAAACCGACGTTCCTGCTTCTACTTCTGTATTCTATGGTATTCCCGGGTGGCATACTTCTACCCCCCATCTTGATAAAATGATGACTGTACCCGGCTACGGAACCATGCATGAAGTTCATTTAACAGGGTTGGAAGCAGAAACCATCTACCTGTACCAGGTGATCAGTGTTACCGCTGACGGCGACACCCTCCGGGGAGAAGTTAAGACCTTTAAGACCGCCGTAAATGAGGATCAGGCATTTGCCTTTGTGGTTTTCAGTGATTCCCAGAGTAACCCTGACGTATGGGGCAGGATATCTGACCTGAGCTGGAAAGAAAGGCCGGATTTCGGCCTTCATGCGGGCGACCTGGTGGGACTGGGGTATCGTAAAAACGACTGGGTAAACGAATTTTTTGCGCCGTCACAATCCTTTATGAGCCGGATCCCTCTGTTTTCCGTGCCCGGAAACCATGAACATGACGCTGCCTTTTATTACCAGTACATGTCTAATCCCGAGCCGGAGTACCGCTATACGTTTGACTATGGAAATGCCCGGTATTACATGGTAGACTCTAACAGGCCCTTGTTTAAAGGAACCGATCAGTACACCTGGCTGGAAGCGCAGCTGGCCAGGTCAGATAAGCTCTGGAATTTTGTGGTGCATCATCACCCTCCGTATTCTTCAGAGGAAGACGACTTCGGGAATACCCATGTGGAACAATCCATGATGGGAGATCCCGATCTGAAAGATGCGATCCATTTGTACGAAAAATATAATGTGGATGTGGTTTTTTACGGGCATATTCATACGTATGAGAGAACATGGCCTCTTTTCCGGGGAAGGGTGAACCAGGAAAAAGGAGTGATCTATATTAATACGGGAGGTGCCGGCGGAAGGCTGGAAACGGCGGCCCCTACCCGTGCGTGGTTTACGCAGAAAGTGCGGACCACGCATCATTTCTGTTATGTAAATATTCATGACAATCGCCTGGACTTTCAGGCAATAGATGAAAACGGGCAGCTGTTTGACCAGTTTAGCCTTACCAAAGACCGGTCAGTAAAATCAGTTAATTCGCCGGAGCCGCCGGCCCCCCTGATTTTGAATAAGGAAAGGGTTTTTAATTCTAAAGCAGAGATAAAGCTGAAGCCGGTTTTTGAAAACCTGGAGATCCGGTATACGCTTGACGGGAGCGAGCCTTCTGACAAATCAGCGCTGTACCGTGGAAGCCTGAGTATCGGTAAGTCGCTTACGTTAAAGGCGGCCTCATTTTCAGGCAAAGACAGGAGTCCGGTCATTACCGCGGACTTCCTGAAGGAAAATCCGTATGAACCGGTAAAAGAGGAGTACTCCGGGCGGGGAATAAACTATACCTGTTATACTTCTCAGGAAGTAAGACGGCTGCCCTTCGACCAATACGAACGGAATGAGATCAAAACCGGCACTGCCCTGATGATTTCGCCTGAGCAGGTACCGCACCGGGAACAGTTTTACGGCATTACCTTTGAAGGATTTATTGAAGTAAAAGAAGCCGGCCTATACCGGTTTTCAGGTCATGCAGACGACAAGCTGCGGGTTTTTGTACATGACAAGCTGCTGATTGACGAAGACCGGGAAGAAATCAATATGGAGGGCCAGATTCTCCTCAAAGCCGGCCTGCACCCCTTACGGGTAGAGTATTTTAATGAAACCTACGAGTCGTTCCTGGAGCTGACGATTGAAGGGCCGGGCCTTCCGCGGCAGAGTATTTCTCCGTTTATGTTAAGGAGGAAATAGGCTTCATCGCTATATTTGTTGGCTAGGATACGGTAAAGCCATAAATATTTATCCTTGAACTCTTAGCACCCTTATTTTGTTTTTATTTAAACCCATTTTTATCATGACCAGAACACTCACCATAAATGTGCCGGAAGGAGAGGTTGAATTCCTGACCCGGGTTTTGAACAAACTCGGAGTAAAGGTAGAGGAATCGTATGATCCGGAATTTGTAAAGAAAGTAAAAAAGGCCCGCAGTAATGCGAGAAATGGAGAATATGTTACCATAAAGGATACTAAAAATATATGGGAAAGTATTCTATCCGAGTAGAAAAAAAGGCCGCAAAGGATCTCGAAAAAATATATAAGTCAGGTAATAAAGGAGATATTTCAAAAGTAGAAAAAATATTTCAGGAATTAGAAGAACACCCCCAAACAGGTACCGGTAAGCCTGAAGTTTTAAAAAATGAACTAACCGGGCTGTGGTCCAGACGAATTAATAAAAAAGACCGTTTGGTTTATGAAATAGTGGATATGGAAGTTGTAGTGATCGTTCTTTCCGCACAAGGCCACTACTCCGACAAATAATTTATATTTCCTGTTTGTTTATACCCATAACCCGATCCTTGATTGATGATTTTCAATATCTTGTATAATGCAGGAATGGCCCTGGCTTCCGCTATTCTTCCCGTCGGCAAACTACTGGGAAAAAAAGCCCGGCTGCTCATTGAAGGCCAGGAGAAATTTAACCCGGACGAACTGGCTGCCTGGAGGAAATCCAAAGAAAAAGTCATCTGGTTTCATTGTGCCTCCCTGGGCGAGTTTGAGCAGGGTCGGCCCGTGCTGGAGGCTTTCAGGGAGAAGCACCCGGAATACGGGGTATTGCTCACCTTTTTTTCTCCTTCGGGGTATGAGGTTCGGAAAAATTACCCGCTGGCCGATTTCATCTGCTACCTGCCGCTGGATACGGCCTCCGGGGCCCGCAGGTTTGTGGAAGCGGCACGGCCGGATATTGTGGTATTTGTAAAGTATGAATTCTGGCCTAATATTATCCGGGAAATCAAAAGGTCAGGGGCACGACTGATCGGGATTTCGGTGATTCTGCGGCCGGGGCAGTCGTTTTTTAAGCCCTGGGGAGGTTTTTTCAGGGATGTATTACATCATTTTGATTATCTTTTTGTACAGAATCAAAGTTCTGCTGAACTGCTGGATTCTATCGGTTTTAGCCGGTATGAAGTGGCCGGGGATACGCGGTTTGACAGGGTGATGGCTACGGCGGGGGATACTAAGGAAGTGGCAGGGATCAGGGGTTTTATAGAGGCCCGGTTCTCGACTACGCTCGAACTGACAGATGGCGACTCACCTGCCCTTCGACAAGCTCAGGGTGACAGTGGTGAAGTTAAGGGCAACAATGGCTCAGCTCAGGGTGACAGTGGGGACTCACCTGGAACCCGGAACTCCTCCCCGGGAACTAAAGTGCTGGTAGCCGGCTCCGTCTGGCCCGAAGACATGGAAGTGCTGAAGCCGTTTATAGCCGCCCATCCCGAAATGAAATTTATCATTGCCCCGCATGATATCAAACCTGATCAGATCAGCCGCTGGGTGAAGGAAACCGGCGGGCTCCGGTATTCGGAGATGGAGAAATACAGCACGGAGAATGTACTTTTTATTGACAGTATAGGCCTGCTGGCCCGCCTGTATAAGTATGCTGACTATGCATTGGTGGGCGGAGGGTTTAAGACCGGGCTGCATAACATCCTGGAGCCGGCGGTTTTTGGGGTGCCCATCTTTTTTGGAGATCAGAAATATAAGAAGTTTCAGGAGGCACTGGACCTGCTGGAGCTGGGGGTGGCGTTTACGGTGCATAGCAGCCTGCAGGAAGTGTTTGAGGGGCTGGATGTGGCAGAAATACAGCGTAAGGCAGAGGTTTATGTGAATCAGAATGCGGGAGCTACCCGTAAGATACTTGGTTTTTTGAATTTAAACAGCTGACAGCTGAAGCGTGAAAGCTTTTGTCTACGGCTTTACGGCTTTTGAGCGAAAGGGCTTGCTCCGCTGAAGGAAAACCTTATTTTTGCTACATTAAACTTTTGTTGAATGAAAAGCAGATTTCTACTTATCCTCCTGCTGGCACCCCTGATGCCTTTGTTTGCCCAGGATTTTGATTCATACTTAAAAGATACCCGTAAGGCCGAGGGTTTCTTCACTTATTATTATCATGAAACAAAAGGAAAGATTTACCTGGAAGTAGCAGATACTGACCGGGAGTTCCTGTACTATGCCAGCCTTTCAAGAGGCGTGGGCTCCAATGATATCGGCCTGGACCGCGGAAGGATCGGCAGGGGTAAAGTAGTACGGTTTATCCGCTCAGGGAATAAGCTCCTGCTGACCGAACCCAACTACTCTTACCGGGCCACTTCATCTGACAGCCTGGAGCAGAATGCCGTGAAGGAGTCGTTTGCCTCATCCGTACTCTTCGGGTTTGAGGTATTGGCTACTAAAAACGGGGTCTCCCTGGTCGATTTCACCCCTTTCCTGCTGAGAGACGGGGTAGGGGCCCTGCAGGCCATACAGGCTGCCCGGCAGGGGAGCTATACTTTTGATGCCTCCCGGTCAGGGCTGTTCATGGAAATGTGTAAGTCTTTCCCGGAAAATACCGAGTTTGAAGCCATCATTACCCTCAGCGGAACCAGCGCCGGACCCTACCTGAGGTCGGTAGTGCCTACCCCCGAAAATGTGACCACCCACCAGCACCATTCTTTTGTAAAGCTCCCGGAACCCGGCTTTAAAACCCGTGAGCTGGATCCCCGTATAGGGTATTTCGGAACGTCGTATTTTGATTATTCATCGTCTATTGACCAGCCCATTGAAAAGAAGCTGATCGCCCGCCACCGGCTGGAGAAAAAATACCCGGACCAGGCCGTAAGCGAGCCCGTGAAGCCCATTGTTTATTACCTGGATTCGGGCGTTCCCGAGCCCATTCGCTCCGCCCTTTTTGAAGGGGCTACCTGGTGGAATGAAGCTTTTGAGGCCGCCGGTTTTAAAAATGCCTTCCAGGTGAAAATGCTTCCGCCGGATGCCGACCCCATGGACATTCGTTATAATGTGGTGCAATGGGTGCACCGCAGCACCCGGGGGTGGTCGTACGGCAGCAGCATAACTGACCCCAGAACGGGTGAGATCCTGAAAGGAAAAGTCACTTTAGGCTCGCTCAGGGTAAGGCAGGATTACCTGATCGCACAGGGCCTGACGGCCGATTTTGACTCGGGACAGGAGCAACCCCACCTGATGAAAATGGCACTGGACCGCCTGAAACAGCTTTCTGCCCATGAGATCGGGCATACACTGGGCTTACCGCATAATTATATTGCCAGTGTGGCCTCGCGGGCCTCCGTGATGGACTACCCGCATCCTACCCTGAAAATCACAGACGGAAAGATCGACCTGTCAGATGCCTATGCCATGGGCATTGGCGAATTTGATAAAATGGCGATCCGCTGGGGTTACCAGGAATTTCCTGCCGGAGCCGATGAAAAGGCCGCGTTAAATAAGATAACGGAAGAGGTGATCGGGAAAGGCTACCTGTTCCTGAGCGACCAGGATGCCCGGCCCGACGGCTCGGTGCACCCCCAAACCCACCTGTGGGATAACGGAGCCAATGCTACGGAAGACCTTAAGCACCTGGTGGAGGTACGTAAGCTGGCTCTGCGAAATTTCGGGACGGCAAAAATCCCCGCAGGTACGCCCTACGCTAACCTGGAAGAAGTGCTGGTGCCGGTTTATATGCTTCACCGCTTTCAGACCCAGGCTGCCGCCAAGGCCATTGGCGGGGCCTATTATTCATATGGCCTGAAAGGAGATAAGTTGCCCGTTTATGTACCGGCCCCGGCCAAAGAGCAGAATGAGGCGTTTGAAGCACTGCTTTCTACCCTCCATCCGGATTTCCTGGCACTTTCTCCCGAGCTGATGCGGCTGATTCCGCCGCGGGCATACCGTTTCGGTGCTAATTCGCGCGAGACCTTCCGGAGGCGTACAGGCATGACCTTTGATCCCCTGGGGCCCGCCGAGGCCTCGGCTCAGCTGACCCTGAGCCTTCTGCTGAATGCAGAACGGGCCTCCCGGCTGGCCAGCCAGAAAGTGCTGCAGGCCGATCTGCCTTCCCTGGACGATATTCTGGGCAAAACCACCCGTACGCTTTGGAAGGCGCCCGGGATTACCGCCCGGGATTACAAGGGGCAGATCAGGCGGGTTACGGCGGTGATGTACCTGTCGGAGCTGATGAAGCTGAGCCGCACGTCTTCAGCATCGCTCGAAGCCCGGATGGCCGCCCTGAATGCTATTCATGATATCAGCCTGCTGACGCAGGCCCCTACCGGGCTCAGCCGGATAGCGAGGGATATGATCCGTAGATTTGAAGAAAATCCGAAAGAATTTGAGCCGGAGAGCTTCCATGTGGCGCCTGACGGGCAGCCGATAGACCAGGATTATGACTGGTTGGGGCTGGATTGTACGGATGAACATTAATAGCTATCAGCCTGCTCCGGGATGAAGCTGAAAGCTGATACCTTGTACATTATGAAAGTAACGATTATAGGAGCGGGTAACCTGGCGGGGCATCTGGCCCGGGCGCTGGAGCGGGTGGAGGTAGCTGTGAACGAGATTTACGCGCGTGACATCCGGAAAGCCACCGCCCTGGCCGATGTGCTGTACGCGGCTGTGCCCGTGAATGCCCTGGATTTTACCAGGAGTAAGTCGGATGTGTTTTTTCTCTGCGTTTCTGACGATGCCCTGGAATCCGTAGCCTCGCAGCTGCTGCTGCCGGATGGGGCCATTCTGGCGCATACCTCCGGTGCCCGGCCGCTGTCGGTGCTGGACGGCGTCCTCTCTCCGTATCATGGCAGGCGGGTAGACTGCGGGGTGTTTTACCCTTTGCAGACCTTTACACAAGGGGTTCCCCTGGATTTTGACCGGATTCCCATCCTGGTGGAATCAGAAGATAAACATGCGCTATCGGCCCTGACCGGCCTGGCGAAACGCCTGTCGGGAAAAGTGCTGCGGGTAAATTCACGGGAGCGGCTGGTCTATCATGTTTCAGCCGTGTTTTCCTGTAATTTCACGAACCACCTCTGGGCCATGTCTAAAGAGATACTGGAGTCGGAGAGCCTCGACTTTGAGCTGCTGAAACCCCTGATTGCTGAAACAGTGAAAAAAATGATGCAGGCAGGCCATCCGGCAGAGGTGCAGACGGGTCCGGCCATCCGCAGAGACCGGCATACGGTGGAGGCGCACCTTGATTTTCTGAAGGACGATGAGGACCTGGTAAAGGTGTATTCCACGCTCACCGAAAGTATTTCTGACTGGCATAGACCGGAATAAGAGTTTTTTAAGTAATTTCGTAGTTCGAAAGACTTTCCTGATGCTTCCTAAAGTAATAGCAATTTCCAATCAAAAAGGCGGAGTGGGCAAAACCACCACTGCGGTCAATTTCTCTGCGGGTCTTTCGGCCCGGGGTTACAAGGTGCTTTTGATTGATACCGATCACCAGGCCAGCTGCACGGTGGCTTTCGGATTAAAATCAGAATTTGATAACCGCAGCATTTATGCGGCACTGGTGGGCCTGAGTCCTATACAGGACTGTATCATTCCTACCGGATACCGTAACCTGGACCTGATCCCGTCTACCCATCACCTGGTGGGTGCGGAGATAGAAATGGTTAATTTTATTGACCGGGAATATAAGCTGACCGAGAAGCTGGAACCCATCAAGCCGCTTTACGACTTTATCATTATTGACTGTCCGCCCTCGCTGGGTATTGTTCCCGTCAACAGCCTGCTGGCGGCTGATTCGATCATTATCCCGCTTCAGTGCGAGTTTTTCGGGATAGAGGGGCTGGAGCTGATCCTGGGTACGCTGAAGATCATCCAGAAGCGTCTGAAACCATCGCTTTACGTGGAGGGTATCCTGCTGACACTGCATGATACAGAAAACCAGCTTTCCACCAATATCCTGAACCTGATGCGGAGCAATTTCGGTGACCTGGTTTTTGACACCTACATTCCGCGTGATCCTGCGTTTATTGACTCTACCGCCATGCAGGTTCCCGTTATTCTTTCCCCTGAAAAAACAGCCGGTGCAGAAGCTTACGACCGGCTGATCCTGGAGTTCCTGGAGAAATATAACCTGGGAAAAATGAAGTTCTGATCACAGCTGCTCATCATCATCTTCCGGCTTCAGCTCACCGCTGTTAGGCGTAACGGTAACCTGGCCGGTAGGGAAGCCCTCACTGGCGGTTACGGCGCAGTCGCCCGCAATCCGGATGGTCGGTGGCATCTGGAATTTGGTTTTCTTATACTCTATGTTTTTATCTTCGTAGACTTTCTTCATAAATAAGCCCCAGGCCGGCATGGCCATCCGGGCGCCCTGTCCGTACTGGATGGTTTCAAAGTGCACGGCCCGGTCTTCACCGCCTACCCATACGCCGCCAATCAGGTCCTGGGTCATGCCCATGAACCAGGCATCGGAATAGTTGGAGGTGGTTCCGGTTTTGGCGGCGATCTCGTTGCCGTCTATCAGGCCATAGCGGGCCAGGCCCATGGCTGTTCCGCCCGGTGCGGTGGCACCGCGCATCAGGTGAATCATCTTGTAAGCGGTTTCTTTGCTCAGCACTTCTTTCTGGATGGGGAAGTATTCTTTGATGACTTCGCCGTTTTTATCCTCAATGCGGAGCAGTACCATAGGCTCGGTATAAACACCGCCGTTGGCAAACACGGCATACCCGCTCAGGAGCTCGTAGAGCTTCACATCTGAAACCCCGAGACTGAGAGAGGGAGAATTGGCCAGGGGAGTCTTGATGCCCAGCTGCCGGGCATATTCAATCACCTTGTCTGAACCGAACTCCTTGATCAGCTTGGCGCTTACGGTGTTTACAGAGGCCCCCAGCGCCTGCCGCAGGGTCAGGTCATTGTACGAGTACCGGCCATCTGAGTTGCGGGGCGTCCAGGAGCGGCTTCCGGGAATATGGAAGGTCACAGGCTCGTCTCTTACCCGGTCACAGGTAGAAAATCCGTTATCAATAGCCGTAACGTACACAAACGGCTTAAAGGTAGAACCGGGCTGGCGCTCACTCTGGTAAACGTTATCAAATTTGAAATACTTATAGTTGATACCGCCCACCCAGGCTTTGACGTTACCGTTACGGGGATCCATAAACAGCATACCGATGTTCAGGAATCGCTTGTAATGCCGGAGGGAGTCCATGTGCGACATCACCGTATCGCGCTCTCCCTGCCAGGTAAATATCCGCATCGGCATTTTTTCATTCATTGCGGCATTGATCTTTGTTTCATCAGTGCCGTACTGCCGTTTCAGGGCCTGGTAGTAGCCGGTGCGTTTGGCGCTGTTCTCAATGAAGTTCGGTAATTCTTCGTATTGCGAAGTAGACCCCTGCCTTAATCTCAGCCAGGGATTCCGGCCTTTAAAATGATTATCAAAAATGGCCTGGTAGTTCTTCATATGTTCCATCATGGCTTCTTCGGCGTAGCGCTGCATCCGGGAGTCAATGGTGGTATAAATCTTAAAGCCCTTGGTGTAAAGATCGTTTTCCGAGTAGCCCAGCTTTTTCAGCTCGGCTTTCATTACGTCTTTCAGGTGTTCCCTGAAGTACCGGCCTAATCCGTAATTATGGCTTTCGGGAGAGTAATCCAGTACAATCGGGATGGCGGCCAGCTCTTTTCCCTGTTCGGGCGTGATCTTGCTGAACTTCACCATCTGGGAAATCACTACATCCCGCCTTTGCTTTGAATTTTTCGGGAAGAATTTCGGGTTAAAGCGCGAGGGGTTCTGGATCATCCCCACCAGCAGTGCCGACTCTTCCGGCTTGAGATTTTCCGGGTTCTTTTTGAAGTAGGTTTTGGCGGCCGATTTCAGACCATAGGCACCACTGCTGAATTCAATGGTGTTCAGGTACATGGTCATGATCTCGGGTTTGGTATACCTTCTTTCCAGCTTAATGGCCGTGATCCACTCTTTCAGCTTGGTGAGCAGCATTCTTACGCCCGGAACTTTGTAGAGAAGACCCTCGTAAGAGTCATCGCGCCGCAGCTTAAACAGGTTCTTGGCCAGCTGCTGGGTGATGGTACTGCCGCCCCCTTTGCGGTTAAAGGTCAGCACGCCCCCTACCACCCTCAGCATACTGCGGGCATCAATACCCGAGTGCATGGCAAACCGCACATCTTCGGTAGCCAGCAGGGCATCCTTAAAGCTCTCCGGAATTTCCGCATAGGTCATGGTGCTGCGGTTCTCAAAGAAGAACTTCATGATGATTTTGTTATCGGAAGAAATTACGTCAGAGGCGATCTCGCTCTTCGGGTTATCCAGGTCGTCTACGGAAGGCATCTTGCCAAAAAGCCAGAACAGGTTCAGGTTCAGGGCAATAAGAAACACAGCTGCTGCGGCCAGACCGTAGAAGAATATTTTATAGGAAAGCTTGATCAGACTTTTGTATTTACCTGTGCTGAAACGTTCAAAGAATCTCATCTTACAGGGCGATGCTGTTTGGTTAGAAAAGTAAAGTTAATAGTTAAAATGATTTCCGGGTAAACTTATTGTTTAAAAATAGAAAATATTTATAAGCTCTGAGCAGTGAGCTCTGAGCCATGAGCTGACTCCAAACTCGTAGCTCATGGCTCAAAGCACAAAGCTCACAGCTCAAAGTTTCATCCGGGGTAGGGGGCTGATGCCCTGACCGGCAAAATGACCGTTAAGATATTGGTAGTGAGCGGCTATAGCTATCATGCCGGCATTGTCTGTACAGTATTGAAAATCAGGAATATAGATATTCCAGCGCTGTTTTGCCGCTTCCTGCTCCAGCGCTTTCCGGAGCCCGCGGTTAGCTGAAACACCGCCGGCAATAGCGATCTCGCTCACCCGGTACTTTTTAGCCGCTTTCCGGAGCTTGTTCAGCAGCATACGGATCAGGGTATACTGGTAGGAGGCGCAGATATCCCGGATGTTTTCGCGTACGAAATCTTCACCTTTGTCCTGTATAAAATATAAAAGGGAGGTCTTGATACCGCTGAAAGAGAACTTCAGATCCGGCATTTCAGAAAGGGGGAAAGGGAAGGCTTCCGGGTTGCCTTCCGCGGCCAGGCGGTCTACCTGCGGCCCGCCGGGATAGCCCAGCCCCAGCATTTTCGCGGCCTTGTCAAAGGCTTCGCCCACGGCATCGTCTGCCGTTTCGCCGATCACTTCCATGTCCAGCGGGCTTCTGACCAGCACCAGCTGGGTATGGCCACCGCTGACGGTCAGGCAGATAAAAGGGAAGGATGGCTTAGGATCATCAATAAAATGGGCCAGCACGTGTGCCTGCATATGATTTACCTCAATAAGCGGGATGCCCAGCCCGAGGGCCAGCGCTTTGGCAAAAGAGGTACCCACCAGGAGGGAACCTAGCAGGCCCGGCCCGCGGGTGAAAGCTACGGCAGAGAGGTCGGTTCGTGCCACGCCGGCATCCGACAGGGCTTCCTGCACCACCCGCACAATATCCTGCTGATGCGCGCGGGAAGCCAGCTCGGGCACCACACCGCCGTATTGCTCATGAATCACCTGTGATGCCACAATGTTATTCAGGATTTTTCCGTTTTTAATAATTGCAGCGGAAGTTTCATCGCAGGAAGACTCGATGGCCAGCAGGGTAATATCGTTGTTCATTCTTTTTTTAATATCAGTAAAATGTAAGATTTTTGCAGATATTCTATCTGCAAAAGTAATAAAATAGTATTGAAGCGTATAATCAGTATAGCAGTCAGGACCGTTTCTTATGCCCTTGTGGGGGTATGTATCATCCTGTTTGTTGCTTTTTACGCTTTGCAGCTCCCGGAAGTGCAGACACGGCTGGGCAATAAGGCCCTGAACCAGCTGAGTGAAAAACTCGGCGGAAATGTATCGGTAAGTAAGGTGAGGGTGACCTGGTTTGACAAGGTGGTATTTGAGGATGTGAATATCAAGGATAACCGGGACCGCAACATGATTTATGTACGGGAGGTATACGTGGATGCCAGCACAAACCTCAGCCTGAGCCTGAGAAGCATGTTTGAATATGACCGTACGCAGGGCTGGAAGTCGCTGAAGTTTAAGCCGGGGAAGCTCATCCGCTTTGACAATAACCTGGATTTTGTGACCCTGACTAACCCGGAAGCCCGTTTCATCCGGGATAAGAAAGGCATGCTGAATTTTGACTACTGGCTGCTGGAAATTGATAAACTGACCCAAAAAGAGAAACGCGGGAAAAAGCCGGTGAAACCCTTTACGCTCGATAACGTTCATATTAAAGACGGAACTGTCAGTATTGTAACAGAGCACAGTAAAAGACATACCGACGGTACGTTTGATTTTGCCAATTTTGAATTCAATCACCTGAACGCCCGCCTGGAACAGCTGTCTTTTAAAAGAGATACCATCCTGCTGGTTTCCAAAAACCTTTCGGCAAAAGACGGCTTCAGTAACCTGGAAATCCGGAGTGCCACCGGGCGGTTCTTCCATTGCCGGAAAGGCATACGACTGGATGATTTCCAGGCAAAACTGAACGACTCCCAACTACAGAACCGGCTTTATTTCAGCTATAGCCGCCCCTCCGATTTCGGAGATTTTTTTAATAAGGTGCACATCGATGCCGACCTGCGGAACTCGGTGCTTCAGGCCAGAGACATCGGGCTTTTTATTCCCCTGATGCAAAATTTTAAGGAGGAATATAGGGCTAACGCACGCTTAAACGGTACGGTAGCTTCGCTGGAGCTGAAAGATATGGCCATAGAATTCGGCCGGGGCTCACGTATAACCGGAAATGCAAAGCTCACGGGGCTTCCCGAGCTCAAAACCACCCATAGTGTACTGGACCTGAAGCCTTCGGTTCTCCTGGCCACGGATATTGCCCAGTATTCGCCCAATGAAAATTTTCAGAAATATATTGCTAAAGTAGAGCGCCTGGATTTTTCAGGAACGTTTAACGGGGTGTATAATGATTTTCAATCCCGGCCACGGCTGGTCTCTCCCCGCCTGGGAGAGATAGTAGGGGAGGTGAAAGTGAAGGCAAAAGAACAGCTGGAATACTCAGGAAACCTGCTGGTCAACCAGTTTAAGATAGGGGAGTTTACAGGAAACTCCCAATTAGATGAAATCACCTTTCACGGTAAGATCGATGGCCGGGGAAGAGAGCTGGAAGAAGCCAGTGTTCACCTGGACGGACACGTCAGCGCTATTGATTTTAAAGGCTACCGTTACCGGAATATGGCGGTGGACGGAAACTTGGGGCAATCGCTTTTTGATGGAAAACTGAATATTGATGATCCCAATATCCTGGCCGATATAGAAGGGAAAATAGACTTTAACCAGGAGGTAAACGCCTTTAATATTGAGGGGTTTGTGGGATATGCCAACCTGAAGACCCTGGGCTTTACCACCCGTGATTTCATGCTGAGGTCAAAGCTAAATTTTGATTTTAAGGGAAACCGGCTTGACGACTGGCTCGGAGAAGCCAGCTTTTATAATTTTGAGCTGAGGGAGGGAGACAAGATTCTGAACGTGGATTCCATGTACTTTTTTTCTGACCTGATAGGCAGGGAAAGAAGCTTTAAGATAGAATCTGAATTTTTCAATGCCGGCATCCGGGGTGATTTTGTGCCCAGCCGCCTGCTGATGGATGTGTCTGACTTTGTATCTGAGCATGTGATGTATTTTCAGACTACGGAAGACGAACGGAAGGCCTATTATTCGCGGAAGAAGGAAACCAAAGATTACAGTACAGAAAATTACCGGTCGGTATTCAGCGTACGCTTTAACCGCCCCGGCCCCTTCTTTGACTTTTTTGCTCCTGCCGTGTATGTGGCTAAAAATGCTGCCGTTAACGGGCGGTTTGAGGCCGGCCTGACCAGCACCCTCGAGATTTCCGGCGATACCGATACGCTTTCAGTGAAGGGCAATGAATTCTATTCCACCTTCTTTGACTATTATGCCACGAAAGAAATCCTTTCGCCTACGGTGGTCAACAAGATCCGGGTGAAATCGGATAAACAGAAAACGGGGAATAATGTACTTACCGAAGAGCTGGTGGTGAATGCCAACTGGGAAGGAACCAACACCCTGGATTTCCGTACATTTATTACCCAGAATAATTCAGGCAGCCTGATTGACCTGAGAGGGAAGCTGGACTTCTACGAGGAAGGGTTCAGGCTCAGCCTGATTCCTGACCAGACCCGGGTGACTTTGATTGACATGGACTGGGCCTTTGCTCCCGATAACGGTATCGATTTCCGGAAAAGGCATATCACCTTTAATAATTTTAATATCCGGGGCGGTACCTCCCAGTTTATCGGGCTGAACGGCATTTTATCCAGTAACCCGGCAGATGCGCTGACCCTGGAGGTGAACGAGTTTGATATTGAAAACCTGCTGCCTTTTATCAACGTGGATCTGCGCGGTATTGCTACGGGGAATCTGCGTTTGCAGAATTTCTTTACGAATCCCTTGTATGTCAGCAATCTGCACGTAACGGATTTTTACTACAAAAAAAGCCTGGTGGGCACGGTGACCACTTCGGCGCTGTGGGACGAAAGCCATCAGAGGATGCGGCTGGAAGGGAGTGTGTTCCGGAACATGGAAGAAATTCTGAAGCTGGACGGGTTCTTTACGCCTGGTAAAGGCAATAAGGGGCTGGACCTGGAAGGGTCTATGCAAAATGCAGATATGGAGATGTTCCTGGGGATGACCGGCGATGTATTTTCCGAACTGAAGGGGAAAGCCAACGGCACGTTCAGGGTGACGGGTACCCCCAGGCGTCCCGTTTTTAACGGAGGGATAGATATTACCGGCGGATCACTGAAAGTGGCGGTTTCAGGCACTTCCCTTTATTTTGAGGACCGGGTACTCCTGACAAACCGCGGCTTTGAGCTGCCGGAGGCAGGGGTGGAGGTCAGAGATGCCCCTGCCGGAAATACCGCCCGGCTGAGCGGCGGAATCTATTACCGGAGTACGCCGGGTTTTACCGTTGATCTGCGGGCAGACATCAACAGCCGGACAGGCTTTAAGATCATGGATATCCCGGCTTTCAGCAATGATTATATCTTCGGCACCGCCTATGTAAACGGGGATGTTAACCTGAGCGGCGATTTTGATAACCTGCTGGTTTCAGGTAACCTGAGCAGCCGGGAAGGTACCGCTATTACTATTCCTACCGACGGGGATACGCAGATCGACACCCGGCAGGAAGGGATTCCTTTCCTGAAGAAAGCGGTAGTGGCAGACAGCAGCAGCCTCCGGCCTAATAAGCGGAGAGCTCCGGCCGTGAAGACCGGTGGTGTAAGGCTGGCATTTAATCTTACTCTTACCCCGGAAGCCCAGGGAGAAATTATTTTTGACCGTACCAACAATGACGTGCTCAGCCTTTATGGTGACGGCCGTCTGAGTGTTTTGTACGACAGCCGCGGAGAATTTACCATTAACGGCCCCTACAATGTGCGGGGAGGGAAATATTTCTTCAGCTTTCAGAACCTGGCCTCACTGAGAAGATTTGACATAGCAGATAACAGCAAAATTACGTTTAACGGTGACCCCTTTGAGGCCATCCCAGACATCAAGGCTACCTATACGGCAAATATCTCACTGAATAAGGTCTCGCCCCAGATGACTAATTCTTCAGCGCGTTTCCCGGTATATGTGAATGTATTTCTGACAGACCGGCTGCTGACCCCCACCATCCGCTACGATATTGAATTTGACCTGAAGCAGATTCCTATCAGCGGGCAAACCGATATTCTCGCTTTTGAGCAGCGTCTCAGCAATGACGAACAGTTGCTGAGCCGGAACGTATCCAGTATCCTGGTTTTTAACGAGGTGTTTCCGGACAATAACCTGGCCGATGCTCTTACACAGCAGTTCCTGATTGACAATATCAGCAGCCTGCTTTCCAACCAGATCGGGAACCTGGCGAATAAGCTCAACCCTAACCTGGAGTTCGGGGTAAGGTTTGGTGACTTCAGGGAAAATATCCTGAACAATATGCAGCTGGACTTCAGTTATAAATTTATGAATAACCGGGTAAAACTCAGTGGTAAAGGGGCTTTTGTGAACAGCCTGGAAAACAGCATCAGTATGAATACCAATACCTACGGGCAGCTGTCAGTGGGCGGTGAGCTGGAATATCTCATTTCAGACGATGGCGCCTATCGTTTCAAGCTGTATTCCAGGAGTGTTCCTACCAATTACTATGTGTTTTATTCGCAGGGAAACGTGGTGGTTTCGGGCGGAAGTCTCATTATTTCACGAAATTTCAATTCTTTCTTTAGAAAAAAGGAGGGAGGAAGTATACCTTTGGGGGTGGGTTCAGATATAAAATGAAACAAAGAAGAAGATTACCCGAAAACAGGCGGAGAAACCCGGACCAGACCCTGGAGTTTCAGCAGTCTTCACATATAGTGGAGCTGGAAGCCTCTGTGCTGGGCGGAGTCATCCGGGAGAAAGATGCGCTCACCATGGTGATTGATATTCTGAAGCCCGACAGCTTTATTTCCGAGAAGCACGAGGCCATTTACCAGGCCATTCTGCTCCTGTTCGGGAAATCGGAGCCTGTAGACCTGCTTACCGTGACCAACCAGCTGCGGCTGACCGGCGAGCTGGAGTTTATTGGCGGGCCGGCTTACCTGGCCCGGATCACTGCCCGGAAAGTCTCTACCCACATCGAACGTGATGCCCGGATCATCCTGCAATACGCCATTCAGCGCAGCATCATCCGTATTATGGATGATGTGCTGAACAAAGCCCAGGAAGATACCACCGATGTTTTTAACCTGCTGGATGCTACCGAGCAAAGCTTAAGGGATATCCAGGAAGGAAACCTGAACAAGAATATCCCTGACCTCCAGCTGGTGGTGCAGAAAACTATCCAGGAGCTCCGGAATAAGGAAGAGCAGGACGCGGGCATTTCCAGCGTACCCTCGGGTTTTCCTACTTTGGACCGTATCACCGGAGGGTGGCATAATACCGAGCTCATCATTATAGCGGCCCGGCCCGGGATGGGAAAAACGGCCTTTGTGGTCTCTGCCCTGAGAAATGCAGCCATCGACTACAAGATGCCGGTGGCCCTGTTTTCCCTGGAGATGTCGTCGCAGCAGGTGATGTACCGGCTGATCTCCGCCGAAGCGGAAGTAGACTCACAGAAGCTAAGAAAAGGGGAGCTGGAAACCGACGACTGGAAGGCTATTCACTCCCGCCTGAATAACCTGGATAACGCCCCTATCTATATTGATGATACCCCGGCGCTCTCTGTGCTGGAGCTCCGGACCAAAGCCAGGCGCCTGAAAGCGTTTCATAATATTAAGCTGCTGATTGTGGATTACCTGCAGTTAATGACCGCCGGGAACGGCCGTACGGGCATGAACCGCGAACAGGAGATTGCTACTATTTCGCGTTCCCTGAAAACCATTGCCAAGGAACTGAATATCCCGGTGATTGCCCTTTCCCAGCTCAGCCGTTCGGTAGAGTCACGCCCGGATAAAAGGCCTATGCTCTCTGACCTGCGGGAATCAGGCTCCATAGAGCAGGATGCTGACGTGGTGATGTTTTTGTACCGCCCGGAATATTACCAGCTGGAAGAGACGGAAACCGGCGAAAGTACCAAAGGACTGGCAGAAGTGATCATTGCGAAAAACCGGAGCGGTTCGGTAGACAGCGCCAAGCTGCGGTTTATCGGGAAATATACACGATTTTCGGAATTTGACGGTTTTATTGCCACCCCGGAACAATACGAGGAACGCAGCGGGATAAAAACGCTAGGCAGCAAGGCCAATGATTTGATATAACGGTGGTGGGACACCCGTAGAGACTATGAACAAAAAAAGGTGTCGTCCGGAAAGCAGACAACACCTTTTTTATAAGCACAGATTATTTTATTTCTTCTCCAGGGCCTCGGTAATGCGGGCCACCAGATCCTGAACATGATATTTGCTGACTTTATCAGAGATTCTTGATGAAGCCGCATTCAGCTCACTTCTCAGTGAAACCAGCGTGCCGCGGGTAATAGAGCTCAGGTCGGTCTGCGTAAAGTCAGGCCTTCCCGGAAGCGGGGTAGCGTTCAGCTGTTTGGTCAGGTTGGAAACGAAAGCCTTCTGCAGGTTTCTGCGGAAGATATCAATGGTTGATCCTGATTTCAGTTCACTGAAGATACCATTTTTAAGGCCGGTGTACAGGTCGTCAAGCGAGTAATACTTATTTCCCTGTGAAGACGCCTCCATTAGGCGGGCCGCCCGGTCTGTGGCCATCAGGCTGTTCAGGGTAGCTACCTGCATGGTTTTAATGGCCTCTACTCCGTTTTCAGGGCGGATCTTGCCAAGTACATTCGGGTCAATGATCCATTTGGGAGTAGTGAAAAGCTGGGCATTCAGGAAAGCCAGAGCTTCCACCTGCAGTTCTTTCGGAACGATCTCGTACCGGTTGCTTTCTGAATCATAGGTTACCGGAGTATCATAAATACCACCGATATATTTGGTCACATGGCCCATATATCTTCTGAACTGGCCGGTAAGGCTATTGTACAGGGTATTCAGCTCATTGTAGCTTTCACCGTCTTCTCTTGACCATTTTTCCAGCTCAGGCAGAATTCTTTTCAGGTTTTTAATACCGTATTCTGATGCCTTTGCTGCGTTATCACCCAGGTCTTCGGTCTGGTAGCGCGGGTCAAACGGGCTGATTTCGGTTCCGAAACGAAGTCTGGGGTTTTTCACGGCTTCCGTAGTCATTTTATGCAGAAGCGCTTTCTCGTCTTCGGCAGATTTGGCATCGGGGAAGTAAGTATAACCCCATTTGATAGCCCATTTGTCATAATCCCCGATTTTAGGGAAGAAATGCTTCACGCCGTCTTCAGGCTGTGCCACGTAGTTAAAGCGGGCGTAGTCCATGATAGAGGAGGTATGGCCGTATTGTGCCTGGAACTCCGGATCACGCAGTTTTTCTACGGGGGTAGCGTTACTTGCTCCCATGTTATGACGCAGACCCAGGGTATGGCCTACTTCATGCGAAGACACAAAGCGGATCAGTTCGCCCATCAGCTCATCACTGAATCTTTTATTTCTTGCGGCAGGGTCTACGGCTGCAGTCTGGATCATGTACCAGTCTCTCAGCAGGCTCATCACATTGTGGTACCAGCCGATATGGCTTTCCAGGATTTGTCCGCTTCTCGGGTCATGTACGTTCGGGCCATAGGCATTCTGGATGTCAGCAGCAAAATACCGGATCACAGAATACCGGGCGTCTTCCAGGCTCATGGTAGAGTCGTTTTCAGGCCAGTATTCTCCACGGATGGCATTTTTCCAGCCGGCTTCTTCAAAGGCCGGTTGCCAGTCGTCTATCCCGGCTTTGAGATATTTTCTCCATTTTTCAGGAGTGGCAGGGTCAATGTAATAAATGATCGGGTTCTTAGGCTCTATCAGCTCACCTCTTTTCAGCTTAGCCAGGTCTTCGGCATTTTTAGGCTCCAGCTTCCACCTTACGGCGAAGATGTCGCGGTCAGACTTGTGAGAGTCTTCTCCAAATACACTGTACTGGTTGGCAAAATAGCCTACGCGGGCATCAAAAGTACGCTTGCGCATAGGTTCTTTTGGCAGGAGTAAAAGCGAAGTATTGAACTCCATGGTCACCACGCCGGCACCATAGCCTGCCGGGAAATTCACCCCGATCTGCGGTACGGGGGTCATGGAAATACGCGGTGGGGTTACCGAGAAGGTTTTCACGGTACGGATCTCCGTATTGATCGGGTAGGTGTTGATCGACTGGATAAACGATTTGTCTTTCTGGAAGGCCGTCAGGTTCAGCAGTTGCTTCCGGATAGGTGCCAGTGAAAACGGCTGAAAATCACCGTCAAAGGTACTGGTTACATCGATTACATAATTTTTGCCGTTTCCGCCGGTATTTCCGTTAATGGAAAGAATCTCAAAATTCCCTACAATAGGATCTACATTGGAGTTGGCCACGGATTGGGCGATAGGCTTGGTGCTGTCTGGCGACATAATGATGTAGCTCACCGAGCGAAGCAGGATGTTATTGTTGGTTCCTTTTTCCCATCTGACCACCTGGCGGTTCACTTCTTCCCCACCGAAAACCCCGCCGCCTGCCGGAACTTTAGAGTAGCGGGTCACCGCTATGATGTCTCTTCCGATCAGTGAATCAGGAATCTCAAAATAGAATTTATCTCCTACTTTGTGCACGGTATGAAGCCCGGTTTTGGTTTTGGCCGTGCTGTCAATAACTTCTTTGTAGGGCTTGGGGCCTTTCTTGGGAGCTTCGGGTCTTTTCGGAGGTTCAGGTTTTTTTACCTCCTGTACCACTTTCTTGGCCTCCTCTTCTTTTTTCTTTTTCTTTTGGGCATCGGCACTGAAATTCAGTGTAACCGTAAATGCCATGAAAAGTAATAGTACTTTTTTCAACATGATTAAAATTTAAAGTTAGTTTCTTAATGAGCTATAAAAATACGAAAAGTTGCTTATAAGGTTTGTTTTTGAACCATACTATTTCACAGAAAACCGGAGTGTCTGGCTTCCGGGTTTTCCCGAGCTGTCTATCCCCTGGACATCCACTACATATTCGCCGCTCAGATCAGAGGAAAAAAATTTTATCCTGCGGCTTTCTTCTCCGGAAAGCATCAGCCGCGGGGTCCAGTAAAGTACAGTACGGTTATCGGGTACAGAAGCGGTTCCGGGTACTTCGGGTACATAAAACTCTCTTTCGGGCTGAAGCCCTTCATAGGTAAATACACTGAAAGAGGGATCGAGCGTGAAGTTTTCCAATACCCCTTTATAGGTGCTGAAGCTTACGATGCCTTCATAGGTATTTTCTCCCAGGTAGAAACGGGAGGTAATCACATCAATGGTTTCTACTTTCAGCGGATCATAGGCCATGAGATCATTGGGATGAGGTACGGGGACTCCGTCCAACAGGATCAGGGGGTTGCTGTTAAAAAAGGTGTTCCTGTTAACATCCTGTGTCCGGAGGCGGAAATCGTCCCTGTTTTTTCTGACCATGACTTCCTTTACATACTCCCGCAATACTTCTTCCATAATAACAAAGCGGGTATAGTCGTCAAGGCGGTACCTGACATCGGCTTTGCCGAAAAAAGGAAAGGAGTCGAGCGTAGCCGGCGGTAACCAGCTAGTCCGGTTCTTCCCTGAAAAAATGTTCTCCACCTGGGCATTGATAGCATATTCATTGTAGCTGTTCTGCGATATACCGGTTAGGTCAGCCGGGGAGAAAAGTTCAGCTTCAGACCGGAATTTAAGGATTTCGGCATGGGAAAGTTCACCGGAGGTCAGGCGGGTGACCAGGTTATGGGTTCCGTATAAATTTTTTACCCAAAAATAAGCCACTCCATTCGTATCCGTAACGGCGGTATAGATCATCGGGATCCGCGAAGGGACACTCAGGGTAGCTTCCCGGCCTGCCAGAGGCTGACCATCGGTTTTCCCGGTAAACCGTATACCTATGCGGTGATACCGGCCCTCTTCTTCGGCAGGCTGGTTTTTGAATTTTCTCCAGCCATGGGTCAGCAGCAGGTTATCCAGGTCAGCTTTCCCGGTTTCAGCATCAGAAAAGTAATAATCAGGATTTTCAATCTCGCCTGACAGGTCTTTCCGTAGATAGAGGTAGGAGCGGATATTTTCCCCTGAAGGCCGCTGCAGATCATCTTCTTTTTTGATGGAAACCGAAACATCGGCTATTATGGCCGGATCCGGGGTGACCTGATTCAGAGAAAGGGTAATCTCTTCCCGGCCGGAAAAGGTTTGCCTGTTCAAAGCCAGGTTTAGCCGGAGCGTTTTTTCAGGCGCCCGGAAGAGTATTCTTTCTGCCACAGGGGTGCCATCATTACGAAGCAGGGTGAGCCGGGAGGTTCCTTCCGGTAACTGTGCCCGGGGGATCAGGTGGGAGGCCGAACCCGAAGCGTTCAGGATGACCATGTATTTTACGGCTTTGCCGGAAGAAGATTCCGAAACCAGGGTAAGCGTTTCGCCCGGGTGGCCCGCAGAGGCTACCTGGATGGTGTAGTGATCTCCTTTATCTTCTGCATTCAGCACATACCCGGTTTCTGCGGCAAAGGGCAGTGGCTGCCCGAGTTCCCGCCCGTCAGGAAGCAGGACTTTTACTTTCGGCATATCGCCGCCCGGAATGCCGGCCACCGGAACGCCGGTCGCCGGCATCACCCGCGCACTTCCGATTCCGAAGGCGTTGGAATTGCCGCGGGTTCCGTCAGGAAAAACGAGCGATGCTTTCACCCCTTTTCCCTGCGCATCAGTCACCTTAAAAGCTATCCGCGTGGGAATGCCGCGAACCAGGGTTCCGCCCTCGGGAAATAGCCTGATCGTATAGGTATTTTCAGGGGGTGCGGAGAGGGTATCCAGGAGAGCAAACGGATTCAGAACCGTAATTTTTTTGGAAAATGACCGGCCGCCTGTTTCCGATGCAAGCGTAGCTCCGGTTAACGTGTAGGTACCTGATGACAGCCGTTGAGGAATAAAGACCGATCCTCCGTTCCGGGTAGCCGGTCCAATCTCTGCTTTATTCTGAAGTACAGAAGTACCCCGGCTGTCGGTGAGTTCAATATACGCTACAGAAGGCTTGTTTACCGGTGTAAGGTCTTCCGTATGCAAGGCATATACTTTAAACCAGAGAATCTCTCCCGGGAAATAAATTTCCTTATCGGTATGCACATAAATGCTTTCATTCTCTGCTTTCTGACCAAAAGACAGAGAATAACTTATTACCAGTAGAATGGGGATAATGAATCGCATAGCATTAAAAGTCTGTCCAGAAATCAGGTACTTTCCGAGAGCCTATCAGCGAGCAGTCGGTGCAGCCTCTTGTGGCATAGGAATAATGGGAGGGTATGGGGCTATCCCCGTTTTTGTAAACTTCATTGGTAGGAATATTAGACGGATTGCTGAATAATGTTCTGACTACTGAGGAATCTTCCAATGACACTTCCATGTATTCACAATGAGCATAATAGGGGTTGGAAACGGGCCAGCGTTCAGGAAGATCATAACTATTGATATAGATTCTTTTTTGAGCCGGCAAAGAGGCTTCTATCATGGCAATGACAGGCTCATTGGGGTGGGCGGTATTGTGTACATTTCCTTTCAGCTCAGAGGGCATGGAACCAAAAATATCGCCTACTGACTCCGAGTTTTTTTTCAGGATACTCCAGAAAAGCCACGCCTCTTTACTGATGCTGAACTGCTTTACCAGGATAGAGTAGCGGACCATCAGCTTGTCAGATAAATTGGGGATAAACTGTATCCTCTGCCGGGATACGATATTATCCTGGAGATTATCGGTGGTGCCGATGAGGATGTCTGAAGACTTTTCCTGTTGGAAACATTCGGTAGAAATGTTTTCTTGCGGCATCCGCCGGAATCTGGCCCAGCCTCCCTCAAAAATAAGCGCGCTATAATAGCGGGCAGAAAATTTCCAGGTTTCCTCAAATTCCCAGCGATAATACCGTGAGTTGTCGTTCCCGTTGACGGTACTTACCAGAATATTCATCCCTGTGTCAGTTCTTTGGTGATCTATTCCGGATATTTCGGAAGTAGCATAGGGAGTAAGCCAATCGGAGAGGTATTCATTTTCCCTGGTTTTAATGCGCAGGCGGTACCGGGTACTCATGGGCAGTGCCGGGTGAGCCAGGGTATATTCTCCGGCCCCTGCGGAAGTGAAAGAAGAATAGGTCTGACCCGCTTCTGATTCCACCGCAAAACTGGCATTTTCCACTGGCATAATGCTCTCTTCTGCATTAAGAGGTACCGTTTGGCTGAGTTTGAAGCGGGAGTTGCCGCTCATATCAATATACCCTTCAATGATCAGGATGGGGTTGGCATCCTCCTGCTTGTAAGTGGGGGTATAAGGGTCCTGGCAGGAAAAAAGAAGGATAGCCCCGAGGATCAGCTGATATATTTTTTTTACAGGTTTCATGATCGTCAAAATCTGAAGTTATAAGTCAGGTAAGGAATCTGATGACCGAAAACAGAAAGCTTGTACCCTTTTATTTTTCCCTCTTCCGATACATAATATATGGAGAACGGATTCTTTCTGCCGGTCACGTTATATACCCCCAGGCTCCAGGAGCTGTGTGCCAGTTTTTTGATCTTGTGATTTCCTTCTATATTGACGGAAACGTCCATCCTGAAAAAATCAGGCACCCTGTATTTATTTCTTTCTGAATAAAACACCCGCTCTGATCCGGCAAATTCATATTTGGCGATGGGCAGGGTGATAGGTCTTCCCGTACTATAGGTGGTATTCATGGAAAAGCTGTAGCGGTGAGAAAACCTGTAATTTCCTACCATGGTCAGGTTATGCGGCTTGTCGAAATTGCTGTTATAATAATTGCCGTTGTTGATGGTTTCCTCACCTGTGGTTCTTTGCTGTGCTTTTGAGAGGGTATAGCTTACCCAGCCGTTCAGCTTACCGGTATTTTTTTTGGCCATAAATTCCACTCCATAGGCGCGCGCTTTTGTTCCGAGCACGTCTGTTTCGATGGTTTCGTTCATAAGCAGTACCGCACCACTCTTATAGTCGAGGTAGTGGTGGATACGTTTGTAATAGACCTCAACGGAAGTTTCTACTTTGGCCGAGGCCATATTGCGGTAATAGCCGAGGCTTACCTGGTCGCCGAACTGAGGTTTAATATGCGGGTCACTGAGCTTCCAGGAGTCGGTAGGAGTGGCCGCAGTGGTATTCGATAACATGTGAATGTACTGCCGCAGTGAGTTATAGCCCAGCTTCACCGAGCTTTGGTTTGAAAATGAATAGCGGAGACCGAGCCTGAATTCCGGACCCTGGTAGGTTTTGATACTTTTCCCTGATCCGTAAGAGATCGTTTCCTCCAGGGTTTCCGCACTTTTGGGCAAACCATCCATATAGCGGTTGACACTGTGGGGGCCCAGGTAATTATACACCACATACCGGATACCGGCATCCACGCTCAGGCGGTCGTTCACCGTATACGTGTCTGAGATATAGAGAGCAGATTCAAGGGCCTGTTCGTTTTCGAGAGATTGAGGAACAATGATCGACTCTTCACCTGCAGGAAGCCTTTTGCCCGGCTGTATAGTGTAAAGTGTAGTCTGCAGTCCGTAATTCAGCTTGTGCTGCTCGTGTGGCTGATGGTATACATCTGCCTTTAAGAAAGATTGTCCTATTAAATACTCCATATCAAACGCATTGACAGCGTTATTCCTGTCGGCTACATTGAAACCGTACTGATCAAAGCCGAGGGTGAGAATGCTGTGGATGTTTCCGTTGAATATCCGCTTCCATTTGCCGTTTACATTGGCATTGCGGTAACCGTAGCTGATGCCGTTTTCAAAGGAGAAACGGTCACGGCTGGCGTATCCTGTCAGGTAGAACGCATCCTTATCATTCATGTAGTGGCTGATTTGCCCGTTGAAGTCGTAAAAAGAGGCACTGCTGTTTCGGTAGGCGTCATCAGGGATAATTTTCAGCAGCCAGTCGGAGTACGTGCTCCTGATGCCGGCCAGGAACTGCGTTTTTTTTCCGATGGGGCCGTCCAGTGACAACCGGCCGGTAAGCAGTCCTATCCCGCCGGTGCCGGAGAGTTTATTCCGGTTTCCTTCTTTGCCGGTCACGTCGAGTACCGACGAGAGGCGTCCGCCAAAGCGGGCGGGGATACTGCTTTTATAGAGCTCTGCCTGGTTCACGGCATCGGGGTTAAAAGAAGAAAACAGGCCGAAGAAATGCGAGGGGTTAAAGATGGTGGCGTCACTGAAGAGCACCAGGTTCTGGTCTGTGGCACCCCCCCTTACGTTGAAGCCGTTAGCTGCTTCTCCCACGGTTTGTACGCCCGGAAGCGTAAGAATAACGCTGATTACATCGGCTTCCCCTAAAACGGCAGGAGTTTGCTTGATGGTCCTGATATTCAGTTTTTCCAGGCCCATCTGTATTCTTTTTACCTGGTTCCCCTTTTCGCCGGCTACCACCACTTCGTTCAGCGTGAAAACCTGGTCTGTCATTTCAATATCCAGCTGCCCGCTTCCGTACATTACCAGCTGTCTCCGGGTCTCACGCAGACCGACACTGCTGACCAGCAAAACGCTGCGTTCTTCAGGAACGATAAGGCTATAGTACCCGTGCTGGTCTGTCTGAACGGCAGAAGGCCGGCCCAGTATGCTTACGGTAGCAGAGCTTACCGGAGCACCCGTATTTTTACTCCGGATGTATCCGGAAAGTGTTTTTTCACCTTTCACGGGCCGGTCTTTGTTTCCTATCTCAAAAACCTTATTCTCAATGGAAATGTCTTCGGGTTCAGCTTCCAGGAAGTCCCGGATCACCACATCGGGTATAGTTTCGGAAACGGTGGGGGCGGAACTTCGGATATCCCGGAATTCGGTAAGAATAAATGCATCGCGGGTAATATAAATCTTCCTGCGGGGATCTGTTGAAAACCGGAAATTCAGAGGGTGGAGTATATCGGATAATACTTCGGACAGTGCTTTATTGGTGGCTGAATAGCTGATCAGCAGGCTGTCGGTATCTGCCGGAAGGTAATAGAATTTATAGGGAGTCTGGTTTTCCAGGCTCCGGATCATTTCATTGAACCGGGCAGAAGACAAATGGAGGCTTACAGAATCCTTTTGAGCCGTTACTTTTACAGATACAAGAATCATCAGCCAGAAAAAACAGGTTTTATTCATGTTCTTCAAAGCGATGTTTTGTTAAGATAATCCAAAACCAGGGAAATGGATGCAGGGAAGCTTTCTCTGTTTCCATGGGCACGTAATAATTGTTTCAGTTTTTTTTTGTATTGTTTATCAATGGAAAGTAAGTTTTGGATATTTCTTACCGGTATAAAATGGTCCGAACCCGGAGTTTTTACGAAATATTTCACCGTTTCGGAATAATAACTTTTTTCATTTACGACCTGGGGTATTTTGACCACCTTTTTATAACGTGCTACTGCTTTATAAGCAGGCGAGTTAAAAATTTGCAGGTAAAAGCCGTCGGTCAGCCCGGTGGCAGCTTCTTTCAGATGGACAATGGTATCTTTCCCAATGGTAAAGAAATCTACCATTTCCTTGACTACGATGATGTCGGTTAACCCTTTGCGCTGCCGTGTGATGAGCTCGTCTGTTTTTATGTCGTAGCGCAAACGTATATCTTTGTAGAGTACCTTGTCAAACATGAGGGTATTATTCTCCTGGTTTTCTCCATTATGATAAAGAGGAGTTCCGGAAATAAAGACGGTGGCCGGTACATATTCCTTTCCGTTATAGATTTTTCCGTTAAACGTTTGCGCTGTGGCAGTTACAAATGGGAAAAAATAAAACAAATATTGTAATAGCCTTTTTATTCTCACAGGTTATAAGTAATAAGCCCGTAAATATAGGATTTCCGGTGGATCAATGGATAGATTTCTGCGGAAAGTTTTTTGTGGAACGCAGGGTGTGGAACGCAGATGACGCAGATCTTTATGATTTTCAAATAAACAAAGAAAAATCATAAAGATCTGCGTCATCTGCGTTCCATAAGCGTCAGTTAGTGATATCCAGCTCGCCTTCCACCTCTGTGGATTGCCCTTTTTCGTCAGTCACTGAAATGTGCACATGATAATGCCCCGGAGTAGCTGTTTCAGGTACATGAACATGGGTGTGTATTTCCCCGTTCTTTTTCCCCACTAACTGGGGGAAATCTATTTCGTGCTCCCAGCCGGCACCATGAATGTGTACTTCAGCTTCCCGGATGGTTCCTTCCGCCACTATCTGTGCTTCAATGTGCAGATCGCCGCCGGGACTCGCTTTTCCGCTGTTTCCGCTACCGATTTCCACTCCTGAAATAACCGGCGGGGCAGTTACGTCTTCGTCTTTACATGAAACAAATAAAACCAGGGCAAATATTACTAAAACTATATTTTTCATAAAATTATTTAATTTTTATACTCATTGTTTTGATGGTCTGCCAGCCGGTTTTATCCGTCACCCCCACAGCAAAATGGTAGTCGCCTTCGTCCGCATCTGCCGGTATGGTCACAGGTACGTTCGCCGTGTACCGGGTATTCCCGGCCGGGATATCCTCGCTTTTGATCAGTACAAACGGGTTCACCGGGGTTTTCACCGGGTCTTCCTCACACTTCTCTTCCGAAGTGCTGTGATTGTGATGATCAAAATTATTATGAATATCCAGCTTAAACGACCCCAGTTCGCGGTTATCAGAAAAAGTAACCTTAAACGTATGTGTTTTACCCCGTTCCAATACGGCGCAGGGTTGTGGAAACAAGTCCCCGGCGCTGATTTCGGGATAGGTATTGTCAATTTCAGGCTCCCCGGAACTGCATCCGGCAAGCAGCACCATTAAAAGAAATAAGTATTTTTTCATTGTTAAAAAAGTTTTGATCGAGATATAAGTGACCAGTAGCTGGTTACCAGTGGCTGGTACCGGGTGCGGTTTACCACTCACTCATAACTGTCTGCTAGTCACTATCCACTAAAAAAAGCCTCATGTAAATTCGGGCCGGAGGTCCTCTTAAACTGAAACGGTGCGGGGTTTTCAGGAAAATATCGGTTTCCCGGCAGATGTGGGAAATAACGGGAACGGCTACTTCCGCTACGAATTCGCAGGTATCCGGGAAAGTATAAGAATAAGTATTTATTTCACATAAGGTACAGGTATGCTGCTCACCGGGCTGATCGTGGTGCAGGAAAATACCATGCACTGATATCAGTATCAGCAGTACAGCGGCAGTCAGCGCCAGGAATTTTGATATGTTTGTCAGCCTAGATAGCAAAACTTAACGGTACTCTGAGGTTTAACGTAAGGTTTCTTCCTGTTTCCGGCAGATCAATCAACCGGTAAAAGCTGGTATGATTCAGGTAACGGGTATTCAGCAGGTTACTGACCTGCAGGCTCAGCTCCCATTTCTGTTTGCCGGTATAAAATTCGGTACCTGCCGAAATTCCGAGCAGGGTATAGGCCGGTGTAACCCGTTCCGGCGGAACAATCCTGTTCTGTTTCAGTGCATGCTTTATATGGAACGATACATAGCTTTCTTTCAGTACAGCCGGCCGCCAGGAAATACTTCCCGAACCGGAAGGAGGGGGCGAAAACGGGAGGTTAAACCCGGTTTTACTTCCTGAAAGCTGGCGGTTGTACAGGTAATCTCCCGAGAGCTCGCTTGTCCACCGGGAGGTGATATGATAGCGTATCAGGGCCTCGCCCCCGTACCGCATCACCCGGCTTTGCTGATATTCAAATACCTGGTTTCCGGCACCGTAAAGGTAATCGTGGCCTGAGGTAGGATTCAGGTAGATATAATTCGGGAAATAGTTATAAAAAGGGGTGAACTCCAGCTCCAGCTTCTCCGTTTTCCGGAAAATACCCAGGTCCAGCTGGTAGGATTTCTCAGGAGACAGGCCGCTGTTTCCTTTTTCATACCGGAAATAATGGTAATTTACCCCGTTGGCCGCCAGCTCCTTGGGCAAAGGCATCCGGAAGCTGGTACCCAGGTTCAGTTTGAGCTCTGTCTTTCCCAGCGTATGGTGCGCGCCCAGTGTCCAGCTGAGGTTATCAAAAGACCGGGCAGATTCCTGAACACGGGTGAGGTGTTCCCGGGCTCCTTCCGGGCCCGAAGGGAACCAGTCGCGGTATTCCCGGATCCGGATATGGCCAAAATCATAGCGTAAAGCGGCATGGAGTATCGTTTTTAAACCGGTTTTCCATTGATCATAGGCAAATAGCCCGCCCTGGTGCTGGGTATAGGCCGGAACCAGGAAACCCCAGCCGCCGATCTCATTTTCCTGGTATTCATAATTACCACCAAAAGTTACTTCGTGGTTTTTGATTCGGATCTTGTCGCGCAGGTTGGCTGACAGCACCTGCTTATCGTATAACCTCTCCAGTTCGGAATCATACGGAAAGGAGGCGGGAAACACCGGCGGCATAAAGCCGTGGCTCACGTAAGGGCTTCTCTCTTTCCGGAGGTTTCGCTGGTAAGCGGCGTCCAGGCTCAGCTCATGGCGTCCGGTACTGTACACGGTGTTACTGATCACCTTAAAATGGTTCACCTGCTGGCGGGGCAGCTGTATGTCGCGGTGCGAGGCATCGTGAAGCCCGGTATCTACCCTGCGGGGCTCCAGGCCGTGAGCATTGGCAAAAAAGCCGCTTTCGGCGTAAACATTACTGAAGTGCAGGCGGGTCTGGTAATTCTGGGTAACCCGGCCTATTGTGGCGTGAAAATTCCGTTCTTTCCCGGCAGAGTTCCGCACATAACCGCCCGGCAGATGCACATCGTAATCGTATACATAAATCAGTTCGGCGGGTACGCGGTAATCGCCGTAATCGCGCAGGGTGGCCCGGGCATCTACGTACCAGGAGTGCTGGCGGGCATTAAAATTCAGTGAATTGCCGAAGGCATTGCTGTTGCTCATGTAGGAGCTGTTCAGCGTAAAGTTCATGCTGTGGAGTGCAGGCGGGAGCGGCGGATTAACCTTAATGATCCCGCCGATGGCATCCGAACCGTAGAGATAAGAGGCCGCTCCTTTCAGAATCTCCACCGACCCCGCGGCAAACTGGTCGATCTCCAGGCCGTGGTCGGCCCCCCACTGCTGCCCTTCGTGCTTGATGCCGCCGTCTACCACCACCACCTGGTTAAATCCCAGCCCGCGGATCTGCGGTTTGGATTGCCCCGAACCAATCGTCATGGCATTTACGCCCGGAATTTTCTCCAGGGTCTGCATCAGGCTGCCCCCCAGGTTTTTCCGGATGAAGTCGCGGCTGATCCATTCTACGTTCAGTATATTTTCTTTCCGGGCTTTTTCCTGCCGGTTCTCTGAAACCACCAGCTCTTTCAGTTCATAAATACTCTCTTCCAGTAAAATAGCCGGCAGGGTGGTGTCGGATGCCACTTCTGCTTTCAGCAGCAGCGGCTTGTACTGGCTGTGGGTAATCAGCAGTTTGTAAGTTCCCGGAGACAGGGAAGAAAAGCTGAAATCGCCCTGCTTGTCGGTAGTACTGTGCAGGGTGTCATTCAATACCACCACTGCATTCTGTACGCCGCTTTTAAAGTGAATCACCTTTCCTTTCAGCGAATAAGTTTGCCCCGAAGCAGCAGAAAAGGTAAATAAAAGAATAATCAAACGTTTCAAACCCACAACCTCAGCGTATCTGATTTAAAAAATGCAATAGCGTTGCAAAAGTAATAAATAAATCAGCTGCAACAATGTTGCAGGGGACTTATTTCCGGTTATTTTTCTTTAATAGCACCGGTTTGCCTAATTTTGAAGTTGTAGAGAAATGGTATTTAGATTGTAAGGCGTGATGAATATAGTTAAGATAGGAGGAAATGTCATAGATGACCCGGAGAAGCTGGCCGGGTTTCTGCAGGGGTTTGCGGGCCTTCCCGGGAAGAAGATCCTGGTTCACGGGGGCGGGAAGATCGCTACAAAAGTGGCAAAAGAGCTGGGTATCGAGAGCAGGATGGTGGAGGGGAGAAGAATCACCGATGCCCCGATGCGCGACGTGGTGACCATGGTGTACGGCGGGCTGGTGAATAAGCGTATCGTGGCCACCCTGCAGCGCCTGGGCTGTAATGCCATCGGGCTGACCGGGGCTGACGGAGCGGCGATCCAGGCACGCAAACGGCCGGTAAAAACCATCGATTACGGTTTTGTGGGCGATGTGGAAAAAGTCAACACGCCCTTTATCAGCCTGCTGCTGCAAAACGGGCTGGCCCCTGTTTTTGCCCCCCTGACATTTGACGCCGAAGGGAATATGCTCAATACCAATGCCGACACCCAGGCCTCCGAAATAGCCCGGGCGCTGAGCGGGACGGAAGAAGTTAACCTGGTGTATTGTTTTGAAAAGAAGGGAGTATTAAAAGATGCCAGTGACAATGATACGCTGATTCCCCGCCTGGTTCCCGAAACCTATGAAAAGTATAAAAATGAGGGTATCATCTATGACGGTATGATTCCCAAGCTGGACAATGCTTTTGCTGCCGTACGGGCAGGCGTCAGGAAAGTAATCATCTGTGAGGCCGATGACCTGGCGGAGGCCGTACAGGGTGCTGCCGGAACCACCATTGAATTGTAATATTTTGGAAAACGAAAGGAAACTGAAGATTGAGCTGGCCAATGCATTATCGCACGGAATAGGCATCATCCTGATCCTGTCGTTTTCTCCTTTGCTCTTTTTAAAAGCCTATGACAGCGGGATTCCGCTTTTGACCGGGGCAGTGAGCTTTTATGTCTTCGGCCTGCTGATGGTGTTTACTTTTTCCACACTCTACCACGCCACTGAAAACCCGGTGGCCAAATCTGTTCTCCGTATTTTTGATCATATCAGTATTTTCCTGCTGATCGGCGGTACCTATCTGCCGCTGGTTTTGCTGCATGCTGATCCCGTCCGGGCCCGGTGGCTGCTCATCGTTCAGTGGATCGTCATAGTAGCCGGGGTGATTAACAAAGCCTTATTTACCGGGCGCTTCCGGCTTTTGTCCAGCCTGGTCTACATCGGGCTGGGGGTAATGGTGCTGGCCATGGGCGAAAAATTCTGGTCGGGTCTTCCCCCTCTTTCGCTTTATTTCCTGGTAGGCGGAGGCCTCATGTACCTTTTTGGGGTACTGTTTTACCAGATCCGTACCTGGCAGTACAATCATTTCATCTGGCATCTTTTTGTACTGGCGGCCGCCATCCTGCATTTTCTGTCGGTCTGGTTTGCATTTTGAAAGTCGGCAGAAAAGTAGGGTTAATCTTCATAATCCGGCGGATAATCGCAAGATAAAGTTCCGGCCGGAAATCAATTGCTATATTTAGGAATATAATTATTCGGAACAATACTATTAAACAATGAAGAAATTTTTATCAATTGTATTATTGATGGGGCTGGGGTGGACACTCAGTGCCCAGGAAAAAGTAGATGAAGAAGCTGTTAAAAAGATTCGTAAGGAGGGCCTTGAAAACTCAAAAGTGATGGACATCGCCTTCCATCTTACGGATGTCAGCGGCCCCCGGCTGCAGGGATCTCCCGGTTTTATGCGGGCGGCAAAGTATTCCCGGGAAAAGCTGAAAGAATGGGGGCTGGAAAACGTTCAGCTGGAGCCCTGGGGCGAGTTCGGAAAAGGCTGGGAGCTGCAGAAATGCTACGTGGCCATGACCGAGCCTTATTACAAGCCTATCCTGGCGCTGCCTAAGGTATGGACGGCAGGAAGCAACGGGCTTCGCCAGGCGGAAGTACTCCTGGTAGACGAGAAAGACACTACCGGCCTGGAGCAGTACAAAGGAAAGTTCAATAACAAAGTGGTGCTGCTCTACAGTGATGCCAAATTACCTTCCGGCTTTAACCCGGATGTAAGAAGGTATACCGACGAAGACCTGGAAAAAATGGCTAAAGCCGAAATCCGGGCCGGAGGCGGGCAGGGGGGAAGAGACACCGCTGAATTCCGTGAGATGATCGCTAACATGCGCAGGGCTTCTTACGTTTCCAATAAAACCAAGGAAATGGCCTATAAAGAAGGAGCTATTACCTTTTTAAGTATCAACGCCCGCGGAAAAGACGGTACCCTTTTTGTACAGGGCGGAGGCTCTTTCAAGGCTTCTGATCCGGAAAACATGCTGGATATGGTGATGTCTACCGAAGACTACCTGACCATTGTACGGCTGGCCAAAGCGGGTATTCCCGTGAAGATGGAGCTGGACGTGAAAAGCAAGTTTCATACTGCTGACCTGAAAGGCTATAACGTGCTGGCCGAGATCAAAGGAACCGATCCCAAGCTGAAAGATGAAGTGGTGATGCTGGGAGCTCACCTGGATTCGTGGCATACCGGCACCGGTGCCACGGATAATGCTGCCGGTTCTTCGGTCATGCTGGAAGCCGTAAGAATACTGAAAGCCAGTGGCCTTAAGCCTAAGAGAACTATCCGGATAGCGCTGTGGAGTGCAGAAGAGCAGGGGCTTCACGGTTCAAGAAACTACGTGAAGAATCACCTGACCGATACGGTGAAGCAATGGAGCAACGCTGCCGGTGATAAGATTTCCGCTTATTTTAACCTGGATAACGGTACCGGTAAGATCCGCGGTATTTACCTGCAGGAGAACGAAGCCGCCCGCCCCATATTCACCAAATGGCTGGAGCCTTTCCACGACCTGGACGCCAAAACCGTCACCATCAGCAACACCGGCGGTACGGACCACCTTTCGTTTGACCGGGTGGGCATCCCGGGCTTCCAGTTCATCCAGGATCCTATGGAATACAGTACCCGTACCCACCATACCAACATGGACACGTATGATCACCTGTACCCGGATGACCTGAAGCAGGCCGCCACCATCATTGCATCATTTGTGTATCACGCTGCTCAACGCGAGCAAAAGATTCCAAGAAAAGAGAAAAAGTAATAGAGGTTTAGCAAACATAGTTACAAAAATCTAGTTGTTTAATTGAATCAGAAATTGGCCACCATATTGGTGGCCTTTTTTTATAACATGAAGGAATGAATATTCATAAAGGTTAGCCGGGTCCCTCCTTCATTTACCTTAACTCCTTCATGTTTAAGAAAAGCCTGTTAGGTAAAAATACCTATAAAAATACCGTGTTTTCACGGGTGTTTTCGTATTGGGTTAGGCTTTAACTTTGTTGCGTTAAAGATTTTCTGTATTTGTGGAGACATAACTACGGGATACGACCAATAAACCAACACAAAACCGAATAACAAAAATGAATTCATTATTGACACTACTTAAATACTATGTACAACCCGCACCTGAAGTATTAAGCCAGGTAGCCACCACTTTAAGAAAGGTCAGATATTCTAAAGGTAATATTTTGCTTCAACCAGGAGATATTTCTGACAAATTCTATTTTGTTGAAACAGGAATACTTCGTGAGTTTTTTACCTGGAATAATACAGGCGAGGAACATACCACCCAATTAGTGACGGAAGCCACTTTTTTTTGCTCTGCTCTGAGCTTTCTGCATGGAATTCCCTCGGAAAGGGTATTAGAGGTATTAGAAGATTGCACTCTGATTACCATAAAAAAGAATGACATGGAATATTGGTGCGATAAAGTACCCGGAATGGAGCATTTCCTTAGAACTATGTTGGGGCAGGCCCTTTGTTTATCGGGGCGGGCAAGGCAAAATTCGGAGAAACGCGCCCATTAATATGGGCTGATTTATACTATGGAAAATTTGACGAAAGAGTTACCATTTGAGTTGGCTCATTTTCAAGTAGAGGAACTTGAAAGTAGATTGGAAAACTGTTGGAAAGGGATGGAGAATCAGGACCATGGAACATATGATCAATATGGTGAGTGGCATTCTAATTGGGTTAAGGTTCCTTGCGGTACTCCTCATCCTAATGAATCCAATCCAGATTATCCTTTTGAACCATAAGAGGTAGCTCAATAGACTTTAGTTTCGCTGGATAACAATTGAGCATCTGTTTATGAAACAAATTGTAATTTGTTACCTTGAGGTTCTGCCTCAAGGTAATTTGTTTAACTAATTTAAGGATATTTATAATGAAGAACCATATCTTTTTCAGGTCGTCAATGTTTTCTTTTTTTTTTCTTTATTTCATTAATACCTTCCGGATTTAGTCAACATATAGTTCAGGGGATACTTTTAGATAGTCTTTCTAATAAATCAATAATAGGTGTAACAGTGAGAGAAGCAGGAACTCACAATGTATCGATTTCTAATGAAGATGGAGAATTTCAAATATCTGTAAGCAAAATACCTACAACAGTTGTTTTTTCACATATAGCTTATGGTGAGTTTCCCAGAAAAATAGATGACTTGAGTTTTCTTAAAATAGTTATGCTTTCAGTTCCGATTCAACTTACGGAATTAAAAATAGAGAGTCCTGCTATTGGCTTTGTTCGTCGAATGATAGAGAAATCTTTAGTAGACACATCAGAAATAAAGTATTTCAAGGCGTTTTATCAGAATGTATCTAAAAGTAATGGAACATATAAAATGTTGAATGAAATGTTGCTTGATGTTTCATGGAATGCTTTTGGTGTCCGAGAATGGCAACCTAAAAATATGAGGTACGCCAGGGCTGATAGACAATCTTTTTTGCCAAGCAATCAAACAGTATTACCTTTTTTATTTTCAGCATTGGTGTTTAAACATATTAGATTTCCCGTAAATAAAATCGACATTAATGCTAATTATAAGTTCACAATAAAGCATTTTCTAAATGCTGGATCAACCAGTGAGGTGGTGGTAATTTCGTGTAAACCATTAAAAAAGAAAGGTGTAAGTGGGCTTTTTGAAGGAGATATATTTATCAGAACTGGAAAGGATAATTTACTTAAAGTAATAGGCAAATTTTCATACCCGGTAGAAAATAAGGTTAAGCGTAATGAGTATATTGATATTGATTTCAAAGAAGATATAAATGATAACTCGGTAATAGACAAAGTAAACATTCTTGATGAAAGGATTAGTAGTAAAAATGGGAGAGTAAGAGTTGAAAATCGTATCTGGCTTTATTTTTATAAAGCGATAGATGGTTTTGAAAATGGAGTTACTTATCCGAGCTACAATAAAAGTGATTTGGAAATACTAAAAAATATACCCTACATACACAAGGATTGGGAGAGTAATGTATATATAAAGCAACCCAATCTATCAAGAGAAGTTTTAAAATCATTTGAGAAAGGGAAGGATGGGTTTAAAAGTAATTATCTGAATGAATAGAGTTTTTTTGTTAAAATCATATCGTTGCTAATTGGGATATTTTTCATTGTGAGCGGAATCTCAAAGGTGGTTGATTCCGGAGAGTTAATACAGATATCATTTAAGTATGGAATGGGGGTGATTAGTTTTCTTTCTCCCATGCTTCCTCCATTGGAGATTATTATGGGTTTATGTTTAATCTTGAATATCTACATGAAACAGACAGCCTTAGCGGTTTTTACACTTGTGTTTCTCTTTACTGTTGCTTTTGCCTATGCATATTTCTTCAGAGGAGTAGAAGCTTGTGGTTGTTTTGGTGATTGGTTTAAAATGAGTCCGGCTTCTACTTTTATCCGGAATATTTTCATAATGGTAGGAGCATGGATTGTCTGGAATAAAAGTGAGTATAATGTATATAGAGTGTGGAAAGTAGCAACTATTTTAATATTAGGAGCTTTCTCATTTGCTATGTCCGGATTTACAGTAGATAATTCTCTTGCTGCGACTATAAATCTTAAATCGTTAAAAGGCAAAAACTTATCTGAAACAGGTTTAAGGAGGTTGAACCTTGAGAAAGGTAGCTATGCGGTTTTTGTGTTTAGTCCCTCCTGTTCACATTGCTGGAACTCTACTGAAAATATTAAACAGATAAAAGAATCCATTTTGTTTGATGATGTGATCGGGTTAGTAGCAGACTCGGGGGATCGCTACTTAGAGAATTACAAAAAAATAATGAAGCCAAACTTTGAAATTAAGGCACTAAAAGCAGAAGAGATAGACCGTGTTTTGGGAACGAGTGTACCTAAGCTTCTTACTATAAGAAACGGGGTTATAACACAGATATATGAAAAGGACGATATCCCATGCCGGCAGTTATTAGAACATTACCTTAGATGATTCTCTTCTAAGCACGTAAATTATGTCATTTTCAAGAGAAGGAGCTTGAAGAGAGATTAGAAAACGGGTGGAAGACAGGCTGTCCTCGGACTAGACCGGACGGAACAGTAGAGTATTATGATTGTGATAAAGCCGACGGCCCATGTCCTCCTGACTTAGGGGCTGAAGAGGATACTTTACCAATCGAGCAGCCTTGATTATATTTCTGTACATTAATGTCCACTAAAAAAAATAAAATAGTTCTTTGACATCTTGATAATCTGATTGTTGTGATGCTTTTTTAGGCGTGACGATTTGAAATTGCTTAGGTTACCGTAAAAGGCAGTTTAGATGAATCACGGCAAGTATGTTTTCGCCCAATTACCAGAATTTCTTCCACGACGAGTGTTTGATACAATCGTTCAGAAACACGGAGGGAACAAATATGTAAAGCATTTCACTTGTTGGGATCAACTTCTGTGTATGATGTTCGGTCAGTTTTCCAATCGGGATAGTTTACGTGACCTAATGCTTGTGTTGGATGCCCACCGTAATAAATCTTACCACCTGGGTTTAGGCAAACAGGTCACACGCAGCAACCTGGCCAAAGCAAATTCAAACCGACCAAGTGTGATATTTGAGGAGTTTGCCTATCACATGATTGAGCTGGCCAGGTCTAAGTGTAAGAACGTAGATTTTGGCATAGATTCACAGGTTTACCTATTTGATTCCACGACCATTGATCTTTGCCTTGGTGTGTTCTGGTGGGCCACGTTCAGGAAGAATAAAGGAGGAATCAAAATGCATACCCTTTACGATGCCAACAGCCGTATACTCGCCTTTATGCACATTACAGCCGCTACCTTGCACGATGTCAACGCAATGGATCAACTAAGGTATGAGTCTGACTTCTATATTTTTGACCGGGCGTATCTGGATTACACAAGGTTGTACAGGTTACACAATGCCGGAGCCTATTTTGTTATCCGCGCTAAATCAAACCATAAATTCAGGCGTATGTATTCCTGGAAATCTAACAAAGAAAACGGAGTATTATGTGACCAGGTTGGTAAACTCACCGGTTATTATACCGCTCGGGATTACCCCGGAAAAATAAGGAAGGTAAAATTCCATGATGATGAATCCGGAAGGAATTTTATCTTCCTGACCAACAACATGGAAATCGCTGCCACAGATATTGCCAGGCTCTACAAACACCGATGGGCCATCGAGTTATTCTTTAAGTGGGTTAATCGGACCGCCGATGCGGCAGCACCTGAAAATAAAATCATTTTGGGGTACAACCGAAAATGCTGTACGTATACAGATATATGCAGCCATAACTGCTTACTATCTGGTGGCCATCATTACCGAAAACCTAAAAACAGGATGGCAGCCCTACGAAATATTACAGGTCTTAGGCATATCACTGCTTGACAAAAACCCTGTAAATGAGCTTCTTAAAAAATCAAATTATCAAGATCTCAAAGAACGAATTGTTAACCAGCTGTCACTCAGCTTATTTTAAGTGGACAGCAATGATAAGAGATAATTAATCTATTGATTTTTGAAGCAAATAGTAATAATGAAAATAAGGAGTTTTAGTAAATTGTTAAGGTGCTTAATCACCTTTTGCATAGTAATGAGCAGTCTTTATCTGAATGCTCAAAACTACAATATCAGTGGAAAAGTGACCGATAGCCTGGGAGTCCCTGTCCCTTTTGTATCCGTAGGAATAGAAGGAAGTCACGAAGGTACGTTTACGAATGAAAACGGAGAGTTCTCTATCAATCTGGAAAATAAAACTCCGGTGGTTTTGACGGTGAGTCATATAGCATATAAAAAACAGAGGGTGGAAGCTCCTTCAGGGGAGTACGTAGTGATTAAGCTTTCTGAAGCCCGGATAATGCTGCAGGAAGTTACTGTTTCCAGGATGGGATTAAATTTTATAAAGAAGGCATTTGAGAAAATTATTGAATCTGGTAAAAAATACAGCGCTAAAGGATTTTACAGGCAAATAACAGGAGAGAGTAACGAAGTAACTAATATTATCGAGTGTTATTACTCATTGAATATGAATACAATATCAAATGCAGAACGATATAGGATATTGAATGGAAGGTATGGAGTAGTTAAGAGAGATTCTTCAAATTTTAGCTTTAATATAAACAATTTCAAATATTATCCCTTAGGATTTTCTAATGCGAAGAAAGCAATTCCCGGCGTTAATACAATTTTTTTCCCAATGATACCAAACGTTGAAGAATTCTATAGTTTTTCTGTAGCAGGAATTATCAGGCAGGAAGATGAAAGGGAAATTTTGAAAATCAGATGCAGTCCCGAACAAAAACTACCGGTTGCTTTTGAAGGCTATTATTATATTGATAAGAAGACTTTTAATATTGAAAGAATTGAAGGAGAGGTTATTGGGGAAATTGGGTTAAGTTTCTCAGATACTGAAAAAATGCTTAAAAGTCATAATAACGGTTTCTCTATAGTGGTCAGTTACAAAGAGATTGATGGATACGCTATCCCCGGGTATATCCATATGAAAACAGTTGTAAATGTATCTCTGAAAGGTGAAAATAAGGAATTTAAGACTACCGGAACATTGTTTTTTTTCGAATACTCAGACAAGGTTAACCGCAAAGGAGTAAAAAATTCAATTAAAACCCACGACTTTAAAGAAATATCCAAAGTAAAATACGATCCGGTATTCTGGAAAGAAAATAATCCTGTAAAATATACGACAGGAGAAGAAGAGGCGGTACGGATTTATGATAAGAACAATTACTTTGGAACGTATTTTAAGGACTGATCCGGGAATGTTTTAAGGTCTTTTAATATTTTCAGCGTATTATATTTTTAATTTTAATCTTGCGTTATAGGGCTATGACTATAAATTCATGACATTTTTTCAAAAGACTGTTTTTTGCTGTTTCTCCCTTCTCATCGGATGCCGGGGCCGGGAAGTAGACATTCCCCTGGCATTTGAAGGTGAGAAGCTGGTTTTATGGGGTAAGCTGGAAGCCGGGCAACCCGCCCGGATACAGGTGCAGAAGACTTTTCCGGCTGTAGGACCTGTGCCTGAGCTAACCGCCGTTACCACAGCAGATGTCTCCCTCTTTAAAAACGGGGCATTTTACGCCCGGTTGGTACCTCTGCAGGAAGCCGGGATGTACGGCTCAGACAGCCTGATCCGGGCAGGAGAGCGCTATGTGGTCAAAGTGCAAGCGCCGGGCCAGGACACGGCGGAATCAGAAGAAGTAACCGTGCCGGTTGCTCTTCCTGCATTTACCTATAGCCGTAAGAGGGATGCCGAACCGGAAAAGGAGGCCGCTACCCGTCCGCACCAGGATCTTATTTCCCTCCGGTTTACCGGTCACCTTCAGCATTCCTATCTGACAGTGGGGTTTCTGGCCTATTTTACCGAACATAACCGGCCGGTTTACTGGCCAGCGATAGGCAATCTGATATACAATGAGGAAGATTGCCACACCTGGGGGAATTCTTACGACAGAACTTACGGCGAATTGTTTATGATGAACGGAGATTGTGTGCCGGCAGATACCCCCTTGGATTTCTTTGTTAATACGGGGAACTTCACCGTATTTCCTGACGGTTCGAGGGGATATGAACGAGCCCGGAAAGTGACCATGCTGCTGGCCGCTTCCACTAAAGAATGGTACCGGTATAACCAGATAGAAAATAAACAACCGGAAGGACTGGATCACCTGGTGTTTCCACCTCAAAAGGCCTATACCAATGTTAAAGACGGATATGGTATTATTTATGGCTACCATGCCGCACAAATCGAATTAAGATAGATGACAAGATTTTTAAGCCTTCTTTTCCTGATCTGTTCTGTCCGGGTGTCTGCACAACAGCTTACTGTAAGCGGGCAGGTTCGTGATCACGACAGTGGTGAGCTGCTGGCCGGGGTGAGCGTATGGGACAGCCTTTCGGGCGCGGGGACTTTTACCAATGCCTACGGTTTCTTCAGCCTGACCCTGGCGGCCCCACCGAAACGCATAAAATTCAGCCATGTGGGATATGAACCGTATTATTCTGAGCCCGAAAAGGATAAACCGCTGGATATACGGCTGAAACGGTCTGCAGAACTGGGAGAAGTGGTGATCCATGCTCCGCGGAGGCTTTCAGGTAACCCGGTTTCGCTGTCCGTAAATGAGATCCGGAATATGCCCTCACTGCTGGGTGAGGCAGATGTTCTGAAAGCATTCAGCTTCACGCCTGGCGTTTCTACCGGTAATGAGGGCAGCGCCGGGCTGTATGTCAGGGGAGGTACTCCGGATCAGAACCTGATCCTGCTGGATGACGCACCGGTGTATAATGCCATGCACCTGGGCGGGTTTTTCTCGGTGTTTAATCCCTCCTCCCTGAAAAGTGCCCGTTTGTATAAAGGGGCTTTTCCCGCCCGGTATGGCGGGCGCCTTTCTTCGGTCATCGACCTGGCCATGAAAGAAGGGAATAATCAAAAGTTCGGTGGGGAGGCGGGCCTGGGGCTGCTGAATCAGAACCTCACCCTGGAGGGGCCTCTTTTGAAGAATAAGGCTTCGTTTATTGTCTCCGGAAGGGTATCTACTTTAGGACTGAGCTCTTTACTTACACCCAGGAGGAAGGTCAATACCTCGGGGGAGGATTATACCTATAAATTTCATGACCTTAACGCCAAGATGAATTTTCAGCTGAGTAAAACGGATCATATTTACCTCAGTTTTTACAATGGTTTTGACCGTTTCAAATACGATGAATGGTCTAAAACCGATACCAAAGAGGTGAATACGGCTGTAGGAAATAACTGGGGAAACAATACCGGCACCATCCGTTACAGTAAAACGCTTTCTCCGAAACTGTTTTCAAGGGCCCTTCTTATTTATTCGGATTATACCAGCCAGTTTACCAATGAGTTCAGTGACGGGGGAGAGGTTTTTTACCGCTACAGCGATACCCGGATCACCGATGTGGGCGGAAAGGTACAGCTGGATTATTTCCCTGACCGGTGGGTAGAGATGCGCATGGGCATCGACCTGACCCGTCACCGGTTTGATCCGTTTGGTATGACCACCAATTATGTCGGAGTAAATAAAGATCAGGCCCGTATGACCGCTATACAAACCGGGGTGTTTGCTGAAGCAGATATGAAGCTGGCCCCTCAACTGAATCTTAATGCCGGTGTACGGTATACAGAATACAAAGCCGGGGGCACGGTCTTCCGGAACCCGGAACCCCGCCTGGAGGCCGGCTGGACGCCTGCGCGTTACTGGAGAGTTTCCGGCAGTTTTACGGTCATGAACCAGTACCTGCACCTGCTGGTGAATAACGGCTACGGCTTTGGCTATGATGCCTGGCTGCCGGCTACTTCAAAAATTCCGCCCTCCCGGGCAAAACAGTGGTCGGCAGGGATATCGCGGAAGCTGGCGGGCCCCGACATCGATCTGTCACTGGAATACTACCGGAAAAAGTTGACGAACGGAGTGGACTACCCTGACGGCACCAATTTCACCGGCATGCTGGCCGACTCCTGGGAGAATATCGTCAAAAGCGGGGGCACAGGCCGGAGCTCGGGACTGGAACTGATGGCGGCAAGAAATTCAGGGAAGCTCAGGGGCCGGGTTTCTTACACGCTGGCCCGGAGCGAACTCAGGTTTGATGACATCAATGAAGGGCAATGGTACCCCATGAAATACGACCGCCGGCATAACCTGAATGCGTCAGCTACCTGGGTTTTCAATAAAAAATGGAGCCTGAACGGAACATTTATCTACCAGACCGGGCATGCCGTTACCCTGCCCACCGGCGCCGTTCTTTATAACAGCTCCGTAAAATACATTTATAATGAGCGTAATAATGGCCGGATGCCTGATTTTCACAAGTTGGACCTCGGGCTAAACCGGAATGGAACCCTTTGGAAGAAGTATGAAACAAAATTAAGTTTCGGGGTGTACAATGCCTATAACCGGGCCAACCCCCTGTACCTGGATTTCAGAACGAATACCCACCCGCAAACAGGTCAGCAGTCACTGGTGATCAAACAATACTCGATGTTCCCGGTTCTGCCGTTTATCAATTATTCAGTTAAATTTTGAACAGGATATTGCCGGTAAGTAATTGACTTTTTTGAATAGATATTTTGACTATTTTATAGTCGTTTTATGTTTCTTTTGTCTTTATTGTAATTAATAATTAAATAAATTATCTATAAAAATTTGTAATAGTAGATAAATAATCTAAATTCGCATCGATAAAGTTCTGATCTCCATCAAAAGCAGAAGAGGTTACCGCTTGCCGGTATGAATAGGGAACCGTGTGTGAATCACGGGCTGTCGCGCAACTGTAAGTGCCTTTATAAAGTTTTTGCCTGAGGGGAGATATGCCCTGAACAGGTTCACTGCTCCGGCGGGAAGGACGGCAAAAGCGGCATGAGCCAGGAGACCTGCCTTTTCTGAGTTGACTGTGGCTTTCGCGGACTGAAGCCTTCGGTTGGTTTTGATGTACCGTATACTCCGTTTTGCGGAGCAGGAATCGGTGCGTATACCCTTCTGATACCGGCCCGTTAAAAGCCCGGAGTTTAGTGCTGTTTTTCTCAAATTTTTATTCAAAAAATTATGCAGACGCAGAATCTGGGTTACCCGCGTATAGGTAGCCGCCGGGAACTGAAAAAAGCTTCTGAAGCTTACTGGGCGGGTAAAATATCCGTTACCGAACTTGAAAAAACAGGCCGGGAGATCCGGCTTAAAAACTGGAAGATCCAGCAGGAAAGTGGTATTGACCTGATTCCCTGTAACGATTTCTCCTTTTATGACCAGGTGTTGGACATGAGCATTCTGCTCGGGGCTATCCCGGAACGTTACGCTGAATTTGCGCAGAGCCATTCCGCTACCGACCTCTGTTTTGCCATGGCCCGGGGGTATCAGAAAGACGGTTTTGACCTGACGGCTATGGAAATGACCAAATGGTTCGACACCAACTATCATTATATTGTACCGGAATTTAAAGCAGAACAAAAGTTTGAACTGAATGCTGCTAAACTGCTCCATGAACTGAAAGAAGCGCAGGAATCCGGTATCACCGCCAAGCCGGTGATCATAGGACCGGTGACGTACCTCCTGGCCGGAAAAGAAAAAGAGGCAGGTTTTAACCGGACAGACCTCCTGGATAAGTTACTGCCCCTGTATGAGCAGCTGCTGAAATTACTGGCCGGACAGGGAGTGGAATATGTGCAGATCGATGAGCCGGCCCTGGCCCTGGACCTGAGCGATGCCGAAAGAGCGGCCGTTTCACGTACCTACGAATTCTTTGCACAGGGGGTGCCTGAAGTGAAGATCATCCTGGCCAATTATTTTGAGTGTTATGGTGATAACCTGCAGACGGCCATCCGCTTACCGGTAGATACCCTCCACCTTGACCTGGTACGGTGCCCGCTGCAGCTGGAAGATATCCTGGCTACTGATTTTGTACAAAAGAAAACCAGGCTGTCGCTGGGTGTGGTAGACGGAAGAAATATCTGGAAAAACGACTTTGAAGCTTCTTTACAGCTGATAGAACAGGCAAAAGCGGCTTTGGGAGCTCACAGGCTGCTGATTGCACCTTCCTGTTCCCTGCTCCATTCGCCCTGTGACCTGGATTTTGAGAAAAAGCTGAACCCCGAGATTAAAAACTGGATGGCCTTTGCGAAGCAAAAAACCGAAGAGGTGGTTTTCCTGAAAAGATGGGCTTCGGGAGAAGCTTCTGAAGAGCTGAAAGCGGTGTTGGAGGCTAACCGGCAGGCTATAGAAAGTAAAAAGACTTCCCCGCTGATTCATAACCCGGCCGTAAAAGAGAGAGTAAACAGGATCACGGAGAAGGATGCCCGGCGGGATAGCCCTTTTGCGGCAAGAAAAGAAAAGCAGCATCAGGTGCTTGACCTGCCGCTTTTCCCTACTACCACCATCGGGTCTTTCCCGCAAACCCCTGAAGTAAGAAGCTGGCGGGCCCGGCTGAAAAAAGGAGAGCTTACGCAGGAAGAATACGACAGGCGGATTGAGCAGGAAACAGCTGACGCTATCCGCTGGCAGGAGGAGATCGATATGGACGTGCTGGTGCACGGTGAGTTTGAGCGGAACGATATGGTGGAATATTTTGGTGAGAAGCTGGAAGGTTTTGTTTTTACGGAAAACGGATGGGTGCAAAGCTATGGCAGCCGCTGTGTGAAGCCGCCGGTGATCTTCGGCGATGTGAGCCGTACGGAACCTATGACACTGCGGTGGACGAAATACGCACAGTCGCTGACCCCAAAATGGGTAAAAGGTATGCTTACCGGACCGGTAACCATACTCCAGTGGTCTTTTGTGCGAAACGATCAGCCCCGGCGCGATACCTGCATGCAGATTGCCCTGGCCATTCGCGATGAAGTGGTCGACCTTGAAAAAGCGGGTATCCGCATCATCCAGATTGATGAGCCGGCTATCCGGGAAGGGCTTCCGTTAAGGAAAGAAAACCGGAGAACCTACCTCGACTGGGCCGTACGGGCGTTCCGGGTTTCAGCGAGCGGCGTGGAAGATGCCACCCAGATCCATACCCATATGTGTTACTCGGAGTTCAATGATATCATACAGAGCATTTCGGATATGGATGCTGACGTGATTACCATAGAATGTTCCCGTTCACAGATGGAGCTGCTGGATGCGTTCCATAAGTTTGCCTACCCGAATGAGATCGGGCCGGGGGTTTATGATATCCACTCGCCGCGGGTACCTTCCGAAGAAGAAATGGTGACCCTGATGGAGAAAGCCCGTAAGGTGATTCCTGATGCGCAGCTGTGGGTAAACCCCGACTGCGGGCTGAAGACCCGGCATTGGGAAGAAACCCGCCTGGCATTGGAGAAGATGGTATCCGCCGCCAAAAAATTAAGAACGGCATAAGGGAATGAATACGGAGAAGCGCAAACCGCTTCTCCGTATTTTTTTGACCGTTAACTAACTTTTCAGCACCTTTTGAGGGTATTCTGTATAACTTTACTTCATGATGATTCGTAAAGTAATTATATCAGGGATTCTCCTCATGTGTCTTCAAAGTTGCAAAAAGGAAGATTTTCCTCCTTTAAACGGAGGATGTCCCAACCTGCATCAGGGAGACTGGTTTGTGGAAGATGAAATAAGAGAGGTGGAGGGTGTGATTACGACTTTTGTATACTATGATTCGCGTACTTTATACCTTCTGTCGCTTGAAAAGCCCCAGATACGAGATTTGTCCATCTGTAATATGCCCGAAAGCTTTAAAGGTTCCAATGAGAAGGTAATCGTATCAGGCAGAATATACAGTCATCCTACCCTGGATTATTCCCATATCCCCTTTGAGTTATCAGCTATCCGCCTGGCTACCCCCTGACCGGTGCTGTTAAAATTTGGACCGATACCCCGGAGCTCCTGGCAAACAAGCCCCTTGTTTACAGAGAAATAACATTCCGGCCTGTTATTTTAATCGGCCTGTACCCCTTATATTTACCCGCATGAAGATGCTGATTATAGAAGATGACCCCACTTTAAGCCGGAACATCCATGAAGCTTTTGAGGCGGAAGGCTACCGGGCAGAAAACGTTTATGACGGACTCCTGGCAGAAAAAATGCTGCAGAAGAATGCATACGATTGCATTATTATGGATGTTAATTTACCGGGAAGGAACGGGTTTGACCTGCTGAAAACGTTCAGGGAGCAGAACGGTCACACGCCGGTGATCATGCTCACGGCCTTCGGCGACCTGGAAGACAAGGTAAAAGGATTTGACTCCGGTGCCGACGACTACCTGACCAAGCCGTTTTACATGCGGGAATTGCTGCTGCGGGTACAATCGCTGTTAAAAAGGAATTTTTCGGGGAATGACCCGTCAGGTGGTGCTGGCTCAGGCGGTATTCTCTCCGTAGATGATATACGGATCAGCACCGCTAAGAAGAAAGTGGAAAGACAGGGAAAAGAAATAGCGCTGACGCCCCGTGAATACCAGATTCTGCTAAAGCTGTGCGAGGTACCCGGTGAGCTGGTTTCCAAAAATGAGCTGATCCGAGAGATATGGGGAACAGCACTGGATGTGAATACCAATACCATTGAAGTATATATTAATTTCCTGAGAAATAAGCTGGACAAGCCGTTTGGTAAAAACTCTATAAAGACCCGGGTGGGATACGGCTATTATATTGATCCGGAATGAAGATCAGAAACAAAATACTCCTCTATTTTTCGTCTACGGTTATCGGGCTGACGCTGGTGTCGTTTGTAGTGATCTGGTACCTGTTTTCTGAATACCGGGAGGAGGAATTTCAGCAGCAGCAGCTCGAAAAAATCACCTACACGGTCAGGCTGGTTAACGAACATAAAAGAAAGAGTGAGCAGATTTCTTCTATGCTTGACGAGCAGGACATCCATGATTTTTACGATGAGAAGCTCCTTATCTATGATGGGGCAAAGGAGCTTATTTTTTCCAGCATTGATAACCTGGAGATCAGGAGTGCCGGTCAGATTCTGCATGAATTGTCGCCCAACAGGCGCTGGATCGAAACCAAAGGCGGCGACTACGATATTGTGGGGGCTTACCTGGAGTTTGAGGGGAAAGCCTATTATGCCATCAGCAAGGCATTTGATTCCGAGGGGTATTCCAAGAGAGATTTTCTGGGAAAATTGCTGACGGGACTGTTTGTGATCTTCACTCTGGTGGTGTGGCTGATCACCCGCCATCTTTCCAATATCATTTCCCGCCCTATTGTAGCGCTTTCGGAAAAACTGAGCAAAATGGTGGTGGAAGATTCTGCCGGAATAGAGATCAGAACCAGTACGTCCGAGCTGAAAACGCTTGCCGCGAAATTTAACGAGCTGCTGGCCCGGACCCGTGAGTCTTTTGTCTTTCAGAAACACACTATCCATCATATTTCGCATGAGCTGAAAACTCCCATTGCCATCCTGGTTTCGGAACTGGAGAAACTGCAAAAGGAAGAAGATATGGAGCAGATCAGGCTTCAGGCCCACCGGCTGGCAGGCAACGCAAAGTCTTTGGGAGGAATTATTAATGTGCTCCTGGAAATCTCCAAAATTGACTCCGGCCAGGCCCTGTCGCGGGTGCCTGTACGGGTAGATGAATTGCTGTTTGATATCATCGGAGAGTTAAACCGCATCCATCCCGCCTATATTTTTGAGCTCAATTATCCTTCAGACAGTTTTGATGAAAGCCGGCTCTATATTTCGGCCAACCGCCTGCTGATGAAGCAGGCCTTCCAGAATTTATTGCTGAACGGAGTAAGCTATTCCGATAACGGGAAAGTGGAAGTACTGATCGGATTTCCGGCTCCGGAAAAGATCAGGATCAGCTTCACTAACCGGGGCAAGCCCCTTTCGGAAGATGAGACCCGTTTCCTGTTCAGCCATTTCTTCCGGGGGGAGAACAGCCGTGATAAATCCGGATTTGGCCTGGGGCTTGTGCTGACCCACCGCATCTTTAAGCTGCATTCCGCTACCATTTATTATGAAACCCCGGGGGCGGAGGTGAACAGGTTTGTGGTGGAAATGGGGAAGTGAAAAACTAAAAGTGAAAAGTGTAGGAACATTTTGTGTTTAAATATGCGGGAATGTTTCTGACGTTTTCGCAGAGTCTCTCGTCAGGCTAATGTTTACTCACGAAGCAAATATCTCCCGGAGGGAGAACCTTTTGGTAGCATAAATGGCTGGATAATGTCGACCCAAGCGTGCCGTAGGTACGCCCCAAAATTATTTTGTCACAAAAAGGTAGCCCCTAACGGGGCATGAGGGGTATGGTCACCATTCGATTTTCTACCAAGCTATAGTGCCTACGGCACATTCTGAATTCGTGGGTAAACATTAGCTCGTCAGAGGACTCTGCGGTGTGTGTGTTTTCACCAATATATAATCCCTACGGGATATGGGGGATGGGCCATAACGGGTTATTTCTACCGTTATGAAATCCCTACGGGATAGGAGATTTCCGGGCCATAACGGGTTATTTCTACCGATATATAATCCCTACGGGATATCAGAGAATTCCAATACCGAATAGGCCACGCCCTACCCCTTTAGGGGTTTAATATCGGTAGAAAAACCGGCCCACCCGTCATCCCCCCTTTACCCCTTTAGGGGTTTAATATCGGTAGAAAAACCGGCCCACCCGCCATCCCCTTTTACCCCTTTAGGGGTTTAATATCGGTAGAAAAACCGGCCCGCCCGTCATCCCCCCTTTACCCCTTTAGGGGTTTAATATCGGTAGAAAAACCGGC
>Ga0222429_100260_pt1 | contig 58926 bp, 33 predicted proteins | sample 1B50Ametagenome_FD_182475 | JGI IMG/M metagenome (GOLD analysis project Ga0222429, IMG submission 182475) | Enriched microbial communities from leaf-cutter ant dump, University of Wisconsin, Madison, United States - 1B50A (version 2) | ecosystem: Environmental > Terrestrial > Nest > Insects nest...
TCGCTGCTCCATGTAATCGTTGTGCCGTTTGATCCGCTCGTAGACAAATCTACGTTCTGCGTCACATTCGTCGCGCTCTCGCTTGCTGCATACAACACTTCCAGCGCCGCCTTATCCGCCGCCACCGCTTCTGCGTCGCTCTGCGCCAGCTTTGTCACTGTCAGCTCAAACGTCTTCGTCTCACTCGCGCTTCCCTTGGCGATTGTCGCCGTCAGCGTCACCGTCACGTCACCCGTCGTATAGCTCGGACGCGTCACCGTACCGTCCGCCGCGACCACACCCGGCGTATCGCTGCTCCACGCAACCGTTGTGCCGCTTGATCCGCTCAAGGACAAGCCCACGGCCTGCGTCACGCTCGATGCGCTGTCGCCTGCTGCATACGACATCTCCAGCGCCGCCTTGTCCGCCGCCACCGCTTCTGCGTCGCTCTGCGCCAGCTTTGTCACCGTTAGCTCAAACGTCTTCGTCTCACTCGCGCTTCCCTTCGCGATTGTCGCCGTCAGCGTTACCACCACGTCGCCCGTCGTATAGCTCGGTCGCGTCACCGTGCCGTCCGCCGCGACCACGCCTGGCGTATCGCTGCTCCATGTTATCGTTGTGCCGCTTGATCCGCTCGAAGACAAGCCCACGGCCTGCGTCACATTCGCCGCGCTGTCACCTGCTGCATACGACACCTCCAGCGACGCCTTGTCCGCCGCTACCGCTTCTGCGTCGCTCTGCGCCAGCTTTGTCACCGTCAGCTCAAACGTCTTCGTCTCACTCGCGCTTCCCTTGGCGATTGTCGCCGTCAGCGTTACCGTCACGTCGCCTGTTGTGTAGCTCGGGCGGGTTACTGTACCGTCCGTCGCGACCACGCCTGGCGTATCGCTGCTCCACGTAATCGTTGTGCCATAGTCTCCACCATCAGCTAGTCCCACGTTCTGCGTCACATTCGCCGTACTGTCACCTGCTGCATACGACACTTCCAGCGATGCTTTGTCCAACGCGACCGATTCGACATTCGTCGGCTGAGAATCAATTAGAATGCCGCTTGTGTCACCCGTCGATGCGAACGACAGCACGGCGGAGCCTCCCCCAATAGCGGAAATGCCCGAGCCCGCAGGCAGATGGATTGCACTATTCACCTCAATACCGTCCGCATCCTCCAAGCCGATCGGGACCTCATACTCGAACGTCAGGACGCTCGTCTGTATTCCCGTATCGCCCACAAATCTCGCTTCCACCTCCTGCTCGTTCCCGCTCATTCCAATTTTCAGCTTCAAAACGGGAACGCCATCGACCGTAACCTGCCCGTTATAAGCAGCGGTGAACGTCAATACATCTCCCGTGCCGTATGTTCCGTCGGCGGGCAGTGTCAGAGCCAACGCCCACGGAATCACTGTTGCATCGAAGACGTCGATGGCATCCCCCAGAGCAGCAACCGCCGCCGCCAAAGGATCGGGGTCAACATTCGCCAGATCGTCTGCAACATCTTGAGCCGTGCCTGCCGCATCCTCGAGCGCGTCCCACGCACTCTGCGATACGTTACCTGCGCCTGTGCCGACCGAATAATACGTTAGCCTTGCGGTCGCCGTATCAAGTAAGTCCAGCAGTTCTTGGCCGTATCGTCCGAACATATGCAAATTGTTCGCTGCATACGTCTCGGCGGTCGAGGAAGGAAAGCCGACTATAGTAAGCCTTTCGGGCAGACCTCCCTCGAAGTACACGAATACATCTTTTTCAAATGTCGTCGACGGATTTAGCACAGTAGCTCGGGTTAACGGGTTTCCAACGAAGGCAAATTCCTGAATCTCCGTCACCGAACGCGGGATGATCACGCTCGTCAATTTGTTAGCGTAGATTGCCCCTTCTTCGATCGTCTTTAGGCTGTCCGGCAACTCCAGCGTTGTGATAGCATTATATCCGAAAGCGTATGCGCCTAAATTAGTCACCATGTCCGGCAGGGACAGTGAACTTAGCTTGTTCGAATTGAATGCACGGTTGCCGATTTCAAGAAGCTCCGAATCCTCGGGGAACGTCAGGTTGGTGATCAAATTGTTATTGAAAGCATTGGCGTCGATGTACTTCAGCTTCTTGGGTATAGCAAGACTTGTCAGTTGGTTCGCCATGAATGCGGCGGCACCGATCTGTGTTAAAGTGTCCGGCAACTGAAGACTGGTCAATTGATTTGAGGCAAAGACATAGCTGCCAAGCGAGGTTATTCCCTCGGGAATCGTGACGCTCGTCAACTTGTTGCCCTGAAATGCATTCTTGGGTAAGCTTGTCAGACCGGTTGACAGCGTCAGACTCGTCAGCTCGTTATCTTGGAACGCCTCATCTCCAAGGTTAGTCACCGAATTCGGCAAGACAAGGCTCGTCAAGTCATTCATCTCGAAGGCTCTGAAGCCGATCGTGACCACCCCGTCCGGCAGTACAATGTTTGTAAGTGAATTATGGGCGAAAGAGTTCGCCCCAATTGTCGTCATGCTTGACGGGAGAATAACCGAAGTCAATCCCTTGTCGGCAAAGATACCGCCAGTGAGAGTGGTGACGATCAACTCGCCAGGTCCGATCTTCTCCGGAAGGACGATATCCGTATCCGTACCGCTATAGTTCGACAAGCTCGCCGTTCCGTCCCCATTATTAATATAGTTGTAATCGCCTTCCACCTCCGTCGCCATTGCAACGTTTACCGGAACCAGCAGCCCGGTCGGAACAAACAGCAGCAGAGCGAGAACGGTTATTCCGATTCTCATGAACCCCGCTTTCTTGTTTACGATCATCTTGTTTCACTCCAATATTCCAAAAATTTGATTGCCCATTCCCCCCAGTTTAGCAAGCTTCAATGAAACCTAAATGAAACTATAGTCGTATAGCCGAAGCGCACTGCGAAGAAGCCGTCCTCCCCGCCCTGACGGGGTGAACGGCTTCTTCGCAGTGTTCAACCTAAATTCAATGTGAAGCGAAAGACACTTCCTTCTCCCAGCCGGCTCTCGGCCCAGATCCTGCCGCCTCCGATTCGGACGAATTGCAAACAGACCAGCAGGCCGAGTCCGGCTCCCTTCTCTCCTTCAGTCCCTGCTCTCGATTCGATCCGCGAATCATCGAAGAGGTTGGCCAATTGCGCTTCGTCCATCCCAATCCCGTCGTCGCATACCGAGACGACGGCCAGGCCGTCGACAATGTCCGCGTTTATTTCGACCTTTCCTCCCCGGTGCGAGAATTTAATCGCATTGGCAATCAAGTTGCGGAGGAGGAGAAGCACGGTTTCCCGGTCCGCCCAAACATATAGCCCCTCGGGAATGGCACGATCCAGCCGAACGTTCTTGTCTTCACTCTTGGTGCCTAACGTCCGACAAGCTTCTTCCACCAGTTCATTAAGCTCAAGATACCGGGGACTGGGCACATGCCCCTCTCTCTGGCTGCGAAACCAATCGAGCAAATTCTCGACAAGAACATAAGAATTTCGAATTTGCCCGCCAAGTGCTTCAACAAGTTCCCGGCTCTCTCCGTCCATCATAGGCCGCTGAAGCTCCAACTCCTCGATCAGTTCCACTTGAACGGCCAACGGTTCCCGGATATCGTGGGAGACGGCCACGAGCAATCGATCCTTCATCCCGTTAAGGCTCGCGATCTGCTCCAGCCTGTTCTGCTTATCCGTAATATCGACCAGCAGGGAGGCGGTTCCAAATCTTCCAGCGGTACCGACAGGGTGAATTTTGACCAGATATGCCCGCTCCCCGTCGTTTGTGAATCCGCGTATCTCAAGGCTGCGATGCTTGTCGTCCGTACAGGCATCCATCCACTCCGGCCACGCCGCCAGGAGCTCCCGGACATGACCGCCTGCTATTCTTCCGTTTCCGGAATGACGTAGCAGTCCGTTCAAGAACGGGTTGCTGTCGACGATTCTTCCCTTCTTGTTCACAATCAGAATGCCCTCCTCCATCGACTCCATGACAATATCCCGGGCCAAGGGAACGATGGAGAACAACCGATGGCGCATAATGATCAGAAGCATGACCATCGCGCAAAAACCGCTGTATGCCGAGACCGGAAGGAGCCAGGAGGACAGGGCGGGATTGGATGTTTTCACAATCTCCGTGAAGAACGCCAGGCTGCCGACTGCGATCAGCCACATGCCGATCTTGCGAATTTCCGGACGCGATCTTCTCAGATATAAAACGAGAAAAAAAGCGCATAGGGCAAGTATCCCATAAGCGATCAAATTGAGCGCAATCGCCAGCGCCGACTTCTCAACGACTAATTGTCCGTCGGCCACGACTGCCGATTTATTAATCCAACCGGTAAACGGATCGCTCCAGACCAGCAGCACCCATAAGGCAAACACCGCAATCAGGGCGTTTCTTGGCTTCGGCCTGATCCACCGCTCCACCCCAAAAAAATCGAGCACGCACAAGGTCATCATAGGAACGGTCATGATCAGCGCGGTGTTCTCCGCATATCGGAATAGCAGCTTGTCCTGCAGAGTGCTGCTGTTCATCTCCATAATGACCGCACCGGCGTAGACAATACGGCAGACCATTACATAGAAAAAAAAGCGAACCCCTCGCTCTCTGCGGTACATAAACGTATACACAGTGAGAACCATCGTTAACAGCACCGACAAGGTCACCGCCGTGTTGGACATCGAACTGCCTATGATCGATCAACTCCTCTCCTGCCCTTTAGGAATGGACGGTTCAGTCTGACAGCAACCGCTGGTACGAATCCTCGAACTGTGCAGACGCGGGAGCTCCCAGTTCCAGACGACAACGCTCGGTAAACAGGACGTAATGCTTGCGCATACCCGCCCAGTCGTTCAACCCGCGATAGACTCCCAGCAGGATGGAGCAAGCCTCCTCGTCAAGTTCTGCCCGAAGCGCAAGCTTCCGGGCGATCGGCAACGCTTCCTTCGCTCTTCCGCAAAGAAGAAGCTGGCGGATAAGCTGTTTGGAGAATGCAGTATAACGTTCCTCTAACCGAGTGCGTTCGCCGACCGCCCACAAGTAAGATTTGCCTTCGAACAGTTCCCCTGTGTATCGGCTCTCCCAGACGATAGCCTCTTGTATCCCCGATTCGTCCCACTCGTTCACGCTGGACACGTACCTCTCAAAGGCAATGAAGTCTGTGTCAATCGCATCCATGGCAAGCGAGTACTCCTCGCGGGAGGAGCGAACGATTTCCTGAGAAGCCTGGGTTTGCAACATCTTGCGCAGCTGATAGGCAGCGGTATTCAAGTATTGATTAGCATTATTCAGCGGCATATCGGGGAACACTTCCTCGATAATGCGGCTTCGCGGCGTCTCCTGTCCTCGATGGAGGAGCAGATAAGCGAACAGCTCGGCACTCTTGCGCGACACCCATCTAACCGGACCGTCTCTCCCGCTTACCTCCAGACCGCCGAGCCCCTGAACCTTCCATATATTCGAAGAGACATCCCTTTGCCCCAATGACTCCTGCTCTCCCTTGCGGGCGACAACACGGGAGATTGTCCTTTCCAGTCTTGCCTGGGATACCGGCTTGACCATGTAGTCCAGCGGGTATATGTCGAACGAGTCGATAGCGTATTCTTTATGGGACGTGACGAAGACAATCTCGATCCCGCCGGTGATGTCCCGGATTCGCCGGGCCAGCTCCAGTCCGTTGTCATCCGCGATCTTGATATCGACGAAGATCAGATCCACCCGTTCCTTCTTCAGCGATTCCAGCGCCTCGTCGGAGCTCCGGCAGCTTCCCACGACGACAACGCTTTCGATTCGCTCCAGCTTGCGTCTCATAACGGCCAGCATGGCCGGTTCGTCGTCAACCATTAGAACACTGATCAATTGTCTATCCACTCCCGCACAAGCGCCTATCCTCATATTACTATGATCCGTCTCAAACTGAAAGATGGATGGCAAGTATTACGCCGTAATCAACAGCCTGACTGACAGCACATATTCCACGCTATCCCTTCACGGAGCCCGTCGTCATGCCGGAGATAATATATCTTTGCATGAACAAGTAAAGGAAGGTTACCGGCAGAGCCGTTATTATCAAATCAGCAAATACGTAGTTCCAATCCCGGGAATACAGTCCGAAGAAGTTATAGACAGATAGCGGCAGCGTGAACTTGGCGGAACTGTTAAAGAAGTATAAGGGTAAATAGAAATCGTTCCATACACTTGTTGCCGTAATCACGATATTCGTTGTGGTTGCCGGCAGAAGGAGCGGCAGAACAATTCGAAAAAATAGGGCGTACGGACCGCAGCCATCGATAATCGCCGCTTCATCCAACTCTCTGGGAATCGAGCCGATAAACCCATCGTACAGAAAAGTGCTGAAAGAGAGGTTAATTGCCGCATAGAGAGCAATAATGCCCAGAAAAGATCCCGATAAATGAAAGGTTTGGAGCAATTTGACCGTAGGGATAACCGACATGGGAATGATCAACCCAAGCAGGAACAAACTTCGCAGCCACTTGGTTAGCCGATCCGCTTTCCTGGCCAAATAGAAGGCGCATAGAACAGAAGCGAAAATCGTCACAATCACCGAAGCAACCGTAATGATGGTGCTGTTCTTCAGCGCTTTGTCGATCCCTCCCTCCACGTATACATGGGTATAATTGCTGAAATGCCATATTTCGGGAGGAACAATCGTAAACCTCATGGCTCCTTCGGAATTTTTGAATGAACCGAACACCACGATCAATAATGGAATCACAATCAACAAGCTAAGGACAAGACCGGCAAATTCAGCGCTGAAGCGACGCAAGATTCGCATGAATGGCTTCTTCATTATAATTCCAGCTCCTTACGCTTGAAATAAGCCGACAATGACAAAGAGATGATAGCAATAACTGCAACGAGCATCAGCGTCATGGCAGATCCTCTTCCATACAGCCCTTGTCCGAACTCCTTGAAGACCAAGGTGTTGATGACTTCCGTCCTGTTGCCGGGGCCTCCCCTGGTCAATACGTAAATCGAGTCAAAAACCCTGAAACCGCCGATCAGGCTCAGCGTGACAACAACATTCATGGATGGGGTCAGCAACGGCAGCGTAACGTGCCTGAATCGGCTCCATGGACCAGCACCGTCAATATAGGCAGCTTCATAATAATCCTTCGGGATCGACTGCAGTCCTGACAGGAAGATGGCCATCGTCATGCCGCTCCACTTCCAAATTTCCAAAACCATGGTCGTGCCAAGCGCCGACCGGACGTCACCCGTCCAATCCATGATCCAGCGGCTTAGCCCGATCTCTGACAAAAAGTTGTTCAACAGCCCTTCATATTGAAAAACGGAGGAGAACATGATTCCGACTACGATCATGCTGAGAATGGTCGGCAAATAGAAAATGGTTCTCAAATAATGCCTTACCTTTAAATTGCTGTTTACGAGGATAGCCAGTCCAAGTCCAAATGCAGTTTTAAAGACAAGCGTCACAACGGCAAACTTCACAGTATTGGAAACCGCCAACTTAAATCCGGAATCCTGAAACAGATAGCGGAAGTTATCAAATCCGACAAAGCGTTCCGGCGTGTTGCGCTGGATATCCAGGTCGGTAAAGGAATAATAGAAACCGATTACCGTCGGGAACAAGAAAAAAACAAAATAAATCACGCAAGCCGGTATCAGAAATGTTGCAGAATAATATCTGGTCCGAATATTCATGTGTCTCTCTCCACTGCTTAGAATCCAGGCTGATCCTTGGACTTCATAAAGCCCGAATAAATCTTGTCCCAATTCTGAAGAACTTTATCGGGGCTCGGCCCGCCTTTGAGAATCATATCGATATACAGATTCCATTGCTGATCATTGACTGTGGACCCGATACCGATGGAGTCATTGTATTCTGCCGTATAGTTGCCCGATGCAATGTACTGATCCACCAACGATTTGATGGCAGGATACAAATTTCCGCCGTTCAAATTCTTAATGCCCGGAGCAGAGGGATTCTCATTGAAGTAAATATCCGCGTATTCCGGTTGGGCAAGCAGGCCCAGTACCTTTCTTGCCGTATCGATGTTCTTTGCATCCTTTGGAATCAAGTATCCATTCACGTATGTGCCGGTCGTCAGCACCTTCCTGTCATTGAATGGAATGATGAAGCTGCCAAGCTGCGCATCCGGATATTTGGCTAATATGGCGTTGACGATGAATTCGCCGTTCAACAGCATGGCTGCTTTGCCGGTCCCGAGTGCCGTCTGGCTCATATCGTAAGTTGCGGACAGATGATCTTTGTTCACATACCCCTTGTCGTACAATTCCTTGTATAGTTCAAGGATGTGTTTGAATTCAGGAACATCCGCATGCTTTACTTTGTTCGTGCGGATCCCCTCGAAAGTATCCTTGGTCTTGTCCGGATACAGCGCGGCGGCGAATCCCTCCGTCATGAAGATCTGGCTCGTCCAAGGATCTTTGTTCGCCTCGTAGAACGGAGTGATATCCTTGCCGCTGTTTTTGATCTGCTCCAGAATATCCGTGAATTCGGCATAGGTGTTCGGCTCTTGCAGTCTGAGCTCATCGAATACTTTCTTGTTGTACCATACGGCCAGATACCCTTGCGAAGATTCGATCGGGAAGCCGTAAATCTTCCCGTCTCTTACATTCTTGATAAGATCCGGATTGACCAGATTCTGCACCCACGACTCTCCGCTCAGATCCACAAAGTTATCGGCATTCAGTTGATCCAGATTATTATTCAAATTGAACTCGATGATGTCGGGCGCTTCTTTCGTCGCGAGCTTGGTACGGATCAAGTTTATCGCTTGATCATCCGGGACAACCTGGAAATCCAAGGTAATGTTTTCTTTTTCCTTTAGTTGGGCGGCGATTTTCTTTTGCGCCTCTTTAAATTTGGCCTGCGGAATCAGCACGGACAGGGTAACCGGTTCCTTGGCATCATCGTTCGCCGGAGTCGATGCCGAAGCAGATGCTGCAGCGGAAGCAGATGCTTGCGGAGACTCCGTACCCTTGCTGCTTGTCGAGCCGGGCCCGCAGCCCGTCACTGCCAGTGCAACGGTAGCGAGAAGAGAGATGACGATTGTATAACTCTTTCTCATTTTTTTCATAGTGGACCTCCCATTTGTTTGTCATTTATTGTTGCAGGACATTTATTGCAAAAAAATAGTGCAGGAGTTTGAAAACACCTGCACTAAATTCACTTAACTGACGTCAACTTTATCGCATTCAATATAATATTCATGAGATGCGGCGTTCTTCTGATGCAACACCACTATCTTTACAGTGTGCGAACCGCTCGACAGTGTTCCCGTATCATAATAGAGCTGCTGAAATTGGCTGGAGGAGGAATAGTTGTCGATCGTAGCTTTTTTAACGTTATCTACATACACATCCGCCTTGCCGCACCAGTCGTTCTTAGCTCCGTAAATGATCGCCCGGGTACCTGTAAAGCTTACTACGTAAGAATCATTCAGTTTGTTGGACGAATGAAAGTCTCCGTTGTAATAATTTGAATTGCTATTATATCCCCACGTACCTGTATAGGCAATATTGGAATTATTGTCGTTCCAGGTTTGCGACGGAGATGGAGGGGTCTGGGTTGAACCATACACCTCAAATTCATATAACGAGTATCCGTAAGAGGTTCCCCTGACCGTGCCATACATCCTTACATATCTTGCGTTCGTTGCGGCAAAAGCGATATCGTTGATTGCTCCGGTTCCGGTTGTTGTAGAATATACCGTTGTCCAGTTAGCGGCATCATTGGACACCTGTATCTGATAAGACTTTCCGTACGCGACTTCCCAATTCAACTTAACCTTGTTAACGCTGTAGGATTGCCCTAAATCCACATAGATCCACTGGGGGTCGCTCCACTGGCTTGCCCATCTGGTAGATGTATTGCCGTCCGTAACATTTGCTGCTACATTGGTTTGATTCTCCGCCGATGATGCCGTCGCTGTTTTGTTTAGCGCAAGATTGCTTGCCGGCGATGGCGTCGGCGTTGGCGTCGGTGTCGGTGTCGGCGTCGGCGTTGGCGTCGGTGTTGGCGTCGGCGTCGGACCCGATGCGGAGCTTTCATAAATTCCAATATCAGGCGAGCCGGTGTAAAGCGCATTGCCGAAGAAATCCTTTCCGCCGTTATTGCTCATCGCAACACCTTTATTGATCAAAGGCGAGGATGCCAGCAACATTAATCCACTGACGGAATTGATGCCATCTCCAGGCGCCGGACCCGTAAATTGCGGATTATCATATACACCATGTGCTTCACTAATGGTTGTTCCACCGAAATAGTTGTTGTAATCATGGACATTCGTCCTTGTGTTTGGATAGCTGACATTCGTGCAATTAAAGTAGATATTGTTGTACGCATAATTTGCAAAGTTTGGTCCTGTGCACTCATAAAACACATTATTGTAGAACCAAACATCGGACCCTGCATTGGGCATACCCATCCATTCACCATTAGTGGCCGTCGAAGGTGCATTGACAGACTCGCGGGCTGAAACGTTGTATCTAAACACCGCATGATAAGTGATACCGGGCATGATCAGAACTGCTCCACCCGCATTGTCATGGCTATAGTTGTATTGATACGTGATGTTTTGATTTTGCAAGTCAAAATCCCATGCGTTCGTATCGTAGCCTTGGTTCTGTGTGTACGCAACCTCATTGAATTGGAACAAAATGTTGGCGCTCGACCACGGCCAAATCCCTGCGCTGGCCTCACCTATATTGTTTGAACATGCGTATGTGACAACGTTGTTTTGTACCGTCGCTCCATTCGTATGAATCATGATGATACCATCGCCTGCCGTGTACGAGATCTTGTTCCCTGAGATGACGACATTCGTGGTGTAGTTAACGGGATTGGTACTCGTATTATCGGCATACGTGCTGGGAGTTACCATAATACCTGTTCTTACGACACGTTTAATGGTGTTGTCTTGAATCTGAATGTCATTAAAATGTCCCGTATCTGCAATGCTCGTCGCAACCACGGAGCTCGTAATGCCTCCAAAGGCTTTGTCGATACCGCCATGCCACGCATGGATGTCGCCGTCAACATCATGAACATAGCAATTCCTTATATAAATATGGTTGAATGTTGATTTGTTTTTATTAATCCTGAAATGAATTCCCGCATACACGCCTGACGGATTCGATCCATAGCTGCCGACGTAATTGGTGACTTCGATATTGTTGATTTCCCAGTATTGCTGGTTTTCGAGATAAACGCCGGCGAATGCCGTCCTGTTCGCGTTGATAATCGGTTTGTTGCCTGTTCCGTACATATCGATCACGATAGGGCTTCCGCTGCTGCCGCTTCCTTTGGGATAAAGCTGCGTATTGTTCCAGACAGATCCTGCTTTCAAGAGGATTTTATCTCCCGGACCGAATGTAACTCCATTGACCTTGCTCAAGGATTTCCATGGTGTAGTCGTACTTGACCCATTATTGCCGTCATTGCCGGCAACAGAGTCAACATAGTAAGTTGTTCCCGCTGCAAATGCAACCGACGGAATGGAGAAGAAAGCGAAACCGTTTACTGCCATCGTAAAAAACAACAGCGCTGCACTGAACATAAAAATTTTTCTTCTTGTCATCAACTAATCCCTCCTTTTTATTGTAAGCACTTTTATTTTATCGGGAGGACTTTCCTAAAGAAATTCAAGAATTGAACGAATCAATATGTTTTTTTTGAATCGCATATTCTGAAGGCCATTGGCCCGACTCCCGATAGAACATCCTGCTGAAATAGGATGCGTCTTCATAACCGAGAGCGGACGCTGCATCTTTTATTTTCAGACCGGCCTCCAGCATATTTTTTGCCCTATCCATGCGCAAGGACTGCAAGTATTTCATTGGCGTTTTTCCGTATCGTTCATTAAACAGCTTATTTAGATATTGTATGCTTAGATTAAATTGGTCGGACAAAGTCTGGTTATCAAGAGGCTGTGTAAGGTTCTGACGTAAATACTCATCTACTCTCTTTGTAAGGAGGCCAATGTCGCCATCCCACTTTTGAAGTTCATTTTTATAAATAAAGATCAACTGGGTAATCCGCAAAAGGTGCTTATTCAGATCCCCATAGGATTTGGCTTCATAAATGGCGTATTTAAAGTCATGCCGAAGCATTTGGGAGACATATTTATTTTTGAGACCGATAATTTGTTGGATATTTACAGCCAAGTCGTACAAATCTTGTTCCAAAGTCAATTGAGGAGCCTGAATAGACCTCCAGACTTCCACCAATTCTTTAATTTCTTTTACAAATGCCGCTTCATCCGAATGTTGCAGCGCAGCCTCCATTTTCTTAAATCGCACTGGATCCAAACAACGCTGCATCTCTGTTTCCCCTGGTCCAATCGAGCGCATGGATAGGCATTGCGGCTGACCGAAAATCGTCCTTCGGCATAATGCGAAACGAAGCAACTGGTTGCAAGTATTCAATTCGCCCACGTTATCGACGCTTGAATAGACCATCGTAACAGGGGGATGAAGCAAATTGAGCCTATGAAAGAGTTTTTCCATGCATTCTGTTAGATCGGTGAAGCTTCTTTGGCCGTTAGACGTGACAATAAGGAGCTCTCTTGTCGTTTTTCCTTGAAACACCCAGACGGAAGATTCGGGATCAAGCTCCTTCACAATCCTCTCAACGACCTGTTCGTCCCAAACGAACCGGGCATTTTCCTCCTCCGGTTTATAAGCCCCTGTCAAGCATAGAGCCACGCAAAAATCCATCCGTGCAAGTTCCTCGTCCCGACAACGGAGATGTCCTTGTCCATGCAAGGCTGACCCTATTGTCTGCTTGATGTCATCTTCCATTTTTCGTACGAACTCCCGCTCCTTCTGTTGGAGCAGCGTTCGCAGCATTTTAGGGGAGATCGGCTTCGTAAAGTAATCTGTTACGCCGAGCTTCATCGCTGTCCGTGCATATTCAAAGTCCTGGTACCCGCTAAGTATGACGGTCGGAAAGTTCCACCCCCGCCTTTTAATTTCCGTCAACAAGCCCAAGCCATCCATAATCGGCATCCGAATGTCCGTAAACAACAAATCCGGGATTTCCACCTCCAACATCTTCACTGCTTCTTCCCCATTTCTTGCCGTCATGCACACTTGAAAACGAGGATTCGCTCCTTCTATGGCAATCTTCAAGCTTCTGGCAATCTTGGATTCATCTTCGACGATCATCGCTTTAATCATGACGGATTCCTCCAATTCGGATTCTCACTCCGCCTTGCTCTGCATGTTCGATTTCAAAGATCGTACTGTTCCCGTATAGGGCATGAAGCCGAATAAAGATGCTGCTCAATCCCATACCCCCCAATTGAATATTCTGAGCCGTTTCTTTGGTCAATGCCGATATGGCATGTTTTCGTTTCCGAATCACTTCCATCGCCTCCCCTTCCATTCCTTTGCCATTATCTTCAACGGTGAAGCTCCATCCCTCAGAATCCTGCTCCAAGACCATGTCGATTCGCCAAACGGGCGGAACTTCCATGAAAGCATGTTGGAAACAATTTTCAATCAATGGCTGAAGAATGACCTTGGGGATCAGGTGCTCAACATCCTCCCCGCGAATGGCCAGGCTCCAAACAAAATCCTTCTCGTATCTTTCCTTCATCAATTCCATATAATGCAATACGAATTCCAGCTCCGCACGCAGGGGAACCAATTCCACTTTGTAATTGGAGACATATCGAAGCATTTGGGAAAGCTTGTGACATATCTCCATGATTTTCGGAGAGCCGGCATCTTGTCCTTCCGCACTGATGACGGCCAGAACATTGTGAAGAAAATGCGGATTCATTTGGGACTGCAAGGCCTTGAGATGGGCTTGTGCCTCTTGGGTTTGCACTTGGACGGTTTCTGAAATGGAAATCTTCAACTTCTCGAACATATTACGGAAGGCTCTATTGATTAGACCAATTTCATCGTCTGCTATTTCCGAATCCGGCAACACGATGGCAAGACTGTTCATATTCACATTGTTTGCCTGACGTGAAAGCTGAATAAGTGGTTTTGTTAGCATGCGGATAGCAAAGAATCCAAAGGTTGCAGTTATTCCCCCAAGAACCAGAGCCATACCGAAGATCAGATAGCCCAATTGGCGAAACGGTCCGATCAGTTCTTGCTCAGATATATGAAAGGTCAATGTCCAGCCAGTTGCCTTCGAATTTCCGTGGATATTAACGGGATGCCCGCTGTTTTGTTGCCTCGTTTCTTCATAGGCTTGGTTTCTGTAAATTGGATCTCGAACCCGTGGGTCCGCAAGCTCAACCTGTAAATGCGGAATGTCTATCGAGCGCAATATATCGGCCATACGTGAAAATTTGCGTTGAACCTCAATGAATCCATAAGAATGACCCAAGAAATCCCTCACTTCTCTATAAACAGAAACGACCGACTCCGGCTTCCAGCTCGACCAGTCATCGGTATGAACGAGCACAATCCGACGGCCGGAATACGTTTGCAGATTTCCATACCACCTCGAAAATTTTTTCGAGCGAAATCTTGCATTGACGGCTGTCGTATCATCGAGAAGAATTCCCGTACTCAAGTATTCGCCATTGTTATCGAAGAAGCTTATCCGATCGGCTGAGTTATTCGGCCCGTTGATCACAAACATAATGCTCGCAATGGCGCGTCTTTTCTCCATATCAAAGTAGTTCACATCGGAAAGATCTCTATCCAGATTAAACAGAATATTCGTCGCATCCTTATCCGCCAAGATCGACAATGCCGTATTATCCATCTGTTGGATAAACTCGTCAAGCTGTAGCCTGGACTGCTCATTTAATTGATTTAAATTATGAATCGTCTGGTCCAAGGTTCGATTGTAAAGATAATAATAGAAAGGTCCGAAAGACATGCCAAGGAGAATCATAACGAGAAGTATATACAACAAATACAGCTTCGTTCTGAATTTGAGCCCCTTTTTCCCCATCATCCAACCCCCAAACCTGTCATACCCCGCAATCCGTATGTGTAATTGAAGGCTGCTTGAGACTGCTTGGGGCATATGGCGAACGGGGCCCGGGGTGAAGTCGCGTTCTATCCTCTCAACATCACTTCCTGATATTCTCCGGGCGTCATGCCGTATACTTGCTTGAACAACGTTACGAAATAGGATGTATTGGGAATTCCGATCTGCTCCGCAATGGCGGCAACGCGTTGTTTGGTTGTACGCAGCAGCAACTCTGCACGATTAATTCGGTACTCCCGTATATATTCGTTTAGCGTTTTGCCAGTCGCCTTCTTAAAGATGACTCCCAGATGATTGGGCGATACAAACACTTCTTCCGCCAGATAGGCAATCCCCAGGTCCGTGCGGTTATATCGCTCATCGATAAGCCTCAGAACCTTGGCCACGACATAATCGTCTTTCCTTGTTCGCTTGTCATTCAATTGATCAATCGCTGCCGCTACGCATGTCTTCATATCGTCATACATGTCTGCCAATCGTTCGCGAGCCGACAACGTCTGTATTCGATCGTTCTCGTGCAATGAAGCAAGCTGAAGCAAATCAGCCATCAGAGTGCTTAATTTGGCAACGATATAGTTGCTTCCCGCACCCGGCAGCTCCCGGAACAATGCGAACAACGACTCCAGAGACTTTTCCGCCGCCGCAAGATTCGTTTCCGCCACATTGGCTTTAATCAGCTTGGCATATTCCTGCTCTTGCATCATGAGAATGGAAATTTGGTCGTTAAATTTCCGTCTCTCTCCCTCTTCCGTATCGGGTTGGCAAATACCGCTGCGACCATAAAACCAGGCAAACTTCAGACTATGGCAAGCTTCTCTGTAGCACTGGCTCATGTTCGCAACCTCGTTGCGGGGATTCCCAAGTCCGATATAAGGGTCCGATGCTTCGCTTGCGAGCGCATCGAGCAATAAGCGGGCAAGCCGTTCTTGCGCAGACAATTCATGATCGCCCAATGGAACGAGAACCGCCGAAGCGCTTAAGCCATTCCCTTCCATGACTTGTGCCAATACCGGACGAGCAAGCACGCGGCTGGCTACGTCCTCCAAGCTGCCGGCCGTCTGCCGAGACTGACGCTCCGACCGGACCGCCCATATGGAAAATGGCTTGAGGGAGCTCCCCTGTTGTTCAAAAAACGACTGTAGCTGCCCGGGTAACGACTCGTCATGCTGTCCCATGATCAGCCCGGCCAATGCTTGCGCAGCCGATTGATTACGTCCCGACTCCCACTCCTGCCGCAGCTTGGCCTCTTCCTGCTTTTTGCGCTTATGATCGACACACCAACTGACTACCTTCTGCATCACTTCAAGCATGGCATCTTCTTCTATCGGCTTCAGCAAATACTCGGCTGCTCCAATTCGCAAGGCCCCCCTGGCGAATTCGAACTCACCGTATCCGGTCAGTATAATAATCTGCGTATCCGGCTGTTCCTGGCGAATGAGGTTCGCCATCTCAATGCCATTCATTCTCGGCATCTGAATATCGGTCACAATGATGTCCGGGCTTAGCAAGCGGGCCGCATTCAATCCCTCCAGGCCGTCGCACGCGACATCGACCCGATCGATCCCCAGCGCTTCCCAATCCAGAAAATCGACTAAGCCTTCTCTCTCCCAGCGCTCGTCTTCGACGATTAACATCCGCAGCATGCACTCTAGGCCTCCAGCTTGGTTATTGAACGCCTGATCTTCCACTCTATTATACATCTTCAATCGTCCGTTAACGGCATCCCGAAGATGTGATACGCGGCACCCTTTCGTGTATGGAATACCAGCGTCTCGCAAGCCGTGTTTCCGTCATGGTGCAACAAGCGACCCGGGGTACGGACCCGGCACGTATGACCGGCGTTCGAGACGATCGTCGCCTTCAACAGCTTACCCTCTCCCCACACGATATCGACATCGAAGCCTCCTCTGGCACGCAGTCCGCAAATCGAACCGGAGGGCCAGGCGGAAGGCAGCGCCGGCAACAAATGAATTTCTCCGTCATGGCTTTGCATCAGCATCTCCGCGATCCCTGCAGCGCCTCCGAAATTCCCGTCAATCTGGAACGGCGGATGATTGTCCAGCAAATTCGGCAGTGTCGATTGTCGAAGAAGGGCCAGGACGTTCTCATAAGCCTGGTCTCCTTGCTCCAGTCGCGCCCGCATATTTATGATCCAGGCTCTGCTCCATCCTGTATGCCCGCCGCCGTTGGCCAGCCGCCGATCAAGCGCGATCGCCGCGGCCTGCGCCAATTCGGGGGTGTGCCTCACCGAGATTTGGCTGCCGGGATGGAGCGCGAACAGATGGGAAATATGACGATGCCCGGGTTCAGGCTCCTCGTATTCTTCCATCCACTCAAGCAGTTGGCCCTGCTTCCCTACACGCATATCCGGCAAGCGGCGCAGCTTCTCGGTCACTCGTTCCAGAAAATCTTCGCTTTCATGAAGCAATCGGCCGACTTCGATCACTCGATGGAACAATTCGTGCAAAATCTGGTTATCCATAGTCGGCCCGTAACATAACGTTCCGATTTCTCCCCCGGGCAAAGCGTAGCTGTTCTCGGGAGACAACGATGGACAGGTGACGACGCTGCCGTCCGGCGCTTCGACCAGAAAATCAAGAAAAAATTGTGCCGCTTCCTTCATCAGCCCGTAGCCGCGCCGCAAATGCGCTTCGCTGCCGCTGAATGCGTACTGTTCCCAAGCATGCAAGCTGAGCCATGCTGCCCCCATTGGCCAATACGTGGCAGGCATATAAATATCCTGCGGAGCCGTATCCGCCCAAATATCCGTATTGTGGTGTGCGACAAACCCTCGACAGCCATACATGCTGCTTGCAGTTATTCTTCCCGGCTCGCGCATTCTCTCGACCAATTCGATGAGCGGCTCATGGCATTCCGGCAAATTACACGACTCCGCCAGCCAATAATTCATCTGGGTGTTGATATTAATCGTATATTTACTGCCCCATGGCGGATTCATATGTTCGTTCCATATGCCTTGCAGGTTAGCCGGAAGACTGCCGGGACGGCTGCAGGATAAGAGCAAGTATCTTCCGTATTGAAAATAAAGCTCGACAAGCCCCGGATCAGCCTCGCCATCCTGCAGCCGGCACAGTCTCTCATCTGTCGGAATGGTCGATAATCGATCTCGCTCCGGATCGTCCAGGTTAAGCTTTACCCGGCTGTAACTTGCGGCATAGTCCGATATATGACGTTCCTTTAACGTACCAAAAGAACGTGCCGCAGCTTCCCGGATTGCCTTCGCGCACGCCTCCTCCGGCTTCTCCTCCCTGAACGTCGTCTGTCCGTCCAGCATCAATATAACGCTGTCCGCCTTTTCCACGATCAGATGCTCGCCGATTGTCAGGGAACTGCCTCCTTCGCAATAAGCCGCAAGCCGCGCGCAGAAATGAACGCCGCCCTCTCCGCCGCTGGTTCCCGTCATCGCGATGGCATTCCCGTCCGTTCCGTATACCTTGTCAAGATAATGTTCTCCCCCGCGGGTAAGCCGCGCTGTGAACGAAATACTCCCCTTGGAGCTGGCAGTTAGCCGTATGACGATGACTTGATCGGGATAGCTGGATAAATACTGTCGCTCGTATGACACTCCCCCCGACAGGTACGACACCGTCACGATGCCGCTTTCCAAATCAAGCTCGCGGCAGTAGTATTGAACATCTTGATGACCGAATTCGATATACAAGTCGCCAAGAGGCGTATAATGCCGCTGGCTCTGCGGGATGCCGGACAGCGCCGTTGCGGCCAATCTCTGCGCTTTCCCCGGCCTTCCATTGAACAAATGGGAGCGTATGGCTTCGAGATGCCTCAGCGCATCGGGATTATTTCGGTCTCTTGGACCGCCATGCCATACCGAATCTTCGTTTAGCTGCAGTCTCTCGATATCCGTTCTGCCGAATATCATCGCACCCAGGCGGCCGTTGCCGATGGGCAGCGCTTGATTCCATTCTTCGGCCGGTCTTTTGTACCAAAGGTTCATCCGATTTTCACGCTCCGTATGATGAAATTCGTGCATTCGATGCAAAAGAAGCCTCGCAACCACCGTAAGAAGGGGCCGGAAGCTTCTTTTGCAAGCCGTTATTGAATGCCTTTCTTTTCAAGATCCATCAGATGACGTTGGTACATGGCTTTTTCCAGCTTCTCTGCGCCAATCTTGTCGATCTGACCGATAAACTCATCGTAAATTTTGTTGAATTCGTCGTCCGACTTCGAAAGCACAAGCTTCGGAATCGTTTTGTTCCACATCTCTTTGACTTTTAAGCTGATGGTCGCTTCCGGCGTCGAGGAATCCGGTTCGAGATTGTTCAGCCCCAGATTGAAATTGTCGAAATTATGTTCGGCAAATGCAGACGCTGTCGCAAACATCTCAGGGTAATTTTGTTTCATATCCCGCGTGTTCGCTTGATCCCATTTTTCGCCCGCTCTCCACAGCAACGTGGAATTTTCAAAACCATATTTGGCGTTGTAGGCGTTCGGATCCTTTAATGACAAATCGACCAGGTCCGGGTTCAGCTTAGGCAGTCCATCAACAAGGTCGTAGGTTTCTCCCTCTTTGCCGTAGCGCATGTCCATTTGGCCCTCATCCGTCCATGCATATTCGGCAAAGCGGATAATGCGTTCAGGGTTTTTGGCATTTTTCGTTATAAAGAGACCTTGCCAGCCCATGCCGCGCGCCGCCTCGTAACGCGGGTCGTTGCCGTTGGCCTTCAGCGGGCCAAGGGATTGATACTTGAGGTCAGCGCCGAGCGTGCTTTCGATCTTGGCGTTAAATTTGATATACATATCCTGCATGTATTCGGTTGCAACGGCATACTTCGCTCCGTATAAACGTTCTTCGTATTGATCCTGCTTAAAGATCAGGAGTTGGGGATCGACCAGTCCATCCCGATACAACTGGTTCAAATATCGGAAAGCATCGATAAAGCCATTCCTGCGAACCGGCAGTTGCACGATTTGCTTGTCATTATCGATCGACTCTTCGCTTAAGTTCGGATCGAAAGCGCTAATCAGAAGCGGTACGCCTCGACTTCCGGCATATCCGTTACCATTCACGTCGAACGGCTCGAGCCCGACCGGACTGATGTCCGGGAACTTCTGCTTAATAAGGAGCAGCGCGCTTCTTAAGCTTTCCACGGAATCGATCTTTGGATTGTCAATCGCTTTCAAGATATCCGCACGAATAAACCAGGGGCGCACGGATACTTTGGGCGGGCTGTTCTTCAGGAACTCTTTCGTCTCGTAGAAATTCGGCAAATACCACAGTTTTCCGTTCACGCTATGATATTTGACCATTTCGGGATCAAGCATGTCTTTGAACTCGGGCGCATACTTCTCGATCAACTCATCGATGGAATAGAGCATGTTATTGTTGATCAGCTTGCTAACGGCCGGATGGCTCCAGTCGAGCATAATCGTATCCGGCAGATCTCCCGAAGCGATCATCGTATTCAAGTAATCGTCGTCGTTACCGGTAGCCAGCTTCCGGTCTACCGACACGCCTGTCTTATCCTGGATCAGCTTCATGTCCAATTGATCTTTCCACAAGTAATTGGTCGCCCAGTTGCCATAGAAAAATTGCGAGAATTCGAATGGCGTCGTGTCTTTCGTCCAGGAAAGTCCCCCTTCCTCGGATGACGTTGGACTGGCGCTGGCGCTGGCGTTGCTCGCCGTCGCCGGAGTCGAACTCGACGCAGTTGAAGCTTGCTCGTTGCCGTTGTTCCCGTTGCAGCCAGCCAGCACCATCGTCGCAACCAATGCAGCCGCGACGCTTGCAATGATTCTTCTTTTCATTTTCTGACCCTCCAGCTAAATAGGATTTGATAAGTCGACAAGCTATATTGTTTGAATGGCGGATGCCATTAAAACCGAAGAGCACACTGCTGACTAGCCTTTCACCGAACCGATCATGACGCCCTGAACGAAATATTTCTGAACGAACGGGTACGCGAATACGATCGGCACGGTGGTCACGACCATCGTAGCGAGCTTCAGCGATTGCGACGTAACCGATCCAAAGCCAAGATTGGCGGCCAAGACGCTTACGTTGCTGTTGGAATTCACGATTTGCATCAGGATGAGCTGCAAAGTGACGAGACCGTCATTGCCATACAGCATGGCATCGTACCAAGCGTTCCAGTGGCTGACTCCGTTATACAAGGCGATGGTGGCAAGCACAGGCTTGGATACCGAAAGGATAATTCTAAAGAAAATACGCAAGTCGCTGGCACCGTCGATCTTCGCGGACTCCTCCACTTCCTTGGGAAGTCCCCGGAAAAACGTCATCATAATAATGGCATTAAACACGTTAAATAATCCCGGGATAATGTAGACCAGAAAGTGCCCTTTGAGATGCAAAAACTTGGCGATCAGCAAATAGGTCGGAATGATCCCGCCACTAAAATACATCGTCACAATGGCGAGCATCAGGAATAGTCGTCTGCCCAGCAATTCCGTCTTGGACACGCCGTAAGCGAATGCCGCAGTGAACAACACTGCCGCTGCCGTACCGATCAAGGTTCTTGATATCGTCACGACAAAGGCGCGAATCATTCTGTCGTCCTGGAAAACCATCGCGTAGTTATCCACCGAAAACACTCTCGGCCAGAAGGTGATGCCCCCTCGGGCCGCATCCGTCGGATCGTTAAACGAGCTGACAAGAATGTTCCAGAACGGATACAGGGTTACAAAACAAAGGAGAAGCAACACGAGCACATTAACGACGTCAAAGCTCTTTTCTTTCCAACTCTCAGCTCGATATAGCACCTCTGCACCTCCTAAAACAGACTTTCCTTCGTCGTTTTCCTTGATACGAAATTCGCCATAAACATCAGGGAGAATGCAACGATCGATTCGAATAATCCGATAGCCGTCCCGTAAGAGAAACGCCCCGTTACCAGACCCGTTTTATATGAATAGATCGACAAGGCGTTAGCGGCATCCTGCGTCATGGAATTTTGCATTAGAAACAATTGATCGAAGTTGGAACTGATCAGACTGCCTACACAAAGAATAAAAATGATAAGAATCGTCGGCTTGAGCGCGGGTAATGTAATAAACCATATTCGTTGGAAGCGATTCGCCCCGTCTACGACGGCTGCTTCGTATTGCTGAGTGTCGATGCCTGCAATTGCCGCCAAATAAATAATGGAGTTCCAGCCGATGCCCTTCCATATATCAGAGATGACGACTAACGGAAGGAAGGCGCTTTCGCTTCCGAGCAGCAGTGTTCCCTTGTCCATCAAGCCTGCATGAGTGAGCAGTTGACTGATAACGCCGGTGTCCGGATCGAGCAGCGTATACATAAACCCGACAACGAGCACCCAGGAAATAAAGTGCGGCAGATACGTCAACGATTGAACAACCTTTTTGAGCATCTTGAGTCGCAGCTCGTTCAGCAAAATCGCCAGAATGATCGGGGGGAAAAAACCGAAAGCGAGCTTGGCCGTACTAATTTTTAACGTGGTGAGCACCGAGTCGGTAAATGTCGGGTCCGAAAACAGCTCGCGAAAGTTGGCCAATCCTGTCCATGGGCTATGAAGAAAGCCCTGGTAAGGCGTATATTCCTTAAAGGCGATAATCAACCCCGCCATCGGAACATAATTAAACAAAATCATCCACAATACAACCGGCAACGTTAATACCATTAAATAGCGCTGCTTCCAAAACGTCTTTGAAGTCGATTTCATTGCAGATTTCCTTTCCGCTCGTTACGTTGGCGCGCCTACTAAATACCGGTAATATCCACATTATAAAATCAGGCCGGTCGGCTCGATATATTAAAAAGCCACGCTGATATCAGAAACCAACGAAGATTGCAATTGTCTTCATAAAGCGCAAAAAAACGACGCCTAAGCGCCGCCTTCTTGCGTTCTCCCCGGAACCTCTCTTGCTTCGAGCGCAATCGTGACCGTTGTTCCGACCCCCGGCTTGCTGAACAACTCAAAGCGATGATGTTCCCCGTAATATATTTTTAGCCGTTCTTTAATGTTGCGCAGCGCATAACCGCTTCCTTCGGATTCGAGTTGTCTTCCTTCCAGCACTTCGTTTAATCTGTTCTCCGTCATTCCGATGCCGTCGTCCATTACCCGGAAAATGATCGTCCTTTTGTCCAAATAAGCCTGAACAGTAATCGTTCCTTGAGAGTGCTTCGGCTCGATTCCGTGTTTAATCGCATTTTCAACAAGCGGTTGCAGAACGTTCTTCACGGTATAGTACCCTCTCACTTGTTCGTCAATCTCGAAAACGACGTCAAATCGTTCCTCGAATCGAAACTTCTGAATATGCACGTAAACCTGCAGCATTTCAAGCTCGTTCTCGATTCGCGTCTCCGACTCCCCTTTGTTCAGGATGAGCCGATAATACTTGGCCAGCGCATTGGATAAATACATCGTCTCGGCTGCGTTTGCTTTGCGTGCCGTCCAGGAAATCGTCGCCAGCGTATTATAGAGAAAATGCGGATTGATTTGCGCTTCCAGCGCCTTCAGCTCCGCTTCCTTCTCCAGTAGTTCCGCTTTCCTCGCTTTCTCCAACAGTTGATGAATACGGTGCATCATATGATTAAAACTAAGCGCCATTTGTGCAAACTCATCATTACCGGCGCTCGGAACGGACACGTCCAAAGACTCTTCGCGCACTTGCTTCATCGCCTTGAGCAACTGCTTCATTCTTGCCATCAGCTTCACCGTGGCCCAGTAGACGACCAGGCTGAGCAGCACGATTGCCGCCGCCATGACGAAGAGCATCTGCATAATGGATCGCCTGACTTCAATGTTAAGCCGATCGATTGGGAAAACTCCGACCATCGATAGTCCCGGCCCTTCAACCGGAATCGAAATCACGATGGATTTGGCCCCCAATGCCGTTTGAATTTCATTGGATTTCCCTTTCGCCGCAATGGTGGTTAGCCCATCTCCGCTATTTTGCAGCGAGTTGATTTCCGATTCGTCAAGATTCCCGTAAACATACTTGCCGAGTGAATCTACTACAAATACTCTGCCTAATTTACGCAACGTGACATTCGCTTGTTCGACGGACTGCAGCAGTTCCATTTTCGTAATATCGACTTCGACAATGCCCGATAAGCTTAAATCTCCAGACGAGAAAATTTTCACCCGGTAAGAAAACACATCTTCTCTATCGTTATCGTTCGACTGAAGAAGCCAAAGCTTCTCTTTGTGTATCGTTGACCATGCTGCATTCATACCGCTTGTCCTGATAAATTTCTCATATTCGGGATCTTCGCGTATGCGATTCATGCTCAGAAACCCGGCGCGTCTATCGTATAATTCCGGAATCGTCGGATTTTGCATGAAAATATGGCTGGAATAGATATACGGATTTTGACGCATCACGTTGTCCAGAATCGGAGATATCAGATCTCGATACTCCTCAAGGTGAGCGCTGTCGGTAATGAAAGAATTTCCGAGGAACGACCGAATTCTCGCTTCGCTGGATACGATCCGAGTCACATTCTCGAGCAGCTTCACCTTGTCGGACACGCTGGTAGTCGATTGAAGCAGGTTGTACTCCATCGTTGTCCGCGATTGGGCGATTGTGGACCGGTAAGCTTGCTTGTACAAGATCACTTCCGCGACGGCCAATGCGATCAGGAGAATGAATACATTCACGACTACGAATTTCGTTATGATGCTCCAAGAGCGAAACAAATGAATTCGTCTCAGACGCTCCACCTCTCTCTTGCTTGCATCATGACTTCTAACACGATTCGGACGAGCTATGATTGCGGCTTCATTCCCATGCGAGCGCTCATTTCCCAATATTCTAAATGATCCATTCGGGTAATACAATGTCCTAGTCTGAGAAAGAACGGGATGAGCACTTCACACAAAAAAAGAGCGCCGGGTCGTTGTGCACAGGCGTCATAAAAAAGAAAACACCCGGAAGGATGCTCTGTAAATCATGACAGCAATGAATTTCCTTTATTAGAATCAGGGCGCCGCGGATTGACCGTGCCAAAGATATGAAAAGGTGTTATCCCATTTGCAAATAGGCTGTCTACCAAATTGACTAATTCTTCCGACGATAGATCTTTGCCGTTGCGCATCCAAAGGCGAAACATAGATATTAGTGTTGATATGTAAAACTCCATTATATATGGTGCTAAGACATCATTTGATGGAAAGTTCGCAATCAATTTCTCAAAGGGAATTTCTTTTTTCAGGCGTTCAATAAAATGAACAGCACCATAGTCGCCCAAGAGGGCTTTAAAAACAGAAATTTCCTCTGCATTTTCCAAGCATTGAAGTGCATCTTGGAATGTATGTGTAGAAAACTCTCTGCTTGCCATTTCCTCGTTAATGGATTTCAAGACACGCTCTTCAACGTAGTCCAACAACGCATAGATATCTGTAAAGTATTGATAAAATGTACTGCGATTATATCCTGACTTGTTAGCAATCTCTTGAATAGATATTTTTTCTATTGGTTTTTGGCTATATAAATCACAGAATACATTTATAAAGGCTTGCCTTGTTTTGTCCGTAATTTCAGGTTGCTTGTTCATTATTTGTCTCTTTTCTGTTCAATCGATTATCCGACAGATATTAAAAATCTGATGGTTGATGACCGTATCGTGAATGCATACAATATTATTATACAACACGTTGTTGGATCATCAACAAGGATTATCAACTATTTTAGGGGAGCCAATATGAGAATTTTATTCTTCGGTAGAGGTGTAATATCGACCCAATATGCTTGGGCTTTTGAACAGGCAGGGCATACAGTTGAGTTTTACGTTAGAAAAGGAAGAAAAGAAGCCTTCGGAAGCAATATAGAGCTTGAAATGTGGGACGCACGAAGAGGGAAACATCTCATAAAAGAAAGCTGGAACGTCAAACTGCATGAGGAGCTGAGCCCGAATTACGATCTTATTATTGTGAGTGTCAACACTGAACAGCTTCCGGAAGCAGCCCAATTACTATCGACTGCCGCGGTAAACACCCCTGTCCTAATATTCAATAATGTTTGGCAAGATTTGAAATCATCGATCTCACCATTATCTATGAACAATATTGTCTTTGGCTTCCCCGGAGGAGGCGGCGGCATAGCGGACAATCGGCTTAGAGGCGGCTTTTTGAAAATGATATTTCTTGAAAAATCACGGGCAGGCACTGAGCATATTAACCAATTGGTCAAGGAATGCTTTGAAAGTGCCCATTTTAAAATTAATTGGGTAAAGGATATGCAAAACTGGCTATGGAATCACTTTGCCATGAATGCAGCTATGGAGACCGAGGTGTTAAAACTGGGAAGTTTTCCAGCACTCATGAATCATAGTGACTCATTCGCAAATGTTGGCAAGAATATGAGGGAAATTATCCCTGTACTTAAAGCAAGAGGTGCAAAGCTTGATGCCATTTCCCTTCTGCTGACTAAAATTCCACCGGTACTTCTCGGCACACTTTTTAACAAGGTTATTTTTGCAAAGGGCAGCTTACCACGACTTTTCATGGAATACAACAATAGTAAAGCAGGCTTTGCGGTACTTGAAGTTGTGAGAGACGCAAAGAAGTTAGGCATACCTTTACCGCGTCTTACTGTGACATTTGAAAACACTGAACATCACAAAGCTATTGAAAATTCTACGTCATAGAAATTTGCACCCTAACCAACAACACACAGCTCTCTACATGCCCCGTATGCGAAAGGCTATTTGGTTCCCATCCGCCGCGGCAGGCTAAATCCTTGATTTATAAGGGTTTTCTCCGTTGAAGTATGGTTCAGTTTGGTTGCCGTTCACTCGAAAATGATGGCTTTCGCCCCCCAGTCCAGCCCCAGCCTGTCCCCAAGTGGACTACATACGATTGGTCTTTGACAGTGCTCGTGTATCAAGCGATAATTTAAATTTCGTAATCATCAATATCCAATTGGAATTGACTTAAAAAATCTGATGCCCGATGAAAGGATATTCGAATATGAGATTGACCGCATCAGTAACCAAAGAGGATGAATGGTATGTAGCTTAAATTCTCACGCAAAAAAAGCCACGTTGCATACTAATCCATCATTTATGTAGATAGAGTATGCAAACGTGGCTTCTCATGGGCTCTAGCCAACTAATTGAATGTGATGAAATTAAAAGCTATTGATTAGATTGAGAATCGCGACTGCTGCTTCTGCACGTAATGTCTCATTAGCGGGTTCGAAATTCCCGCTCGTGTGACCTCTTACCAGCCCCAGCTTTGTAGCGGCGTTCAAATCGCCTTGCGCCCAATCGCTTACGCTTGCGCCATCCTTGAATGAGGCCGCGAGCGTTCGATCTGCAGACTGTTTGGCTCTGATTTCGTAAGCTCTCACAAGAAATGCGGCCATTTGCTCTCTGGAAACGGTTTTATTCGGTTCAAATTTCCCATTGCCTAATCCGAAAGCCAAGCCTGCTTCTTCAGCGGCTGCCAACGAATTCGAATACCAAAAGCTCGCATCTACATCCGTAAAGCTCGATTGTCCGCTCGCTTTTAATCCGAATGCTTTTACGAGCATGGAGATAAACTCGGCGCGTGTAACCTTACTTTGCGGTGCAAACTCAGCCACCGTCTTCCCGGCGACCACTTGCATCGCGCTGAGTTGACGCACTGCTTCGTATGCCCAATGGCTGGCATTCAGGTCTATAAACTTCTTATCATAAGTCAACACAACGTAATTGCCTGCCTCGCTCAACGTGACTTCCATCGTATTGTCACTTAGTTTGCCCCCAACATAGACCAGGCTGCCATCATTGCCAACCTTGTAAACACCTGCAGGAGCATCGTTCGTTGGCTTCTGAACAGGAATCTTAACGGTTGTCGACTCCTTCCCCACTGCAGGAGCGTACGTGAATCCGTCTGCAAGCAATTGCAGTTCGGCATTGCTCGAAGTGCCATTCTGTCTGACAATACGTTCTACTTCTTTCTTCACTTCTGTGCTGAGCAGGGTTACAGATTCCGGTAATGTCACTGCGGTATCCGGATCGGTCGGATCTGTATTCGGACCTGTCGTACCTGTACCCGGGGACGTAACTTCTGTCGTCGTGCTCTTGATGCTGGCAACGGTTACGAGCAGATCCTTCCAGCCTGCAATCTTACCGTCAACATCCAACTCGATGACGAAAATGTGATCATCGGGAGCAACCGCAATGTTCGTCGAAGAAATCAAGGGCCGCGTATATCCGGTCGGATCATCTCCAACAATAGGCCGCTGCTTCGACCCAGCATCGCCCTTTGTATACCTGTAAGCAGCATTGTCTTGCAGTCCCGTGACTTTTGTTGTCAATAGCTCAGTGCCCTGGGACAAACCGATCGAATCGATATCGGGAGCAAGCGACTCAGGCGGATTGGATGCATCATCCGCAAGTATTGTAATTTCAATCGGTTGAGTAAAATGATTCCAGGTTGCTCCCGCCAGGCTGAATGTTTGCTTAGCCATAACAAGTGTTGTACCAGGGGTTAAGCCCTTTACTGTATTTCCATTAACCTGAATGTTCTGCCCATTCTCCAACACGACCAATTGTTTCGGATTCACTACTCTGTCGCTTCCGTCGCGATAGAAATGCTTGGCCTTAATCGAGACTGAATCGCCGACCTTTATCGTTAGTGCCGCTGTTTCTGCATCCAACCGAATCGGTGCAGCCAGAAGCGTGTTAGAGACATTTGTGTACAATCCGTTAATTCCCATCTTCAACTTTTGCGTCATGGTGTCAACATTATCAATTGTCCACGGCCAATATAACGCTCCTCTGGAGCTTCCGTAGCTTATCCATTCCGGATATAGATTGCCATGGGTAGGCGCTACTACGGCGCTAAGCTTATTGTAGTACTCTAAAGACGTTGCAGCCGTTTGATATTTATCCGTTGATGGCGGAGCTGAGCTTGGTACATATACCGTGCCCAGCTTTGGATTCAAGCTGCGAATCGTACTTAATTCACTGCCTGTAAAGCTTGATACGACTGTTGAGGAGAGCATGTCCTCTTCCTCAAGCATTCTCACAACCCTTTCTTCAATCCCTCTGGTTTTCAGCTCTGCTATAAGGGCTACGTCGGAAGTCTTCAGTAATTGCAAGAACTCACGGAGAGTAGGGACCTTCTCTCCGGCAAAAGCAGGACTGAACTTACTTCCCGCATCCAGCATACGAAGTTCTTCCAGTGTGTAATCCTTGACGGGACCCGTGCCATTAGTTGTACTATTCACAGTGGTATCATGCATAATGACAAGCTCGCCGTCTTTTGTTTCCACAATATCCGTTTCAATTATGGATGGATGAAATCCAATGGCTGCCCGAAAACCACTCATCGTATTTTCAGGAGCGAGAGTCGGCACCCCGCGATGAGCAATAATGACCGGGGTTTGCGCCATCGTAAATTGTGGATACTGCTCCAACGCTTTGACAGTTTCCAACGGTTCTCCAGATAAAATGCCATTTGCTCCGCTATGAATAATTTCATGCGATGTTTTCAGGTCCGAAACGCCTTTTACCCATACGGATATAGCTCTGGCTTGCAAATATTGTATGTTCTCCGGAGTGGCTGCTTGTTTATTCAGAACTGCAATTATGGCATCGTTCTCGCGTACGGTTTCGATGATCTGCTTCAGTCCCGCCTCGTCAAAGGAATTTGCCATAAATTCTACAGCGCCGCGAGTTTTCGAAAGATGCGTGCGCACCTCCTTCACTATGTCGGGAGTAGAGGAAACAATAAGAACATCACTCATACTAAGAAAGTCTAAACAATCGGCAACCGTCGAAGCCAATTCCGCTTCTTCTATCTGCAAGATTGGAATTAACTTTCCTTGGATCGTCGTTAAGACATCCTCAAGCGATCCAAGCGAATTTCCGTTATGCACCACTTGGAGATTGTCTCCACCCGCTGAACCCACTTGCAAAAGAACCGATGAAACACCGCTCCCATCTAGATCTACAATCGAACTAAGCGAATCTATTCCCTCAGCTGCTACTGTTGGGGCCGTTACCAATCCTGTATTTGGCTGAGTCGGTTCGAAAGGGGGCATATTCACGATTACCGGGAGCGTGCCCGGATTGATTGATACACGCACATTGTCAAAGAGCACTGTCGATCCATTAACATGAAGACCAAGCCCCCCCGTCTGCAAATCTGCGGCCATGTCCGAATCGAACACTTTGGTTCCATTTATGAAATTCTGAATTCGTTTCTTCGAAGCAATAACCTTCATGTGATACGATTGGTTTAACTCAAATACACTTGAATAACTATTGGTTAATCTGACATCCCAGGTGTTAGCTGCAGTTCGAGAGTTGAATTCGAGCCCATTAGCTTCGCTCGCTCCCTGACGCGCCACGAATTGCAGATACGGATTGTAATTCGGCGTAGGCTGAACACGATACATGAGCCCTGTCCACCGCGTCTTTTCAACTACTGATTCGAATGCGACATCCGCTTCGAATGTATAATCCCCTGTATCTAAGTCGAAAGGTAATAAAATTCGCGCACTGCTATTAATTGAAGGAGATACACCTTTTAACTTTCCATCTACGACTGCAAATGCTCCCTCAACGATGTTCCATCCGCTCGGAATTTGTCCGTCCGGGATATCGTCAAAATTCTCACTTATCCATAGATTATCATCCGCCGGGTCCGCCCATACCTTAATCGGAATTTCAGCTTCCGCACCATCCATCGTCACTTTAATCCTTGTTTCTCCAACCGTTAAGGGCGTAACTACACCAGCTGACACCGTTGCCACAGTCTCATCTTCGCTCGACCAGTCAGCTTCGGAAGTCTTATCTTCTGTCGTAAAGTTACTCAGCTTGCCAGTCACACTTAGTTGTTTATCCTGTCCTATTACTAGGCTCATTGCTTGTAGACTTGGAACTAACTCCAATACCGTAATTGGGGCGATAGAAGGTGTTACACTCAATTCCCACTCCCGCTCTATTCCCTGATAAGCGGCTGTAATAACAACAGAACCCTCCTTCAGGGCTAGAAGCTTACCATCCTCGACGCGAGCGATTGTATCATCGGAGGATGTAATCACCGCTTGTCCAGTTACATTGAGAGTTCTGCCCGTATTAAATAGCGCATTGATCTCAAAATCTGTCACCGTATTGGCCTCTACTTCATCGGGCACATCAGAAAACGCCATAGAGACCGCCTCGATTTTAGTTACCTTCACATCGTCGAAGCGCACCTTGACCCTATCAAGTCCAAGACCGGCCCTGCCTTGCAATTGCTCGGTGACGATATCTTGTTCGTACAATAAAATGCCGTCATAGTAGTGCCGAACATTGCTCCCTTGAACAACAACTTTCAATGTATGCCATTCGTTATACCCCGGTGCTGTAGCGACTGCATGGTCAGGAACGGGATACTTCCCCACCCACTTCCCTGCCTTCGCTTTAAAGGAAATATTATCTCCGCCATTTTTCCTCATCGGAAATTGGTAGACACCGTTAGGGCCTTCGCGATACATAATAGAAGCCCAACGAGTGGCCGCTACTGCCGAAATGAAAGAGATTTTTGCTTCTACCGTGTAATCAGTCCATGTCGAATCACCGAAAAGGACGTACAAGGTATCTGCTGTAGTCGACTCTCCGACCAATGTCCCCTCTTCAATCGTCCATGTTCCTACTCCACCCTGCTCCCATCCTGCCGGCAACGGCCCCCCGTCCGCGATCGAATCGAAGTTTTCTTCCAGCAATATATCCGATGGATTTTCAGTTTTAATCATAAAAGGCTGCAGAATATCTGCTAGTCGATTGGCCAGCTTCACATTCCCCGGTGTGGAGGGGTGGAGGGTATCGTTGAAATCATCTGGATAGGTTACCCATCCCGTTGTATCTACATAATGAACCTTTGTATCTCCAGCAGTAATGCGAGCATTAACTGCTGCCTGCGTAGGTGCTACCTTGTAGCCTCCGAATGCGCGAAGCACAAAAATTTCAGCATTCGGGTTTTTCAATCTCATATTCTGCAAAAAGGTCGTATACGTGCTTTGGAAAGTCGCATCTGCCACAGCAAATATATTATCATTCGTTCCCAAATTAACGACAATCGCTGTTGGTTGATAGGTGTTAAAATCCCAGTCAGGTGAATTCGATACTTGCCCTGTCCGTAGTTTAAAATATTGCTCGCTCATACCTAGTGAGTTCGGTGAATTGCAGGATAAATTCGATTGCAAGCAGATCCCTGGATATGCAATCTGAATATGGTCTGCGTTCAACAGTTCACCCGTTAACCAAGCGTAGGAAGCAATGGAAACATCCCTCGTTTTATAACCTTCGGTAATCGAGTCACCTACGAACTCAATAAGATTATCCCTTGCGGGCAAGGTTACAAGACTAGCACCTCCGTCAATATAAAGCCCCTTTACAGAAAGCGCATCCGATGCGTTCTTGGACGTTAAAGTTAAGGTGTGCGTCCCATCCGTTAGCGGTATCTGAGTCAAATCAATAATTCCGCTTGCATTGCGATAGAAGACGAAGTCCCCGTCATCAATTTTGGCATGAAAATTCGTTGAATTCGCCATGTTAATGCGAATATTCGATCCCGTGAAGCCTACACGCAGTGAAGCCCCTGGCCAGTAGCTACGATAGACGGAAGCATCGCTCTTGTCCCATCTGCCTATATAATTGATAGAAGACGCGTCAGCTGCAATAGAAACCATTCCAAGATCCTCCGGTGGGGCCGACACAACAGGAGGACGAGCATCTCCCGGATTAACGGATACTTTCACATTGTCAAAAAGCGTCGTCGTACCTGAAGCATGTAAGCCTAATCCGCCCCTCAGAACATCACCGATCACATTGGAATCAATGATTAGAACACCATCAATATAAGCTTGCACGCGGTCATCTTGGACAATTAGCTTATAATGATACGGACTTCCATAGTCAAATAGCGCCGTCTCTGCACCTTTCGCTCTGACATCCCAGCTATTTGCAGTAGTCCGATAGGCCAGTTCGCTTAGATTCTCAGCCCCTCCACCCCGGCGTACGACAAACTGAAAGTAGGAATTCGCACCCGGCTGTACGCGGAACATTAAAGATGCATATCGCGCATTAGCCGTCGCTGATTCAAAAGTAACATCCGCTTCAAAAATATAATTGCCTAAATCTAGATCAAAGGGCAGCGTAACGATTGCAGAATTCGAGTAAGGGTTATACGTAGTAGAAACCCCTTTAAGCTTCCCATCCTCTACACTCCACGTTCCTGTCGTTCCCCCTTGCTGTGGCAACCAACCTGCAGGCAGTGAACCATTTGGAGTGGAGTTGAAATTTTCATACAACCATACGTTGTCAAGAGCAGGATCATCCCATACCTTAATCGGAATTTCAGCTTCCGCACCATCCATCGTCACTTTAATCCTTGTTTCTCCAACCGTTAAGGGCGTAACTACACCAGCTGACACCGTTGCCACAGTCTCATCTTCGCTCGACCAGTCAGCTTCGGAAGTCTTATCTTCTGTCGTAAAGTTACTCAGCTTGCCAGTCACACTTAGTTGTTTATCCTGTCCTATTACTAGGCTCATTGCTTGTAGACTTGGAACTAACTCCAATACCGTAATTGGGGCGATAGAAGGTGTTACACTCAATTCCCACTCCCGCTCTATTCCCTGATAAGCGGCTGTAATAACAACAGAACCCTCCTTCAGGGCTAGAAGCTTACCATCCTCGACGCGAGCGATTGTATCATCGGAGGATGTAATCACCGCTTGTCCAGTTACATTGAGAGTTCTGCCCGTATTAAATAGCGCATTGATCTCAAAATCTGTCACCGTATTGGCCTCTACTTCATCGGGCACATCAGAAAACGCCATAGAGACCGCCTCGATTTTAGTTACCTTCACATCGTCGAAGCGCACCTTGACCCTATCAAGTCCAAGACCGGCCCTGCCTTGCAATTGCTCGGTGACGATATCTTGTTCGTACAATAAAATGCCGTCATAGTAGTGCCGAACATTGCTCCCTTGAACAACAACTTTCAATGTATGCCATTCGTTATACCCCGGTGCTGTAGCGACTGCATGGTCAGGAACGGGATACTTCCCCACCCACTTCCCTGCCTTCGCTTTAAAGGAAATATTATCTCCGCCATTTTTCCTCATCGGAAATTGGTAGACACCGTTAGGGCCTTCGCGATACATAATAGAAGCCCAACGAGTGGCCGCTACTGCCGAAATGAAAGAGATTTTTGCTTCTACCGTGTAATCAGTCCATGTCGAATCACCGAAAAGGACGTACAAGGTATCTGCTGTAGTCGACTCTCCGACCAATGTCCCCTCTTCAATCGTCCATGTTCCTACTCCACCCTGCTCCCATCCTGCCGGCAACGGCCCCCCGTCCGCGATCGAATCGAAGTTTTCTTCCAGCAATATATCCATATCAGGGTCGGAACCAGCACGAACAGTTGGATTCGGGCCGAGCCCCAACAACTCAAAAAACATCGACAGAATCATAACCATAATCATAACTCTGCTAATTGAGCGAATCCTCATTTTTCATCCCCCTAAATAGTGAAATTGTTTATTGGAGATTGCTTCTATTTCAAACTTTGCAATGCGCGATAGGCGATCGCTATAGCCTGTTCGGCAGTAAGCTTGCCGTCGGGATCGAATTTGTTATTGCCTACGCCGCTGATAACGCCCGCATGGACAGGCCAGCCCAACTCCGCATCGACCCACTGGCCGCTGACATCGGTGAATGAGTGGGTATAGCCGCTGGTTTCCACTCCGAGCACATTTGCCACGCGATTAATGATCGCCGCCGCCTGCGCTCTGGTCAATGTGCTCGACGGGTCAAATTTGCCGCCGCCTACTCCGCTGATAATGCCGAGAGCGTTGGCGGCGAGTACAGCCTGATCCGTCGTATCGGTGAACGCGCCGCTATCGATTGAAGCGCCCTTCTCCGTCAAGAATGCATCGATATCCTTTCCCGAACCCTTCTCAATCAGGTTAATGAACATTTGCGCTACATCGCCCCTTGATACAGGCTTCGCATAATTCTTTTGCAGAGTTGAAGGCACAAGTCTCGCGGCAATTGCATCCCCTACGGTCTGAGCTGCCCAGGAAGACGGAGCCTCAACGGGTCCCGCAGGCGGAACCACCTGTCCCGATGTGTACACATCCAAATCCCAGATGCTCGCCCACGCGCCGCCTGTTGTGCTTTGGACCGTAATTCTTACGTATCTGCCCGATTGATTGCCCGACAGCCAGAACGCCTGGCCGCTTTCATTCTTTGCGGCATACTGGGTCCAGCTTATCCCGTCAAGGGATGTTTCCATCATAAAGTTCCATGTGGAAGACTGCTCGAAGTTGATGTAAACCTCCCGTATCGCAGCCGTTCCGCCCAGGTCCGCCATCAGCCACTGCGGCATACTTTCATTGTCGGCACACCAGCGGGTTTCCGGGTTGTTATCGAAGGCCGCGGTCGCACTGGCGCCCGCATCCACTGTGGACGTAGCCGTACTGGGCTGGTTTAGCGCAAGATTGATACCCGTACCCTTTTCTATGACCTCAAACTCCCAAATGCTGGCCCAACAGGGCTCTCCGTTGGGATCCGTACCGCCTGTTGTGATGGTGATGCTTACATAACGTCCCGCTACTTCTTTTTCATCTGTATACGCCTGGCGTTTGATTACCCCGCCGGTTTTCTCGGCATAGGCCTGCCAAGTTGTACCATCCGTTGAGTAATTGATCTTATATGCCCACGTGCTCGCTTGTTCAAAAATGGTATTGATCTTCGCAATGTTTTTTACCGCGCCCAAATCCACCGTTAACGTCTGCGGGAATTCAGGGCCGTTGGCTGCCCAGCGGGTATTCATATCGCCGTCAACTGCGGCAAAAGCGGATGCCGCCTTTGCGGAGCTGGTAGATGAATTGGCAATCGCGCTGCTCAAATCAGCTCTGGTAAGCCCGGAGAGATCGGGGGATCCCGCCGCCAGCGCAGTCGCCGTTATTCCTGGAACCATGGCGAATAACATGAACACTGCAAGCAAACACACTTTCGTTTTCAATATGTTTTGCTTTCTCATTGCTTTTCCCTCCAGTTGTCAGGTTCCAGACAGACGCGAGTTTTTGCGCAGCGTCTGTCTGGCGTTTTAACAGTGTTATTTAAGCAGAGTATACAGCACCATGGCAACCTGCGCCCTGGTGGAGGTTCCCGCCGGGGTCAGAAGGCCGTTGGCATCGCCGTTGATGATACCTGCGCCGTTGAAGGCGCTCAACGCATCTCTTGCGTACTGGGCGGTCTGCGCACCGTCGGTGAAGCTGTCAACAGTCTTTTCGTTTGCAGCGGAAGGCAACTTGCCGAGATTCTCCAGGATCGTGTACAGGATCACCGCCATATCTTGCCTGCTGATGGTTCCTTCGGGATTGAAACGGTTATTCCCGACGCCGTTGACCAGATTCAGGCGTTTGGCCGCGGACAAATAGTTGGTGTAATAGGTGCTGCCCGCATCTGCAAAATTATCCACAGGAGTCTGGTCCGGCTTTATGACGTAGGCTCTCATGATCATGAGCAGGAAGTCGCCGCGTTTCACGTTGGCATTGGGGGCGAACTTGCCGCCGCCGATACCGCTGACGATACCTCTGTCCGCTACGAAGGAAACCGCATCATAGTACCAGTCGCCTGGTTTCACGTCTGAGAAGCTTTGAGCCTGAATCACCGATTTATCTGTGTACACATCCAAATCCCAGATGCTGGCCCATGCGCCGCCTGTTGAACCGTTAACCGTGATCCTCACGAATCTGCCTGGTTGATTTCCTTCCAAATAAAACTTCTGGCCGTTTTCTTTCTTTGCGGCATACGGGGTCCAGGTCACGCCGTTCAGTGACGTTTCCAGCACGAAATCCCAATCAGAAGACTGCTCGAAGTTGATGTAAATGTTGCGTATGGTTTTTAGACTGCCCATGTCAGCCATCAGTGTCTGCGGCATATCCGGACCATCGGAGGTCCAGCGGGTTTCCGGATTGTTATCGAAGGCTGCCGCGGCGCTGGCCCCCGGGTCGATCGTAGAGGTCGCTGAAGCGGGACGATTGAGCGCAAGATTTTTGCCTGTGTCCCTTTCAATGACCTCAAACTCCCAGATGCTCGCCCAACAGTTTTCACCATTCGGATCAAGACCCGCGCCTGTTATTTCGATGGAAACATAACGCGCTTCCACGTTCTTCTCATCGGTATAGCTCTGGTGTTTGATCACGCCGCCGGTTTTTTCGGCATAAATCTGCCACGTCGCCCCGTCCACTGAGTACCTGATCTTATATTCCCAGGTGCTCGGCTGCTCAAAAAAAGTGTTGACTTTTGCAATATTTTTTGTCGCGCCCAAATCTACGGTAAGCGTCTGGGGCAAGGCGGGACCGTTGGCAGCCCATCTTGTATGGGGATCCCCGTCAAAAGCCGCACCCGCGGAAGCGCCCAGCCCATTGTCGGCGGAAGAAATCGCTACGGCGCCGCTCAAATCGATCTTGTCCAGCTTGGAGAGATCGGGGGTTTCCACCGCCGGAGACGGGGTCACCGGGGCTGCACCGTCGCCGGAGCCACCCGAGCCGGAGCCGCCGCTGGAATCACCTGAGCTGCCGCCTGTGAAAGGCGCGGGGAGGGATTTAAACAGAGAAGCATCCCCGCCATCCTCATCGGCGACATACACATCAAAATCCCAGATGCTGGCCCATGCACCGCCTGTTGAATCGTTGACCGTGATCCTCACGTATCTGCCCAGTTGATTTCCTTCCAGAAAGAACTCCTTGTCACTTTCGTATATTGCGGCATATTGAGTCCAGGTTACGCCGTCGAGTGATGTCTCCAGCACAAAATCCCAATCGGAAGACTGCTCAAAGTTGACATAAACATTGCGTATTGCTTCCGGGCTGCCTAAGTCAACCATAAATGCCTGCGGCATACTCATATCTTCGGCGCACCAACGGGTATCCGGATTGCTATCAAGGGCTGCCAACGCACCGAAGCCCACCATAGGCGTTACAGATGTGGCAGCTGCGGGTTTGTTCAGGGCCAAGTGATTGCCCTGAGCCTGCTTATCCAGCTGAACCCGGGACAAGTCTGCGCCCGTGTTCAGAGCAGATACCTCCGGAATATAGGGTTGCAGTGCCGCCGCCAACAGCCGGGCGGCCTTATCACTACCGGCGTCGCTGGGGTGCAGGCCGTCGTAGTATTCCGTGCCGCTCAGCCAGCCGGCGGTGTTGACGAAGTGGACGTGCTCGTTGCCAAACTCGGTGACAGTATCTCTTAATACGTCTCGGTATTTCCCGCTGAAGGGCGCAACGACGAATATGGTTGCGTCCGGATTCACACCGTACACGCTGGACAGGACGCTTGTATACTTGTCTCGTATGAGGGAGTCTGCCGCGCTGTCATTTTGCGTCAGGTTCATAACAATATAGTCCGGCTGGTACTTCGTCGAGTCCCAAGGTTCGGAGGTTTCACCCTGTTTATACTCCTGCTTTTGGAAGTATCGCGCGGCCATCCCCTGGGGATCGCTCCCGCTGCCGGGCATCAGGGTAATGCCGCTATAGGCTACGGTATTGAAGTCGAGGCCCAGCAGGGCTGCCGTTTTCCACGGGTAAGCGTGGACAAGGCCGCTGTTGATCGGGCCGCCGTAGTACCCCGCCGTAATGGAATCGCCCACAAATTCAATCGTCGGCGTGTCCGCCGGGGCGACAAGGCTCCCCCCCTCACCCAGGAAGAGGGAATTCACGGTCATGCGGGCGTCTTGATAGCGGTTGTATAGGCGCAAGGTATGCTCCCCATCCGCAAGATTGTCCACCAAGGTGTACCGCCCGGACTGGCCTTCAGCCATCCGTTGTTCCTCATATGGGGCGTTGTCGATGCTGTACGCAAAGCCGCCGCCGGTGCCGCCGCTGGTGAGGTCCACGCCGATGGTGCTGCCGGTAAAGCCAACCTTTATCCCGCTCTCGAAGAACAGTTGTGCCCCGCCGTCCTCATTTATTTCATAGCGTCCCAGGAATCTGACAGCGGAATCGACCATGTATATTTCATCCATATAAGCAGGTTCCGCCGCAACAACATCAAATTCCCGAATGCTGGCCCAGCAGGGATCTCCGTTGGGGTCGAGTCCCCCGGTAGTCATGGTAATGGCCACATAGCGGGCCGCAGCGTCCTTTTCGTTGGTGTAGCTCTGTTGCTTGGGGACACTGGACGGGTTCTGCCCGTAACTGGCCCAGTTTTCACCATCCAGAGAGGTAAAAATCTCGTACCTCCACGTTCCTGCCTGTTCAAAGAGCGTATTGATTTTGGCAATGACTTTTACCTTGCCCAAGTCTACCATAAGGCTCTGGGGGAAGGAGGGGCCGTTGGCCACCCATTTCGTATCGATGTTGCCATCTACGGCCGCGTGGGCGCTTTCACCTACAATCGACACTGTGGAGGACCAAGTCAGCGCCTGGGTCAGGTCGATAGGAAACAGTCCGCCTCCGGGCAAAACAGGGGAACCGGCTGCGCTGGCAGGAGCCACCCCGCCCACCGGGAACAGAGTTACCAGCAGCGCCAAGATCAGGACCCGTGTCAATCCTTTAAAAAATGACGATGTTTTCATTCGCTTTTCCTCCTCATCCATCATCTATTGTTTGTAAAAACAATGTTGTCAAAGGTCGCCTTGCTGTCCTCGGTCACGATGCCCACATCTCCGGCACCGAAGTCAAGCGTCCGGGTCTGGGCAAGCTCCCCGCCTGCATAGATGGAGAAAGTGCTGCTGCTGCGCGTCACCCCGAGGGGCAACGGCTTCGTAAAATCAAAGGAAATTTCCGTGTTCTCCCATCCGACGTCCTCGCCGCCCAGTACGCCTCCGGTGGTATGCACACTGTTGACGGGATCGATCATCACCCGCAGGTAATTATCTTCGTCCTTGTAGACCGCATACACGCCGTATTTCGGGAAATCGGATGTGCTGCCAACCTGCTGGCTGGAAGCCGTAAAGCTGAGATCATAGGCAGAGCTTTTGCTGCCCGACAGCCAGATACGGCCCCAGTCCTTGCCCAGTACATTTCCAACTACCTTCTGTTCGCTGACGGCCTGCATTCCCGCGGTAGCCAGGTTACCATTTGAAGCTTTTCCCCATCCGTTGGAGGTCTCGGCCACAACGCCGTCAAATCCGCTGTAGGCGCCAAGGGTGAACTTGTCGTATTCGGTGCGGGTACCCTCGGCTACGACCCCCGGTTGTGACGGACCGATGTTCACATCGCGGGTGTGCATAAGTTCACCGTTCAGATAGAAGGCGAAGGTGCTCCCGTTGCGGATTACTTTCAGCTCATGGTACTTGGACGGGTCAATGGAGATCCCTGTATTCTGCCACTCCATCGGCTTTCCGTGAAGCAGTCCGTAAGACGTCACCACCTGATTTTTGGCGTCGAGGAATACCGCCACATAGTTCTCATGATCTTCAAACCCGGCATACACGCCGTATTTCGGGTAATCCGCCGCTTTCGCGCGTTCCAGCTCTCGGACGGATACGGTGAACTGATACGATTTGGACAACCGCTCCCCGTACCAGATGGAAGGCCAAGCAGTGTCAAGACTGTTTAAAACCAGATGTTGGGCGCTCTTGATTTCAAAGTCTTCTCCGCCTGGAACACCGCTCTGAGCAAATCCCCACCCTTGTGTAAGCGCCGGGATTCGGGTCGGGTCAAAGCCGTTGAAGGCGCCAAGGGTGAATTTGTCATATTCCGTGCGGGTACCCTCGGCTACGACCCCCGGCTGTGACGGGCCGATGTCCACATCGCGGGTATGCAACAGCATACCGTTCAGATAGAAGGCGAAGGTGCTCCCGTTGCGAATGACTTTCAACTCCTGGTATTGGGACGGGTCAATGGAGATCCCCGTATTCTGCCACTCCAACGGCTTTCCGTGAAGCATTCCGTAAGTCGCCGCTACCTGATTCTTGGCGTCGAGAAATACCGCCACATAGTTTTCATTGTCTTCAAACCCGGCGTACACGCCGTATTTCGGGTAATCCGCCGCTTCCGCGCGTTCCAGCTCCCGTACGGATACGGTGAACTGATAAGACTCGGACAACTGATCCCCGTACCAGATGGAAGGCCACATCGTGTCAAGGCTGTTTAAAACCAGTTGCTGGGCGCTGTTTATTTCAAAGCCGTCTCCGTTGGGAACGCCGTTTTGCGCAAAGCCCCATCCTTGCGCAAGCTCCGGGATTTGGACCGGATCAAAGGCCGTGGCGGTTGTGACCGAAAATGCGGTATAATCCGCTTCCATATCTTCCACGATCAATCCGCCGTAGCCGTCGGTCATTCCCTCGATGTTTCGTTTCTGCACCTGGACCCCATTCACATAAAACCGTATTTCATCGCCTATGCGAATGGCTTTGATCTCATTTTCGGCAGCCATATCCACAAAAGTGATGGGCGAATTCACCCAGCTTCCATCGGTTCCGTTGATCCGGTAATAGGAGGTAAACAGTCCGTGGCTTGGATCGATCATGCCAACTACAAAATTGTCGCCATCGCTGTAATATGCGTAGATGCCATATTTCGGGTATTCCGAGATGAGGCCGGTTTTCACGATGGTCGTGTTGACGCTGACCGTGTAATCTGTCAGGCGCTCGCCGTCATGGTAAATGCCCGTCCAGGCGGCGGAGCTGTCGCTTTTAACGGAAATCTTATCGTCGCCGATGATCCACGGGAATCGGCCGCTAGCAAGATGCGCCGAGCGCCGGAACCCTCCTTCACCCGTGCTGAATAGCACCGAGTCCGCTTTCCCGTACTGTTCGCCTGTGACATAATCCGCATTGGTGGCAAGTCCGCTCAGCGTAGATGGGCCCCGTGTCAGCATAAATAGAAGCGAGACTGCGGCAGCCACAATGATGCAAGCAAGCAAAACGGTCAGCCAGGCTTTGGATAACATCGCCCCCATTTTCATACCTCCCGCCCTAAGGACTTGAGGAACTTCTGGAACCAAGTTTCATCCGTGCTGAACATCGCCGAGTTTGACTTCCCATACAATCCGCCTGTGACATAATCCGCATTGGTGGCAAGCCCGCCGATGTCCGAAGCGCTTCCTGCGGTTTTAAGATAGAGTCCGATTTCGGACAGTCCGAATCCCTCGGCGCTGCCGGCATCGGCCGCTGTGATGGTGACCCGGGACACCGTTTTCGCATCAAAGTCCACAATGGCGGCCTCACCGTTTGCCTTGCCGATGAGAACGTTATCGATTGTGGAACCGTCGTCAAATGTGATGTCCACTGCGTTGACCCTCCGAGACGCGACTGACGGACCATAAAGGAACAAGGTGCTCACCTGTGTAGGTTTTTCAAAAGTCAGGGTGATCTTCGCATCCTTTTCCCCCGCCCACTCGTATTTTTCGTTCCAGGAATAGAAGCCGATTTCTCCGTCAGTCAGGGCTGCCGACTCTTTGCCATCCAGCGTCTTATCAGCCGTTGCCGTAACCCATGCGTTCAACGAAACCAGTTTTTCTTTATCCGGCAAAGGCTGCGGGCTTTTGGTCGGACCGTTGATGTAAAATGTCCCGTCCTCTCTGAAACCGCTGCGGTCAACGGCCAGGTAGCGGCTGCCCGTGCCGGAGAGGGGATCCAAGTGCATATGGTAGGCCGTGAACAGCTCTGAGCCGTCCAGGGAATGAAAGAAGCTGTTGTTTCCGGTACCGGAGATTTGTTCATATTCAGAGGTCAGCACCGGCTTTTCCTGTTTCACGAAGGGGCCAGTGGGGCTGTCCGATATGCTGTAGCCGATGGAGTAGGCGCGGCTATTAAAATAATTCACGCTGTAAAACAGATAGTATTTCCCGTCATGCTTAAGCATGTCCGGGCCTTCGTTCCATTGATAATCTCCGCCGGAGAGCTTTTCCCATTCCAGCTCCGGTGTAGATACCAGCGTGCCCTCTTTGGCTGAGATGGTCTCCAGATCGTCCATGGGGACCACATAAATCTGGCTGGTCTTTACGCCATTCACAACGTTTTCAGAGTTGTCCCGCGAGTAGTACAGATAAATTTTCCCGTCGTCGTCTATAAACACATGGGGATCGATCACGGCATAACCAAAATCAAACAACGGCGCCGCTTTGATATCTTTGTACGGCCCTTCGAGTTGATCCGATACCGCCAGACCGATACGCAGGGAATTATTTGCGTTCAGCGCGCAGTAATACATGTAATAAGTGTCATCCTTCTTCAGGATCTCCGGCTGCCATAGATTTCCCGTCGCCCAGGATCCGTCCTGCCCCAGTGTGTATAGCAGGCTTGTGTACTCCCAATTCGCCAGGTCCGCCGAAGTCCAGAGCTTAAATGAGACCCTGTCTCCCGTTGAAGTCATATGATACTTGCCGTTATCGGTGAATACAAAAGGATCGCCGACCGCCGACAGCGTACCATCGTTGATGTATGTATTTCCAGTGAGGAATGTCTCTATAGCTGCGGCAGGCTGCTGGTCTCCCCGGGGTGGCATAAACAAAACGCCTGCAGCCACAAGGGCGGCAATCGCCAGGATGGCGATTCCTCCCAGAATCAAGTTTAACGTTTTGATTTTCATGCTGTTCACCTACCCTTTTAATCCAGTCATGGTAATGCCTCTGACAAACGCCTTTTGGCTGACGATACATAAGATCAGCGTCGGGATCACCGCCAGCGCCGCACCGGCCATCAGAATACTGAAATTGGAGGAATACATGCCCTGGAGCGACGACAGCATGAGCTGAAGGGTCATCTTCTGGGAAGAGTTGATATAGATCAACGGCCCCAGGAAATCGTTGTATCCCGCCAGGAAGCCCAGTACCGCTTGTGTTACCAGGGCAGGCTTGCTGAGGGGCAAGATGATGGTAAAGAAAATACGCGGGTGACTCATTCCGTCGATCTTGGCTGCTACGACCAGTTCTTTCGGGATCGTCATGAAGGACTGGCGCAGAAAGAACGTACAGAATGCCGTGCCGAAACTGCCGGGAACCATCAGGGGAAGCCACGTATCGACCCACCCGAGCTGTGTGAAAATCACATAGGACGGAATCATGGTGATAACGCCCGGCAGCATCATGGTCATCAGGAACACGAAGAACAGGCTGTCGCGGCCTTTAAAATTCAAATGCGAGAACGAGTATGCTGCAAAGGCGCTGGACAATAAGCCCAGAAGGGTCGGAGGAATGATGATCAATAAGGTGTTGACAAAGCCTTTGATCAGATCAAGCTGCAAAAATACTTTTGAGTAGTTCTCCCAGTGAAAGGTTGCGGGAATCCACTGGGGCGGGAAAGTGAATACCGAAGCTTCGTCCTTGAGCGACGTCGAGAGCATCACCGCAAAAGGCGCGGCGATGAACGCGACAAACACCAATAAAATGAGATACAGCATCGCTTTACTTATGAATTGACTTGTCTGTTGTTTTTTCATCACAGCGCTTCCCTCAATCATATTGGACCCATTTATCAGACATCTTGAAGTTGATGACCGTAATGATAATGATGATAATCCCGACCAGCCAACCCATGGCAGAAGCATAGCCCATCTGCATATATCGGAACCCGCTCTGATAGAGGTAATACACAATGGTAGTCGTGGAAAATTCCGGACCGCCGCCAGTCATGACCAGGAAACGTGTAAAGTCCTGCATGGCGTTGATAAGCGACGTGACCAGCACGAAAAATACCGTTGGCGTAATACAGGGCAGCGTGATTCTGGTCAGCTTTCTCCACCAATTGGCGCCGTCAATCTCCGCCGCTTCATAGTAGGATTCAGGAACATTTTTAATCGCTGCTATATAAAGAATAATATTGACGCCGAGACTGCCCCAGACACCCTGTATGATCATGGCGGGCATCGCCCATTTGGCGCTCACCAGCCAATCCGGCCCGTCGATGCCAACAAGGGAGAGGAAATAGTTCAGATGTCCGTAGTCGGCGTTGAAGATCCATTGCCAGAGCAGCGATACGGCTACCGCGGAACAGACCATGGGAATGTAGAACATCGTCTGGAAAAACCGCAAGCCCTTGATCTTCTGACACAGGATCACCGCAATGAGATAGCTTAGTATCATGCTGACGGGAATCGAGAACATGGCATAGAAGGTATTCACCAGCGATTTCCCTACCAGCGGGTCCCGGAATAACTCGACGTAGTTTTGAAGCCCGATAAATTCCGGCGGCTGATAGATATTGTATTCCGTGAGGCTGAAGTAGAGAGACGCCAGCATGGGAATCAGCGCAAACAGGGTAAACCCCAGAAAAACAGGGACGATGAACGCGATCCCCCAAAAAGTGTCTTCTTTGAAACGTCTCTTCTTTATTTGCGAATACGTGGTTGAATTCGCCATCAAATTCGTCTCCTCACTTAAAGTATTGCGGGTTTTCCTCTTTGATCGCCTGTTCGATCCGAGGCTGGAGTCCGGCTAAAACTTTTTCCGCGCTTTCAGAGCCGTCCCAAATTTTGTAGAGGTTTTGGTTCAGAATATCCCACCATTTATTATTGGAGTAGTAATTCCATGGACCCGGTTTTTCGATTTTCGCCATTTCAATAAATACTTTGGCGTTTTCGGGCTTTTGTCCCGGCTGCAGAAACAGGTCCGTACTGGCCATGTCAGGATAATTGGGAATATTAAATCCGGTAGACGCCTGTTTCTCCTGTCCGATCCTTCCTCCCAAATAAGCGATCAGCTTGAATGCCTCGTCCGGATATGGGCTCTTGGCCGACATGGCGATCCCTACCGAACCGGACCAACCGGCTGACTTGCCTGTTTTCCCTGCCGGCAACGGTGCCACATCCCAGTCGAAATTAAGCTTTCGATACGCAGGAACCTTATAGCGCAATCCGAACACCATACCGACTTTACCTGTCAAAAACATTTGATCGTCGGACATGGAACTGGAGGCGGCGGGAGTCGGCGATACCTTGTATTTATTGACCAGATCCCCGATAAATTGCATGGCTTCGAGTCCTGCGGGTTCGGTGAGTTTAAATGTGCCGGTTACCGGATCTACCACCTCTCCGCCGTTTGACCACACAAGGCTTTCCCACCATGCCGGCCCTATCCCGTATTGCTCGATACGGGAGCCGTCCGCGCTCCTGGTCGTCAGCTTTTGCGCTTTATCCAGAAGTTCTGCGAAACTCATGGGCTTTTCCGGATCCGGATAGGCAACGTCCATCTTGTCAAACAGATCCTTATTATAGTAGATGACTGTGGGACCGATATCCTTGGGCAAAGCATAGACGTCGCCCTGTCCCAGCTTGCTTCCGTCATAACGGTAACGGTCGACGGCGCCTGGCCACATTTTGTCGAGCTCAAGTTCTTGTTTCCAGTTTTCCTGGTCCAGATACGGCTGGAGGGTTTTGAGTACGCCTGTGGAAACCCAGCGGCCGAAATCACCGTCAGGAACATAGAGCACGTCCGGCGGATTACCCGCCAGCATGGTATCCATTTTGCCTACGTAATCGGACGGCACATTTTCATAGATAACCTTGATGTCCGGATTTTCTTTCATGAAATCTGAAATCAATTCGGTAAAGATCGTTTTTTCTTCCGGTTCGCCCCAGCCGTAAAAACGAATGGTCTTTTGCGCTACGGAATCGTTTTTTTCTCCGCAGCCCGAAAGGATCGTCAGCGCCATCAAAGCCGTTAATAAAAGCGCGGCTGCCCTCATCAGCTTTCTTTTCATAAATTCACACCTCCGAATACGATTTTTTTACCTACCGTAGGGCCGTCTATTTTTAGTTGACCGTTTTCAAAACGCATTTTGTCAAAATAGACTTGCCGGTTCTGGCTTGGATTGTCGTAATCCGTATGTACATGGTATGCGCACAGCAACTCGTCGCCGAGCTTGATTACGCTGTTGTGCCCCGGGCCTGACACCAGCCCCTCCCTGAACGCGAGGATCGGATTGTCAGCTCCCTTGATAAAGGGCCCCATGGGACTATCGGAAACCGCATAACAGATGGAATATTCCTTGGATGCGTAAAAGTTGGCCGAATACATCAGGTAATATAAATGGTTCTGTTTGAGCATGAACGGGCCTTCATTCCATGACCACTCCGCATCACACATCGTTTCCCACGGGTGCTCCGCCTTAAAAAGAAAGATAGGCTCTGTGGAAAGGGCCTCCAGCGAATCATCCAGTTTGGCAACCATCATATGGCTCTCATGCTTGCCGTCGACAATATTCTCAGAGCAATCCTTGGCAAAATAAAAATATTTCTCTCCGTCGTCATCAATGAACACGTGCCCGTCAATGGCGGGATATCCAAGATCAAACATCGGTTCATCTTTGATATCTATAAAAGGACCTGACGGAGAATCAGATATGGCAACGCCTATCCTCAGACTTTTATTCTTTTTCCATCTGGCTGAGTAGTGCATGATATAGCAGCCATTGTGGCAGACCACCTCGGGGGCCCAAAAATCCTCATATCCAAAAGAATCTATTCCAGCCTTGTAGCAGAGGCCGCAATCTTTCCATTCACTTAAATCGGAAGAACTCCAAACTCTGAAACCGTTGACAAAAGAAGTGGCGTACAAGAAAAATGAGCCATTATTGTCCCTCAAAATAAACGGATCTCCGATATGGGTGATTCCGATCGGATTGGCAAATGAAATCTGCGTGTCAATATCCTTGATATTTTCCATAATAACTCCTTTATCTCCTAAGGCCTCTTGTTTTACATAGCGCTTTGTGTATGTAAGAATAACAGTTATTTTGCAAAAAAACATTGGAAAACGTTGCTGAAAAAGGACCAAATCTTGCTCTGTCAAATTCGATGTGTTACATTAGGTCTATGAAACTGACCGTCGATTTTTCGAAAAATTCTCGCATTTACTTCCATTCACCCGGCACTTCGTCCCGGTCTATGTTTTTCTACCCTCTGATGGCGGGCTACGAGGAGTGCGGAAGTCGGTATTTTCTTGAGCGCGATGATTTCAACGATTATCTTATTTTATATACCGTCAGCGGCAAAGCGCACTTAACTTACCGCAAGAAGGATTATACGGTGGAAGCTGGGGATTGCTTCTTCCTGTACTGTGGCGAATTTCATTCCTACCACACGGTGGGCGATGAACCTTGGGTGATCAAGTGGGTGCATTTTAACGGTTCTTTGGTCAAGTACTATTTCGACAAGATTAATACCGTATTGGGCCCTGTTATCCGTTTGGGAAAATCAACAAAAATACCCGCAACCATCAGCAAGATCGTGAAACATCTGAAGAGTATGCAATCCGAATCCGAGATCATCATGTCACTTTTGATCACAGAAATTTTAACGGAGCTGCTGTTGATCAGCCATCTGGATCACTCGAAGGATATTCCTGGAATCATTAGCGCAGCCGTCGATTTTATTGAAAACAATTACACAAAAAAAATAACGCTTGAACAAATCGCAAGCGTTGTCAGCGTCAACAAATTTTATTTGTCTCACCAATTTAAAAAGCACCTGGGCTATTCCGTATACGAATATATCCTGATCCGCCGGCTGGACGAAGGGAAAAAGCTGCTATTGGATACAAACGACTCCATGGCTCAGATCTCCGAAAGATTAGGATATGATACGCCCTCTCATTTTTCAAGATTTTTCAAGAAGTACACCGGCTACTCGCCCCTCAAATACCGAAAAGCCCGAAACCAGCAGACTGACAGTGTTGAGGTTAAATATTCAAAAGAGATCAAGAATAAAACAGTTGAATTTTAAACTTTTCATTCATTTCATTTATTTCACTAGCTAGGTAAATGCCGTAGTTCGTCCCGACAATCAAATTGTTGTACGCGGCGCTGTCCTTGCTGCCCTCGAAGTCGATGCCTTTGTCAATCGTGGAATTCCCACCGGTAACATCGCCGATAATCACGTTGTTATAGGCGACCAGATTCCATGTTTCAAACCCGTTGACGCTGGGGTCGAGCGAAGATGAGGCTGTGGTTGTGCCGCCCAGATAGATTGCGCCCAGAAACATGAATCGATTGTGGTTATGAATATAGTTATTGTAGATGGGAATATCGGAAGATCCGCCTTTCACAAGGATGCCGCCCCGTCCGATATCGTAAATCTCATTATTGTGAATGGCGCCTTGCGTCACCCCCACAAAATCGATCCCTACATGGATCGTGTCATAGATGATATTTTCTTCAACGGCGGGGTTTATGACGGAGCCTGCTTTTACGCCTTCCTCGTAAGCATTGTGAATTTTGTTGCCTTTGATCACGGCGTGATCCGCGCCGGCCATCATCCGTACGAGAATGTCGGTGGTGTCAATCCCGCGTGTGTTCTGTGTGATTTCCAAACCTTGCAAAGTGATGTAAGCGGATTTAATAACGATCTTCGTTGTCGGCATGTTCTGATAGACAATGACAGCCTGATGCTTGTTGCGCGCCTTGAAGACAATGCGCTCGTTTTCGGTCCCGCTTCGAAGAAAGATAGCCGGTCGCGTTTCCGTGTAAGTGCCATCTTCGAAAATGACGGTGTCGCCTTGTTGCGCGGTGTCGGCCGCTTTGGCCATCGTTTTCCACGGGCTTAGCCCTGTGCCGGGATTGTAATCGGAACCTGTCGGCGATACATAGAAGGTGCCGGGCTCATGATTCGGATCGGGCTCCAGCGGCTCGCCCTCGACCGGGTTCGTTATTTCCGTCACGCTCACGTCGTCGATGCTAATATTTAATTGGTAGAGAGCTGCGGCAATGGCGCCATGTGTCAGCTCGTAGTCCGTTCCGCTCAGCACGAGTTGACCGTCGATATAAACTTCGATTTCGATGCCGTTCACAACGAAGTCGACCTGGAGCCATTCGCCGAGAGGGGGGTACCACCCGATTTTTTCCTGCAGCGGAATGACGGTACCGTCCACCTTCTTCTTCAGCGCAATATAGCCTTTATCGGGGCTACCCTGAATTTCCAGCAGGTAATAGTTATTGCTGTCCAGGTACCTGGCATACAAGGTGATCCAGCTTGTCGATTGATAAAACTGATCCAGCTTGACTTCCGCTTCGTAGCGGTAACTTTCCCAATCCGTGGAGCCGGCATAAGAGCGCGCCATCTCGCTCGAGGAAGAGGCGCCCGGTTGTGTGTACACGTGGTTGCCGGGATTTTCTTCAGCGATCGCCAAATTGCCGGTTTGAACGGTCCAAGCGTCCCCGCCGTCTTCAAAATCGTCGAAGAACAGCAGGTCGCCCTATTCAGGCAGGGAGTCGGCGTAAATTCCCATGTGGGTCGCGCCGGATCGCGGTTTGCCGTTGTAGTCCAGAGATAGGTCAATCGGCTGATTGTAAAATCTGGTAATGGTCAGCGCGACGGCTTGTCCCAGCGCCGGGCTGTCGGTCTGCCGCCGCCGTCCAGGTATCGCACGCCATATTTCGTATTCACGACAACGTTGTGGTAGAAGCCGCTGTCGGTGCTTCCGGCGAAGACGAGACCGTAATCATCAGGCTGTGAAACTGACATGACTTTTTGTATGATGCTCTTGGACAAATATACGGTATCCAACATTTCTCCAAGATGACCGTACATTCTTCCATTCAATCGGCGGGAGCGGTCGGCTATCATGAGGTCGTTGCCGATGGGCACCAAACAGGATCTATCAAATGGTGAGAGGGGCTGACCGCTTTTATGCAACAAAAGAAAAGAACAGTAATGCGAATGGCATGGTTGCTGGGAATTTTCTGCTTGTCTTGCATCGTGGTTATCGGTTGTTCGAGCAACAACAAACAAGCCGACAACCAGCAACAAACGCAGACGCCTGCGAAAGAAACCAGTCAACCGAAGGAGACGCCGCAAGCGACGGAGCAACCGCCCGAGAATGTGGAGTTGAGGGTGCTGTGGTGGGGCTCCGAGGGACGGCACAACATTACCATGAAAGTGATTGATTTGTTCCAACAGAAATATCCGCACATTAAAATTTCACCGGAATTCTCGGGTTTTGACGGGTACTGGGACAAGCTCTCGGTACAAGTGAGCGGCGGTTCCGCACCGGATGTCATTCAGATGTCCTATGCTTACCTGGCCGACTATGCCAACCGGCAGGCGTTGCTGGAAGTGTCCGATCAGGGCATCGATTTCTCGGCCGTTGACGAGGGAACGCTCAGCACGGGCAAGGTGGGCGGCCAATTGTACGCCATACCCGCAGGCATCAGTTCCTACACCTTCATCTATGACGAGGCGATGCTGGCCAAGGCGGGCATCACCTTGTCGGAGAAGTGGACGTGGGATGAGCTTGCCGATATTTTGATCGAAGCGACCAAGAAGCTCGGCGGCGATGCGTTCGGCATTATGGACCAGGACGGAAACCCTGATTTGCTGAAATATTACGTTATGCAACAAGGCATGAATTTCTTCGAGGGCAATCAAATCGGTTTTTCGGAAGAGGTGTTGCAGCAATATTTTGCTTACTGGGAGAGGCTGCGTGAAGCAGGCGCCGTTCCTTCTGCGGAGTTGAGCTCTTCGCTGTCGGGTATTCCCATGGAACAGTATCCGATCGTGACCGGCAGAGCGCCGTTCCAGGTGTTGACATCGAATGCGTTTACCGGTTTGGAGAATCTCGCGAATCGGCCGCTGCAGATGGCCCCTGTGCCCGGAGACGCCTCCGGTCAGGAAGTGGCCTTCGTCACGCCGTCCATGTATTGGTCTGTTTACGGCAAGAGCAAGCATCCGAAAGAGGCGGCGATGCTGATCGACTTCATTATCAACGATCCGGAAGCAGGCAAAATTCTGGCAGCCGATCGCGGCGTGCCCGTATCTTCCGAAATCCGGGAATTGTTGAAGCCGACCTTGAGCGAGGCGGACCAAAAACAATTCCAATATATCGACGAAGTGGCCAAAGTATCGACCCCGGTCGATATCATCGAGCCCAAGGGGGCGGGAGAAGTAAGAGCATTGCTCGGCTCGACCGCGCAGGAATTGCATTTCAAGAAAAAGACGACCGAACAGGCTGCCAAAGAATTCATTCAGAAGGCCAATGCGATACTGGAAAAGATGAAGTGAAGTCACACGTGATCTGACAGTTGACTGCAGGTGCCGGTGTTGTCAGAGCCGGCGCCTGCATGCATCTTGAACAGGAGGTACCATGCCAGTACGCAAACATCTCACGGCTTACTTGTTTATTTCGCCATGGCTGCTCGGCTTGTTCATCTTTACACTCGGGCCCATGGTCATGTCGCTCTATCTTTCGTTTACGACTTATGATTTGTTCAGTTCGCCTTCATGGGTCGGGCTGGATAACTACACGGAACTCTTCGGCGCGGATGAGCGGTTTTACCAATCGTTAAAAGTCACTTTTTTATTCGCGTTCCTGTCCGTTCCCATCAAGCTGTTGGTATCTCTGCTTGTGGCTATGTTGCTCAGCCGCGGCATTCGCGGTATCGGGCTTTATCGCAGCATCTTTTATTTACCGTCGATGATTGGCGGCAGCGTGGCGATCGCCGTCGTATGGCAGAAGATCTTCGGAGATAACGGTCTCGTCAATATGCTGCTCCTGCAATTTGGCGTGAAAGGGCCCATCTGGATCAGCCATCCCGATTATGCCATCTATACGCTCATCTTGCTGGCCGTCTGGCAGTTCGGTTCGCCCATGGTGATCTTCCTCGCGGGATTGAAGCAAATTCCCGATCATCTGTACGAAGCTTCCGCCATAGACGGCGCGAGCAAATTTCGCCAATTCATCAGCATTACCATACCGATGCTGACCCCGATCATTTTCTTCAATCTGGTGATGCAGACGATCGGCAGCTTCTTGTCTTTTACGCAGGGCTTCATCATTACCAAGGGAGGCCCGCTCGACTCCACTTTGTTCTATGCCATTTATTTGTATGAGCGAGGCTTCACCTTTTTGTATATGGGTTATGCGTCGGCTTTGGCCTGGGTCTTGCTGATTATTGTTGCACTGCTGACCGCGCTTATTTTCAGTACGTCCAGAAAATGGGTCTATTATGAATCAGGGGAGGGAGGCCGGTGACCGCCCGGGGCATCACTTGGCGACAAGCGGGATGGCATCTCTTGTTTGCCGGAACCAGCATCGTTATGCTCTATCCTCTTCTCTGGATGATTTCCAGTTCGCTGAAAAACATGTCGGAAATTTTCAACTCGCAGTCGCTGATACCGACAGAGTGGGTGTTCTCCAATTATGCGCGCGGTTGGGCCGGATTTCCCACTGTATCGTTCGCTTCGTTCTTTACCAATTCGTTCATCATCTGCGCGCTGGTCGTGATCGGCAATGTCGCGTCGGGCAGTCTGGTCGCCTTTGCTTTTGCCAGGCTCCGGTTCGCCTTGCGCACATTCTGGTTTGCGGTTCTGCTGGTCAGCATGATGTTGCCCGGGCAAGTCACATTGATACCGCAATATGTGCTCTTTCACAAATTGCACTGGGTGAACACGTACTTGCCGCTGACGGTGCCCAGTTTTCTGGGTTCGTCCGCTTTCTTTGTTTTTCTCATTGTCCAATTCGTGCGCGGCATTCCGCGTGAACTGGACGAAGCTGCGACGATAGACGGCTGTTCGACCTTCCAGGTCTATTGGCGGATCATTATGCCGCTGTGCGGTCCGGCCCTCATTACGACGGGGATTTTCAGTTTCATATGGACATGGGATGATTTCTTCAGTCAACTGATTTATATCAATGATGTGAAGAAATACACGGTTCCGCTCGGCTTGCGGCTGTTTCTGGACAACAGCGGGAAGAGCGATTGGGGGCCGATGCTGGCGATGTCGGTGGTGTCCCTGTTGCCGAACTTCGTCATCTTTCTGACTTGCCAGAAATATTTTGTTCAGGGCATTGTGACAAGCGGGTTGAAGGGATGAAGGGGCGTCGCTGCGCGGCGGCCGCAACGGGCCAATGACGGTGCGCGCCATTTGCCCTATAATGACAGTATGAAGGAAGCGCGTGTGAGCGGGGGTTGAGTCGGGTGATTCGGACAAACCGCAAGTCGGAGTGGCGTCTGCGTCCGCTGCTGTTCGTCATGTTCATGCTGCTGACAGGCTTGTTTGTGCTTGCCGCGATCTCTGTCGTTTATGTCAGTGTGACGCGCGTCATTACGGAACAAACGAGCGAAACGCGCATCGAACTGTTGGCGGAGATGCAGAAGCAACTAACTTCCCGCATTCGCGAAGTGGAAGAGACGGCATTGTCCATCACCACCCACCCCAAGCTGATTGATTTGCTGTCGGGTCAAAGTACGGATATGTTTGAAGATGTCAACATGCGCAAAGAAATTAACCAACTGGTCGATCGTTTCTTATATACGAAAGCCAATTTCAGTGGTATCCATATTTACACGGACCGCTTCAATGAATTGTCTGCCACGCCTCCGAATAAAGTGCTGCCGCTGTCGCGCATCGCATGGCAGGAAGAGCTGTGGCGGCTGGATCGCTCCGATTCGCTATGGATTCAGGCCCGAATGGAACCCAATCTGATTTACAGCACGGCGCCGGTCATCAGCTTCATCAGCAAGATCTACACCTACAGCGGCGAAGTTGGCGGATATCTGGCCATCTATGTGACGGAAGAAGCCTTCTCGGGCTTGTTCACGAACCGGCGGACGGCCGGGGACATCAACGTGTATGACGGGGGCGGCCGTCTCATCCTCAACAGCCCGGGATCGTTCGACGTGCCGCCGGCGCTGTCGGCGCTCGTTGCGGAGAGGAATGAGAAATGGGCATTGCGCAATGAGGGATACGAGACGGTCAAGCTGGAAGGCGTCCCCTATCTTGTTTTATTTTCAGACTACAACCAGGCGCAATGGCGGATCGTGGAGGCGGTTCCGACCCCCATTTTGCTGAAACAAGTCGCCACCATCCGTTATTGGGTGCTGGTCATTGGTTTGCTCAGCCTGCTGCTGTCTTTTCCGATGGCATCTTATTTGTCGAAGCGTATCATCAAACCGTTGTCGGAGATGCTTGTCGGGTTCAAAAATGTGCAAAACGGGCATTTTGCCTCCCGCCTTGTCGAGCAGAACGGCATTGTCGAGTTTCGGCAGCTTGCGGCGGGGTTCAATCGCATGACCGAACAGTTGCAGAACCTGATGGACCGCCTTGACAGAGAGAACCGGGCGAAACGCAAAGCGGAGTTGGCTGCGCTGCAGAGCCAGATCAACCCGCATTTTCTGTATAACACGCTGGATATGATCAACTGGGCGGCGGCCAAGCAGGGCGCCACGGATGTCAGTCTCATGACCGCCAAGCTGGCCAGACTGTTCCGCATCAGTCTGAGCAAGGGCAAGGGCATCATTCCGCTGCGGGAGGAGCTTGAGCATTGCCTGCTGTACATCCAGATTCAGCAAACCCGGTTCCCGGGCCGCTTCAGTTATGCGACGCGCATCGATCCGTCATTATCGGATGCCTGTGTGCCGAAGCTGATCCTGCAGCCTTTCGTGGAAAATGCGCTCATTCACGGCTTCATCGAACGCGAGGCCAGAAATTATGAAGTGATGATTCGTACGGAAATACTTCCGAACCGCAGGATGTCCTTGATTGTGGAGGATAACGGGTGCGGATTTCCCGATGATGATTTCACTGTTCCGGGGGAGGAAGCCGGGCGTTGGGAGCAGAAGAAGGCGGCCATGAAGGAGAGCGGAAGCAGCGGATACGGCATTGACAATGTGCGTCAGCGAATCCGCTTGTACTTCCCGGATCTGGACGGAGAGGCTGTTGTTCTGGAAAACCGGTCGTCCGGCGGCGCTCGCGTGCGTATTACGATACCGATTGTGAAATCGTGGGACGAACCGGATCGCGATGCAAAGGGGGAGGCAAGCGGATGAAGGTGCTGTTGGTTGACGACGAGAAGCATGTGCTCGATGGGCTGACGGCCATGATGGATTGGTCCGGCATGTCGGTCACGGAAGTGCTTACGGCGATGGACGGGGAAGAAGCCTGGCAGTCCTATCTGCACGATCGTCCCGACATCGTGATCACGGATGTGGCGATGCCCAGGATGAACGGCCTGGAATTGGCGGGCCGAATCCGGGAAGCCGATCCGGATACGCCGATTCTTTTTCTCAGCGGGTATGATGATTTCGAGTATGCCAGGGAAGCGGTGCATTTGCACGCATCGAAATATATGCTGAAGCCGGCGGTATTCTACGAAATTCAGCAGGCCATCAGGGAAATGATCGTCGAATTGGAAGCGAAGCGAAGGCAGAGCCGATATGCCGAACAATTCAAGCAGTATGTGGAACAATCGCTCCCCGCGCTGCGCGAGCAATTTCTGTACGAGCTGGTGACCGGAGCCAAGGTGCACACCGATCTGGCAGAGAGCATGCTTCGCTTTTACGGCGTCGAAGAGCTCGCTTCCGGAGGCTTGCTGTTCGGTCTGATGCTGTACCGTCCCCTGCACGGGCGGGCGAAGACGGAACGCGATTGGCAGTTGTTCAAATTCTCGGCGGCCAACATCGCTGCGGAGACGATTGCTCCATATTGCGGGCAGGAACAAGCGCGCATCTATCTGTTAAGGTATGAGGAAGACCGGCTTCCGGTACTGGTGGCCCATGCGGATGCCGCCCGGGCAAGGGAGCTTGCCGCCTCCATCGCCGGGGCGCTCTTGCGCAATGTGGCGGATTTTCTCGATCTGGAGCTGAATATTGCCATCGGGCGCTGGTACGGGAGTGCCGCGGAGCTTGGCAAGTCTTACGGTGAAGTTGTGGAAACGCTGCGGTCGCTGGAGTTTGAAGGATATGACAAGATGATGACGGTGGACCAGGCCGAATCCGATCTCGCAGGCAAGCGGCGCTATCCGGGGAAACTCGTTCATCAATGCGTCGAAGCCATACAGAAGTTTCACCCGGCCGATGTGTCGAGACATTGGCAAGAACTGAAAGATTGGCTCTTGCAGGAAGAGGTTCCGCTCGGGATTGTGCAGATCGTCGGTATTACGATATGGGGCAACCTTCTGCTCGGAGTGGCGGAAGAAACGACTGCCGGGCATGACGCGATCCTGCCGCAATGGATGCTGAACCTGCAGGAGAGCAGGTCCAGGCAGAGCATTGTCACAGGGCTCGACGAGCAATTCGGTTTGCTGCTCAAGCCGCTGCAGCAGCGGGATTCGCAACAACTGGCATACGTCAGGCAAGTGATCGAATACATTGAGCAGCATTATGCGGAATCCATTTCATTCGACGAGCTGTCCAAACAGTTGCATCTGACGAGAAGTTACTTGAGTTATTTGTTCAAGAGGGAAACCGGCATTAATTTTATTCACTATCTGACCGATTACCGGATCGAACGCGCCAAGGAATTGCTGTTGTCCGGGCAACACATGATCTATGAGATATCGGCACTGGTCGGCTATTCGGATCCCGCCTACTTCAGCCGTGTATTCAAGAAAATGACCGGCAAGCCGCCGCTTGAATTCGTTTGAAGCCGTATGGAGAGGGGAGCGGATGCCATGGCTAGAAAAATTGTTCCTGACCGCGCGGTGCTGCGTTTTCTGGAGCGGATCGAGCGGGAGCGGACCTGCATGCATGGTTTTCTGATTTTGCAGGATGGAGACATTGCGGCGGAAGGATACTGGGCTCCGTTCACGGCAGAGCGGAAGCATCGGATGTACTCGGTCAGCAAAAGCATTGTCGCGCTTGCCATCGGATTATTGATCGACGAAGGAAAGCTGCGTCTCGCGGATCGGGCGGTCGGCTTCTTCGGGGATAAACTGCCTGAACAGGTTCATCCCTACCTGGAACAGACCACTATCCGCGATTTGTTAATGATGTCCACTCCCCACAGCATGAACGCGTATACGCGGCACGACCCGGATTGGGCAGCCGCCTTCTTCCGCATGCAGCCCTCTCATCCGCCGGGCACGATCTTCTCCTATGACACCGCAGCGACAGTCGTTCTGAATACGATCGTGGAGCGGATCAGCGGTGTTCCGTTCCTGGAATATATGCGTCCGCGCCTGCTGGACGCCATCGGTTTCTCGCCGGATGCATGGTGTATTCAGACGCCGGAAGGCGCGTCGTGGGGCGGGTCCGGCGTGATCTGCACGCTCAGGGATATGGCCAAGCTGGCGGCTGTTTGCCTGAACGGCGGGCGCTTCGGCGGACGGCAGTTGATTTCCGAAGCTTATATTCGCGAAGCGACGTCCAGGCAGATCGACAACTCCGTCAGCCATAATGACGGTTACGGTTATCAGATCTGGATGGAGAAGGACGGCGGGTTCTCCTTTCGCGGTATGGGTTCGCAGTTTGCCTTCTGTTATCCGCAGCATGATTTCATCTTTGCCTGTATCGCAGACACGCAAGGGAGCGGGCCGACAGGCACCGGCATCGTGGATGCCTTCCGCGACGAGTTTTACCCCTATTTGGCGGATGGTGCGCGGCCTGGAGAAGCATCGGGTTTGGCGGGCGGTGTGCGATCCGGGGAAGAATCGGACGGCCGTTTGCTGCGGGAGAAGATCCGCCGGCTGCACGTACTCCCGCAGCACGGGGCCACCGCGTCGACTTATGCAGCGCGCATTAGCAAGCGATGGTACCGGCTGAACGATAATCCGATGGGCATCTCGCATATGCGCTTTGTGCTGGAAGGAGATGAAGGCGTCTGGGAGTATGCGAATGCGACAGGGGAACATCGGTTGCGGTTTGGCATCGGCAAGCAGGCGGAAGAAACATTTCCCGAGACGCATTATTACGGAGCGCGCATCGGTACGCCCGCCGGCAGAGGGTATCGGTGTTTGAGTTCTGCCGCCTGGGTAGAGGAGCACAAACTGAATTTGCTGGTCTACATTACGGATGACTATTTAGGTACAATGAGAGCGACATTCGCCTTCAAGGGAGATGAAATTTCCGTGTTGATGACAAAAGCGGCGGAATGGTTCCTCGATGAATATGAAGGATTTGCCGGCGGACGGCTCATCTCTGTCCGGTCCCGGCTCTGATGGTATCCCTCTTGTTCAGGAGCTGATTTTCGTAAGCGATTGCCTTGTAGATAGAGCGCTGATCGAGACGATTTTGATCAGCCATCTGGATCACTCGAAGGATATTCCTAGTATAACGATCCATAAATAATGCAACTATATTCCCAAAAAGTTTGTGGTGTAATCTTCATAGAACATTTCGATCGGAGAGCTATCATGCCCTTCAAATCCAAGAAAGACGACAAAACCCGGTTGCAGCA
>Ga0222429_100273_pt1 | contig 54435 bp, 51 predicted proteins | sample 1B50Ametagenome_FD_182475 | JGI IMG/M metagenome (GOLD analysis project Ga0222429, IMG submission 182475) | Enriched microbial communities from leaf-cutter ant dump, University of Wisconsin, Madison, United States - 1B50A (version 2) | ecosystem: Environmental > Terrestrial > Nest > Insects nest...
GGAGGGCATCATCTGCAGCATGACGGCGCTGGAGCGCCGCAAGCCCGAGCTGATCAAGGCCACGCGCAAGAAGCGCATTGCGCTGGGGGCCGGCGTGCAGGTGCAGGAGGTCAACCGCCTGCTCAACGAGTTCGAGCAGATGCAGACCATGATGAAGAAGATGAAGGGCGGCGGCCTGATGAAGATGATGAAGAAAATGGGCGGCATGAAAGGCCTGGGCGGCGGCCTGCCCGGCCTGCCGCGCATGTAGGCGACGCCCGCCCGATCCGCCCGACTCGCCTGTCCCCCGAAAGGCCCGCACCATGACCGAACTGCCCGAATTCATCCTGGACGCCGGCTGCAAGGGCTACCCCCCTGCCGCCCCCGCCTGCCGCGCCGGCCAGATCGCCGGCCACGGCTGGAACGTGCTGGCCGGCGACCTGCCGTACCCGCTGGCCGTGCTCAAGCGCTCGGCGCTGGCGCACAACCTGGCGTGGATGCAGGACTTTGCCCGCCGCAAGGGCGTGCTGCTGGCGCCGCACGGCAAGACCACCATGTCGCCCGAGCTGTTCGCCATGCAGCTGGCCGCCGGCGCCTGGGGGCTGACCTTTGCCACCGCCTTCCAGGCCGGCGTGGGCGTGGCGGCCGGGGCGCGGCGCATCATCATCGCCAACCAGGTGGTGTGCGACGCCGACCTGGACGCGCTGGACGCGCTGCTGGCGCGCCACGCCGACCTGTGCCTGTGCTTTCTGGTCGATTCGCCGGCGCAACTGGCGCTGCTGCAGGACTGGCGCCAGCGCCGCGCCAGTGCGCGCGTGTTCGACGTGCTGCTGGAGATGGGCGTGCCCGGCCAGCGCACCGGCTGCCGCACGCTGGAGCAGGCGCTGGCGCTGGCCCGGGCGGTGGCCGCGTCCGGCGTGGCGCGGCTGGCGGGCATCGAATGCTACGAGGGCGTGGCCGCCAACTGCGACAGCGCGCACGACATAGAGGCCGTGACCGCGCTGGTGCGCCGCACGGCCGAGGCGGCGCGCCGCTGCGACGCCGAGCGGCTGTGGGGCGCGGACGGCGAGATCATCCTCAGCGCCGGGGGCTCGGCCGTGTTCGACCTGGTGCTGCCGCTGCTGTGCACCGCCGGCCTGTCGCGGCCGGTGGCGGGCGTGCTGCGCTCGGGCTGCTACGTCACGCACGACCATGGTAACTACCGCCGCTACCTGGCGCTGGTGGAGCAGCGCGAGGGGCTGGACGCGTCGCTGCGCCCGGCGCTCAGCGTGTGGGCCATGGTGCAGTCGGTGCCCGAGCCGGGCCTGGCGCTGCTGGGCTGCGGGCGGCGCGACATTTCGCACGACATCGACATGCCCATCCCGGTGGCGCTGGCGCGCCGAGGCAGCCGCAGCGTGCAGCCGCTGGCGCAGCAGGGCTGGCGCGTGACGGCGCTCAACGACCAGCACGCCTACCTGCGCTTCGCGCCCGAAGGCGGCGGCCCCGTGCCTGAAGTGGGCGACCGCGTGGAGCTGGGCCTGTCGCACCCCTGCACCACGTTCGACAAATGGCGCTGGATGCCGCTGGTGGAAGACGATGGCGCGGTGACGGGCGCCATCCGCACCTTTTTCTAGCCGGAACGGATATCAATAAAGATAGCTGTTTGCGCTTGCAAAAAGCCAAATCCAGATATCTTTATTGCTGAAGTTGGCTTTTGAAAAGCGCAATCAGCTATTGTTTCAGGACTCCTGCGTCACCACCTCGCCGCGCAGCGTATAGGTCTTGGCTTCGGTGATCGCCACGTCGATCATCTGGCCGATGAGCCGCTCGGGGCCGGGGAAGTTGACCACGCGGTTGCACTCGGTGCGGCCCATCAGCTCGCCGTCGTCGCGCTTGGAGCGGCCCTCCACCAGCAGCCGCTGCACCGTGCCCACGCGCTCCTGGCTGATCTCCAGGATGTTGCGGTTGATGACGGCCTGCAGCTCCTGCAGGCGGCGCAGCTTCACGTCCTGCGGCGTCTCGTCGTGCAGGTTGGCGGCGGGCGTGCCGGGGCGCGGGCTGAAGATGAAGCTGAAGGAGTTGTCGAAGCGCACGTCGTCGATGAGCTTCATCATCCTGGCAAAGTCGTCCTCCGTCTCGCCGGGAAAGCCGACGATGAAGTCGCTGCTCATCGCCATGCCGGGGCGGATGGCGCGCAGCTTGCGCACCGTGCTCTTGTATTCCATGGCCGTGTAGCCGCGCTTCATCGCCATCAGGATGCGATCCGAGCCGTGCTGCACCGGCAGGTGCAGGTGGTTGACCAGCTTGGGGATCTTGCCGTACGCCTCGATCAGCCGGGGCGTGAACTCGTTGGGGTGGCTGGTGGTGTAGCGGATGCGCTCTATGCCCGGAATCTCGGCCACGTATTCGAGCAGCAGGGCAAAGTCGGCAATCTCGGCGCTCTCGCCCATTTTGCCCCGGTAGGCGTTCACGTTCTGGCCCAGCAGCGTCACCTCTTTCACGCCCTGGTCGGCCAGGCCGGCGACCTCGACCAGCACGTCCTCGAACGGGCGGCTGACCTCCTCGCCGCGCGTGTAGGGCACGACGCAGTAGCTGCAGTACTTGCTGCAGCCTTCCATGATCGAGACGAAGGCGCTGGCGCCCTCCACGCGCGCGGGCGGCAGGTGGTCGAACTTCTCGATCTCGGGAAAGCTGATGTCCACCTGGGGCTTGCGCTGCTGCGCGCGGGCGTTCAGCAGATCGGGCAGGCGGTGCAGCGTCTGCGGGCCGAAGACCACGTCCACGAAGGGCGCGCGCTTGATGATTTCCTCGCCCTCCTGGCTGGCCACGCAGCCGCCCACGCCGATGAGCACGCCTTTTTCTTTGAGGTGCTTGACGCGGCCCAGGTCGGAAAACACCTTCTCCTGCGCCTTCTCGCGCACCGAGCAGGTGTTGAACAGGATCAGGTCGGCCTCGTCGGGGTTGTCGGTGGGGGTGTAGTCCTGCGCTGCGCCCAGCACGTCGGCCATCTTGGCCGAGTCGTACTCGTTCATCTGGCAGCCGAAGGTTTTGATGAAGACTTTCTTGGACATGGTGCGGCAATGGGAGAAACGGCCCCGGCGGGCCCGCGCCCGCCGTGGTCTGGATGGATGGAAATGCGGGCGCGCGCCGGCGCGTCAGCGCGCGGCCTGCTCCGAGGCGAACTCGAAGTTGCGCTCCTGCGCGCCCTTGCGCTGCAAGCTGGCCTCGGCGTCGGTCAGCAGCCAGACGGTGTGCAGCAGGCCGGTGCTGGACTCGATCACGTAGTTGACCGTGCGCGTCTGCTCCTTGAGCGCGGCCAGCATCACCAGCTGGTTCCTGGCGTTGAAGATGCGCAGGCCCGGCGCCGTGCGGATCGGCTTGCCATTGAGCTGCACCACGCCCTTGCCGGGCGTGAAGGCGATCTTGCCGCGCATGGCGGCTTCGGGAAAGGCGCGCGCGGCCTGGCCGGCCGTCTGGCTGGCGGCCTGCTGCGCCTGCGCGCCGGCCAAGGCGGGCGCCAGCAGCAGGCCGGCGAGCGCGAGCAGGGTGGGAATGTGGGGCGGGCAGCGGTGCATGGTGTTTATCCAGGGGCTGTGGGCGACCCCCGATTGTGCCCAATCCGGCGCGGCACCGGGGATGGGCGACGTCTTGGCGGGGGCAATGTTGCCCACGCGACATACGTAAAAACCCTTGTGACTTAAAATGCAACAAATTGATTCTTTTGTACTTTGATTGTGTTCTGCACGGCAAGGCGGCAAAAGCGTCGACGAATGGGCGGCGCCCGGCGCCGCCCGGCAAGCAAGGAAAGCAGGATGAATTTCTCCAACTTCAAGATCGGTTCCCGCCTCGCGGCGGGGTTTGGCGGCGTGCTTCTGGCCGGGCTGGTGGTGGCCGTCGTGGGCAGCCTGCGGCTGAACGCGATCGAGCACGAAACCACGCTGCTGGTGCAGGACCGCATGGTCAAGGTGGCGCAGGCCAACGACATCCTGGGCCTGCTCAACCAGGTGGCGCGGCGCACGCGCAACATCGCGCTGGGCACCGATTCGCAGCAGATGCGGGCCGAGCAGCGCCTGATCGAGGAAGCCGGCACGCGGGCCGCCGGGCTGTTCAAGCAGCTTGACGAGGGCGTGCGCGACCCGCAGTCGCGCCAGCTGCTGGAGCAGGCCGGCAAGGTGCGCGGCCCCTACGCCGCGGCCATGGGCAAGGCCATCGGCCTGGCGCTGGACTTCAAGACCGCCGAGGCGACGCAGGCGCTGACCGAGGAGGGCGCGCCGCTGCTCGAAACCTATCTGCAGGCGCTGCAAGGCCTGGTCGAGCGCCAGCAGGTGCTGATGCAGGAGTCGGCCCACCAGGTGCAGGCCATAGCGCGCAGCACCACCTGGCTGATGCTGGCCATCGCCGCCATCGCGGCCGCGCTGGGGATTGTGGTGGCCTGGAGCCTGACGCGCTCCATCACCCGCCCCATCGCCCACGCCGTGAGCCTGGCCAACGCCGCGGCCGCCGGCGACCTGACGCACCCCATCAGAACCCACGGGCGCGACGAAGTGGCGCAGCTGCTGCACGCGCTGGCGCGCATGCAGCAGGCGCTGGCGGGGGTGGTCGGGCAGGTGCGCCAGGGCGCGCACGCGGTGGCGTCGGCCAGCACGCAGATCGCCCAGGGCAACCAGGACCTGTCGGGCCGCACCGAAAGCCAGGCCAGCGCGCTGGAGGAAACCGCCGCGTCGATGGAGGAGCTGGGCTCCACCGTGCGCCAGAACGCCGACAACGCGCGCCAGGCCAACCAGCTGGCGCAAAGCGCCAGCAGCGTGGCCGAGCAGGGCGGCCAGGTGGTGGCGCAGGTGGTGCAGACCATGCGCCAGATCGACACCGACAGCCACCGCATCGCCGACATCATCGGCGTGATCGACTCCATCGCCTTCCAGACCAACATCCTGGCGCTCAACGCCGCCGTCGAGGCCGCCCGCGCGGGCGAACAGGGCCGGGGCTTTGCCGTGGTCGCCGGCGAGGTGCGCTCGCTGGCGCAGCGCTCTGCCTCCGCCGCCAAGGAGATCAAGGGCCTGATCGACACCAGCGTGGAGCGCGTGGAGCAGGGCGCGCGCCTGGTGGACAAGGCCGGCTCGACCATGGAAGACGTGGTGGGCGCCATCCGCCGCGTGACCGACATCATGGGCGAGATCAGCGCCGCCAGCGGCGAGCAGAGCGCGGGCGTGGGCCAGGTGGGCGAGGCGGTGCAGCAGATGGACCAGGCCACGCAGCAGAACGCCGCGCTGGTCGAGCAAATGGCCGCTGCCGCCGCCAGCCTGAACCACCAGGCGCAGGACCTGGTGCAGGCCGTTGGCGTGTTCAAGCTGGCGGCTGGCGACGCAACCGTGGACGCGGCGCCCGCGCCCCGCGCCGCGGCTGGCGCGCTGGAGCGCCAGGCCGTGCCGGCGCTGGCCGCGCAGGACGCGACCTGGGAGCGCTTTTAGCGCGCGCCTGGCGCCCGCCCGGGCCGCCGCGCGCGCGGGTGCCGGCTTGATCCTGAGCAAAATACTAGGGAAAAGGGTTACTCCGTACGTCGGCATTCCCCTACGTACCCGCAGAATGGCCGGCAGCGGCAACCGCCGCAGCAATCGCGGGCCGGGCGGCGTACCCGCCAGGGCCCCGGCCGTCAATACCGAGGAGGGTGCGCAATGGGTTTTTCCAATCTCAAGATCGGCTCGCGCCTGGCGCTGGGCTTTGCCCTGGTCATACTGGCCGGGCTGGTGGTGGCGCTGTTCGGCAGCTGGAAGCTGGTGCAGATCCGCGAGCAGACCACGCTGCTGGTCGATGACCGCATGGTCAAGGTGGCGCAGCTCAACGACGTGCTCGACAACCTGAACCAGATCGCGCGCGACGTGCGCAGCCTGGCGCTGAGCATGGACGGGCAGGAGATGGCGGCGATCAAGAAGGACATCGGCGCGACCGAGGCCGAGACAGCGGCCGTGCTCAAGAAGCTCGACCCGACCATCCAGGACGCGCAGGCGCGCCAGCTCATGGACAAGGCCAACGCCTCCCACGGCCCGTACATGGCGGCCGTGCAGAAGGCGGTGGCGCTGGGCATGGACTTCAAGTCGGCAGACGCGGCCACGGTCATCACCCAGGAGGCGGCGCCGCTGCACAAGGCCTACTTCGACGCGCTCAAGGGCCTGATCGAGCAGCAGGAAGGCCTGATGCACCAGTCGGCCAGTGTGGTGCAGAGCACCGTGCGCACCACCGCCTGGCTGATGCTGGCCATTGCCGGCCTGGCCGCCGTGGTGGGCGCGGCCATCGCGTGGGGGCTGATGCGCTCCATTACCCGGCCCATCGCCCGCGCCGTGGACGTGGCCAGCGCCGTCGCCGCCGGCGACCTGACGCACCACATCGAGTCGCGCGGCAGCGACGAGGCCGCGCAGCTGCTGCACGCGCTGGGGCGCATGCAGCAGGGGCTGGTGCAGGTGGTCTCCCGGGTGCGCCAGGGCTCGGAAGGCGTGGCGTCGGCCAGCACGCAGATCGCCCAGGGCAACCAGGACCTGTCGGGCCGCACCGAGACGCAGGCCAGCTCACTGGAGGAAACGGCGGCGTCGATGGAGGAGCTGAGCTCCACCGTCAAGCAGAACGCCGACAACGCGCGCCAGGCCAACCAGCTGGCGCAAAGCGCCAGCAGCGTGGCCGAGCAGGGCGGCCAGGTGGTGGCGCAGGTGGTGCAGACCATGCGCGGCATCAACGACGCGAGCCGCAAGATCGCCGACATCATCGGCGTGATCGACGGCATCGCCTTCCAGACCAACATCCTGGCGCTCAATGCCGCCGTGGAAGCCGCCCGCGCTGGCGAACAGGGCCGGGGCTTTGCCGTGGTGGCGGGCGAGGTGCGAAGCCTGGCGCAGCGCAGCGCCGAGGCGGCCAAGGAGATCAAGCAGCTGATCGGCGACAGCGTCGAGCGCGTGGAGCAGGGCTCCAGCCTGGTCGACCAGGCCGGCTCGACCATGGAGGAAGTGGTGGGCGCGATCCGCCGCGTGACCGACATCATGGGTGAGATCAGTGCCGCCAGCGGCGAGCAGAGCCAGGGCGTGAGCCAGGTGGGCGAGGCGGTGCAGCAGATGGACCAGGTCACGCAGCAGAACGCCGCGCTGGTCGAACAAATGGCCGCCGCCGCCTCCAGCCTGAACCACCAGGCGCAGGACCTGGTGCAGGCCGTGGGCGTGTTCAAGCTGGCGGCCGGCGCCGTGGCCGCCGCGCCGCAGGCGGCACGCCCGGCCGTCACGCCGCGCCCGGCGCCGGCGGCCCGCGTGGCCGCGCAGCCGCAGCGCGCGCCGCTGGCCGCGCCCGGCAAGAAGGCCGCCAGCGCCCCGGCCCCGCGCATTGCGCCGCCGGCCGCGCGCGCGCAGGCGGCTGCGGCGGCAGAAGGCGGTGACGACTGGGAGAGCTTTTGACGTATTGGCGCCTGCCCTGACGGGGCAGGCGCGGCGCCAAAGAAAAAGGCCTGCAGCGCGTGCTGCAGGCCTTTTGTTTGGTGGTGGTACCGGGACTTGAACCTGGGACATCAGCATTATGAATGCTGCGCTCTAACCAACTGAGCTATACCACCGAAGCCGCATATTATAGAACAGAAAAATGGCGGTCCGCAATCACTGGTGCGTGAAGTTGGCGGCGCGCTTGTTCACGAAGGCGTCCATGCCTTCCTTCTGGTCCTGCGTGGCGAACAGCGCGTGGAACAGGCGGCGTTCGAACATCACGCCGTCGGAGAGCGTGCCCTCGAAGGCGCGGTTGACCGATTCCTTGGCGGCCATCACGGCGATCTGCGAGAAGCCACTGATGACGAGGGCCGCGCCCAGGGCTTCTTCCATCAGCTTGTCCAGCGGCACGACGCGGCTGGCCAGGCCGGCGCGTTCGGCCTCGGCGGCGTCCATCATGCGGGCGGTCAGCGCCATGTCCATGGCCTTGGACTTGCCCACGGCGCGCGGCAGGCGCTGCGTGCCGCCGGCGCCGGGGATCACGCCGAGCTTGATCTCGGGCTGGCCGAACTTGGCGTTGTCGGCGGCGATGATGAAGTCGCACATCATCGCCAGCTCGCAGCCGCCGCCCAGCGCGTAGCCGGCCACCGCGGCGATGACGGGCTTGCGGATGGCGCGGATGGCCTCCCAGTTGCGCGTGATGTAGTCGCCCTTGTACGCGTCGGCGAAGCTGTACCTGGCCATGGCGCCGATGTCGGCGCCGGCGGCAAAGGCTTTTTCGCTGCCGGTCAGCACGATGCAGCCAATGGCTGCGTCGGCGTCGAAGGCCTTGAGCGCGGCGCCCAGCTCGTCCATGAGCTGGTCGTTCAGGGCGTTGAGCTGCTTGGGACGGTTCAGCGTGATGACGCCGACCTTCTCGCCCTCGGTGCGCACGGTGATGCATTCGTAGGCCATGGGTGTCTCTCCTGTATGGTGGTCAAACCGGCTGACTATACCGGGGGTGGTTGGGTGGCAAGTGGCCAGTGATTGAGTGGCCGGCGGTGCGCTGCGGTCATTGGCCGGCGAGCCAGCGCTGGGCCAGCGCGGCGTCGCGCACCTGCAGGCGCACGGTGTCGCCGCTGGCGGCGGCGGGGGGCAGGGCCAGCGGCAGGCGCAGCAGGCGGCGGTCGCGCGCCACCAGGGCGGTTGCCTGGGCGGCGGCGCCGGCGTACAGCGGCACGTCGTCGATCTGCTGCAGGCGCCAGGCGGCGCCGTCCACCTCCAGCGCCAGCCATTCGTCGCCGGCCATCATGCCGGCCTGCTCGGCCGCGCTGGCGCGCAGCACCAGCTTGACGCGCATGCCCGCGTCCATGCGCAGGCCCAGGCGCTGCGCCGGCTGCGCGGGTTCGGCGTGCAGCTGCACGCCGTGCGCGGCCAGCAGTTCGGCCAGCGGCAGGTCGTCCGTGCCGTGCACCCACTGGGCCAGCTCGGGCGCCCAGTCGCGCCCCGAGGCGCTTTTCAGGCAGGCGCGCACGTCGGCCTCGGTGATGGGGCCGCCGCCGCTTGCCTGCCACAGCGCGCGCAGCACGTCGTCCAGCGTGGCGCGGCCCGCGCGGCGCAGCGCCAGGTCCAGGCACAGGGCCACCAGCGCGCCCTTGGTGTAGTAGCTGACGGTGGCGTTGGGCGTGTTTTCGTCCTGGCGGTAGTACTTGACCCAGGCGTCGAAGCTGGCCTGCGCCACGCTGTGCACTTGGCGCCCGGGGGTCTGCAGCACCTGGTTGGCGGTCTTGGCCAGCAGCTTGAGGTAGGCGCCGTCGTCGATCAGGCCGGCGCGGCGCAGCAGCAGGTCGTCGTAGTAGCTGGTGAAGCCTTCGAAGAACCACAGCAGCTCGGTGTAGTTCTCGCGGTCGTAGTCGTAGCGCGCCAGCTCGGCCGGGCGCAGGCGCTTGACGTTCCAGGCGTGAAAGTACTCGTGGCTGATCAGGCCCAGCAGCGTGGTGTAGCCGTCGCTCGCCTGGATCTCCTGGTCGCTCTGGCCCAGGCGCGGCAGGTCGCGCCGCGCGCAGATCAGCGCGGTGCTGCCGGCGTGCTCCAGCCCGCCGTAGCCGTCGTCCACCACGTTGAGCAGGAACAGGTAGCGCTCGAACGGCGGGCGGCCCCCCGGGCCGTGCCAGAAGGCGATGGCGGCGCTGCAGATGCGCTGCATGTCGGCCAGCAGGCGCGCGCTGTCGAACGAGGGCGCGGCGCCGGCGACGACCAGGCGGTGTTCCACGCCGGCGGCCTTGAAGCGGTAGCTCTGGAACGCGCCCAGCTCCACCGGGCAGTCGGCCAGCGTGTCGTAGCCGGGCGCGCGGTAGCTGCCGAAGCCGTTCTTGCCCGCCTTGAGCGGGGGCAGCGCCGTGGCCAGCGACCAGCCGGCCTGCGCCTTGGAGCGCGCCACTTGCAGCGCGTGCGGCGCGTTTTCCTGGCCCAGCACGCGCAGGCACAGGCTGGTGGCGTTGAAGAAGCCGCGCTGCGCGTCCAGCCAGGCGGTGCGCACGGAGCGGTCGTATGCCGCCACCTCGTAGTGCAGCACCAGCGGCTGGCCGCGGCGGCAGCGCACGCGCCAGCGGTGCTTGTCGAGCTGGGCCACGGGCAGCTCGGCGCCGCCCTGGCTGGCGCGCAGGCACTGCAGGTTCTTGGCGAACTCGCGCACCAGGTAGCTGCCGGGTATCCACACCGGCAGCGCCAGCTCCTGCTGCGCCGCCGGGCGCGCCACGGTGAGCGTGACGCGGTACAGGTGGGCGTGGGTGTCGCTGGCGTCGATCAGGTAGTGAATGGCGGCGGCGCCGGGGGCTGCGGGCATGGGCGGGTGTGGATGGGTGATATGAAAAAAAGAGCTGTTTGCGCTTTCCAATAACTGATTTCAAATGGTTTTGTATCTGAAATCAAATGCTGGAAAGCGCAAACAGCTCCTGTATTTGATGGCCGTGGCAGGCGCTACTTGGCGCTGGCCAGCCGGTCGAGGTGTTTCTGCACCTCCTTGGCGGGCAGCGCGCCGGGGGCGCGCGAGCCGTCGGTGAAGATCAGCGTCGGCGTGCCGGTGATCTTGTACTTGCGCCCCAGCGTCAGGTTGCGCTGCAGCGCGGCGGTGTCGCAGCTGGCGGCGGCGGGCGTCTTGTCGCGCAGCATGTGGTCGTGCCAGGCGTCCTCGGGGCTCTTGGCGCACCAGATGTTGCGCGACTTCTCGGCCGAATCCGGGCTCAGGATGGGGTAGAGGAACAGGTAGACGGTGATGTTGTCCAGGCTCTGCAGGTCTTTCTCGAAGCGCTTGCAGTAGCCGCAGTTGGGGTCTTCGAAGACGGCCAGCTTGCGCTCGCCCTTGCCGCGCACGATGGTGATGGCGTCCTTGAGCGGCAGCGCCGCGAAATCCACCGCGGTGAGCTTGTTGATGCGGTCCTCGGTCAGGTTGCGCCGCGCCTGGGTGTCGATCAGCTCGCCCTGGATCAGGAAGTTGCCCTGCGCGTCGGAGTAGAACAGGTCGGTGCCGATGCGCACCTCGTACAGCCCCTTCATCGGCGTGGCGCTGACCTCGTCGATCTGCGAGAGCTGCGGAATGCGCTCGGCCAGCGCCTTGCGGATGGCGGCCTCCTGGGCGCTGGCGCCCAGGCTGCACAGCAGGGCGGCGGCGGCCAGCAGGGAGGGCAGGAGTTTGGTGGTCTTCATAAACACAGGGGAAAAAAGGGATGGATGGAGGCTTGGGTTCGAAAAGCGGCAAATAAATCCCGGTGCGTGCGCGCTGGCGTGGTGTGGCGCTGGCGCGCGGCTGTCAGCCCATGGCCTGGCGCGCCACCCAGGCCTTGAGCGGGCCGCTGCGCTCGAAGCCGCGCATGCCCCAGTTGCGCAGCCCCGCCAGCGTGGGGCCGGGGTGGGCAAACAGCTGCTGCAGCCCGTCCATGGCCAGGCCCATGGGCAGCAGTGCCGCCTTGCGTTCGCGCTCGTAGCGGCGCAGCAGCCGCAGGTCGCCCAGGCCGCGCCAGTCCTCGCGCTCTTGCAGCACGCGCGCCAGCGCGCCGGCGTCGCCCAGGCCCAGGTTCAGCCCCTGGCCGGCCAGCGGGTGCACGGCGTGCGCGGCGTCGCCCGCCAGCGCCCAGGCCTGGCCGCCCGCCTGGCCGCACCAGCGGCGCGCGCTGGCCTGCTGCAGCGGCCAGCGCGCGCGCGGGCCGGCCAGGCGCAGCGCGCCCAGGGCGTGGCCGCTGGCCTGTTCCAGCTGCTGGGTGAATGCGTCCTCGCCGGCGTCCAGCCAGTGCTGGGACTGGCCGTCGGGCACCGACCAGACCACGGCCACGGTGCTGCCCTGCGCGCCGCCCAGCGGCAGGAAGGCGAGGATGGAGCCGTCCGGCGCGAACCACTGGCGCGCCACCTGGCCGTGCGGCTGCGCGCAATCGAGGCGCGTGGCAATGGCGTGCTGGGCGTAGGGCGTGGCGTCGAACTGCGCGCCCAGCGCGGCGCGCGTGCTGCTGGCGCGGCCCTCGCACACCACGGCGAGCGGCGCGTCCACCGGCGCGGCGACCTGCTCGACCAACGGCTGAAAGCGCACGGCGTCGTGCAGTCGCTCCTCCAGCGCGGGCACGTCCACGATCCAGGCCAGCGCCTCGCTGCCCTGCTGGCGGGCGTCGAACTGCACCAGCGCGCCCTGGTCGGCCTGCACCTGCATCTGCAGCACGGCGGTGGCGTGCGCGGCGTTGGGCCAGCCGCGCACCGATTCGAGCAGCGCGCGCGACGCGCCGTTGAGCGCGTAGGCGCGCACGTCGGCCCGCGCGGGCGCAGGCGCGGGCGGCGCCACCAGCGCCACGCGCAGGCGCTCGCGCGCCAGCAGCAGCGCCAGGGCGCGGCCCACCACGCCCGCGCCGTGTATACATATGTCGAAAGTGTGCGCCATGTACCTGATTGTAGGAGGCGGGGCCAAGCCCCTTGGCGCAGACGGCGCAAGGCTGGCGGCACAATGGGCGGCGTGTGCCACCGACCGATTTTGGAGCTTTTACGTGAATCCTGTGAGTGACTACGACCTGAACGGCACGATTTCCCAGCTCTTTATCCACCCGATCAAGTCCTGCGCCGGCGTGCCGGTGGAGCAGGCGCTGATCACGCCCACCGGCCTGCAGTGGGACCGCGCCTGGATGGTGGTGGACGCGCAGGGCGTCTTCATGACCCAGCGCGAGCACGCGCGCATGGCGCTGATCGCCCCGCAGCTGGACGCCGACGCGTTGCTGCTGCGCGCCCCCGGCATGCCCGAGCTGCGCCTGCCCCTGGCCGTGCCCGCCGGCCCCGCGCGCAGCGTGCGCGTGTGGCGCGACCAGGTGGCCGCGCGCGGCATGGGCGCGCAGGCCGCGCAGTGGTTCACGCAGTTTCTGGGCCAGCCCTGCGAGCTGGTGCGGTTTGACGACGGCTGCACGCGCCTGGCCAGCATGGACTGGACGGACGGCGTGGCTGCGCCGGTCGAGTTTGCCGACGGCTTTCCGCTGCTCGTCGTCAGCCAGGCCGCGCTCGACGACCTGAACGCGCGGCTGGCCGCGCAGGGCCACGCGGGCGTGGGCATGGAGCGCTTTCGCCCCAACCTGGTGATCGACGGCTTCGAGGCGCACGACGAGGACCGGGTGGACGCGCTGCACGTCGATGCCGGCGCCGAGCCGCTGCACCTGCGCCCCGTCAAGCCCTGCGCGCGCTGCCCCATCCCCGACGTGGACCCGGCCACCGCCGAGCGCGGCCACGCCGTGGGCGACACGCTGCGCGCCTACCGCAGCGACGCGCGCGTGGACGGCGGCATCACCTTCGGCATGAACGCCATCGTGCTGCACGGCGTGGGCCAGCGGCTGCGCGTGGGCCAGCGCGTGGCGGCCAACCTGAGCTTTGCCTGAGCGCTGATCGGGCCCCCTCATACAATCGCGGGTTTCCCCCAGCATATTTGAAAGCCTGCCATGAGCCTCAAATGCGGCATCGTGGGCCTGCCCAACGTCGGCAAGTCCACCCTGTTCAACGCCCTCACCAAGGCCGGCATCGCCGCCGAGAACTATCCCTTCTGCACCATCGAGCCCAACACCGGCGTGGTGGAGGTGCCCGACCCGCGCCTGGACCGCCTGGCCGAGATCGTCAAGCCCGAACGCACCGTGCCGGCCATCGTCGAGTTCGTGGACATTGCCGGCCTGGTGGCGGGCGCGAGCAAGGGCGAGGGCCTGGGCAACCAGTTCCTGGCGCACATCCGCGAGACCGACGCCATCGTCAACGTGGTGCGCTGCTTTGAAGACGCCAACGTGATCCACGTGGCCGGCAAGGTGGATCCGATCGCCGACATCGAGGTCATCCAGACCGAGCTGTGCCTGGCCGACCTGGCCACCGTCGAGAAGGCGCTGAACCGCTACAGCAAGGCCGCCAAGAGCGGCAACGACAAGGAGGCGGCCAAGCTGGTGGCGCTGCTGATCCCCATCCAGGCCGCGCTCAACGAGGGCAAACCCGCGCGCACGATTGAAGTGAGCAAGGAAGACGCGCCGCTGCTCAAGCAGTTCTGCCTGATCACCGCCAAGCCGGCGATGTTCGTCGGCAACGTGGCCGAGGACGGCTTCGAGAACAACCCGCTGCTGGACAAGCTCAAGGACTACGCCGCCGCGCAGAACGCCCCGGTGGTGGCCATCTGCGCCAAGATCGAGGCCGAACTGGCCGAGATGGACGCCGCCGACCGCCTGGAATTCCTGCGGGAACTGGGCCAGGACGAGCCGGGCCTGAATCGCCTGATCCGCGCCGGCTTCGGCCTGCTGGGCCTGCAGACCTACTTCACCGCCGGCGTGAAGGAAGTGCGCGCCTGGACCATCCACCAGGGCGCCACCGCGCCACAGGCGGCGGGCGTGATCCACGGCGACTTCGAACGCGGCTTCATCCGCGCGCAGACCATCGCGTTCGACGACTTCATCCAGTACAAGGGCGAAGCCGGCGCCAAGGAAGCGGGCAAGATGCGCGCCGAAGGCAAGGAGTACATCGTCAAGGATGGCGATGTGATGAATTTCTTGTTCAACGTCTGAGGCGTTTGGATAGTGATTTCTTGGTGGGTGTTGCACCTGGTGCTACCATAAGCAATGCCAGTGAAGCAGCATCAACGTCAAGCTGCCAGAGCTTTCAAGACAGCCTGGTTCGCCAAGGCGGCGAAGAAGGCGCACATCTCTGATCTTGAGCTGTGCCAGGCCGTCCAGCAGGTCATGCTGGGCCAAGCGGACGATCTGGGCGGCGGGGTATTCAAGAAGCGGTTGAACGGCAACATGCACCGTTCAATCATTCTTGCAAAGGGTGGCCGTCACTGGGTGTACGAGTACCTGTTTGCCAAAAAGGATAGGGACAACATCGAGGACGACGAACTGGTGAACTTCCGTGCGCTTGCCAAGGCCTACGCAGGGCTGTCGGATACGCAGATCGAGCAACTGATCCAGAACCAAGACCTGATGGAGATATGCCATGACTGCTAGACCCAAGTTCAAGAGTGATGCTTTCGAGGCCATCCATTCCTCGGCGCAGGCACTATTCCAGGTTGGGGCTATCGACAAGGCCACCATGCGCGACTTTGACGCGGCTTGCCTTGTGGTGCCTCCAGTATTCGAGCCTGGGCAGATCAAGCAGATCAGAGAGCAGAACCACGTCAGCCAGCCTGTGTTTGCGCGCTTCCTCAACACCAGCGAATCCACCATCCAGAAGTGGGAGACGGGTGCCAAGCAGCCCAGCGGCATGGCGCTCAAGCTGCTATCTGTTGTGCAAAAGCATGGCTTGAAGGTGCTGGCCTGATTGGCGCAAGGTTAGCGCGGCATTTGTAGTACACGAATTTCGTGCAACACGAAATTCGTGTACTATCCGCAACATGAAAAACCTCACCATCACCGTCGAAGACGGCGTGCTCGAATGGGCGCGCATCGAGGCGGCGCGGCGGGGCACCAGCGTCTCGCGCATGGTGGGCGACTTCATGGCCGAGATGCGCCAGCGCGAGGATGCGTACGAGCGCGCCTACCTGGCCTGGCGCACCGATGAACGCAGCTGGCGCGCGGCGCCTGCGGCGAACGGCCCCGAGGCCGGGCCGCGCAGGCTTGCCGCGGCCAGGGCCGGCGCGGTGCAGGCTGCCGGGCCTGGCGCGGCCAAGGGCGCGGCATGAACCCGGTGTTTGTCGATACCTCGGTGCTGGTCGCGGCCGAGAACACCGCCGCCGGCGCGGCGCACGCCGCCAGCCTGGCCTGGCTCGACGGCCTGTGGCGCGCGCGCAGCGGGCGCACCGGGGTGCAGGCGCTGGCCGAGTTCTACGACCAGGTGACGGGCGCCAATCCCCCCATGCCGCGGGGCGACGCGCGCGCCGCCATCCGCCGCTACCAAAGCTGGGCGCCCTGGAAGACCGACGCCGCCACGCTGGAGACGGCCTGGGCCGTCGAGGCACGCCACCAGTTGGCCTTTGGCGACTGCCTGGCCGTGGCCTGCGCGCAGCACAGCGGCTGCGCGCTGCTGCTGTCCACCACGCTGCCCCACGGCGCGCAGTTGGGCGGCGTGCTCATCGTCAACCCCGCATTGCAGGCACCGCCTGCCGATTCCACATGACTACTGGCCTGACCGATACGGCGCTGGGGCGCGTGCGCGCCGACGTGCGCGCCATGCACGCCTACGTGGTGCAGGACGCTACGGGCTTCCTGAAGCTGGACGCCATGGAAAACCCGTTTTCCATGCCCGAGGAACTGCAGGCGCAGCTGGGCCGGCGCCTGGCGGCCGTTGCGCTCAACCGCTACCCCGGCGCGCGCTATGCCGAGCTGCAGGCGGCGCTGGCGCAGCATGCGGACATGCCGGGCGGCTGCGCCCTGGTGCTGGGCAACGGCTCGGACGAGCTGATCAGCCTGGCGGCCCTGGCGTGCGCGCAGCCGGGCGCCGTGGTGCTGGCGCCAGAACCCGGCTTCGTGATGTACGCGATGAGCGCGCGCCTGCAGGGCCTGGGCTACGTGGGCGTGCCGCTCACGCCCGACTTCGCGCTGGACGAGGCCGCCATGCTGGCGGCGATTGCGCGGCACCACCCGGCCATCACCTTTCTGGCCTATCCCAACAACCCCACGGCGACGCTGTGGGACGAGGGCGCGATGCAGCGCATCATCGACGCCGCAGGCGCCGTGGGCGGCATCGTCGTCATCGACGAGGCCTACCAGCCCTTCGCCAGCCGCACCTGGCTCGACCGCATGCGGCAGGAGCCCGCGCGCAACGGCCATGTGCTGCTGATGCGCACGCTGTCCAAGTTCGGCCTGGCGGGTGCGCGCCTGGGCTATGCAATCGGCCCGGCCGCGCTGGTGGCCGAGCTGGACAAGGTGCGCCCGCCCTACAACGTCAGCAGCCTGAACTGCGAGGCCGCGCTGTTCGCGCTGGAGCACGCCGCCGTGTTCGCCGCGCAGGCGGCCGAGCTGCGCGCCGCGCGCACCGCGCTGATCGCCGCGCTGCGCGCCATGCCCGGCGTGCAACGGGTGTGGGACAGCGAGGCCAACATGGTGCTGATCCGCGTGCCGGACGCCGCGCGCGCCTTTGCCGGCATGCGCGAACGCAAGGTGCTGGTAAAAAACGTTTCTACAATGCACCCACTGCTGGCCCAATGCCTGCGCCTGACGGTGGGCAGCAGCGCCGACAACGCACAGATGCTGGCGGCGCTTGAGGCATCCCTATGACTTCATCCGCACTCATTCCTTCCACCTCCACGGCCCGCGTGGCCGAGGTCAGCCGCAACACCGCCGAGACGCGCATCCACGTGCGCGTCAACCTCGACGGCACGGGCGAAGCGCGCCTGAACACCGGCATCGGCTTCTTCGACCACATGCTCGACCAGATCGCGCGCCACGGCCTGATCGACCTGGAGGTGCGCTGCGACGGCGACCTGCACATCGACGGCCACCACACCGTGGAGGACGTGGGCATCACCCTGGGCCAGGCCTTCGCCCGCGCCGTGGGCGACAAGAAAGGCATCACCCGCTACGGCCACGCCTACGTGCCGCTGGACGAGGCGCTGAGCCGCGTGGTGGTCGATTTCTCGGGCCGCCCGGGGCTGCACCTGCACATTCCGTTCACGGCAGCCAGCATCGGCGGCTTCGACACGCAGCTGACGTATGAGTTCTTCCAGGGCTTCGTCAACCATGCGGGCGTGACGCTGCACATCGACAACCTCAAGGGCGTGAACGCGCACCACCAGTGCGAGACCGTGTTCAAGGCCTTCGCGCGCGCGCTGCGCGCCGCGCTGCAGCTCGATGCGCGCAGCGCCGGGGTGATCCCGTCCACCAAGGGATCGCTCTAAGCAAAAAAGCCTAAAACGCTTACCCATCAAGCGCAGATAGCTATGAATACAAAAGCAAAAACCGTGGCCGTGGTGGACTATGGCATGGGCAATTTGCGCTCCGTGTCGCAGGCCGTGCGCGCGGCGGCCGACGGCAGCGGCTGGCAGGTCGTGGTCACGGCGCGGCCCGACGAGGTGCACGCCGCCGACCGCGTGGTGCTGCCCGGCCAGGGCGCGATGCCCGACTGCATGCGCGAGCTGCGCGAATCCGGCCTGCTCGCGCCGGTGCTGGAGGCCGCCGCCGCCCGGCCGCTGTTCGGCGTGTGCGTGGGCATGCAGATGCTGCTCGACCGCAGCGCCGAAGGGGACACGCCCGGCCTGGGCCTGATCGGTGGCGACGTGCGCAAATTCGAGCTGCAGGGGCGCCGCCAGGGCGACGGCAGCCGCTTCAAGGTGCCGCAAATGGGCTGGAACCGCGTGCGCCAGACGCGCCACGCCGGCGTGGCGCACCCGCTGTGGAGCGGCGTGCCCGACAACAGCTACTTCTACTTCGTGCACAGCTACTACGCCAGCCCGGCCGACGCCGCGCACTGCGCCGGCGAGGCCGACTACGGCCTGCCGTTTGCCGCCGCCATCGCCCGCGACAACCTGTTCGCCACGCAGTTCCACCCGGAAAAAAGCGCGGACCAGGGGCTGGCGCTGTTCCGCAACTTCCTGCACTGGAACCCCTGATCTCCTTTCCCGCCCGGGCGCCGCGCGTCCTGTTTTCTTCCAACGTTCAACCTCTTTCCGATCATGCTGCTCATCCCCGCCATCGACCTCAAGGACGGACATTGCGTACGCCTCAAGCAAGGTGACATGGATCAATCGACCACCTTTGGCGAAGACCCCGCCGCCATGGCGCGCAAGTGGGTGGACGCCGGGGCGCGCCGCCTGCACCTGGTGGACCTGAACGGCGCCTTTGCCGGCCAGCCCAAGAACCGCGCCGCCATCAAGGCCATCCTGGCCGAGGTGGGGGCGGACATTCCGGTGCAGCTGGGCGGCGGCATCCGCGACCTGGACACGATAGAGCGCTACATCGACGCCGGGCTGGAGTACGTCATCATCGGCACGGCGGCGGTCAAGAACCCGGGCTTTCTGCAGGACGCCTGCAGCGCCTTCGCCGGCCACGTCATCGTCGGCCTGGACGCCAAGGACGGCAAGGTGGCCACCGACGGCTGGAGCAAGCTGACTGGCCACGACGTGGTCGAGCTGGCCAAGAAGTTCCAGGACTGGGGCGTCGAGTCCATCATCTACACCGACATCGGCCGCGACGGCATGCTCTCGGGCATCAACATCGACGCCACGGTGCGCCTGGCGCAGGCGCTCACCATCCCGGTGATCGCCTCGGGCGGCCTGGCCGGCATGGCCGACATCGAGCAGCTGTGCGCCGTCGAGGGCGAGGGCGTGGAGGGCGTGATCTGCGGGCGCGCCATCTACAGCGGCGACCTGGACTTCGCCAGCGCCCAGGCGCGCGCCGACGAACTCGCCGGCGACTGACCGCCCCGCGCGGGGAGCGCCCGGCCGGGTGCTCAGCAGCCCGGCAGCGCCGTGGCCTGGTTGAGCGCGGTCGCGCTGGCGAGCAGCTTGTCCCAGTACGAAGGCAGTGTGGCCCAGGGGTTGCCGCTGCCGCTGGCCGGGTTGTAGTGCCGATCCGTCACGTAGACCCAGGCGGTGTGGTTGCGTGCGCCGGCCGCCGCGCGCAGCGCCGTCTGCATGGCGCTGCACGATGCGGCGTCATGCACCAGCATGGCCTGCTTGGCGTTGCTGTACTGGTAGACCCAGGGGGCTTGCGTCTGCGGGTCGAAGCCGGCATAGGCCTGCGCCTGGCCTTCGAAGGTCACCAGCACGTCGGCTGCGGCGGCGTAGTCGGCGCTGGGCGGGGTGCCGGGGTTGCCGACCACGAGCAGGCCGGCGTCCAGCCCCTTGATGTACGCCTGCAGGTCCCGGTAGTAGCCCGCGTTGGCCGGGGTGGCCGACATCTCGTCGAGGAAGAAGCCGCTGATCTGCGCGCGCCCGTAGAACGCCAGGTAGCGGTCGATGTGCGCGCGTACCGTGGCCTGCGACGTGCGGCCGTAGCCGGTGGGCACGTAGCCTATGGCCTTGCCGCCGGCCTGGGTGAAGGCCGCCAGCGCGTCGGCAAACTTCGGGTCGGCCTTGCTGCCGGCGCCGTTGCTGGGGTTGACGATGGCCGTCAGCGCCACCGCCGGCGTGGCCTGGGCGCTCAGGGCCAATTGGTCCCAGCCCGAGCCGGGCAGGGGGTAGAAATACGCCGGCACCAGTACGCGCAGCGGCTCGGACGGCGGCTGCGCCGGGGTGTTGTCGTCGCCGGAGCCGCCGCCGCAGGCGGCCAGCACGGCGCTGACGGCCAGGGGCAGGGCAAACTGGCGCAGGCCGCGCCGCAGAAGGGTGGACATGATGCGGTGGATTCCGGTGGGAGTGATGGACGGCACGGCGCGATTGTGCCCGCGGCCCGCGCCGGCAGTGGCTATTGCAGCATGAAGGTCTGGTACTCCAGCCGGTTCAGGCGCCGGCTCAGCAGCGCCAGCGCGGTGCACAGGGTGATCAGCGCGGCCAGGGCAAAGCCGTAGCCGTACAGGTCGGCGCCGTGCAGCAGCGTGTAGCCGGTCAGCAGCACGTTGAGCAGCACGAACTGCAGCGTCAGCAGCAGCACGGTGCGCCGCTGGTCGAGGTAGAAGAACACGTTGAGCACGGCCATCAGCCCCACCTGCAGGCCGGCGCCCACCACCTGCACGTGCAAGAGCGGCAGGTACAGGCGCGAGATGCCCAGCGCGTCGAGCAGCACCGGGCCGGCCACGAAGGTGGCCAGCACCGCCAGCGTCTGGATCTTGGCGATCTCGCCCAGCCCCTGCTGGATGGCGTAGACCATTTCGTCGCGCATGCTCTCGATGTATTCGAGAGACCCGCCGCCGCGCACCGCGTCGTAGAACTTGTCGTAGTACTCGACGAAGTCGGTCTCGATGCGCACCAGGAACACCGCCATGCCCGGGATGATGGACAGGTAGGCCAGGAACACCGGCAGGTCGTAGATGAGCGAGGCGCGCAGCAGCCCGACGATGCGGTCCGACGTGGGCGGGAAGTACCAGAACATGAACTTGTCGGCCCAGATGCCCAGGTTGTAGAGCAGGCCTATGCCCATCAGCATCGGGTAGCGCAGGTCGCGGCGCAAAAAGTCGAAGGCGAACAGGCGCCCGCCGGGGTTGAAGTCGCGCACGATCAGGACCCACATGCCGGCCAGCAGCAGGTAGTTGCCCAGCACGAAGCCGCCGAGCAGTCCCTCCAGCCCCCAGCGGCGCAGCAGCAGCGCCGCCGCCACGACCAGCACGTAGGCCAGCGCGAACAGCGCGGCAATGGTCTTGTAGCGCTTCATGCCCGACAGCAGGATGGCCAGTACCCAGACCCCGCTCATCACGACGAAGCCCGCCAGCATCAGCAGGCGGTACGCCACCCCTTCGCCCGGAAAGACGAAGAACAGCGCCAGCGTGCCCACCAGGCTGGCGGCCAGCAGCGTCAGCAGCAGCAGGCCGTGCAGGTTGGGCAGGATGGCCTCGCGCCGGCGCTCGAACAGGCGGTCCGAGACGAAGCGCGTGAACGCCAGCTGCACCAGCCCCGTCAGGATCAGGCTGCTGGCGACCAGGTAGGTCACCGAGGTCTGGAACTGCGTGACGAGAAATGCCGGCACCACCACGCTGGCGCTGAAGATGCCGATCAGCAGAATGCCGACGATGGAAAACACCCAGGGGCCGGAGCCGATCACGCCCGCGTAGGCGTAGGCCTGCACCAGGCTGGTCAGGGTGTTCTTGCGCAGCATGCGGCGCAGCTCGAAGCCTATGCCGGCCATCAGCGTGCCTCCCGGGGTTGCAGGGCGTGTTCATAGATCTGGCGGTAGCGCTCGAACATCAGCGTGTCGCTGTAGTAGCGTTCGACGCGCGCCACGCCGGCCTGGCTGGCCGCCTGCCAGGCGGCGGGGTCGTCCAGCAGCTGCAGCGCAGCGTCGGCCAGCTGCTGCGGGTCGGCAATCGGCACCACGCGGCCGCTGGCGCCCAGCGCGCGGTCGGGCGCGTCCAGCCCTTCGACCAGCTGGCGGCACGAGCCGACGTCGGTGGTGACCGCCGGCACGCCCGCCGCGTAGCCTTCGAGCAGCACCAGCGGCAGCGCCTCGCTGATGGACGACAGCACCACCAGGCCGATGCGCGGCAGCAGGTCTTCCATGCGCTGCATGCCCAGAAAGCGCACCTGCTCCTGCAGCCCCAGGCTGCGCACCAGGTTGGCGCATTCGTCGGCGTAGGCCGGGTCTTCCTCGGTGGGGCCGGCGATCCAGCCCTGGGCCTGCGGCATCTGGTTGGCCACGCGGCGCATGGCGCGGATGAAGGTCTTCACGTCCTTGATGGGCACCACCCGCCCGATCAGGCACAGCACTGGCGGCGGCGTGGCCGGGCGCTGTGCGCGCAGCGGAGAAAAGCGCGCCAGCGAGATGCCGTTGGGGATGTTGCGCGTGCGTTCGGGCGCGGCGCCGTCGGCGATCTGGCGCTGGCGGTTGGCCTCGTACAGCGCGACGATGGGGTCGGCGCCGGCATAGCAGTAGCGCCCCAGCCATTCGAAGAAGCGGACCCACATCTGGCGGAAGTACGACAGCTCGGTCGGGTCGCGCTGGAAGACGTTGCGGTTGTCGCGTATCCACTCGCTCTTGAATAGGTCGATCTTGCGTTCCTTGGTGTAGATGCCGTGTTCGGACAGCACCAGCGGGATGCCGCGCGTTTGCTGCAGCAGCGCGCCGGCGAACCCCGCGTAGCCGGTGCTGGCGCAGTGCACCAGGCGCACGTCGAGCAGGCCGTGCGCCACGCGCGCCAGCAGCCACAGCGGCTGCAGCATGATGCGCACGGTCCAGAAGAAGTCGACGAACGACGGGTCGGTGCAGTGGCTGCGGTAGTTCTGGCAGATCAGCTCCCAGGCCTGCTCGCTGTGCAGAAAGTCTTCCAGCTGCAGCGCGCCGCCGGGCATCATCGCGGCCGCCACCTGGCGCAGCAGCGGCAGTGCCTGGTCGAAGGTGGCGCCGCGTTCCAGCGCCTGGGCCAGCGCGTGTACCAGTTCGAACGCCGCGCGCTCGCCCTTGCGCGGCAGCGGGGCGATGGGGGTGTGCGCCGGCGCGTCGTACAGGTAGTGCTCCTCGAAGTGCACCACGTTGTCGGGCAGCGCGTAGCGCATGCCCTGGTAGTCGGCGCGGCGGCTTCCCAGGAAGACCAGGGCGAAGCGGTATTGCGGGTAGGCCTTGATGATCTCGTTGATCCAGCTCGACACGCCGCCGCGCACGTAGGGGAAGGTGCCCTCCAGGATCAGCGCGATGTCCGCCTGGGTGGCCTTGGGGTGGCTGGCGCTCATGTCCGCGCGCTCCAGTAGTCGATGACGGGGCGCAGCCGCGGCAGCGCGTCCCATTGGTCCAGCCCCCGCACCAGTTGCGCGGTCTGCGCGAAGTCGCGCTGCGCAAACGCCAGCTCGGCCTGGTAGGGCAGGATGCGCGTGGCTGGCAGGCCCATGGCGTGGGCCTGCGCGTAGGCCCGGGCCGCGTCTTGCAGCTGCCCTTGCGCGTGCAGCAGCCGCCCCTGGCGCAGTACCAGCTGGGGCTGGCCCGGGCGCTGCTCCAGCACCATGCGGCAGTAGCGCAGCGACTCCTGCACCGCGTGCGCGCGCAGGTCGCCCTGCACCAGGTTCTGGTAGACCAGCTCCCAGTACAGGTCGCACAGGTGCTGCGCCGCGTCCAGGTGCAGTTGCCGGACGTGATCCCCGGTGCCGTCCTGTGCCTCGGCCAGTACCTGCAGCTGCGCGTCGATGGCGCGCGTGATGCGTTTTTCCTGCACGTCCAGCATGCCGTAGGCCAGCAGGCGCAGGTCTTCGCTGGCGTCGCCCAGCATGCCGCGCAGCAGCGGCGTGGCCACCCGCCCCGGGACGAACTGCAGCGCCACCATGGCGCCCATGCGCGACTGCTCCGGCACGCGGGCGTTGCTCAGGAAGGAATGCAGGCCGGCCTGGCGGAAGCTGCCCTGGATGCGCTGGTGCAGGTCGAATTCGGGCAGTTGCAGCGAGCCGAAGTCGGCCGGGCGCGCCGGCGTGCGGTAGACGTAGAGCACCAGCGTGGCCAGCACCGCGCCCGCGAAGCCGGCCACGGGCACGGCGAAGCTGAAGCATGCGGTCAGCGCCAGCACGGCCCAGCGCGGGCGCGCGCGTTCGGCTGCCATGAAGGGCAGCAGCGCCAGCGCCAGCAGCACGCTGGCCAGCGCGTGCGCACCCAGGTACGAGGCCAGCGCCAGGTCCGAGCGCTCGCGCAGCAGCGCCGGGCCGCTCCAGGCGGCGGCTTCCAGCAGCAGGGCGCTCAGGCCGAATTTGAGGTTAAGCATGGCCGTTGGCGATGTGCACGACGCGCTGCAGCGCGGCCAGTGGGGAGTCGTCGTCGAGCGCAACCACGTGCACCGACACCCCGGCCTCGGCCATGCTCTGCTCGTGGGTCAGGTCGAACCATTGCTCGATGCGGGCCACGTAGCCCTGGGCGCTGGCCTGGCTGCCCAGCGGCATGAGCACGGCCAGCACTTCGCGCGCGCTGCCCTGGTGCAGCCAGACTTCGTCGAGCGCGCGGCGCAGGTGCAGGATCTGCCTGGGCAGGTCGCGTTCGCTGGCGCGGGGCAGAAAGCTCAGCACCACGATCACGCTGGCGATGCGGGTGCTGCGCTGCACGTGCGCGAGGCGCTGCGCCTCGAAGGCAAAGTCCGCCGGGCACTGCGGTACGGCGGCAAGCACGGGGGCGGCCAGAGCGGTGGTGCTCAGTCCGTCGGTGTAGTAGCCCAGCAGCAGGTTGACGGTCTGCAGCGTCTCCTCCTGCAGCGAGAAAAAGGGCATCTCGTGCACCAGCAGCATGCCGTAGAGGTTGCCGCCCAGGTCCAGCAGCGGCGCCGCCACCAGGTACTGGCTGCTGGGCTGGCGTGTCGCCACCTGGCTGACGTGGCAGAGCTTGTTCGTCTGCAGCGCCTGCGTCAGCAGGGGGTCGTGCGCCAGCAGCGCCGGCATATTGCCGATGGCCGCGAGCGGTGCGGGCGCCAGCTGGTCGTCGTGCACGCTGTACAGCGCCGCCGATTCGAGCTGGCAGTACTGCGCCAGCAGCCGCAGCACGGCCTGTGCGCCGGCTTCGGAACTGTCGACATCGTGCAGCGCGGCGAGCGCGTCGCGCATCGACATGGGCCGGCCGATCAGCTCCTGCTCCAGCCGGTCGTGCGACAGGCGCAGCAGGTAGTACTGGCGCACCAGGTGCTCCAGGCGCTGCTCGACGTAGGCGTGGTTGATTTCCGCGCGGCGCGTGCGCGCCTGCCACAGGCTGGAGAACTCGCCCACCAGCATCACCAGGATGAAGCCGCCCAGGAAGTGCACCTGCGGAAAATCGTGCACGTCGCCCGTGTGCAGCAGCAGCCAGCCGGCCAGCAGCACGAAGGTGCCGCCCAGGCCGGGCAGGGGGCCGTAGCGCAGCGCCAGAATCACCGGCGCCAGCCAGGCCCAGGCAAAGGCGGCGTTCGTCCACAGGGGATCCTGGGGGCTGAGCAGCAGCCCCAGGGCAATGGCCAGCATGGGCAGCAGCGCGGTCTCGGCCAGCACCACGGCGGGGCGGATGTCGGTGGTGGCGAGCTTGCCCAGCAGGGCAACGGGCAGCAGCGCGTGCGCGCGCGCCGTCGGTTCGGGGCGTGCCGTGGAGCGGCGCGGCGGCGCTGCGGAGGCTGGTTGCGAGTCGATGGCCATGGGGACGCGGGGGCTCTATGGGTCAGCGGGCGGCGGCCAGGCCGGTGTCCAGCAGGTCGCGCATCAGCTTCTGCGCCACGGCCGACAGCGCCTCGCGGCTCCAGCCGCTCTTGCCGCCGGTGCCGGCCCACAGCGTGTCGCCGCTGGCCACGTCGACGATGCGCAGCGTCACGCCGGCGGCGGGCTCGCCGTCTACGCCCACCTTGTAGCGCCATTCATCGACTGCGCCGGTCAGCGCGTAGCGGATCTGCTGGCCGCGCGCCCAGGCCAGGGCCTGCTGCTGGCGCTTGCCGTCGCCGGCGTCGAACAGCGCTTCCTGCTGCGTGCTGGCCTGGTAGTGCGCCACGCGGCCCACGCCCTTGCTCAGCAGCAGCGCTTCGGCGATGGCCTCGGCGCGGTTGCCGGCCAGCGGGGTTTCGGTGTGGTTGGCGAACGGCAGCACCGTCCAGCTGGCCTGGGCCTGCAGCTCGGGCGCGCGAGCGCGGTCGGTGGTGCTGCAGGCGGCCAGCAGCGCCAGGCTGCAGGCGGCGGCCAGGGCGGCGCAGCGGCGGGCAATGGAACGAGGGAAATGCATGGGGGCTCCTTCGGTAGGAAATCAGAAGTGGAGGCGGTAGGAGAGGACGAATTCGCTGGTGCGGCCGGTGTTGTTCAGGCCCGACTTGTCCAGGTTCCAGCTGATGCTCAGGTGGTCCGCGCCCAGCACGCTGCCGGCCAGGCCCAGGCGCAATCCGTAGCCCGCGCCGTTGCGGCTGTGCCAGGTGCCGCTGATGGCGGCGTAGGGGCGCAGCTTGCGCGTGTATTCGGATTCGTAGCGCGTGTTGGTGGCCAGTTGCACGCCGGCGAAGCTGAAGCCGTCGGGCAGAAACAGGTCGGCGCCGGGCGGCAGCGCGTTGGCCGGCAGCAGGCGGTAGAAGTCCAGATCGTTGCCTGCCAGCTGATCCGGGTCGCGGCGCTGGTACAGGTGGCGCGACCAGAACGCGCTCAGGTCGAGCTGCGGCGCGTCCTGGCGGTAGGCGTGGGTGTAGTAGAGCGTGGCGTGGCGGGCCGAACCCAGCGCGCCGCCGGTTTGCAGCTGGTAGCGCTCGCCCGCGAGCGTGGCAGTGACCGTGTCCTGGCGCGTGAACTGGTAGCGCAGCTGGCCACTGGCGCCGTCCTTCATGCCGGCGATGCGCAGCAGCAGGCTCTCTTGCGTGGGCTGGTTCAGGCCCAGCGCCAGGCGGGCCGACAGGCGGTTGTCGATGCGCTGCTCGTGCGCCAGCTCCAGTGGCGTGTAGCCGGCCAGGCTCTCGCGCCGCGCCAGCGCCAGGCTGGTTTCGCCGTCGGCGTGGCGCCAGCGCAGTTGCGCCTGCAAGGCGCGCTCCTGCGGCGGCGCGACGACGGTGTCCGCCCCTTCGGCGCGGCGGCGGATGCGTTCGTGGCTTACGTCCAGCGATAGCCTGGGGCTGATGGCGACGTGCGCCGCCTCGGCCGCGGCCTGCTCGTGCATGCCGGACATGCGCGTGGCGCGCGCCTGCACCTGTGCGTGGTCGCCGAAGGCCAGCAGCGATTCGGTGAGTTGCTGCTGCAGGGGCTGGTCGTCGTGCTGGTGCACCATGGCCTCGAAGGCGGCGCTTTGCGCCAGGCGCAGGTCGTCGACGGCGCGGGCGGCGTTGACGCGGTCGTAGCGCGGCAGGCGCTCGTCGAAGGTTTGCAGCAGCTGGCCGGTGCTGGCCTTGTCGTCCTCGGCCAGCGCCACGGTGATGTCGGCCCACAGCGGGCGGTTGCTGCGCAGGCCATGTGCGCGGGCGTACTGTTGCCACAGGAAGCCGCGCTCGGCGTTGTACTCGCCGGCGTCCTGCAGCCAGCCGATGGCGGTCTCGGCCGCCGCGTTGGACAGCCCGGCGCGCGCGTCGCGGTCCAGGCGCAGCAGCTCGCGCAGCACGTCCAGCGCCGGGTCGCCGGGGCGCTGCGTCAGCACCAGGCGGGCGCGGGCGATGCGCCGCGCGGCGTCCAGCTGTGCGTCGCCCAGCCATTGCTGCGGCGTGCGCGCGCCCGAGGCGGCGCGCTGCTGCTGCAGCAGCCGGCGGCGCAGGCGCCAGGCGCGGTCGACCTGCTGGTTCTGGTCGAGCGCATCGGCGTAGTTCATGAGCCAGAGAAAGTCGTTTTCGTGCTGCGCCAGGCGCGGCGTCAGGTAGCGCGAGAGCGCCGTCTGCGGCAGCGACAGCGCCTGGTAGGCGGCGGCCAGCGCGTCGTGCAGCGCCGTGTCGCGGCCCCAGTTGCGCTCGTGCGTGGCCAGTAGCTGGCGCAGCGCCAGCGCGTCGTTGCTGTCGATGAACAGCCAGATCAGCGCGCTGCGCATGTCGGCGGAGTCGGGCGCCTGCTGCAGCCCCGCCTGGAAGCAGGCGCGGGCGCGCGCCGCGTCGCCCTGGTTCTGGTAGTAGGTGCCCGCCAGGCGCAGGTAGGACGGCTGCCGCAGCAGTTGCGCCAGCGCCGGCTGGCGCTCGGGCGTGGGCTGCTCGACGGTGCGGATCAGCCTGGCCGCGTCGGCCCAGCGGCTGCGCCCGACGTAGATGGTGAGCGCCTCCACCAGGTGGCGCGGCTGGGCCAGGCGCTGCCAGGCCAGTTCGTTGATGCGCGCGGCCTCCAGCGGCTGGTCGTCGCGCAGCAGGCGCGCCAGCGCGTCGAAGTCGGACACGTCGGCCTGCGGCAGGGCCACCAGTTGCTCGTAGGCCTGCAGCGCCAGCCGCCGGTGCTGCTGGTTGTCCGCCGCCTGCCCGGTCATGCGCCAGAAGTCGGTGGCCTGCTCTTTGTCCATCGGCAGGTGCTGCGCGGCCTCCAGCCAGGCCAGGCCGGCCTGGGGCTGGTTCAGGGTCAGCGCCAGCACGGCGGCCTGCATGGCGTTCTGGGGCGTCAGCATGCCGGGGTGCGCGAAGACCTTGTGCCAGGTGGCCAGGGCCAGGTCGGGCTGGCCGGCGCGTTCGGCCAGCTGCGCCAGCAGTTCCAGCGACTGGGCGTCCCGCGCGTGGGCCTGCAGGTAGTCGATGGCCGACTGCGGGTCGCCCTGGCGTTCGTAGGACTGCACCAGCTCGCGCACCAGGCGCATGTCGCCGGGCTGCGCGCGCAGCTGGTAGCGCAGCGCCTGCGCCAGGGCGCTGTCGTCGAACTGGCCCGGGGCGATGCGCAGCACGGCCTGCCAGGCGTCGTCGCGCTGGGTGTGCTGGGCGATGTACAGCCACTGCTCCAGGGCCGCGTCGGGGTGGCCCGACCATTCGGCCACCTGCGCCAGGCGCTCGCGCCAGACGAGGCTGGCGGGCTGCTGGCGCACGGCGGCGCGCGCCACCAGCAGCGCGTCCTTCTGGTTGCGGTTTTCCAAAAAGACCTGGTAGGCCAGGGTGTAGGTCGAGTCGTCGAACGGCAGCAGCGCCGGGTGCTGCGCTGGCGCGGCGGGTGTGGCGGTGCGCTGCAGCCCCCAGGCGCCCGGCTGCAGCGCGGGCAGCCGCATGGGCTGCAGCCAGCGTGCGCCGTCGTCGTAGGCCACGGCCTGCGCGCCGTCCTGCGGGGCCGGGGGCAGGGGCTGCAGCAGCGACAGGCGCAGCAGGCGGCGCACGTAGCGCTCGGCCTGATCGGGGCGGTTGGCGGCGCGCGCCAGCTCGGTCAGGCGCAGCAGCACGTCCTTGTCGTCGATCAGCGGGCCGATTTCGCGTTCGCCCAGGGCCAGCGCGTCGGCCGGGCGGTTGCCCGACTGCAGCGCCGCCAGCGCGGCCAGGAAGTAGGCCTTGGCCTGGCTGGGCGCGGTAGTGGCGCGGCGCGCCAGCAGGTAGAGCTGGGCGCAGGTGTCGTAGTCGGATTGGCCCAGCGCGGCGCGGGCGGCCTGTTCGTACAGCCGGGCGGCCTCGTCGCGGTCGGTCTGCAGCGCGGCGAGTTCGCGGTATTCGGGGATCGACAGCCCGGGCTCCTGCAGCTGCGCGCCCCACTGGCCGATGCGCCGGGCCTGCTCGGGCGGCCACTGGTAGGCGTCGAGCGCGTGCAGCTGCTCGCGCAGCGCGGCGCGCTGGTGGGCGCGCTCCTGGCGCGCGTCGGCCGGCAGCGCGTTGTACTGCGCGTAGTCCATTTGCCAGAGTAGCCAGGCGTATTCGCGCTGGATGGCGGGGTCGCTGGCGTGTTCCAGCGGCCGTAGCGCGTCGTGCGCCTGCGGGTATTCGCCCAGCTGCATGTGCTGGCGCGCCAGCAGCAGCCGCAGCTGGGTGCTGCCCGGGTCGCTGCGCAGCAGGTTGCGCAGGTAGACCACCGACAGGGCCACGTCCTTGCTGGCCGTCGATTCGGCCAGGCGGCGCGCCAGATCCTGCCGCGGGTAGAGCAGCCACAGCCCCGTGCCGACCAGGGCGGCCAGCAGGGCGATCAGCCAGGGCGGCGCCAGTACCGGGCGCTCAGCGGGCCGGGCACTCGATCTGGAACTCTGCTGCGGCATCGGGGAGGCGGTAGGAACGCACGCTGGCGTCGGGGGTGGAAGGCAGGGCGCGCAGGCTGCGGCCGCCGGCCTGGACCTGGCAGCCCTGCACGTTGCGCAGGCCCAGCTCCAGCGGCACGTGGCCGCGCAGCGCCAGGCGCAGGCTGCGCCCGTCGGCGCCGGGCTGCCAGGCGGTGAGCCGGGCGTTGGCCTCGGCCAGCGACGGCGGCTGGCCGCCGGCGGGCGCGGTGGTCGTAAGCAGCAGTGCGTTGGCGCCGCTCAGGTGCGCGTAGTTGCCCTGCGGCGCGCCGTGCCAGCCGGCGACGCCCCGGCTGCGCGCCAGGTCGGGCAGGCCCAACGCGGGCGGCAGGCGCAGCGTGCGCAACTGCCCGTCGCCGCGTATGCGCCAGCCGTCGCCGTCGCGCGCCATGGCCAGGGTGTGCCAGTCGCGCACCTTGAGGATGTATTCGGACGGGAACACCGGGTGCAGCGGCTGTGCCATGGCCCACTGGTAGACCTTGCGCAGCGCCGCCAGGCTGGCCGGCTTGCTGGCCGAGTAGAGGTGGTAGTAGATGTCCACGGGCTTGAGCCGGCGCGGTGTCTCGGTCATCGCAAAGGTCTGCAGCACGTTCTGGTAGCCGTAGAAAGGCCCGTGCCAGAGGTTGGTGTAGATGTTCTCGTTGGTGATCGGCGCGTATACCTGCAGGTAGCCGTTCTTGGCGATGCCCAAGGCGCCCACTTCGGTCAGCGTGGGTACGCTGCGCGAGATGGAGGTGTCGCCGCCGTTCATGTTGAGCAGGCCGGCGCGCTCGGTGATCTCCAGCGCCTGGGCGCCGGGCGCCGTGTCGCCCGACCACAGCAGTATCTTGACGCGCTTGCCCGGCGGCGCCAGGCGGGCGTTGATGTATGCGGTCGATCCCACGATCTCGCGGTGCAGGTCCATGGTGTAGCCGGGAATCTGCAGGTTGATCGCGGCCTCGGCGCTTTCCTGGAACAGGCCGTGGCGCACGCTGGTGTCCCACAGAAACGGGTGCGAGTAGGTGTGGCTTGCAATCTCCACGTGCGGCAGCCGGAAGATGCGGCGCGCGATGTCTTCCAGCCGGGGGCTGAGCTGCGGGTACAGGCCGTCGGGCGCAACCTCGGCCTCGATCGCCGAGACGGCGTGCGGGATGCGGAATTTCTCGATGATCTCGCGGCGCAGCACGTCGGCGGCCGGCGGGCTGCCGGGGAATTCGGCCATGGAGGCGAAGCCGTCGCCGTCCACGTGGGCGAACAGCAGGCGCCGGCCGTTTTCCGTGGTCACGTCGGGCACGGGAATGTCCGGCAGGCGCAGGCCGCGCTGCAGCAGCTCGAACGGGTTGACGACCCAGCGCGCGTGGTCGGTGCCGGGAATGTCTTCGATGACGAAGGGATTGACCAGGAACCCGCCCCAGGGCAGCAGCGCGCCGCCGATCAGCGCCTGGCCGCGTGCGTCGCGCAGTTCGACCAGCGCCCGGCCCTGCGCCGGCGCGCCGGCCCCGTCCGGCCAGGCAAAGCGCGATCCTTCGGTGGCCGGCGGCGCGGCTTCGAAGCCCAGCATGGCGTCGGCGTGGCTGATGCGTTCGGCGCCGCCGGGGCTGGCCGGCGCGATGCCCAGGCGCGCCGCCAGCGCGTCGGGCAGCGCCAGTCCGAAGCTGCCCAGCACCAGCAGCGGCATGCCTTCGTCCAGGCGCCGGCGCAGCCAGTGCTCCAGCGCGGCGGTTCGGTCGTCGGGCACGAAGCCGGAGAACCAGGTGACGACGCCGGCGTAGCGGTCGCGCTGCGGCTCGGGCAGGGCGGCGGCGCGGATGTCGGCGTAATCAGCCACGTAGCCCAGGTAGTTCAGCGGCATTTGCAGGAAGCGGTGCGCGGCGGCGTAGTTCAGCGACGGCACCTCGGCGCCGTCGTACAGCACCAGCACACGGCGCGCCACCGGCTCCACGCTGCCCATGCCCAGGGTGCTCAGGTGCGCGTCGGTGACCCACGGGATGAAGCCCAGCGCGGCGATATCGGCGGCGGTTCGGCGCGCCAGCGCGCGCTCGGACGGCGGCACGTAGTCGATCGCCAGAATGGGCAGGCCGGTGCGCTCGTGCACCGTGCGCAACTGGGCGGTGAGCCATGCGCGGTCGGCCTCGGGCACCTGCTCGTAGCGCTGGTCGTGGGCGTTCCAGCGGCGAAACAGCGACTCGGCCGCCACCATGCGCACCTTGTCGTGGACGCGCCCGGCGATCTCGAAGCCGCGGTTCAGGATCAGCTGGATGCCGGGAAAGCGCGCGTGCAGCGTCTCGATCACGCGCACCAGGCCGGCTTGCTGCGCGGCCTCGTCGAAGTCCTTGGCCAGGCGGTAGGAGTCGAGCGTGTCCAGGAAGAACCCCCGGTAGCCGCGCTGCCACAGCGGGGCGATGACCTCGGTGGCGAAGAAGTCGGGCCATGCGGCGGGGCTCTGGTCGATCACGTCGGATTGCCACGGGCCGTTGCGCGCCATCTTCCATGCCGCCGGGATGCGGGCGTAGTACGGGCGGCTGGGCTGCACCTCGCCCACGGCGGCGTAGGCGTACAGCTCGGTGCCCTGGGCGCGCGCCTGCACCGGGTCGTAGCCGTGGTCGGGCTCGACCACGGCGATGTCGAACAGCCGCAGCTCCTGCAGCGTGGCCGCGCTGCCGTAATACAGGGCCACGGCCGGTGCCGCCGCCGTGGCGGCGCTGGCGCACAGGGCCAGCCAGGCCAGGCAAAGAAGGCGCCGGACGTTCATGGCGCGCGCGTGCCGTCCGCCATCCGGCCCGCCACGCCGCGGGCCGGCCGTGGGCGGGCAGGGTCGGGGCTGGGCGAGGGGCGGGATCTGACAGGTGTTTGCATCGGAGGCGCAGGGCTGTTGTGGCAGGCGAATGTAGTTACCGTTGTAGATAAATACATGTCGTTTGTTTGGTATTTTCTATCAGTAGGATAAAACGATTTGTCAAAAAACTTCAATCGGGTGGGGGTTGTGGCCTGCTCGGCTACAGTCCCGGCTGTTTTCTCGACCAGGATGCAGACGTGATTCTTGTAACCGGAGGCGCCGGCTTCATCGGCTCTCACACCTGCGTGGCGCTGGCCCAGGCGGGCCTGCCCTTCGTGGTACTGGACAACTTCAGCGGCGCGCGCGCCTCGGTGCTCGAACGCGTGGCGCGCATCACCGGCGCCCCCGTCGAATGCGTGCGGGGCGACGTGCGCGACGCGGCGCTGCTGCGGCAGGTGCTGGCGCAGCACCGCGTCGATGCGGTCATCCACTTCGCCGCGCTCAAGGCCGTGGGCGAGTCGGTGCGCGCGCCGCTGGCGTATTACGAGAACAACGTCGCTGGCACCGTGGCGCTGCTGCAGGCCATGGATGCGGCCGGGGTGCGCACGCTGGTGTTCTCGTCGTCGGCCACGGTGTACGGCGACCCGGCCAGCCTGCCTATCCGCGAGGACGCCCCCCTGTCGGCCACCAACCCCTACGGCCAGACCAAGCTGATGATGGAGCAGGTGCTGGCCGACGTGGACGCCAGCGCCCCCGGCCAGTGGCGCATCGCGCGGCTGCGCTACTTCAACCCGGTGGGCGCGCACGAGAGCGGGCTGATCGGCGAAGACCCGCGCGGCGTGCCCAACAACCTGATGCCCTACGTGGCGCAGGTGGCGGCGGGCCAGCGCGCGGCGCTGAGCGTGTACGGCGGCGACTACCCCACGCCCGACGGCACCGGCCAGCGCGACTACATCCACGTGTGCGACCTGGCCGACGGCCACGTGGCGGCGCTGCGCTACCTGGAGCGCCACCCCGGCCTGCTGACGGTGAACCTGGGCACGGGCCGCCCGGTGTCGGTGCTGGAGATGGTGCGCGGCTTCGAGCAGGCCAGCGGCCGCCCCGTGCCCTGCCAGATGGCGCCGCGCCGCCCCGGCGACGTGGCCGCCTGCTGGGCCGACCCGGCCCTGGCCGAGCGGCTGCTGGGCTGGCGCGCGCAGCGCGGCGTGGCCGACATGTGCCGCGACGCCTGGCGCTGGCAGGACGGCGTGGCGCGCACCCTGGAGGATTGATCGCCGCACGGGGCGCAGGGCGCGGCGCGCGTGTTACGCTGCGGCTTCTTCGTGCCATGTGCCATGGCGCCCCTGCACTTCCTGCCTTCCCATGCTTGCCAAACGCATCATTCCCTGCCTGGACGTGACCGGTGGTCGCGTCGTCAAGGGTGTCAACTTCGTAGAGCTGCGCGACGCCGGCGACCCGGTGGAGATCGCCGCGCGCTACAACGAACAGGGCGCCGACGAGCTGACCTTTCTGGACATCACCGCCACCAGCGACGGGCGCGACCTGATCCTGCCCATCATCGAGGCCGTGGCCAGCCAGGTGTTCATCCCGCTGACGGTGGGCGGTGGCGTGCGCACCGTGGCCGACGTGCGCCGCCTGCTCAACGCCGGCGCGGACAAGACCAGCTTCAACTCGGCGGCCATCGCCAACCCCGACGTGATCGCCGAGGCGTCGGCCAAGTACGGCGCGCAGTGCATCGTCGTGGCCATCGACGCCAAGCGCCGCCAGGGCCAGGACGTGGCCGAGCGCGGCGAGGGCTGGGACGTGTACAGCCACGGCGGGCGCAAGAACACCGGGCTGGACGCGGTGCAGTGGGCCGCCGACATGGCGCGCCGCGGCGCGGGCGAGATCCTGCTGACCAGCATGGACCGCGACGGCACCAAGAGCGGCTTCGACCTGCAGCTGACCCGCGCCGTTGCCGACGCCGTGGACGTGCCGGTGATCGCCTCGGGCGGCGTGGGCAACCTCGACCATCTGGCCGACGGCGTCACGCTGGGCGGCGCCGACGCGGTGCTGGCCGCCAGCATCTTCCACTACGGCGAATTCACCGTGCGCCAGGCCAAGGAGCACATGCAGCGCCGGGGCATACCGGTGCGGCTGTGATGCTATTTTTATAAGAGCTGTTTGCGCTTGTAAATAAACAAACTCAATGATATTTATATTTGAGTTTGGCTTGTATAAAGCGCAACCAGCTATTGAATTGTGAGTTGACGATGGACTGGCTCGATCAGGTGAAATGGGACGCGCAAGGCCTGGTGCCGGCGATTGCGCAGGAGGCGGCCACGGGCGACGTGCTCATGTTCGCCTGGATGGACCGCGCGGCGCTGCAAAAAACGGCCGAGCTGGGGCGCGCCGTGTACTTCAGCCGCTCGCGCGGCAAGCTGTGGTTCAAGGGCGAGGAGTCCGGCCACGTGCAGCAGGTGCACGAGATCCGCATCGACTGCGACCGCGACGTGGTGCTGCTCAAGGTCACGCAGACCGGGCACGAGCCCGGCATCGCCTGCCACACCGGGCGTCACAGCTGTTTCTTCAGCGTGCTCCACAATGGCGCCTGGCAGAGCGTCGATCCGGTCTTGAAAGACCCGGACAGCATCTACAAATAAACACCATGACCAGCAACGACTCCCTGGCCCCCGCGCCGCACGACGCGCTCGCGCGGCTGGCCGCCGTCATCGAAAGCCGCAAGCCCGCCAACGGCGGCGACCCCGGCGCCAGCTACGTTGCGCGCCTGCTCGCCAAGGGGCCGGACGCCTTCCTGAAAAAGATCGGCGAGGAGGCCACCGAGGTCGTCATGGCCGCCAAGGACGTGGAGCACGGCGCCGCGCCCGCCAAGCTGGTCTACGAGGTGGCCGACCTGTGGTTCCACACCATGGTGGCGCTGGCGCACTACGGACTGGCCCCGGCCGACGTGGTGGCCGAGCTGGAACGCCGCGAAGGCCTGAGCGGCCTGGAGGAAAAAGCGCTGCGCAAGGCCATGGCGCGCGCGCACGACGAAGGAGGCCCGCCGTGAGCAACGACATCATCGACGTGGAGCCCGGCGCCCGCGCCGAAGGCCTGAAGGCCTGGGGCTGGGTCAGCTACATCCTGCACCTGATCGTGGCCATCGGCGCCGTGCTGCCGGCCACGCAGCCCAGCGTGGCGCTGCTCATCGTGGCGCTGGTGGTCGACCTGGTCAAGAAAAGCGACGCCGCCGGCACCTGGCAGGCCGGGCATTTCTCCTGGCGCATCCGCTCGGTGCTGTGGGCGGGCTTCTGGTACGCCGTCACCTGGCCGCTGTGGCTGCTGTTCATCATCCCCGGCTGGATCGCCTGGGGGCTGATCTCCGTCTGGTTCCTGTACCGCATCGTGCGCGGCATGGTGGCCATGAACCAGGGCCGGGGGCTCGATGCCTGAGTCCTGGGCGCCGCCCCGGCTCAACCTGGCGCTGCAGGGCGGCGGCTCGCACGGCGCGCTGACCTGGGGCGTGCTCGACGCGCTGCTCGAAGACGGCCACTTCGCCATCGAGGGCGTGAGCGGCACCAGCGCCGGCGCCATGAACAGCGTGGCCCTGGCGCACGGCTTCGCCCAGGCCGCGCGCGAGCACAAGCACGACGCGCGCGACGCGCACCAGGCCGGCTGCGCCCAGGCGCGCGCAACGCTCACGCGGCTGTGGGAAGGCGTGGGCGCGCTGGGCGGGCTGATGTGGGGCGCGCCGCTGCCCGGCATGGGCAACCTCATGGGCATGATGGCGCAGTGGTTCTCGCCCTACCAGACGAACCCGCTGGGCATCAACCCGCTGCGCGACCTGCTGCTGCGCGAGGTGGACTTCGAGCTGCTGTGCCAGGAGCACGCGCGCATCCCCAAGGTCTTCGTCTGCGCCACCAACGTGCGCACCGGCCGGGGCGAAGTCTTCAGCGGCAAGGGCCTGAGCGCCGACGCCGTGATGGCCTCGGCCTGCTTGCCGCAGCTGTTCAAGGCGGTCGAGATCGACGGCCAGCACTACTGGGACGGCGGCTACGGCGGCAACCCTGCGCTGCACCCGCTGATCTACCGCACCGAGTGCAGCGACATCCTGCTGGTGCAGATCAACCCCATAGAGCACACCGACCTGCCCGACAGCGCCGAGGAAATCGCCGAGCGCGTCAACGAGATCACCTTCAACGCCAGCCTGCTGGCCGAGATGCGCGCCATCGAGTTCGTGCGCCGCCTGCTGGCCGAGGGCAAGCTCGACGCGCGCCGCTACAAGAGCGTGCGCCTGCACCGCATCGACGGCGGCGCGCAGCTCGCACCGTTTGGCGCGGCCAGCAAGATGCGCGCCGACCTGGCCTTCGTGCGCAAGCTCTTCGAGCTGGGCCGCACGGCCGGCCAGGATTGGCTGCACGCGCATCGCGCCGACGTGGGCCGGCGCGCCAGCATCAACCTGGCCGACCACGCCTGAACCCCTTTTCCGCAAGCACCATGACACACGACCCCGACTGCCTTTTCTGCAAAATCGTCGCTGGCAAGATCCCCTCGAAGAAGGTCTACGAGGACGAGCAGGTCTTCGCCTTCCACGACATCCATCCCTGGGCGCCGGTGCACTTCCTGATGGTGCCCAAGGCGCACATCGCCTCCATGGCCCAGGTTACGCAGGACCACGCGCCGCTGCTCGGTCACATGATGGCGCTGGCCCCGCGCCTGGCGCAGGAGCAAGGCTGCAATCCATATCCCGAGGGCGGTTTTCGGCTGGTGGTCAATACTGGCGACGAGGGCGGCCAGGAAATCCACCACCTGCACATGCACGTGATCGGCGGCCCGCGTCCCTGGCTCAAGGGATGATCCAGGGTTGACCCCAGGTGCACGGCCCGGCAGGGTGGCCTGATCGGGCTGCGCCAGGCGTCTAAAATGTTGGTATTCGTTAGGAGATTTCCATGGGTTCGTTTTCCATCTGGCACTGGCTCATCGTGCTGCTCATCGTGGTCATGGTGTTCGGCACCAAGAAGCTCAAGAACATCGGCTCCGACCTGGGCGGCGCGGTCAAGGGCTTCAAGGACGGCATGAAGGACGGCGCCAGCAGCGAGGAGGGCACCACCGCCCCCGGCGCGCCGGCCGGCCAGGTCACCAATGCCGCCGCGGCCGAGAAGACCACCATCGACGTCGAGGCCAAGCAAAAGAGCTGATGGCCCGCGCCACGGCCTGAACTGCCTCCATGATTGATATTGGCCTGTCCAAGATGGCGCTGATCGGCGTCGTCGCCCTCGTCGTCATCGGCCCCGAGAAGTTGCCGCGCGTGGCGCGTACCGTCGGCACCTTGCTGGGCAAGGCGCAACGCTACGTGGCCGACGTGAAGGCCGAGGTCAACCGGTCGATGGAGCTCGACGAGCTGCGCAAGATGAAGGATACGGTGGAGAGCGCCGCGCGCGACGTCGAGCAAAGCATCCACACCAGCGCCAGCGACTTCCAGAAAGACCTGGAAAGCCTGGGCATCGGCGACCTGCCCGAGCCCCTGCCCGACGCCCCGGTCATGCCCGCGTACCGGCACCCGGGCAAGAACTGGCGCCTCAAGCGCGCGGCCGTGCCCCAGTGGTACAAGGCGCGCACCGGCGTGCGCACCAAGGCGCAGTCGGGCGCGGCCCGGGTGGCGCGCTTTCGTCCCAAGAAATTCCATTGATGTTGCGTGACGGCGGCCGCGCCAAGCGCGCGGCCCCAGCGGCTGGCCCGCCCGTTGCACCCCCGCCATGTCCGACACTCCCAACCCAGAAGACGAACTCGCCGGCACCGAGCAGCCCTTTGTGCAGCACCTGATGGAGCTGCGCGACCGCCTGGTCAAGGCCATCATTGCCGTGGGCGTGGCCGCTGCCGTGCTGTTCGTCTACCCCGGCCCCGGCCCGCTCTACGACCTGCTGGCCGCGCCGCTGGTGGCGCACCTGCCGCAGGGCTCGACGATGATCGCCACCTCGGTGATCTCGCCCTTCATGGTGCCGCTCAAGATCCTGCTGATGGCCGCCTTCCTGCTGGCGCTGCCGGTGGTGCTGTGGCAGGTCTGGGCCTTCGTGGCGCCGGGCCTGTACGCGCACGAAAAGCGCATGGTGCTGCCGTTGGTGATTTCCAGCACGGTGCTGTTCCTGGTGGGTGTGGCGTTCTGCTACTTCTTCGTGTTCGGCCAGGTGTTCAAGTTCATCCAGAGCTTCGCTCCCAAGAGCATCACCGCCGCGCCGGACATCGAGGCCTACCTGGGCTTTGTGATGACCATGTTCCTCGCCTTCGGCCTGACCTTCGAGGTGCCGATCGCCGTGGTCGTGCTGGCGCGGCTGGGCGTGGTCAGCGTGGACAAGCTCAAGAGCCTGCGCGGCTACTTCGTCGTCGTGGCCTTCATCGTCGCCGCCATCGTCACGCCGCCGGACGTGGTCTCCCAGCTGGCGCTGGCCATCCCGATGTGCCTGCTCTACGAGCTGGGCATCTGGTCCGCGCAGCTGTTCATACGCCACACCAAGGCGCCGGACGAAGACGAGGAGCAGCAGTCGGCTTCGTCGTCTTCCTGACGCCCTGCGTCCGCTTCAGCGGCGCTGCTGGTGCGGGCGCGTGCCGGGGGTCACGCTCAGCTGCGTGCGCGCGTCGCCGCGCTGCAGTTCGAAGCTGGCCGGCTTGCCGGGTGTGAGCGCGGCCACCGCCGTGAGCAGCTGCGAGACGTTGCCCACCGCCTTGCCCTGCACGTTCAGGATCACATCGCCCGGGCGCAGGCCGGCCTGCGCCGCGGGGCCGCCCTGCAGCACGCCGGTGATGATGACGCCCGCCGTCGCCTGCACGCCGAAGATGTGGGCCAGCTCGGGCGACAGCTCGCTCGGCTCGACGCCGATCCAGCCGCGCGTGACCTGGCCGTCGCGCACGATGCCGTCGAGCACCAGCTTGGCGGTCGAAACCGGAATGGCGAACCCTATGCCCAGGCTGCCGCCCGAGCGCGAGTAGATGGCGGTGTTGACGCCCATCAGGTTGCCCTGCACGTCCACCAGCGCGCCGCCCGAGTTGCCCGGGTTGATGGCCGCGTCGGTCTGGATGAAGTTCTCGAAGGTGTTGATGCCCAGCTGGTTGCGCCCCAGCGCGCTGACGATGCCGCTGGTGACCGTCTGGCCCACGCCGAACGGGTTGCCGATGGCCAGCACCTGGTCGCCCACGGCCAGCTGGTCGGAGTTGCCCAGCACGATCACGGGCAGCTTGTCGAGCGTGATCTTGAGCACGGCCAGGTCGGTTTCCGGGTCGGTGCCGATCACGCTGGCGCGCGCGCGGCGGCTGTCGGCCAGCGTGACCTCGATCTCGTCGGCGCCCTCGACCACGTGGTTGTTCGTCAGGATGTAGCCGTCGGGGCTGATGATGACGCCGCTGCCCAGCCCGGTCTGCGCCTGCGTGCCCTGGTCGCCGAAGAAGAAGCGGAACCAGGGGTCGTTGTTGCGCGGGTTGCGGATTTCCTTGCTGGTGTTGATGCTGACCACCGCCGGCGCCGCCTTGCGCGCCGCCGCGCTGAAGCTGCCCGCGGCCGGCTGGGCGTTGTCCGACGGGGGTGCTTCGAGCAGCGCAATGCCCGCGCTGGTGCGCGTCATGCCGCGCTGCAGCCAATCGGGCTGCAGGGTGGCGACGACGAAATAGGCCGCGACGAAAACCGTGACGGCCTGGGAAAACAGCAACCAGTAGCGCTTCATGAAGGAGGGCGGGCGAGGGCGATGGATGCGCCATTGTCGCGCGTTTGCCCCGCCGGCTTGGGCACAATCGCAGCATGATCGAACGCCAACAGCTATTGCAGCACTTCGATGGGCTGCTGCAACCCGAACGCTTCAAGGACTACGGCCCCAACGGCCTGCAGGTCGAGGGCCGGGCCACGGTCGCGCGCATCGTCAGCGGCGTGACGGCCAGCCGGGCGCTGATCGACGCGGCGGTTGCGCAGCGGGCCGATGCCATCTTCGTGCACCACGGGCTGTTCTGGCGCGGGCAGGACGGGCGCGTCGTCGGCTGGATGAAGCAGCGCCTGCAGCGCCTGCTGGCGCACGACATCAACCTGTTTGCCTACCACCTGCCGCTGGATGCGCATGCCGAACTGGGCAACAACGCGCAGTTGGGCCAGCGCCTGGGCTGGCAGGCCGACCGCCGCTTTGGCGAGCAGGAGCTGGGCTTTGCAGCGCCCGCCGAGTACGCCGGTGCCGGCGATCTGGCGGCGCACGTGCAGGCCGTACTGGGCCGCGGCGTGACGCTGGCAGCGCCCGAGGAGCGGCGCCCCATACGCCGCGTGGCGTGGTGCAGCGGCGGCGCCCAAGGTTTCTTCGAAGCGGCGATCGCCTGCGGCGCCGACGCCTTTGTGACGGGCGAAATCTCGGAACCCCAGGCACACCTGGCGCGCGAGACCGGCGTCGCCTTCATCGCCGCCGGGCACCACGCCACCGAGCGCTACGGCGCCCCCGCGGTAGCCGCGCACGCCGCTGCCGCGCTGGGGCTGGAGCATGTCTTCATCGAAATCGACAACCCGGCATGACCGGACCTGCCATGCACGCACGACCCATTGCCATCACCCAGGGCGACAGCGCCGGCATCGGCCCGGAAATCATCGCCAAGGCGTTTCGCGATGCGCCGGATGCCATGCGCGGCTGCTTTGTCGTCGGCGACCTGGCCACGCTGCGCCGCGCCGGCGGCTGCGTCACCCAGGACGGCCAGACCAGCCTGCCGGTGGCGCTCATCGCCGAGCCGTCCCGGCTGGAGCAGGTGCCGCCGCGCTGCGTGCCGCTGTGGCAACTGCCCGGTGTGCCCGGCCCGCAGCCGTTCGGCGCGGTCAGCGGCGTGGCCGGGCAGGCGGCTGCGGCCTGCGTGCAGTGGGCCGCACGCGCGGCGCTGGCCGGCCAGGTCGCCGCCATGGTGACCGCGCCCTTACACAAAGAGGCGCTGGCCGCTGCCGGCGTGGACTTTCCGGGGCATACCGAATTGCTACAGGCCGAGGCGGCGCGCCACGCGGGCGTCGCCGTCGAGCAAATGCCGGTGCGCATGATGCTGGCCAGCGATGAACTGCGTACCGTGTTGGTGAGCATTCACGTATCGCTGCGCGACGCGATCGCGGCCGTAACGCGGGACGGCGTGCTGCAGAGCCTGCGCATTACCCACGCGGCGCTGTCGCGCGCGCTGGGGCGGGCGCCGCGTATTGGCGTGGCTGGGCTGAATCCGCATGCCGGCGAGGGCGGGCTGTTTGGCCGCGAGGAACTGGACATCATCGCCCCCGCCATTGCGCAGGCGCGCGCCGAGGGGGTGGACGCGGCTGGCCCCTTTGCGCCCGACACGGTGTTCATGCGTGCGCGCAGCGCGCCGGGGCATCCGGGCGAGTTCGACGTGGTACTGGCCATGTACCACGACCAGGGGCTGATTCCGGTGAAATACCTGGGAGTGGACAAGGGCGTGAACGTGACGCTGGGCCTGCCGCTGGTGCGCACCAGCCCGGATCACGGAACCGCCTTCGATATTGCTGGCCGGGGCGTGGCCGATCCGGCCAGCCTGATCGAGGCGGTGCTGATGGCCAAGCGGCTCAGCGGCTGGCGCTGAGCCTTGGCGCATTTCAATCCTTCTTCAGGCTGTCGCGGATTTCGCGCAGCAACTGGATGTCCTCGGGCGTGGCGGGCGGTGCCTCCGGTGCCGGCGGCGCTTCGCGCTTGAGGCGGTTGATCTGCTTGACCATCACGAAGATGATGAACGCCAGGATGACGAAGTTGACGGCGACGGTGATGAAGTTGCCGTAGGCAAAGACTGGAATGCCGGCTTTCTTCAGCTCGGCCAGCGTCATGACCGTGCCTTCGGGCACCTTGCCGAGCACCAGAAACAGATTGGAAAAGTCCAGCTTGCCGAACACCAGGCCGACCAGGGGCATGATCAGGTCGGCGACGACGGAGTCGACGATCTTGCCGAAGGCGCCGCCTATGATGACGCCGACAGCCAGATCGATCACGTTGCCCTTGACGGCAAATTCCTTGAATTCCTGCGCGATGCTCATGAAGTACCCTCCGAAGTGGATGAAAACGCCAGAGTATTGCCGGGTTTTGGCGGATAGCGGGAGGCTGGGATAAGCATTTTCACTCCGCTACAATTTGTGATTGATCCCCCATAGTCAAAGCATACCGAGGACCCCATGAGTGAAACCCCAAACGACCCCAGCAAGCGGACGTGGTTGATTGCGTCCGGTTGTGCCGGGGCGGTAGGCGGCGTGGCCGTCGCAGTCCCTTTCGTGAGCACTTTCCAGCCTTCCGAGAAGGCCAAGGCTGCAGGCGCTGCGGTCGAGGTGGATATCTCCGGGCTCCAGATGGGCGAAAAAATGACCGTGGAATGGCGCGGCAAGCCTGTGTGGATCATCAAGCGTACCCCCGAGCAACTGGCGGAACTGCCCAAGCTCGACGACCAACTGGCCGACCCGAAGTCGCTGCGCCACCCCGACGAACTCACCCCTCCCTACGCGCGCAACGAGTGGCGCTCGATCAAGCCCGAGGTTCTGGTGGTCGTAGGCATCTGCACGCACCTTGGATGCTCTCCGTCGGATAAGTTCACGCCGGGGCCGCAGCCCTCGCTGCCGGACGACTGGCAGGGCGGCTTCCTGTGCCCTTGCCACGGCTCAACGTTCGACATGGCGGCGCGGGTGTTCAAGAACAAGCCCGCCCCGGACAACCTGGAGGTGCCGCCGCATATGTACCTGTCGGACACCAGGCTCCTGATCGGTGAAGACAAGAAGGCTTGAGGGGGAATACGCAAATGGCTGCTTATCGCGAGTTCAAGGACATTTCGCCCAACGCATCGGCTGGCGCCAAGATCGGCAACTGGCTGGAAAACCGCTTCCCCACGGCGTTCGACGCCTACCGGGTGCACATGTCGGAGTACTACGCTCCGAAAAATTTCAACTTCTGGTACATCTTCGGCTCGCTGGCACTGCTGGTGCTGGTGATCCAGATCGTCACCGGCATCTTCCTCGTGATGCACTACAAGCCCGACGCCGCCAAGGCCTTCGAGTCGGTCGAGTACATCATGCGCGACGTGCCCTGGGGCTGGCTGATCCGCTACATGCACTCCACGGGCGCCTCGGCGTTCTTCGTGGTGGTGTACCTGCACATGTTCCGCGGCCTGCTCTACGGCTCGTACCGCAAGCCGCGCGAGCTGGTCTGGATCTTCGGCTGCGCGATCTTCCTGTGCCTGATGGCCGAGGCCTTCATGGGCTACCTGCTGCCCTGGGGCCAGATGTCGTACTGGGGCGCGCAGGTGATCGTGAACCTGTTCTCGGCCATCCCCTTCATCGGCCCTGACCTGGCTCTGCTGATCCGCGGCGACTACGTGGTGGGCGACGCCACGCTGAACCGCTTTTTCAGCTTCCACGTGATCGCCGTGCCGCTGGTGCTGCTGGGCCTGGTCGTGGCGCACTTGCTGGCGCTGCACGACGTGGGTTCGAACAACCCTGACGGCATCGAGATCAAGGGTCCGGGCAAGCCGGTGGACGACAAGGGCCATCCGCTCGACGGCGTTCCGTTCCATCCCTACTACACGGTGCACGACATCTTCGGCGTCTGTGTGTTCCTGTTCCTCTTCTCGGCCGTGATCTTCTTCGCGCCCGAGTTCGGCGGCTACTTCCTGGAGTACAACAACTTCATTCCGGCCGATCCGCTGAAGACGCCGGCGCACATCGCTCCGGTGTGGTACTTCACGCCGTTCTACTCGATGCTGCGCGCCATCACCAGCGAGATGATGTACGCGCTGATCGCCTGCGTGGTGGCCGGCTCGGGCTACGCCGTCTTCAAGAGCCGGATGCCCGGTTTTATCAAGACGGGGGTCGTTGTCGCGGCCGCCGTGGTGATCGCGCTGATGCTTTCCATCGACGCCAAGTTCTGGGGCGTGGTGGTCATGGGCGGGGCCGTGATCATCCTGTTCTTCCTGCCCTGGCTCGACCAGAGCCCGGCACGTTCGATACGCTATCGTCCCACTTGGCATATGTACCTGTACGCGGTGTTCGTGGTGGTGTTCGTGATCCTGGCCTACCTGGGCGTCAAGCCGCCATCGCCCGTCGGTGAGCGCGTTTCGCAGGTGGGAACGCTGTTCTACTTCGGCTTCTTCCTGCTGATGCCCTGGTGGACGCGCCTTGGCACGCCCAAGCCCGTTCCCGAGCGCGTGACGTTCAAGCCCCATTGAGCCGGAGACCAGAACAATGAAAAAACTCATCCTCACGTTGATCGCCGCGCTGGGCCTGGCGGCCGGTGCGCAGGCTTCTGAAGGCGGTATCGCCTGGGACAAGGCGCCTGTCGACGTCGCCGACCAGGCATCGCTGCAAAACGGTGCTAAGCTGTTCGTCAACTACTGCCTGAGCTGCCATTCGGCTGCCTTCATGCGCTTCAACCGCCTGAAGGATATCGGCCTGACCGATCAGCAGATCAAGGACAACCTGCTGTTCACCACCGACAAGGTGGGCGAGACCATGAAGGCCGCCATCGATCCGCACCAGGCCAAGGCCTGGTTTGGCGCCAATCCGCCCGACCTGACGGTGATCGCGCGTTCGCGTGCCGGCAGCGGCGGCAGCGGAGCGGACTATCTGTATACTTTTCTGCGCTCGTTCTACCGCGACGACACCAAGGCGACTGGCTGGAACAACATGGCTTTTCCCAGCGTAGGCATGCCGCACGTGCTGTGGCAGCTGCAGGGCGAACGCAAACCCATCTTCCAGGAGGTCGAAAGCCACGGCAAGACCGAGCATGTCCTCAAGGGCTGGGAGCAGCTGACGCCTGGCACCATGAACGCGCAGCAGTACGATAGGGCGGTCGGTGATCTGGTCAACTATCTGCAGTGGATGGGAGAGCCCGCGCAAAATACCCGTATCCGCATCGGCGTTGGCGTTCTGATGTTCCTGGCACTGTTCACCTTCATCGCCTGGCGGTTGAACGCCGCGTTCTGGAAGGACGTCAAGTAGATTACCGACCGCTATTGCACGCCAGGCATGAAAATGCCTGTCCAGAGTGGGCGCCACGGCGCCCACTCTTTTGATTTTTAGGAGCTGCTCACCATGATGGTGCTTTACTCGGGCACGACCTGCCCTTTTTCCCATCGCTGCCGATTCGTCCTGTTTGAAAAAGGCATGGACTTTGAGATCCGCGACGTCGACCTGTACAACAAGCCGGAAGACATCAGCGTCATGAACCCCTACGGCCAGGTGCCTATCCTGGTCGAGCGCGATCTGATCCTGTACGAATCGAACATCATCAACGAGTACATCGACGAACGCTTCCCGCACCCGCAGCTGATGCCGGGCGATCCGGTGGATCGCGCGCGTGTGCGCCTGTTCCTGCTCAATTTCGAGAAGGAACTGTTCGTGCATGTGAATACCCTGGAATCGCGTGCCAGCAAGGGCAACGAAAAGGCGCTGGAAAAGGCGCGCGCCCACATCCGTGACCGCCTGACGCAACTCGCACCGGTGTTCCTGAAGAACAAATACATGCTGGGCGAAGGCTTTTCCATGCTGGACGTGGCCATTGCACCGCTGCTGTGGCGCCTGGATTACTATGGCATCGAACTGTCCAAGAACGCGGCGCCGCTGCTCAAGTACGCCGAGCGCATCTTCTCGCGCCCGGCCTATATCGAGGCGCTGACCCCTTCCGAGAAGGTCATGCGCAAATAAAAAGCGTGGCACCCTGCACAGAAGCTGCCCATACCCTATGAACGCCCAGGAACTGCCGTCCACCCGCCCCTATCTGATCCGTGCGCTGTATGAATGGTGCGTGGATAACGGCTTTACGCCCTATGTGGTGGTGCGCGTCAACGATTCGGTCAGGGTGCCCCGCGAATACGTCAACAACGGTGAAATCGTGCTCAACGTCAGCTACGACGCAACCAATGCCCTGCAGTTGGGCAATGATTTCATCGAGTTCAAGGCGCGTTTTGGCGGCAGGCCGCACGATATTCTGGTTCCCATCCGCAGGGTGGTTGCCATCTACGCGCGGGAAAACGGGCAGGGCATGGCCTTTCCGCTGGAAGATGAGCCGGAGCTGGAAATCAGCCTGCCCCAGCAGCAGGACGATTCCACCACTGTGGTCGCCGGCAAGGCTATGGCAGACAGTGCGCCGCGCAGCCCGGTGCAATTGCAGTCCATCGACGGGTCGGCGGGCGACGCCGATGACGACGGCACGCGGCCACAGCCCCCGGCGGGTGGTGGCCGCCCATCTCTCAAGCGGGTGAAGTAGTTTCTTCCCGACTGTCGCGGTCGAAAGGCTGGATGACTGAAATTTCGGCTGGTCGGGCTGCGTTTGCCGGGCCACGCGTTTTTACTCGATAGAATCCAGCGTTCGCCGGTTTAGCTCAGTTGGTAGAGCACCCGCCTTGTAAGCGGTAGGTCGTCAGTTCGAATCCGACAACCGGCACCATCTCCCCCGATTTCGTCCCCACCAGAGGGCCTTGCGCAGGGCTCAGGTTTGAATTTTCAGACGAATCGAGGTAACCTCCAGCCCCCGACGACGCAGATGCGCCTGCAATGCAGGGGCAAGCTGGCGCAGTTTGGCAGCCACCGCGTTGCTGCCGACCAGCAGGCACCAGCAGCCTTCTTCGTAGGGGCCGGCCCGTACGGCAGCGCGTAGCGCGGGGGGAAGCAGCTCCTGTATTGCTTTCAGCCGATCGTTGGATTCCTGGACAAGGGCTGTCAGCCGTGCCAGCGTAGGTGATTCCTGGCTGGCCTGCTGCACCGAGATGGCGTAATGACGGCGGTTCATTGCTATTTCTGTCCAGCGCCATGAGGAGGGAATGTTTTGCAGATCATTATCGCGGATGCGCGCCTGGCCCGCAGCCGAAGCATCGACATTGGCGGCCTGCACTTGCTGAGCCTGGCTCTCGGGGTAGTGCTGGCCTTGTCGTTGTTGATTGCGGCTGCGTACCATTGGTTCTTTCTGCAAGGCGTACGCGAAGGCTGGCCAATGGTGGGGACGGTAGTGCGCGAGCTGGCGCAGGATCAGGCGCAGCAGCGTGAACGCTTCATGCGAGCCAATATCGATGCCATGGCGCGCAAGCTGGGAGAGATGCAGGCGCGCGTCATGCAACTCGAATCACTGGGCACGCGTGTCATGGGGCTGGCGGGACTGCCGGCACCGCAGACCTCGCAGCCGCCAGGGCAGGGGGGCGCACTGGTGGCAAGCCGTGCACTGTCGATGGCTGAGCTGGATGCCGCATTGAGTGACCTGGCGAACATTACCGAGCGCAATTCCGAATGGATGACGGCGGCGGAGTCGCGCCTGTTTGACCAGCGCATCCGTAAATTCATGATTCCCACGCACAAGCCCATTGGCTCAAGCGTAGCGGGGTCGGGTTTTGGCTGGCGCATCGATCCATTCACGGGCCGCTCGGCGTTGCACACCGGGACTGATTTTCCTGCCCCTCAGGGGACTGCCATACTGGCTGCGGCTGGAGGGGTCGTGGTCACGCAGGAACTCCACCGGGAATACGGCAACATGATCGAGATCGACCACGGCAATCACATCATCACGCGCTACGCGCACGCATCCAAGACCTTGGTCAAGCGTGGCGATTTGGTGCGGCCCGGGCAGAAAATCGCGGAGGTCGGCACTACCGGGCGCTCCACGGGGCCGCACCTGCATTTCGAGGTGTGGGTGCAGGGGGTGGTGCAGAACCCGCAAAAATTCCTGATGGCTGGCAGCGATCTGCCAGCCGGTCTGGGCAGCGCAGCCCGCCAAACGCCGGCGGCAGTGGCGCAAAGGTAGAATTTCACGTTTGGTTTGTACTGCGGTGCTTGCGTGAGCTTGCAATTGGCGGTACTGATCCCCATCTGGTTCACTTCATCTTAGGACTTCCGGCCGCTCTGCTGCTTTGTGCGAGTAGCGTGGTCGTGCACGCATGGCAACCAATTTCCTCACCAAATTATTTGGCAGCCGCAACGATCGGCTGCTCAAGCAGTATCGCAAGACGGCAGTCCGCATCAACGCGTTGGAGCCGGAGTACGAAAAACTGAGCGATGAGGAATTGCGCGGCAAGACGCAGGAATTCAAGGAACGTGTCGCCAACGGGGAAGCGTTGGATGACCTGCTGCCCGAGGCGTTTGCCGTGGTGCGCGAGGGTTCCAAGCGCGTCATGAAGATGCGCCACTTCGACGTGCAGTTGATCGGTGGCATGGCGCTGCACTACGGCAAGATCGCCGAGATGCGTACCGGCGAAGGCAAGACGCTGACCGCCACGCTGCCGGTATACCTGAACGCGCTGTCGGACAAGGGCGTGCACGTGGTGACGGTGAACGACTATCTGGCGGGCCGCGACGCGCAATGGATGGGGCGGCTGTACAACTTCCTGGGGCTGACGGTGGGCATCAACCTGCCGCAAATGCCGCGTGAGGAGAAACAGGCGGCCTATGCTGCCGACATTACCTACGGCACGAACAACGAGTACGGGTTTGACTACCTGCGCGACAACATGGTGTACGACGCGCGTGAGCGTGTGCAGCGCAAGCTCAATTACGCCATCGTGGACGAGGTGGACTCGATCCTGATCGACGAGGCGCGCACCCCGCTCATCATCAGCGGCCAGGCGGACGACCATACGGCCATGTACGTGGCCATGAACAAGGTGGTGCCGCTGCTTACGCGCCAGGAAGGCGAGGCCGATCCGCGCACGGGCGAGGGCGTCATCAAGCCCGGCGACTTTACCGTGGACGAGAAGACGCACCAGGTGTTCTTGACCGAGCAGGGCCACGAGAACGCCGAGCGCATCCTCGCCAGCCAGGGGCTGACCCCCGAGGGTGCATCGCTCTACGACCCGGCCAATATCGCGCTGGTGCATCACCTGTACGCGGCGCTGCGCGCTAACCACCTCTACCACCGCGACCAGCACTATGTGGTGCAGAACGGTGAAATCGTCATCGTCGACGAGTTCACCGGCCGCCTGATGGCGGGGCGGCGCTGGAGCGAGGGCCTGCACCAGGCGGTGGAGGCCAAGGAGGGAGTGGAGATTCAGGCCGAAAACCAGACGCTGGCTTCGATCACCTTCCAGAACTATTTCCGTCTCTATAACAAACTGTCGGGCATGACGGGTACGGCCGATACCGAGGCGTACGAATTCCAGGAAATCTACGGCCTGGAGACGGTCGTCATTCCCCCCAACCGCCCCAGCCGGCGCGACGACCAGCTCGATCGCGTGTACAAGACCACGCGCGAGAAATACGACGCTGCCATTGCCGACATCCGCGAATGCCACGAGCGCGGCCAGCCGGTGCTGGTGGGAACGACCTCCATCGAGAACTCCGAAATCATCGACCAGCTGCTGATCAAGGCAGGCCTGCCGCACCAGGTGCTCAATGCCAAGCAGCATGCACGCGAGGCCGATATCGTGGCGCAGGCGGGGCGCCCGGGCATGATCACCATTGCCACGAACATGGCTGGCCGCGGTACCGACATCGTGCTCGGCGGCAACGTCGAGAAGGAGATTTCCGCACTCGATGCCGATGCATCGCTCACGCCTGAACAGCGCGCCGCCAAGGCCGAGGAACTGCGCGCGCAGTGGAAGCTCGACAACGAAAAGGTCGCGGCATTGGGCGGTTTGCGCATCATCGCCACGGAGCGGCATGAATCACGCCGCATCGACAACCAGTTGCGCGGCCGTTCGGGGCGGCAAGGCGACCCGGGCTCCTCGCGTTTCTATCTGAGCCTGGACGATTCGCTGATGCGCATTTTTGCCGGCGACCGCGTGAAGGCCATCATGGACAGGCTCAAGATGCCTGACGGCGAGGCCATCGAGGCGGGCATCGTCACGCGCAGCATCGAAAGCGCGCAGCGCAAGGTGGAAGGGCGCAACTTCGACATTCGCAAGCAGCTGCTGGAATACGATGACGTGGCGAACGAGCAGCGCAAGGTCATCTACCAGCAGCGCAACGAGATTCTGGACGAGCCTGAGCTTGCCGCGCTGATTTCGGCCATGCGCGACGGTTGCGCCGAGGATCTCGTGCGCCGCTACGTGCCCGCCGAGTCGGTCGAGGAGCAGTGGGATTTGCCGGGCCTGGAAAAAACCCTGGCCAGTGATTGGCAGTTGTCGATCGACCTTGCGAAGATGGTCGAGGGTTCCGATTCGGTTACCGACGAGGACATCCTGGAAGCTGTTCAAGGCGCCGCCCGCGACGCTTTCGAGGCCAAGGTGGCTCAGGTGGGGCAGGAGAACTTCACGCAGTTCGAGCGCATGGTGCTGCTGCAAAGCTTCGACAGCAACTGGCGCGACCACCTTGCGGCGCTGGACTATCTGCGCCAGGGCATTCACCTGCGCGGGTATGCGCAGCAGCAGCCCAAGCAGGAATACAAGCGCGAAGCCTTCGAGATGTTCCGCATGCTGCTCGATCAGGTCAAGAACGAGGTCACTCGGCTGATGATGACGGTGCAGGTGCAGTCCAATGCGCAGATCGACCAGGCGGCGGAAGACATGGAAAAGCGCGCCGACCGGATTTCCAACGTGACCTATAGCGCGCCCACGGAAACCGGGGAGGTTGAAACCACCCCCGCGCAGGCAGGTGACGCGCTGCAGCAGGCTGCCGTCGATATGCGGGTGGGGCGCAACGACCCTTGCCCATGCGGCAGCGGCAAGAAGTACAAGCACTGCCACGGAAAGCTGTCGTAAGACAATGGAAAGCGCCCGCCTGATGGCCTGAGGCCCGTGGGCAAGCGCCGCACCAGACGCATGGGCTTGGAGCCCATGTTTCTTTTTCAAGAAGGGTTTCTTTATGCCAGTGAATCTCTGTGCACCCGTTGCCGCGCACCTGCATCCTGTGCGCGGCGTGCGTATCGGCGTTGCGGAAGCTGGCGTGCGCAAGGCCGGGCGCAAGGATCTGACGGTATTCCTGCTCGACGAGGGCGCCACGGTGGCTGGTGTATTCACCAGCAATCGCTTCTGTGCGGCCCCGGTGCAGGTGTGCCGTGAGCATCTGGCTGGCGGCCAGTCGATTCGCGCCATGGTCGTCAATACCGGCAACGCCAACGCAGGCACGGGGGCCGATGGCTTGGCGCGCGCCCGCTCCACCTGTGCAGCGCTGGCGGCAGAGTTGGGCGTTGCGCCGGCGCAGGTGCTGCCGTTTTCCACTGGCGTGATCATGGAAACCCTGCCGATCGAGCGCATTGCCGCAGGCCTGCCCGCTGCGCTGGCGGATGCGCAGCCTGCGCACTGGGCGCGTGCCGCCGAAGGCATCATGACGACCGATACTCTGCCCAAGGCGGCAAGCCGTCAGGTCAGCATCGGCGGCGCCACGGTCACCGTGACGGGCATCTCCAAGGGCGCAGGCATGATTCGCCCGAACATGGCGACCATGCTGGGTTTCGTGGCGACGGACGCCGCCATTGCGCCCGCATTGCTGCAGCCGCTGGTACGCGAGCTGGCGGAGCAGTCGTTCAACCGCATCACCATCGACGGCGATACCTCGACGAATGATTCCTTTGTCCTGGTTGCCACGCACCAGGCCGGTAATGCACCCATCGCCAGCCTGGACAGCGCCGAGGCGGGCGTGCTCAAGACGGCCTTGCTGGAGGTGGCGCAGCAACTGGCGCAGGCCATCGTGCGCGACGGCGAGGGTGCGACCAAGTTCATCACCGTATGCGTGGAAGGCGGCCAAAGCGCCGAGGAATGCCGCCAGGTGGCGTACACCATCGCGCACTCGCCGTTGGTCAAGACGGCTTTCTACGCCAGCGACCCCAACCTGGGACGCATCCTGGCGGCGGTTGGCTACGCCGGCATCGCCGATCTGGATCAATCCCGGATCGATCTGTACCTGGACGATGTGCACGTGGCGACGCAGGGCGGGCGCCATCCCGCATACCGTGAGGAAGACGGCCAGCGCGTGATGCAGCAAAGCGAGATTACGGTACGTGTACAGCTGGGGCGAGGTACGGCGCAGGATCAGGTCTGGACCTGTGATCTGAGCCACGAATACGTGACCATCAACGCCGATTACCGCTCTTGAGCGTTATTGAATATATAGCTGCTCGCGCTTTATTCATGAGCCTTACAGGCCAATATGATCAATAATCTTGAAAACCTGCTGATTCGTGCCGAACGGTTGCTTGAACGCCTGGAGTCGGTGCTGCCCTTGCCGCTGCGCGCCCCCGATTGGTCGCAGGCCGTGGCCTGGCGCTATCGGCGGCGCGCCGGAGGGCACGGCGCGCTGGAACCGGTACACCAACTGGCCAGCCTGGGACTGGCAGATCTGAAGGAGATCGATGCGCAAAAAGACAAGATCCGGCGCAATACCGAGCAGTTTGTAGCCGGGCGCCCGGCCAACAATGTGCTGCTGACGGGGGCACGTGGTACCGGCAAGTCCTCGCTCATCAAGGCTTGCCTGAACGCCTATGCGCCTCAGGGTTTGCGTCTGATCGAAGTCGACAAGGCCGACATCATCGATCTGCCGGATATCGTTGCCCTGGTGGCCGACAGGCCGGAAAAATTCATCATCTACTGCGACGACCTGAGTTTCGAGGAGGGCGAGTCTGGCTACAAGGCGCTCAAGTCGATCCTCGACGGTTCCGTGGCAGCAGGTACGCCGAACGTGCTGATCTATGCGACCAGCAACCGCCGTCACCTGCTGCCCGAGTACATGAAGGAGAACCTCAGCTATACCCATACCGATGATGGCGAGGTGCACCCAGGCGAGGTTGTCGAAGAAAAGATCTCGCTGTCGGAGCGTTTTGGCTTGTGGGTCAGCTTCTATCCGTTCAGCCAGGATGAATACCTGGCCATTGTTGCGCAATGGCTGGCTGCACTGGGTGTAGGTGCTGCTGAAATCGAAGCGGCGCGGCCCGAAGCGCTGGTCTGGGCGCTGGAGCGTGGTTCGCGCTCAGGGCGTGTAGCCTGGCAGTTTGCGCGCGATTATGCGGGGCGCAGGCATGGCTGAATCCGTCGTGCCGCGCCGTCATACCGAAGTGGCCGTGGGCATCTTGCTGCGCGAAGACGGCGCAATGCTGCTGGCCACCAGGCCCGAAGGCAAGCCTTGCGCTGGATACTGGGAGTTTCCGGGGGGCAAGATCGAGTCAGGTGAGAGCGTGGAGCAGGCCTTGCGCCGCGAGTTGCTGGAGGAGCTGGGAATCGCGATCGGGTCTGCCACGGTCTGGAAGGTGACAGAGCATGACTATCCGCATGCCTTGGTGCGCTTGCATTGGTGCAAGGTCTGGCACTGGAGTGGCGAGTTCGAGATGCGGGAAGGCCAGACCATGGCATGGCAGGCTTGGCCACCATCGGTCAGGCCGCTTCTGCCCGGTGCCTTGCCGGTGCTGGAATGGCTGGCGCAAGAGCGTGGGGAACGGTTCGACGTCAGGGATTTTGAGTAGCCTGCCGTTTGTCGTCTGCTGCCTGAGCCGTGCAGGCAGGTCTATGTTTCGTCCTGCGGCGGCGTTTGTGCTGCTACCCGAAAGTCTTCGCTGGCCCACGCGCCAAGATCGATCTGCCGGCAACGCAGGCAGCAAAAGGGACGATACGGATTGGCTGGGGCAAACAGGCTGGGGTTGCCGCAAGTGGGGCAGGGAACGTGTCTGGCTGCGTTGTTGCCGCTGGTGTCGTGGGGCATGGACATGGCAGTGTTCAGGCGCATAGCGTCAGTTCGAAGGAAGCGTCTTCGGTGCAGGGGATCAGGCGGCCCCCTTCTTCCTGTCGCATCAGGCGTACCGAGACGATCAGGCGGTTGCCGCTGATCTCC
>Ga0222429_100285_pt1 | contig 52620 bp, 40 predicted proteins | sample 1B50Ametagenome_FD_182475 | JGI IMG/M metagenome (GOLD analysis project Ga0222429, IMG submission 182475) | Enriched microbial communities from leaf-cutter ant dump, University of Wisconsin, Madison, United States - 1B50A (version 2) | ecosystem: Environmental > Terrestrial > Nest > Insects nest...
GCGGCTGGTTGATGGTGACCATCTGGCCCATCTTCATCAGCACCTTGATCAGCTCGGACGCCTTGACGGCCATCTTGTGCGCCAGTTCGGCCACGGTGATGGTCTCGGGCACGTGCACTTCGAGCACGCGCGCCTCGACCGGCGCCTGCGGCTGGCGCTGCGCGTCGCGGTCGTTGCCGCGCCGCCCCTTGGGGCCGGAGCGCCAGTTGTTGCGCCCACCCACGCCGCCGCTGGAGTCGCCGCGGGTCTTGATTTCCTTTTTCTTGCCCGAGTCGTTGGCCCAGCTCGACGAAAGCTTGGCCGACTTGACCTCCTTGCCGGCACCCGCAGGTGCAGCACCAGTGGCAGCGCGCGCGCCAGTACCCGTGCCGGCCGCCGGCTTGTGCAGCGTACCCTTCTTGGCATCGGCTGCGCCTGCGGGCTTGGCAGCGGGCTTGGCCTCCTCGGGCTTCTTGGCGACCAGCACCTTCTTGGGTGCGGCCATCATGGCGCGGATGGCTTCGGCCTCGGCCAGCGCCTTGCGGCGGCGCTCGTCCAGATCCTTGGCGCGCATGGCTTCCTCGTCCGCACGCGCCTTCGATTCGGCCTCGGCCTTGGCGCGCGCCTCGGCCTGCGCAGCGGCGCGTGCTTCAGCTTCCACCTCGGCCTCGCGCCTGGCTTCCTTGCGTTCGGCCGACTCCTGGGCCTTCTTCTCGGCCTGCTGGGCAGCATAGGCCGCAGCGCGTTCCTCGGCTTCGCGCTCGCGGCGTTCGCGCTCCTCGCGCTCGGCGCGCGCAGCGACCAATTCTTCCTCCTGGCGGCTAATCAGCTCTGCCTGGCGGCGCGCTTCTTCCTCGCGGCGTGCCAGCTCCTGATCCTCGACCGACAGCGGCTGGGCGGATTCCTCGGCAGGGGCGTCCACCACTTCGTCACGCTTGACGAAAGTGCGCTTCTTGCGCACTTCCACCTGGATGGTGCGGGCCTTGCCCGTGGCGTCGGCCTGCTTGATTTCGCTGGTGGACTTCTTCACCAGGGTGATTTTCTTGCGGTCACCCGCCGTGCCATGGCTGGCCTGCAGGTAGGCCAGCAGCTTCTGCTTGTCGGCTTCGGTCAGCGCATCGGTCGATGCAGCCTTGGCCACTCCGGCCGACTTGAGCTGTTCGAGCAGGGTTTCCGGCGATTTCTTGAGTTCGGCTGCAAACTCGGCGACAGTGTTCATCGACATATTCGGTACGTACCTCCCTGACCCTTACTCTTGTCCCTTGAACCAGTGCTCACGCGCCTTCATGATCAGGGCGGTGGCATCTTCGGCAGACTGGCCGGTCAGTTCGGTCAGTTCGTCAACGGCCAGATCGGCCAGGTCATCACGCGTGTGCACACCGCCCGCCGCCAGCTTGGCCAGCAGTTCGGGCGTCAGGCCTTCGAGATCGCGCAAGTCCTCGGAAGCACTGCCCACGCTTTCCTCGCGGGCGATTTCCATGGTCAGCAGCGCATCCTTGGCGCGGGCGCGCAGCTCGTTCACGGTGTCTTCGTCGAAGCTCTCGATCTCCAGCATTTCCTGCAGCGGCACGTAGGCCACTTCCTCCAGGCTCTCGAAGCCCTCGGCGATCAGGATGTCGGCGATTTCCTCGTCCACATCAAGCTTTTCCATGAACAGCTGGCGCGTGGCGCTGGTTTCCTCGGCCTGCTTCTGCGCCGACTCGGCCGCGTCCATGATGTTGATCTTCCAGCCCGTCAGATCGGACGCCAGGCGCACGTTCTGCCCGCCGCGACCAATGGCGATGGCGAGGTTTTCCTCGTCCACCACCACGTCCATCGCGTGCTTTTCCTCGTCAACGACGATGGAGCTGACGTTGGCCGGGGCCAGCGCGCCAATCACGAACTGCGCCGGGTCTTCGCTCCACAGCACGATGTCCACACGCTCGCCGGCTAGTTCGTTGGTCACGGCGTTGACACGCGTGCCGCGCACGCCCACGCAGGTGCCGATCGGATCGACGCGCTTGTCGTGGCTGAGCACGGCGATCTTGGCGCGGCTGCCGGGGTCGCGTGCGCAGCTCTTGATCTCCAGCAGGCCCTGCTCGATCTCGGGCACCTCGTTGCGGAACAGCTCGATCATGAACTCGGGCGCCGAGCGCGACAGGATGATGGGCGCGCCGCGCAGCGTCAGATCGACCTCCATGATCATGGCGCGCACGCGGTCGCCGTTGCGCAGGTTCTCCTTGGGGATCATCTCGCCGCGGCGCAGACGCCCTTCGACACGGCCGGACTCGACGATGATGTCGCCCTTGTCCATGCGCTTGACGGTGCCGGTGAAGATCCTCTCGCCCCGGCTCATGAAGTCGTTGAGCAGCATTTCGCGTTCGGCATCACGGATCTTCTGCAGGATGACCTGCTTGGCGGCCATGGCGCCGATGCGCCCGATGGGTACGGATTCGACGCTTTCTTCGATGTACTCGCCCACCTCGATGCCCGGTACGCGATCCTGCGCGTCCATCAGCAGTTCTTCCGCGTCGGGATTCTGCAGGCCCGCTTCGTCGGGCACGACCAACCAGCGGCGGAAGGTTTCATGTTCGCCGCTGTCGCGGTCGATGGACACGCGAATCTCCACCTCGCCTTCGTACAGCTTCTTCGTGGCCTGCGCCAGCGCCTGCTCGACGGCGCCCAAGACCACGTCGTGCTCCACGTTCTTCTCGCGCGAAATGGCTTCCACCAACATCAACAATTCGCGATTCATGCAACGACTCTCCTGTTTCTCAATCCCCAAGCGCCGCCACGCGATGGTGGCGGCCCTGCTGTTCCAATCATTCGGATGCGGCTTCAGGCCTTGCCCGGCGCCCCTTGAAATCGACGATGGGCGCCAGGCGCGCCTCACGCAGTTCATCCAGGGTGAATCCCAGCGCCTGCAGCGGCGCCGGCTCGCGCTTCTTGCTCACCCGCTGCCCCGGCTTGGGCGGCGGCTCGTCGCTCCAGACGATTTGCCAGCCTCCGCCTTCTGAGCGCAGCAGCTGCCCCCGGAATTTCTTGCGGTTGGCTGCCACCCGGCCGGATGCCGCGGAGCCCATCGGCGCCTTGAGAGTGATATCGATCACCTCGCCCTCGAACCGGGTGAAATCCAGCTCATTGCGCAGCAAGCGATCGATGCCGGGCGAGGAGACCTCAAGGCGCTTGTAGTCCACCCCATCGACTTCCAGCGCAAACTGCAGCTGCCGCGTGACCTTCTCGCAGTCTTCCACGGTGACGAACTGCGCGCCGGCAGCGGCCTCCTGGCCTGGAGACCACACCAGATCGATGGTGACGCGCAGCAACCCGCCGGCGGAACGCTCCACCTCCACCAGGTCATAACCCAGACCGGCTACGGTCTGCTCAACGATTTGCTGCAATGCCACAGGTACGCGCTCGTTTCAATTCCGCTATCAATGCTCAATTGGCCAAAGACCAAAAATGAACGCCCAAAAAAAACGGGCGGTTGATACCCGCCCGATTGGTCGTGAAGAGACAATTATAGCTTTGTTTCGCCTCAAAAGCAAAGCATGGGGCACGCATCTTGCATGCACCGCACCTCTTATTTGCTTGCAGCGATGCGCCCGAACAACTCCTGCGCCTGCGGGCCGGCCATGGGGGCGTTCGCGTCGTCCTGCAGGCTTTGCAGCAACCGCCGCAGCACCTGCGCCTGGGGCAGGAGCGGGCCGAAGAACCGCGCGCCCCGCCCGTCGGCAATCAAGATGGTGGGAAAGGTTTCGACATCCAGGTCGCCGACCACGTCCTCCTCGTCCTCGACGTCCACCCAGGCAAACCGCACCTGCGGCCAGGCGGCACCCAACGCGCTAAATATGCTTTCGTATTCGCGGCACGTACCACACCACTGGGCGCACAGGCACACGACCCACCAGCCGTCCACTGGCGCCCTATCCTGCCGCCCTGGCACCATATCTGCGCGTGCGCCGTGCATCAGCCGCGCCCGGCAAACGGCATCTTGGTTGCCATCACGGTATGGAACATGACGTTGGCCGCGAGCGGAAGGTTGGCCATGTACAGCACCGACTGGCCGACGATGCCCACGTCCATCAGCGGTTCGGGCGCAATCGCCCCATGGGCCTGCATGACGCCCTGGGTCATGCGGTGGCCCAGCTCGGTATCGGCGTTGCCCACGTCGATCTGGCCCACGGCGATGTCGTATTTGCGCCCATCGAGCGACGCGGTCTTGGTCATGCCCATGACGGCGTGCTTGCTCGCCGTGTAGGCGATGGAGTCGGGGCGCGGCGCGTGCGCCGAGATCGAGCCGTTGTTGATGATGCGCCCGCCGCGCGGCGTCTGCGCCTTCATCACGCGAAAGGCGTTCTGTATGCAGAAGAACATGCCGCTCAGGTTGACGTCGACCACGTTGCGCCACTGCTCGACGGACAAGTCCTCCAGGGGGATGGCCGGCGCGCCCACGCCCGCATTGTTGAACAGCATGTCGACCCGCCCCCAGTGCGCGAGCACACGGTCGAACAGAGCGCGTACGGCGGCCGGATCGGCCACGTCGGTGGCAACAGCCAGCGTGCGCCCCGCTGCGCCGGACTGCTGCGCCACGTCGTCCAGCGGCTGCGCGCGCCGCCCGGCCAGCGCCACGCACCAGCCGTCGGCCAGCAGCGCCAGCGCCGCCGCCTTGCCAATGCCCGAACCCGCGCCAGTGACGATGGCGATTCTTGCTGCCGCACCCATTCGACTATCTCCTGCCGTTGCCGCGCGCAAGCCCTCAGCCGCGCGCCTTGCGTCCTTTGCCCACGCCTTTTCCAGCGTTTTTGCCGCCCGGCTTGGCTGTGCCTTTGGCAAAGCCGGCCATTTTGCCCGCAGCCGCCCGCCCCTTTTTGCCGCGCGGCAAATCCTGCGCGGCCTGGCCATGGTCTTTTGCGGCCCTGGCGCCCCAGGGTTGGCCGTCGTCCTGGCGCGGCTTGCCCGCTTCGCGTGGCGCCTTGACCGGCTTGGCGCCGGCAAACTCATCGGTTTCGCGCACCAGCCTGAAGTCGATTTTGCGCCCATCCAGATCGACCCGGCTGACCTGTATCCGCACCCGGGTTCCCAGGCTGTAGCGCAGCCCCGTGCGTTCACCGCGCAGCTCCTGGCGCTGCTCGTCGTAGCGGAAATACTCCCCGCCCAGCTCGGTGATGTGCACCAGGCCTTCGACGTACAGCGCGTCCAGCGTGATGAACAGGCCGAAGCTGGTGACCGCGCTGACCACGCCGCTGTACTCCTCGCCCAGGTGCTCGCGCATGTACTGACACTTGAGCCAGGCCTGCACGTCGCGGCTGGCCTCATCGGCGCGGCGTTCGTTGGCGCTGCAGTGCAGGCCGGCGGCTTCCCAGTCCTGCATTTCCCGGGCGCTGACGACGGTGCCCTTGCGCGGCCGCGTGGCCGGCTCCACCACCCTGGACGCCAGGCGCTTGGCCAGCTTGGCCTGCGCCTCGCCGGGCGTGGGCAAGGCCGGCAGCGTGTACTTGGTGCCGGCAAGAATCGACTTGATGACGCGGTGCACCAGCAGATCTGGGTAACGGCGGATCGGGCTGGTGAAGTGGGTGTAGGCCTCGAAGGCCAGGCCGAAGTGCCCGCTGTTGATGGGCGTGTAGATCGCCTGCTGCATCGAGCGCAGCAGCATGGAGTGGATCTGCTGCGCGTCCGGCCTGTCCTTGGTGGCCTCGGCGATGGCCTGGAACTCGGCCGTGCGCGGCTCGTCGCTGATGGATGCGCCCACGCCCATGGCCTTGAGGTAGGAGCGCAGCACGTCAAGCTTCTCGGGCGTGGGGCCTTCGTGCACGCGGTACAGGCCTGCGCGCCTGCCCTGCTCGATGAAATCAGCGCTGCAGACGTTGGCCGCCAGCATGGCTTCTTCGATCAGGCGATGGGCGTCGTTGCGCACCCGCGGCACGATTTTTTCGATGCGCCCGTTGTCGTCGCAGACGATCTGCGTCTCGACGGTTTCAAAATCCACCGCTCCGCGCTGCTGCCGCGCCCCCAGCAGCGCGCGGTACACGTCGTGCAGGCGCAGCAGATCGTCCACGCGGTCGGGGTACTTGGCGGCTTCCGGGCCACGGGTGTTGGCCAGGATGGCGGCAACTTCGGTATAGGTGAACCGCGCGTGGCTGAGCATGACCGCCGGGTAAAACTGGTAGGCGTGCACCTCGCCCTTTGCCGTGACCAGCATGTCGCACACCATGCACAGGCGCTCTACGTGCGGGTTCAGCGAGCACAGCCCGTTGGAGAGCTTTTCCGGCAGCATGGGGATGACGCGCCGTGGAAAGTACACGCTGGTCGCGCGGTCGTAGGCGTCCACGTCGATATCGCTGCCGGTCTGCACGTAGTGGCTGACGTCGGCAATCGCCACCAGCAGGCGCCAGCCCTTGCCGCGCCCCACGCGCGCCGGCTCGCAGTACACGGCATCGTCGAAGTCGCGCGCGTCCTCGCCGTCTATCGTGACCAGGGGCACGTCGGTCAGGTCGATGCGCTGGCGCTTGTCCTGCGCCCGCACCTTCTCCGGCAGCGCCTTGGCCTGCGCCAGACAGGCCTCGGAAAACTCGTGCGGCACCCCGTATTTGCGTACCGCGATCTCGACCTCCATGCCCGGATCGTCCACCTCGCCGAGCACCTCGACGACACGCCCCACGGGCTGGCCGAACAGCGCCGGCGGTTCGGTCAGCTCGACCACCACCACCTGGCCCGGTTCGGCGCCGCCGATGGCGGTCTTGGGGATCAGCACGTCCTGGCCGTAGCGCTTGTCCTCCGGCGCCACCAGCCAAACGCCGCTTTCGTGCAGCAGGCGGCCAATGATGGGCTGCGGCGGGCGCTCGACGATCTCCAGCACCCGCCCTTCGGGACGCCCGCGCCGGTCGTGGCGCGCAATGCGCACGCGCACCCTGTCCTTGTGCAGCACCGCGCGCATTTCGTTGGACGGTATGTAGATGTCCGGCTGGCCGTCGTCGCGCACGACGAAGCCGTGACCGTCGCGATGCCCCTGCACCGTGCCCTCTATTTCGTCCGAAGAAATTTGCAGGGGTGAAGTTTTTTTCTGATTTTTATTGATATACAATCTGAATCTTTCCTGAAATGCCCAGGTGGCGGAATTGGTAGACGCACTAGTTTCAGGTACTAGCGAGTAACATCGTGGAGGTTCGAGTCCTCTCCTGGGCACCAAGTTTAACGACAACCGGCAACGGTTTTGGCAAAAACAGGCCGCTTCGATCGAAGAGGCCTTTTTGTTTTTGGGGCAGCCTCCTTCCAACAACGGTGCCCGAGCAGATACGCCAGAACAAAAATATCGGCAGGACGCCGAACGCGCCAAAAACTCGTTATACAATCCTTGCTTCCCTGAAATGCCCAGGTGGCGGAATTGGTAGACGCACTAGTTTCAGGTACTAGCGGGTAACTCCGTGGAGGTTCGAGTCCTCTCCTGGGCACCAAACAAATGAAAAGGCCGTTGCAACCGCAACGGCCTTTTTGCTTTCAGGGGCGCCCCGGCGGCGCCTCTTTTCCCGTTACTTGCGCAGCAGCGTCTTGAGTACGCTCTGCAGGCGGCGCGCGCTGGCCGCATCGCTGGCGCTGGCGAGCACGCGGGCCGCGTCCTGGCCCCAGGTCTGCGCGGGCGCGGGGTCGTTGCGGCGCGTGAGCAATTGCAGCTGCAGCATGCGCCGCGCGGCAATGTGCTCGGCGGGTGTGGGCGCTTCCGCCGCGATCTCCAAGCGCAGCAGCGCTTCCGATGCATCGCCCTGCGGCCCGGAGGAAAGCGCCTGCACCCAGGCATTGCGCACGGGGGCCGCCACGCGGCCGCCCAGTTCCTGCGCGCCGGGTACCTGGGCCGGATCGCGCTTTTCCCAGGCGGTGAGCAGCTGGGTCAGCGCCTCGCCGTGGGCCTGGGCCGCGAGTTTCTTCAGCGCCAGTTGCGCATGCTCCACGGCCTCGCGCTGGGCGCGGAAGGCGGCATCGCCCAGGCGCGGGCCACGGTCTTCACGCGGCGGGCGGTCGCCGAAGCGGCCGCCACGCTCGCCCATGCGGGCATCGCGGCCTTCTCGGCGTTCGCCCGGGCGGGCGTTCCGGCCTGCTGCCGCAGGCGCGTCCTTCTTCATGCCGGGACGGTCGTCGCCGCGCACGGCCACGACGGGGCGGGCGGGCCTGGCTGCGGGCGCAGCGGGTTGGGGGGCGTCCGCTTCCGAAGAGGCGGCTTCTGGCGCTGGTTCTGCCTGCGCTGGGGCCTGGCTGTGCTTGGATTCCTCGGCCTGCGCCTTGAGCGCGGCCTCCAGCGCCGCCATGGCTTCACGGATCTTCTGCGCGTCGCCCGAGGCGCTGGCGGCGTCGAGCGCCTTGGAGGCTTCGAGCACGGCGCGGTCGCGCGCGCTCAGCTGGGCGGCGCCGCGCTCGCGCTCCGCCGTCTTGCGGTTGAAGGCCTCGTCGATGGGCTTGCGGAACGCATCCCACAGCTTCTGCTCGTGCTTGCGCTCCAGCGGCACCGCCTGGGCCTCGGCCTGCCAGCGCTGCTGCAGGGCCTTGACCGCGTCGATGCGCAGCGCGGGCGCGGCGCCCAGCGCCGTGGCTTCCTCGATCATGGCGTGGCGCAGCGCCAGGCTGGCCTTCTTGGCCGCATCCAGCGGCGCCGACGCGGCGGCAAAAGCCTGCTTCCACAAGGGCTGCAGTTCGGCAAACGCCTTTTCGCCCACGTGCCCGCCGTTGCGCCAGCGTTCGCTGAACTGGTGCAGCGCGCGGCTGGCCGCCTTCCAGTCGCTGCCCGTCTGGGCCTGCGCCCAGGCGTTGACCTCCTCGATCAGCGCCAGGCGCTGCGCCTTGTGCTCGGCGCCCTGGACGCGCATCTTTTCCAGCCAAGCCTCGACCACCTTGTGGGCGGCGTTGCAGGCATCGTCGAACTTCTTCCAGAGCGCATGGTTGGCCGGCGCGCCCTGGTCTGCCTGCTTCCATTGCTCGCGCAGCTGGCGCAGGGTTTCCTGCATCTTGCGCCCGCCCAGCTCCTGCCCGTCGGGGCGCGCCAGCAAGGCCTGGGCGCGGGTCACCAGGTCCTCGCGCAGCTGGTCGGCGCTCCAGCGCTGCCAGCCTTCGAGCTCGCCGGCCGCCACCAGGGCAGCGTGCACCTTGCTTTCGAGTTCGCCGTCGATCCACCTGCCGTGCACCTTGAGCACGGCACGCAGCGCGCTGGCCGCGCCCACGCTGGCCTTGCCGTGGCCCTGGGCGGTTTCCTGCTCCAGGGTGGCCAGGGCCTGGCCGACGGCCTGCGCGGCCTTGGCCTGCTGCTGCGGATCGACCTTGGGCTTGGGCGCCTCGCGCTGCAATGTCTTTTCGGCCTCGGTCGGCAGGCCGCGCGCCTGGCGCAGCTCATCGGCCCAGACAGGCACCGGCGGCAGGGCGGCGGTTGCGTCCTGCGCCGCAGCCACGGTCTGCGCCAGGGCCGACTGGAAGGCGTCCCACACCAGCAGCAACTGCCCGCGCGATGCGTCCAGCTGCGCCGGAAAGCGCGCCTCGACACAGGGCCAGGCGGCGTCGCCCGAAAGCGCCTGGGCCTGCTCCTGCCAGCGGCCCACGTCGGCCCCCAGTTGTTCCAACGCCGCCTGCGCGTCCTTCCAGGGCTTGGTGGACAACACCTCGATGCGCTGGGCCAGCAGCACCGCGGCCTCGCGCTGCACCTGCACGCGGTGCTGCAGGTCCTCGATCGCCTTGACGCGGTCGCTCAGTTGCGCCTTGAGCTGCGACAGCGGTTCGCGCGACAGCGGCGCGCCCGCCTTAGCGGCGTCGCGCTGCCAGGCCAGGGCATCGGCGATGTTGAGCCTGGGCAGCGCCAGCAAGGCCTGCGCCTTGGCGGCCCATTCGGCGGCCATGACCTCCTGGCCCTGGGCGCGACGGATTTCATCGAGCCGTTCGCGCACGGCGCGCGCCGCGCCCTTGTCCTTGGCGCTGAGCTCCTTGAACACTTCGCTCAGTTGCTCGGCGGCGGGCTGGGTTGCGAGCCATTCGCGCACGCGCGCCGCGCGCTCGCCCGAGGTGGCAGCCGAGAACGCACCGCCAGTCAACAAGTCAAGGGGATGCGGCTCGCTGGTCTTGGCTGGGGCCGGGGAGGCTTCGGGGGCGTCGGACATTTTGTTGCGGGAAAGAAAGGGGAACATGAAATCCATCGGGGAGATGGGCCGGCTGCAGAACGCGCCGCACCCACGCAATGGCCGCAGACCGGCGCAATCGCCCCGGCCCGCAGCAAGGGCGCTATTTTCGCCCGGTTTTGCCTGCGTCCCCGTGCAGGTACGTCAAGGCAAGTGGAATATTGAAGCAAAAAGTGCCTCAAAGCCATATGCAGCAAGCGCTATAAGCTATTTTATATATAGCATAAAACTGGTACCGAACAACCGTTTGCGCCACCCTGGCGCTGCGTTACTGCATGGATAGCGCCATCTCCACTTTCGGCGTCCAGGGCTCGGATGCGGCCGCGCCGTCCGGCTCGTGCAGCTTGCTGGCGCCTATGAACAGGCGCTGCGCGTCGACGCCATGGCCGACGAGGTAATCGCGCACCGCCGTGCTGCGCGCCAGGGCCAGGTTGGCCATGGCGTCGCTCGGCAGTTGCATGTCCTGCAGCAGCAGCGCTTCCATGTCTGCCTGCGGCAGATCCTTGGCCATGCCGATCAGGTTGCGCGGTTTCTTGATGTCGGCACGGCGGTACACCTCCTTGAGCAAGGCGGCATATTCCTCGGCGCCAACGGCCGTCACGGCGTCCGCCGGCTTGCCGTCGCGCAGCGCCATGCGGCGCTTCTGCGCCAGCACCCGACCGTGCAGGCGCTGGCGCTTGTACGCCTGCAGCTCGGCCTGCGGGTCGGCCCACCCGACGACCGTCACCTTCAGCCCAGGCCTGTCCTTGAGCGCCTTGGCGATCTTGTCGAGCTGCTGGCGCGCCTTGTCTTCCAGCGCCACGCTGCCGGGGGCGAAATCGACCGCCCCCTGCTGATCCGCCCCGGCGAGGGCGCCGGTCAGCAGGGAAAACGGCGCCGTCACCGCCTTCATGATCAGGTTGCCGATGATCTTGAAGATCACCGAGCCCAGGCTGAACTGGGGGTCGTTGAGCGAGCCGGAAATCGGCAGGTCCAGGTCGATCACCCCGTTGCGGTCGGCCAGCAGCGCCACCGCCAGGCGCACCGGCAGGCTGGCCGGCGCCCCTTCGACCTGGTCGCCAAAGGCCAGTTGGTGGAGCACCAGGTTGTTGCTGGCCGTCAGCTTGCCGTCGGGCTGCACCTTGTACGCCACGTCCATGCTGAGCTTGCCGCGCTCTATGCCATGGCCGGCGTACTTGACGCTGTAGGGCGACAGGGGCGGCAGTTCCAAGTCGCGCATCTTGGCCTGGATGTCCAGCGCCAGGGGCTGCGCCAGCGGGTTCAGCCGCCCGCTGACTTCCAGGGCGGCCGTGGTCTGCGCCCTGCCCTTGAGCGTCAGCTCGGCCATTTGCGGCGCACCGTCCGCGCTGGCCTCCGAGGTGAACGCCCCGAGGCGGCCGGAAAGCTCGCTCAAGTCAGCCGAGTAGTTGGGCTTGATGAAATGGTCGGTAAAACGCACCTCCCCGTTGGTCAGGGTGACCGGGCCAAAGCGCAGCACCGGCGCCAGGCCGTCCTGGGACGCAAGCTGGCCGTCCGCCGCCTGGACGGAGGCCGCTGCGCCCGCGTCCGGCACGGGTGCGGTCTTGCGAATGTCCTGCAGGTTCAAGCGCCCGTCTTCCTGGACGATGATGCGCGCGAAGAAATCGCTGAGGGCGGTCTCCCGCACCTGCAGCGTCAAGGGCCGGCCCGGCGCCACCTGCAGATCGACCGCGCGCAGCTGCAGGCGCTTGCCGCCCAGCAGTTGCTCGCCGCGCTCGCCCACGCGCCGCGCCTGCGCTCCGGGCTCCGCCTGGCCCGCCGCCCGGCGCGCCCCGGCCAATACGCGCACGTCGTCCAGGGCGGCATCACCGGTGACCGCGACCTTGGGCCCGCCCTGCTGCACCTGGAACTGCAGCGCGCCGTCGAAGCTGCCGTCGGCCCGCACGATATCGGCGTTCAATTGGTCGGCCACATAGGGCGCCAGGGCGTGCAGGGGCAGCCGCTGGGCGTTGATTTGCGTTTTGAGCTGCGGCTCTGGCGCCAGGGCCAGCGTTCCGTCCAGGCGCAGCCGCCCGGGCTCGGCGCGGCCCGCCGCCACCCGGGTGTCGAGCGTGAACGCCGCCGCAGGCATGCGGCCATCCTGCCATTCGACGCCGCGCATGCTGGCCTGCAAAGCCGCCAGATCCAGCGCCACCGGCTGCTCAGCCGCAACGTCGCGCCAGGCCAGGCGGGCGCCGTCGAGCTGCAACTGTCCCAGGCGCAGCGCCCACGGCTTGCCGTCGTCACCCGATTGCCGGGCTGCCGTGCCTGCAGGCGGCAGCCAGTCTTCGAACATGAAGCGCCCCTGCCGCGAGCGTTCGACCAGCACCTTCGGGTCGCGCAGCGCCACGCGTCCGAGCGACGCCCGGTGCTGGTGCAGCCACACCGTGCTGTCGGCCAGTTCGAAGCGGCCCAGTGCCAGCAGCGACGTGGCGGCCGCATCGGCCATGCCCACGCTGCGCAGGCCGCGGCAGGATGTTTTTGCCGGGCAATCCAGGGACAGCCGATCCAGCGCCAGCGAGGCCACCTCGGCCACCATGGCCTGGCCGTCCCGCGCCAGGCCGATGTCGGCGTCCAGCATGCCGCTGACGGCAGGCTTGAGCACCCCCGCCAGATAAGGCCCGGCCAGGGCCAGCGGCAAGGCCCGCACCGACAGCGCAACCCGCGCCTGCTGCGCGGAAACCTGGCCCTCGGCCGCCAGGTGCGCCGCGGCATGCTCCACGCCGGCGCCGCCGACCTGGGTGCTGGCGCGAAACCGCAGCGGCGTCGTCATGGGCCACGCCATATCGGACGCCTGCAGCTGCAGCTGATCGGCCGTCCATTGCGCAGTGCCGCCGGGCCGGCTGTCGTCCTGCCAATCCACGCGGCCATCGACCGATTGCAGATGCGCCAGCCGTATCTGCCACGGCGCCTGCTCCTTGGCGGGGACGGGGGCTGCGGCTGCCGGCGCGGCAGGTTGAACGGCAGCCTCCCGGCCCCCACCCTGCCCCGGAATCTGCAGCACCCCGGATGCATCACGGCGCAGCCAGGCATGGGGCGCGTGCAAGGTCACCGATTCGAGCTCCACGACCCGATCCAGGGGACGAACGTCCTTGAGCGACACCTGCAGGCGCTCGAAACCCAGCAGCGGCGCATCGGCCGCGTCTGCGATCTGCACTCCCTCCAGGCGCACGCCGCCGCGGATATTCAGCTGCGGCCTGGGCTGTTGCGCGAACTCAAACTCCAGATCTGCGTTCAGCACGCCGCTGCGCAGCTGCACCGGCGCATGGGCCGCAACGTAGGCCGCGTACGGCGCAAGGTCGAACCGGCGCACCTGCAGCCGCGCCTGCGCATGGTGGCTGTCGTCAAAGGGCGTGGCCTGGGCTACGGTGTCGAAAACGCTGCCGTCGAGGTCGAAGGCCAGCCGGGGCTTGACCTTGACCTGGCGGTCGGCCGCCAGGTTGCTCAAGAACGGGATGTCCAGGTGCAGGCGCCGCAAATGGTGCACCTTGCCCATGGTGCGGTCGTCCAGGGTCAGCGCGCCCTCGCGGATCGCAATGTTGTAGACGGCGAAGCGCGGCAGCGCCTGCCCTTCGTCCCGGGGCGCTTGCGGCTTGCGAGCCAGGTGCGCCAGCACGTCGTCGAAGTCGAACCGCCCGGGCGCCGTCTGGGCCGCCCGCAGCTGCGGGCCATCGATCTCCAGCGCATCTATCACCGGCGCCAGCCGGAAGATCGATTGCAGCTCGGCATTGATATAGATGCGGTCGAGCTTGAACTGCCAGTCCTTGCCGTCCTGGGAGGCGATCGACAGTCCGCGCACCGTCGCCTCCAGCGACCAGGGCAGGAACTCCACCTGCGCCACCGTCACCTTGCGCCCCAGCGCCTCGGACGCCTGGCGCTCGATCTGCGTGCGCGCCAACGGCGGCACGGCAAGCCAGGCCAGCAGCCACAGCGCCAGCAAGGAACCAACCGCCCAAAGCAACCGGCGCGCCCAGCGCCGTTGCGTTACCCAATGCCTGATCGCCTGCAACATGCACTTCATACCGTTTCGGAGCAAAGCGCTATTTGATCAGGGATTGCATATGCCGCATGTAAGAGCGTGTTTACGCTCCAGGCACACGAAAGAAAGCCCGGTGCGCGAAGACTTTCACGCACCGGGCTTGATGGCAGGCACAACAGCCTTTTGCCATCTTTTGCCCTGGGGAGAAGATAGTCCCCGGGGCAGGAGGCAAGGGATTGCCTCCGAGGGGTTGCCGCGAGAAACGGGAGGCTGGCAGATGGATGAAGCACTTGGTACTGACACCACGCCAACGCCGCTTTTCATGGCGGATGCCTGAATCGTTCAGGCACCTGCACCTTATCAAATCTGGCCGAATCCACAAGCCATTTTCGCCAATGGGGTAGCCTCTCCCTATTGCATGTTTCATTTGTCACAACCGTTTGCATAATTGAAATCTGTATTTTTTCCAGGATACAAAATACAAATAAATTATTAGGTAACATTTTTTTAGTATTGACTTGGAATTTCACAAGCTCCTAGAATCCGCCCAATTCCAAACAATCCTCGGAAAAACCCTAGGCAGCAACCCTCGATGCTGCCCCTCCACCGCAGTCCACGGCGCCACGCGCTGGGGACGGAACCAGTGGCACTCGGCCGGCTCCAGTACCTGAGCGGCTCATACGGGCTCCCGCCCCAAGGCGGACGCACTCTCTTCAAGGGAGCCCGATTCGGAAAGGACAGGCTATGACAGCATCCCGAAAAATGCTTGCCGGCGCGCGCACCTTTGCCGCTGACGTAGTCAGCGGATTCGTGGAAGTGACGCACAACGGCTTCGCCCTGCTCGGCGTGGCGGTGGTTTTCGCCGCCATCACGCTCACGGCACGCCCCGACCTGCGCCTGCTGGGCGAAGAGCGGCTCATGAGCTGGCTGGAGTCGCGCCAGGTAGCCGAGACCGGCTTGCCCGTTGACGTCGCCGCCAGCGAACGCGCCACGGCCATCAACCCCAAGGAGCTGCCGCGCGAGCAGGCCGCCGTCGCCTACTGGCTGAGCAAGAAGTACCGCGTCGCGCCCGAACCGCTGGCAGCGCTGGTCAACGAGGCCTACGACATCGGCACGCGCGTCAAGCTCGACCCGACGCTGATCCTGGCCATCGTCGCCGTCGAATCGAGCTTCAACCCCTTCGCCCAAAGCTCGGTGGGAGCGCAAGGCCTGATGCAGGTCATGACCAGCGTGCACACCGACAAATACGAGGGCTTTGGCGGGCAGCTGGCGGCGTTCGATCCGCTGACCAACCTGCGCGTGGGCGTCAAGGTACTGCAGGAATGCATAGCGCGCGCCGGCTCCATCGAGGGCGGCCTGCGCTACTACGTGGGCGCCGCCAACCTGCCCAGCGACGGCGGCTACGCCGCCAAGGTGCTGGCCGAGCATGCACGCCTGCGCCAGGTGGCCAACAGCCGCGCGCCGCTCAAGCCCCTGGCGCCCAAGGCCGACCCGGTGCTGTCCACCAAGGCTCCCGCCAGCACGCAGCAGGCCGCAGGCGACAAGGTGGCCCTGCTCGACGGCTTCTGATTTGGGCCGGAGCACGCCAACGCTCCGCTACACTAGCGGGGTACGCAACTGGCGATAGGCGCTGGCCCGATCCGCATCGGGCACGGCGCTGACGTGGAGACCGTGCGGCCGGGGATTGCCCTCGCCTGCCAACCACTGGGGAGCGTACCGCACGGGACGGCTTTCGTTCCCGCAGCGATCCGTCGTTCGCCTGGGCAGCCCTTGCCTGCCAAGGGACACTCGTTCATCTGACTGCCATGTATCAACGCAATATTCTTGTCGAACAAACCGATCCCGAGGTGTGGGCCGCCATCCAGGCCGAGAACCTGCGCCAGGAAGAACACATCGAGCTGATCGCCAGCGAAAACTACGCCTCGCCCGCCGTGATGGCCGCGCAGGGCTCGCAACTGACCAACAAGTACGCCGAGGGCTACCCGGGCAAGCGCTACTACGGCGGCTGCGAGAACGTGGACGTGATCGAGCAGCTGGCCATCGACCGCATCAAGCAGCTGTTCGGCGCCGAAGCGGCCAACGTGCAGCCCAATTCCGGCTCGCAGGCCAACCAGGCGGTGCTGATGGCCTTCTTGAAGCCCGGCGACACCATCCTGGGTATGAGCCTGGCCGAGGGCGGCCACCTGACGCACGGCATGGCGCTGAACATGTCGGGCAAGTGGTTCAACGTGGTGTCCTACGGCCTGAACGACAAGGAAGAGATCGACTACGACGCCTTCGAGGCCAAGGCGCGCGAACACAAGCCCAAGCTGATCATCGGCGGCGCCTCCGCCTACGCGCTGCGCATCGACTTCGAGCGCATGGCGCGCGTGGCCAAGGAAGTGGGCGCGATCTTCTGGGTGGACATCGCCCACTACGCCGGCCTGGTCGTGGCCGGCGAATACCCCAACCCCGTGCCGCACGCCGACGTGGTCACGTCCACCACGCACAAGAGCCTGCGCGGCCCGCGCGGCGGCATCATTTTGATGAAGGCCGAGCACGAGAAGGCCATCAACAGCGCCATCTTCCCTGGCCTGCAGGGCGGCCCGCTGGAGCACGTGATCGCCGCCAAGGCCGTAGCCTTCAAGGAGGCGCTGTCGCCCGAGTTCAAGGCGTACCAGCAACAGGTGGCCAAGAACGCCAAGGTGTTCGCCCAGACGCTGACCGAGCGCGGCCTGCGCATCGTCAGCGGCCGCACCGAGAGCCACGTGATGCTGGTGGATCTGCGCGCCAAGGGCATTACCGGCAAGGCAGCCGAGGCCGCTTTAGGCAAGGCGCACATCACCATCAACAAGAACGCCATCCCCAACGACCCCGAGAAGCCCATGGTGACCAGCGGCATCCGCGTGGGCACGCCGGCCATCACCACGCGCGGCTTCAAGGAAGAGGAAACGCGCCTGACCGCCAACCTGCTGGCCGACGTGCTGGACAACCCGAGCGACGAGGCCAACCTGGCGGCCGTGCGCGCCAAGGTCAACGCGCTGACCGCCCGCTTCCCGGTCTACCGCTGATCGCAGCCGCCCCAGGACGCCGCCATGAAATGCCCGTTTTGTGGAAACCCGGACACCCAGGTGGCGGAAACCCGCGAGGCCGAGGACGGCGACTTTGTGCGCCGGCGCCGCCGCTGCAGCGCCTGCGACAAGCGCTTCACCACCTACGAGCGGCCTGAGCTCAACCTGCCGTCCGTCGTCAAGAAGGACGGCCGGCGGGTCGAGTACGACCGGCACAAGCTGCACGGCTCGCTCAAGATCGCGCTGCGCAAGCGCCCGGTCAGCACCGAGCAGATCGACGGCGCGATGACGCGCATCGAGGAAAAACTGCTCAACCTGGCGCAGCGCGAGGTGCTGTCCAACCACATCGGCGAGATGGTGATGCGCGAGCTGCAAAAGCTCGACAAGGTGGCCTACATCCGCTACGCCAGCGTGTACCGCAGCTTCGAGGACATCAACGAGTTCCGCACCCTGGTGGACGAAGTAGCCAAGTAGCTACACTGCAAAAAATATAGCTGTCAGCGCCCGCCCACAGGGCGCTGGTGGCTATTTTTATTGATAACCAGCAGGAATCGGCCCGACGGCCTGGGTCACGTCGCCGCACTGCGCACGCTGGCGCAGCGCGTGGTCGATGAGCACCAGGGCCAGCAGCGCCTCGGCGATCGGCGCGGCGCGGATGCCGACGCAGGGGTCGTGGCGGCCCTTGGTGACCACCTCCACCGGCTGGCCGTCGATGTCGATCGACACGCGCGGGCTCAGGATGGAACTGGTGGGCTTGATGGCGATGCTCACCTCGATGTCCTGCCCGCTGCTGATGCCGCCCAGGATGCCGCCCGCGTTGTTGCTGGCAAAGCCCTGCGGCGTGAGCGAGTCGCCGTGCACCGTGCCGCGCTGCGCCACGCTGGCGAAGCCGGCGCCGATCTCCACGCCCTTGACGGCGTTCAGGCCCATCATGGCGTGCGCGATGTCCGCGTCGAGCCGGTCGTACAGCGGCTCGCCCAGGCCCACGGGCACGCCGGTGGCCTGCACACGCAGGCGCGCGCCGCAGGAGTCGTGCGCCTTGCGCAAGGCGTCCATGTAGTCCTCGTAGGCCTGCACGTCGGCCACGGGGGCGAAGAAAGGGTTGTTCGGCACGTGCGCCCAATCCTCGAACGGAATCGGTAGCTCGCCCAGCTGCGTCATGCAGGCGCGCAGCTGCGTGCCGTATTTTTCCTTCAGCCACTTGCGGGCCACCGCGCCGGCGGCCACGGTGGGCGCCGTCAGGCGCGCCGACGAACGACCGCCGCCGCGCGGGTCGCGCAGGCCGTACTTGTGCCAGTAGGCGTAGTCGGCGTGGCCCGGGCGGAAGCTGCGCGCGATGTCGCCGTAGTCCTTGCTGCGCTGGTCCTGGTTGCGGATCAAGAGCGCGATCGGCGTGCCGGTGGTCTTGCCCTGGTACACGCCCGAGAGGATTTCCACCGCGTCCGGCTCGCTCCTCTGCGTCACGTGGCGGCTGGTGCCGGGGCGGCGCCTGTCCAGGTCGTGCTGGATGTCGGCCTCGCACAAGTCCATGCCCGGCGGGCAGCCGTCGATCACGCAGCCAATGGCCGGGCCGTGGGATTCACCGAAGTTGGTGACGCAAAAAAGGGTACCTAGGGTGCTGCCGCTCATGGGGTGCGCGCCGCCGGGGGCGCGATAACTTCTAAAACAATAGCTTGCCGCGCTTTATGGACAATGGCTGGAGGCCAATTTAGCTTATAAATCAATCGGCCTGCTGGGGGTCTTCCTGCGGCCAGTCGCGGATATAGGCCTTGAGCAGCTTGTTCTCGAAGTTCTGGCTGTCCACCACGGCCTTGGCCACGTCGTAGAAGCTGACCACGCCCATCAGCATGCGCTTGTCCATCACCGGCATGTAGCGCGCGTGGTGGCCCAGCATCATGCGGCGCACCTCGTCCATGTCGGTCTCCAGCGTGCAGGTCAGCGGCGCGTCGTCCATGGCGCTGCGCACCAGCGTGCCGCCTATGCTGCCGCCGTTGCGGGCCAGCACCTGGTTGACCTCGCGAAAGGTCAGCATGCCGACCAGGTCGCCGTACTCCATCACGACCAGCGAACCGATGTCCTTCTCGGCCATGACCTGCACGGCCTGCGCCAGGGGTTCGTCAGGCGTCACGGTGAACAGGGTGCTGCCCTTGACGCGGAGAATGTCGCTGACTTTCATGGGGTATGTCTCTCGATGTCTCTCGAAAAGGGCCCGGGCCCGGTGTTGCGAGAAATATAGCCCACAAATACCCCACAATGGCGCGTACCTTGAATACATGGGAGACATTGCATGCCCGGTTATAGCGACCCAGGCTTCGACACGCTCAGCCTGCACGCCGGCAGCCAGCCCGACCCGGCCACCGGCGCGCGGGCCACGCCGCTGCACTTGACGACCTCGTTCGTCTTCGAATCGAGCGACCACGCCGCCGCGCTGTTCAACATGGAGCGCGCCGGCCACGTCTACACGCGCCTGTCCAACCCCACCACCGCCGTGCTGGAGCAGCGCGTGGCGGCGCTCGAAGGCGGCGTGGGCGCGATCGCCACGGCCAGCGGCCAGGCGGCGCTGCACCTGGCGATCAGCACGCTGATGGGCGCGGGCAGCCACATCGTGGCCAGCACGGCGCTGTACGGCGGCTCGCAGAACCTGCTGAACTACACGCTGCGCCGCTTCGGCATCGAGACCACCTTCGTGCGCCCCGGCGACCTGGACGGCTGGCGCGCCGCCGTGCGCCCCGACACCCGGCTGTTTCTGGGCGAGACGGTGGGCAACCCGGGGCTGGAGGTGCTCGACATCCCCGCCGTCGCCGCCATCGCGCACGGCGCCGGCGTGCCGCTGCTGGTGGACTCCACCCTCACCTCGCCCTGGCTCATCAAGCCGCTGGAGCACGGTGCCGACCTGGTCTACCACTCGGCCACCAAATTCCTCTCGGGCCACGGCACGGTGATCGGCGGCGTGCTGGTCGACGGCGGCGGCTTCGACTGGGAGGCCTCGGGCAGATTCCCCGAGCTGACGCAGCCCTACGACGGCTTTCACGGCATGGTGTTCTCCGAGGAAAGCAGCGTGGGCGCGTTCCTGCTGCGCGCGCGCCGCGAGGGGCTGCGCGACTTTGGCGCCTGCATGAGCCCTCACACCGCCTGGCTGATCCTGCAGGGCGTGGAGACGCTGCCGCTGCGCATGGCGCAGCACATGCGCAACACCGAGCGCGTGGTGCAGTTCCTGGCCGAGCACCCGTTCGTGGCGCGCGTCGGCCACCCCATGCTGGCCGCGCACCCCAGCCACCAGCTGGCGCAAACGCTGCTGCCGCGCGGCGCCGGCTCGGTGTTCAGCTTCGACATCAAGGGCAACCGCGCGCAGGGCAAGCAGTTCATCGACACGCTGCGCCTGTTCAGCCACCTGGCCAACGTGGGCGACTGCCGCTCGCTCGTCATCCACCCGGCCAGCACCACGCATTTCCGCATGGACGACGCGGCGCTGGCCGCCGGCGGCATCAGCCAGGGCACGATCCGCCTGTCGATCGGCCTGGAAGACGCCGACGACCTGATCGCCGATCTGAAGCAGGCCCTCAAGGCCGCAGAGAAACACGCCAGCTGAAGGCAGGTACACGATGCACATCCAAGTCAACGGCGCGCCCAGCTATTGCTACACCGGCGGCAAACCCTTCAACCCGGCCCAGCCCACCGTGGTGCTGATCCACGGCGTGCTGTGCGACCACAGCGTGTGGGCGCTGCAAAGCCGCTACCTGGCGCACCACGGCCTGAACGTGCTGGCCGTCGACCTGCCCGGCCACATGCGCAGCGCCGGCCCGGCGCCAGCCAGCGTGGAGCAGGCGGCCGACTTCATCGGCGCGCTGCTCGACGCCCTGCACGTCGAGCGCGCCGCGCTGGTCGGCCACAGTTGGGGCTCGCTCATCGCGCTGGAAGCGGCCGCGCGCCTGGGCGCGCGCATCAGCCACCTGGCGCTGGTGGGAACGGCCTACCCGATGAAGGTGTCGCCCGCGCTGCTCGACACCGCGCTGCGCGAGCCCGAGCAGGCCATCAAGATGATCAACGTGTTCTCGCGCGCCACGCTGGCCCCCCCTTCGGGCGCGGGCATGTGGGTCTACGGCGCCGGCCTGGCGCTGGGCCGGCGCGTGCTGCGCAGCAACCCGGACGTGAACCTGCTGCACCGCGGCTTTACCGCCTGCGACAGCTACGCGGGCGGCGAACAGGCCATCGCCAAGGTGCAGTGCCCGGTGCTGTTCGCGCTGGGCACGCACGACCAGATGACGCCGCCCAAGGCCGCGCAAGGCCTGATCGCCGCAGCGCGCGCCGCTGGCCGGCAGGTCAGCGTGCGCCAGCTCGGCACGGGGCACAACCAGATGACCGAGGCGCCCGACGCGACACTGTCGGCGCTGTGTGAATTCCTGTTTGCCAAATAATGAATCAAAAATGGCTCTAACGCTTTACCCATAAGCGCTAGCAGCTACGCTTTTAAGATCAGATTCCACTCCCACACCGCATGCCCCATTCATCCGCCCCGGCACCCACGGGCCAGGCGCCGCAGGCCGCCGTGCTGCTGTGCAACCTGGGCACGCCGGACGCGCCCACGCCCCCCGCGCTGCGCCGCTACCTGGCGCAATTCCTGTCCGACCCGCGCGTGGTCGAAATCCCGCGCGCGCTGTGGCTGCCGCTGCTGCATGGCGTGGTGCTGCGCCGCCGCCCCAGGCAGTCGGCGGCCAAGTACGCCAGCATCTGGACGCCCGAAGGCTCGCCGCTGGCGCTGTGGACGCACAAGCAGGCGCTGCTGCTGCGCGGCTGGCTGGGCCAGGCCGGCTTGCACGCCACGGTGCTGCCCGCCATGCGCTACGGCACGCCCGCCATCGCCAGCCAGCTGCAGGCGCTGCACGACCAGGGCGTGCGCCACATCCTGGTGCTGCCGCTGTACCCGCAGTACTCGGCCACGTCCACGGCCAGCGTGTTCGACGCCGTGCACGCCTGGGCCGGCCGCATGCGCCACATGCCCGAGCTGCGCCTGGTGGCCGACTACCACGACCACCCGGACTACATTGCCGCCCTGGCGCGCAGCGTGCGCGCGCACTGGCAGCGCGAGGGCGGGCGCGCCGAGCAACTGGTGCTGAGCTTTCACGGCATCCCGGCGCGCAACGTGGCGCTGGGCGACCCCTACGCCGGCCAATGCCGGCGCACGGCCGCACTGCTGGCGCAGGCGCTGGGGCTGGACGACAGCCAGTACCGCGTGGCCTTCCAGTCGCGCTTTGGCCGCGCGCGCTGGCTGGAGCCGTACACCGAGCCCACCCTGGTGCACATGGCGCGCAGCGGCACGCGCAGCGTGGACGTGATGTGCCCGGGCTTTGCCTGCGACTGCCTGGAGACGCTCGAAGAGATCAACCAGGAAGCGCGCCACGCCTTCATGCAGGCGGGCGGGCAGGAGTTTCGCTACATCGCCTGCCTGAACGACGACAGCGCCTGGATCACGGCGCTCAGCCGCATTGCGCAGCAGCACCTGGCCGGCTGGCCCGTGCAGGCCGGTTAGGGCGACGCTGAAGAAGTCCCCGCGATGCGATGCGCCCCGGTTTGGGATGAGCTGCAAGGCGCAAAGCACAGCAATAGCCGTAGCTATTGCGAGCATTTGCAACGCCGCAGATCGCCCAAACCGGGGATGCGGCGCGCGCGAGGGACTTCTTCAGCGTTGCCCTAGCGCGGCTGATCCTGCTCCGGCGTGGTGGCGTGGTTGCGCCCCTTGACCGCCGGGGTCATGGCCTGCTGCTGCGCGCGCAGCGTCTTGTTGATGTCCAGCCCGCGCTGGTAGTAGTCCTCGGCCAGCACCGGGTCAGGCGTGCGCAGCGCCAGCCACAGCGTGGCGAAGCCGGCCACGACCACGATGGCCGGCCCGGCGATGATGAGCCAGACGTAGCCGAACTTCCACCAGGGTTTGGCGGGCTGTGCAGTTTGCGTTTGGGGTGTGCGGGATGCTTGCATGATGCGGTGCGGCCCGTGGGCGGGCTTGTGCAGGGTTGATTCGAGCATGGTAGGGCCAGCGCTTCAGCGCGGTACGAGGAAGACGGATTTTTCCGACACCCGGGAGCCGTCGTCGGCCTCGATGTCGAAGAACACTTCGTGCGAGCCGGGCGCCGCCGAGCCGTACGGGATGTGCAGCCGCACCAGCACCCAGTGCGATTCGGCCGCCTCGATGCGCACCGTGGGCTCCGATACCAGCTCCAGCCCGTCCAGGCCGCGCGCCCGGATGGCGTAGGTCTGCGCGCCCTCGGTGGCGTTCATGATCTGCAGGCGGTAGATGTTCTCCAGCTTGCCTCCGGCAACGATGCGCGAGAGCGCCGCCCGGTCGCGCACCACGTCCACCTTGAAGGGCGTGCGCAGCACCAGGCTGGCCACCATGCCGACGCACAGCGCGGCCAGCACGGCGGTATAGATCAGCACGCGCGGGCGCAGCACGCGGCGCAGCATCTGCGGCTGCGTCCAGCGCTTCTCGACGCCGTTCTGCGTGGAAAAGCGGATCAGCCCGCGCGGATAGTTCATCTTGTCCATCACGGTATTGCAGGCGTCCACGCACAGGCCGCAGCCGATGCATTCGTACTGCAGGCCGTCGCGTATGTCGATGCCGGTGGGGCACACCTGCACGCACAGCGTGCAGTCGATGCAATCGCCCAGGCCCTGCGCCTTGTAGTCCACCGTCTTGCTGCGCGGCCCGCGCGCCTCGCCGCGCTCGGGGTCGTAGGTGACGATCATGGTGTCGTTGTCGAACATCGCGCTCTGAAAACGCGCGTAGGGGCACATGTACTTGCACACCTGCTCGCGCAGGAAGCCGGCGTTGCCGTAGGTGGCAAAACCGTAGAACACCACCCAGAAGATCTGCCAGCTGCCGTGCAGCGCAAGCAGCTCGGCGCCCAGCGCGCGAATGGGCACGAAGTAGCCGACGAAGGTAAAGCCCGTCCAGAACGAGATCGCCACCCACAGCAGCTGCTTGAGCGACTTCTTCCACACCTTCTCGAAGCTCCAGGGGCCGTTGTCCAGGCGCAGGCGCGCGCTGCGGTCGCCCTCGACCTTGCGCTCTATCCATATGAATATCTCGGTGTAGACCGTCTGCGGGCAGGCAAAGCCGCACCACAGGCGCCCCGCCACCGCGGTGAACAGGAACAGCGCCAGCGCCGAGACGATGAGCAGCCCCGTCAGGTAGATGAAGTCCTGCGGGTACAGCACCAGGCCGAACAGGTAGAACCGCTTGGTTCCCAGGTCGAACAGCACCATCTGGCGCTGCCCCCACTCCAGCCACGGCAGGCCGTAGAACACCAGTTGCGTGACGAACACCATGATCCAGCGCCAGCGCGCAAACACGCCGCTGATCGAGCGCGGGTAGATTTTCTTCTGCGCCTCGTACAGCGAAACCGTCTCGGGCTGCGCCTTTTTCTGCGCCTGCGTGCGGGTAATGGATGCGACCTTCTTGGCCCGTCCTTCGTCTGGGTTCATGGTGGGGATCTCTTATCGGAATAGCGCGAAGGCCGGCCCCCCGCAAGGGATGGCCGGCCTGGAGGCGAGGCTTACTGCGAAGCGCCGGCCTTGTTGGAAAGGCCCCAGACGTAGGCCGTCAGCACCTTGATCTGGTCTTCGGTCAGCTTGTCGGCCTGCGCCGGCATCTGGTTGGTCTTGCCGTGGTTGACCATGGCGGCGATGGCCGCCTCGCCCCAGCCGTGCAGCCAGACGTCGTCGGTCAGGTTGGGCGCGCCCAGCGCCTGGTTGCCCTTGCCGTCCATGCCGTGGCAGGCCGCGCAGGCGACGAACTTGGACTTGCCCAGCGACGCCTTGAGCGAGTCGTGCGGGCTGCCCGACAGGCTCAGCACGTAGTGCGCCAGGTTGCGCACGTCCTCGGAAGAGCCGACGGCCGCCACCATCGGGGGCATCACGCCGGTGCGGCCATCGCGGATGGTTTCGTGGATCTTCTTGGGCGTACCGCCGTGCAGCCAGTCGCCGTCGCTCAGGTTGGGAAAGCCCTTGCTGCCGCGCGCGTCCGAGCCATGGCACTGCGCGCAGTTGTTCATGAACAGGCGGTCGCCAATGGCCATGGCGGCGGGGTCGCCCGCCAACTGCTCGGTGCTCATGCCGTCAAAGCGCGCGTACAGCGGCTTGAGCTCGGCCTCGGCCCGGGCCATCTCGGCCTGGTACTCGCCGTGCGTCGTCCAGCCCAGCTGCCCCTTGAAGGTGCCCAGCCCCGGGTAGGCCGCCAGGTAGCCGGCGCCAAAGACCAGGGTGATGACGAACAGCCACATCCACCAGCGCGGCATGGGGTTGTTCATCTCGGTCAGGTCCTCGTCCCAGACATGGCCGGTGGTGTTGTCGGCGGCCGACTCGATCTTCTTGCGCGAGGTCAGCCACAGCAGCAGCGCGCAGCCGACGATGCCGCCGACCGTGATGACGGTCACGTAAACGGACCAGAAGTTACTGGTGAAATCACTCATGGGTTATCTCTTGTGTCGTGCGTGGGCTTCAGTCCTCGGCGAAGGGCAGCCGCGCTGCCTCTTCGAAGCGGGCCTTGTTGCTGCGGCTGTAGGCCCAGCACCAGATGCCGATAAAGCACGCCAGCGAGGCAAGCGTGCCGACGATGCGCAGGGTGGTGACGTCCATGGTCGGTGGCTCCTGTTACTTGAGGGTGCGGCCGAGCACCTGCAGGTAGGCGACCACGGCGTCCATTTCGGTCTTGCCCTTGATCTCCTCGGCGGCGCCGGCAATCTCGGCGTCGGTATAGGGCACGCCCACGCTGCGCAGCGCCGTCATGTGCGGTGCGGCCACGGCCGGATCGAGCTGCGTCTTCTCCAGCCAGGGGTAGGCGGGCATGTTGGACTCGGGCACCACGTCGCGCGGGTTGTTCAGGTGGATGCGGTGCCACTCGTCGCTGTACTTGCCGCCCACGCGGTGCAGGTCCGGGCCGGTGCGCTTGCTGCCCCACTGGAAGGGATGGTCGTAGACGAACTCGCCGGCCACCGAGTAGTGGCCGTAGCGCAGCGTCTCGGCGCGGAAGGGCCGGATCATCTGCGAGTGGCAGTTGTAGCAGCCCTCGCGCTGGTAGATGTCGCGCCCCATCAGTTGCAGCGCGGTATAGGGCTTGAGCCCCTGGATCGGCTCGGTCGTCGACTTCTGGAAGAACAGCGGCACGATCTCGGTCAGGCCGCCCAGCGCGACCACCACCAGGATCATCACGATCATCAGGAAGTTGCTGGTCTCGATCTTCTCGTGGGTGAAGCCGGAGGAAGGTTTTTTGTTGCTATCGGACATGAATCAGACTCCACAAGCCTTACGCGTGCGCGGGGTTCACCGCCGGAATGGCGACCTTGACGGAGCGCCCGGAAATCGCGGTCATCCAGGTGTTCCAGGCCATCACGACCATGCCGCCCAGGTACAGCACGCCGCCCAGGAAGCGGATCACGTAGAACGGGTAGGTGGCCTTGACGCTCTCGACGAAGGTGTAGGTCAGCGTGCCGTCCTCGTTGATGGCGCGCCACATCAGGCCCTGCATCACGCCGGCGATCCACATGGCGGCGATGTACAGCACGATGCCGATGGTGGCCATCCAGAAGTGCAGCTCGATGGCCTTGATGGAGTGCATCTTCTCGCGGCCGAACAGGCGCGGGATCATGTAGTACAGCGAGCCCATGGTGATCAGGCCGACCCAGCCGATGGCGCCGGCGTGCACGTGGCCGATCGTCCAGTCGGTGTAGTGGCTCAGGGCGTTGACGGTCTTGATCGACATCATCGGCCCCTCGAAGGTGGACATGCCGTAGAACGACAGCGAGACGATCAGGAAGCGCAGGATCGGATCTTCGCGCAGCTTGTGCCAGGCGCCCGACAGCGTCATCATGCCGTTGATCATGCCGCCCCAGCTGGGGGCCAGCAGGATCAGCGAGAACACCATGCCCACGGACTGCGTCCAGTCGGGCAGCGCGGTGTAGTGCAGGTGGTGCGGGCCGGCCCACATGTAGGTGAAGATCAGCGCCCAGAAGTGCACGATGGACAGGCGGTAGCTGTACACCGGGCGGCCGGCTTGCTTGGGAATGAAGTAGTACATCATGCCCAGGAAGCCCGTGGTCAGGTAGAAGCCCACGGCGTTATGGCCGTACCACCACTGCACCATCGCGTCCTGCACGCCGGCGTAGGCCGAGTAGCTCTTCATCCAGCCGGCCGGAATGGCGGCGCTGTTGACGATGTGCAGCAGGGCAATGGCCAGGATGAAGGCGCCGAAGAACCAGTTGGCCACGTAGATGTGCTTGATCTTGCGCCGCCCAACGGTGCCGAAGAACACGATGGCGTAGGACACCCAGACGATGGCGATCAGGATGTCGATGGGCCATTCCAGCTCGGCGTATTCCTTACTGGTGGTGTAGCCCAGCGGCAGCGTGATCACGGCCGCGACGATGACCGCCTGCCAGCCCCAGAAGGTGAACGCCGCCAGCGGCCCGCCGAACAGGCGCGTCTGGCAGGTGCGCTGCACCACGTAGTAGCTGGTGGCGAACAGGCCGCAGCCGCCAAAGGCGAAGATCACCGCGTTGGTGTGCAGCGGCCGCAGGCGCCCGTAGCTCAGCCACGGAATGCCGAAGTTCAGCTCGGGCCAGGCCAGCTGGGCGGCGATGAACACGCCCACCAGCATGCCGACCACCCCCCACACCACCGACATGATGGTGAACTGGCGCACGACGGTGTCGTCGTAGTGCGCTATTGGTTTGGTTGTTGATGAATCCATCGGGTACCTCTTCTAATAAAACCGAATCTCTCCAGCCATCAGGGCCACAGCCGCGCAATCAGTCGTTGCGCAGGATGCGCTCCCCCTCCTGCTCCACGTTCTCGAACTGGCCGCGGTACACGGCCCACCACAGCGCGGCCAGCACGAACAGCACCAGCACGACGGACAGCGGAATCAGCAAGTAAAGAATGTCCATGTCAGAGCGCCTCCCGGGGCACCAGGGCCAGGCGCGGCGCGGGTTCGGCCGCAGGCGCGGCGCTGCGCGCCAGCCGCGCGGCGTTGAGCACCACCAGCAGCGAGCTGAGCGCCATGCCCAGGCCAGCCAGCCACGCCGGCATCCACCCGGCCACGGCCAGCGGCACGCACAGCGCGTTGTAGAGCGCGGCCCACCACAGGTTCTGGCGCACCACGGCCAGCGTGCGCCGCGCCAGCAGCACGGTTTGCGCGATCAGCTCCAGGTTGTCGCCCAGCACCACGAAGTCGGCGCGCGCGCGCGCCAGCGCCACCGCGCGGCCAAAGGCAAAGGACACGTGGGCGCCGGCGAGCACCGGGCCGTCGTTCAGGCCGTCGCCGACCATGGCCACGCGCCGCCCCTGCGCCTGCAGTGCCTGCAGCGCGGTCAATTTGTCCTGCGGCGTGCAGTCCCCCGCGGCCTGGGCAATGCCCAGCCGCGCCGCCACCTGCTGCACGGCCGCCTGGCGGTCGCCCGACAGCAGCTGCACCTGCACGCCCGCCGCGCGCAGCCGCGCCAGCGCCTGCGCGGCCTGGGGGCGCGGCTGCTCGCTGAACGCAAAGCGCGCGATCTCGCGCACGCGGCCGTCCTGCTCGCACGACAGCACTGCCTGCTGGCCCTCGTCGCCGTGCTGCGGCACGCCCGCATGCACGGCCGACCCCAGGCGCAACGTGGCGGGCACGCCCTGGTGCACGGCATGCGCCACCAGGCCTGCGCCCGCCACTTCTTCCACGCGATCGACCTGCCACGCGGGGTCGGCCGTCAATTCCTGATCAAACGCCGCCAAGGCGCGCGCCAGCGGGTGCAGCGAATCGTGCGCCAGGCAGGCCGCCAGGGCCAGCGCCTGCGCCTCGGTCATGCCGGCATCGGGGGCCAGGCGCGTCTGGCGCAAGGCCGGGGTGTCGCCCGTGAGCGTGCCGGTCTTGTCGAACACCACGGTGTCCACGTCGGCCAGCGCTTCCAGCGCCTGCAGCTGGCGCACCAGCACGCCGCTGCGTGCCAGCGTGCCGGCGGCGGTCAGCATGGCCACGGGCGTGGCCAGCGACAGCGCGCAGGGGCAGGTGACGATGAGCACGGCCACAGCCACCATCAGCGCGTGGCTGGGATCGGTGGGCCACCACCAGGCGGCTGCCAGCAACGCCGCCAGTAGCACCGCCAGCAGAAAGGGACGCGCCACGCGGTCGGCCAGCTGCGCCAGGCGCGGTTTTTGCAGCGCCGCGCTTTCCATCAGCGCGACGATCTGGCCGAAGCGGGTGTCGGCCCCCAGCGCCAGCACGCGCATCTGCACGCTGGCGCGCAGGTTGTAGCTGCCTGCGGTGACTGCGGCCCCCTGGGGCTTTTCCACCGGCGTGGCCTCGCCGGTCAGCAGCGCCTCGTCTGCGGCGGTCGCGCCCTGCGCGATCACGCCGTCGGCCGGGAAAGCCTCGCCCACCAGCACGCGCAGCTCGTCGCCCACGCGCAGCCGGCGCGTGGCCACGCGCACGAACGCGCCGCCGGCGTCGCGGCGCAGCACGCTGTCGGGCAGGCGGTTGAGCACGGCGTCCAGCGCGCCGGCGGTGCGCTCGCGCAGGCGCAGCTCAAGCCAGCGGCCCGTCAGCAGGAAAAACACGAACATGGTGAGCGAGTCGTAATAGACCTCGCGCCCGAACGGCCCAGACGGGTCGAACGTGCCGGCCATGCTCACGCCGAAGGTGATCAGCATGCCCAGCGCCACCGGCAGGTCCATGCTGACCTGGCGGCGCGCCACGTCGCGCAGCGCGCTGGTAAAGAACGACCCGCAGGCAAACAGCACCACCGGCAGGCTGAGCACCCACGAGGCCCAGCGCAGCAGCTGCTCCATCTCGGCGCTCAGGTCGCCGGGCATGGCGCGGTAGGCAGGCCATGCGTACATCATCACCTGCATCATGCAAAAGCCCGCCACCAGCCAGCGCCACAAGGCCTGGCGGCTTTCGCGCAGGCGCTGCTCGCGCGCCAGCGCGTCCATGGCCGGCAGGGCGTCGTAGCCGGCACGGCGCACGGCGGCAAGCCATTGCGACGGCAGCACTTGCTGTGGCTGCCAGACAACACGGGCGCGGTGCGTGGCGGCGCTAACCTGCACCTCGCGCACCCCGGGCAACTGGCGCAGCGCGTCCTCTACCGTCAGCGCGCAGGCGGCGCAATGCATGCCCTGCACGACAACGTGCGACTCCCACGCAGAACCGTTACCATCGGTGTCATGCGCGCCGCTGCAAGGGCGGCCGAACGCCGGCCACTCTTGCGGATCGTCAAGCAGCGCCAGGCCCGCACGCTCGGCCGCCGCGTCTTCGGGCAAGGCGATGCGCGCGGGAGGCTCCTGCGATCCGGCTGCTGTTTTTGACATAAAACAGAGACTATCCGGATTGACAAATAGACATGTTGACCTGAATCAAAGCATGCGAAGTCGCGCCAGCCGGCCGGTTTTTCGTCCATCGTTTCGCCAAGACAAAGGAGTTGCACCATGTACCAGCGCATCCTGATCGCCACCGACGGCTCGCCACTGTCGGAACAAGCCGTCACCAGCGGGCTCGACCTGGCCCGGCTGTGCGGCGCCTCGGTGGTGGCCCTGAAGGTGGTGCCGCGCTACCCCCGCACCTACTTCGAGGGCGGGCTGCCGGTCGACCTGAACGAGATCAAGCGCGTCGAAAAGCAATGGAGCGACGCCGCGCAGGAGCTGGTCAACCAGGTCAAGGCGCGCGGCAAGGAAGGCGGTGTCAGCGTCAAGGCCGTGGTCGCCAAGTCCGACCTGATCGCCGAAGCCATCATCGCCGCCGCCGCCAAGCACGACTGCGACCTGATCGTGATGGCGTCGCACGGCCGCAAGGGCATCAAGCGGCTGTTGCTGGGCAGCGAAACGCAGCACGTGCTAACGCATTCGCACACGCCCGTGTTGGTGCTGCGGTGACAAAACATACCTTAAAAAGGTACGATAAACCCCGTTATGGGTATTAATGATGGTATGCAATACGGCTCGATTGCCGACGCACTTTTTCCAAAAGTACGCCAGCGTGTGCTGGCTGTCTTGTTTGGCACGCCTGAGCGCAGCTTTTATACGAACGAAGTGATAGGTTTGGTGCAGTCGGGCGCTGGCGCTGTGCAGCGGGAACTGGCCGACCTGGCTCGCGCGGGCCTGCTGACGGTACACAAACAAGGCAATCAAAAACACTATCGGGCCAACACGCAATCCCCGGTGTACGCCGAATTGCGCGGTCTGATCCTTAAAACCATGGGGCTTGCCGATGTGCTGCGTGGCGCATTGGCGCCACTGGCGCCACAGATTCAGCAGGCTTTCGTATTTGGCTCCATCGCCAAGCAATCCGACACGGCGCGCAGCGACGTGGACTTGCTGGTGGTAAGCGATACCTTGGGCTATGGCGATCTATTTTCCGCACTGGAAGACGCTCGCCAGACGCTAGGCCGCACCATCAATCCAGCGCTGTACACGCCCATGGATTTCAACCGGCGCCAGCAAGGCGACAACGCATTCATCACCCGGATAATGCAGCAGCCGAAGATATGGCTGATCGGCACGCCACCCCTGCACCATGAGCCCACCCTCGCCGCTTGAAAATCTGAGCCGCCCGGGCGGCGCGCTCAAACCTGAGCCGCCTGACGCAGCCGAGGTCGCTGGGCTGCTGCGTACAGGCCGCGCCCGCCTGTCAGACGCCTGCAACACAACTCTGGCGCTGGAGAGCCGCTTCGATCTGGCCTACAACGCAGCCCATGCCTTGTGCCTGGCTGCACTGCGCGCCAGGGGCTACCGGGCCAGCAACCGCTACATCGTATTCCAGGCATTGCCGCACACGCTGGGGCTCGGGCCTGAAGTCTGGCGTGTTTTGGATCTGTGCCACGGCAAACGCAACTTGGCCGAATACGAAGGCTTGCTGGACGTGGACGAACGGCTGGTTCAGGATTTGATAGCTGCAACGCAAAAGGTCACCGCAGCTCTTGCTTCGGCATAACCTCAGCCAAACATCCCCTGGTACTGCTCGCGCAGCAGGTTCTTCTGCACCTTGCCCATCGCGTTGCGCGGCAGTTGCGGCGCGATGACGCAGCGCTTGGGAATCTTGTAGTTGGCCAGGCGCTGCTTCAGGCTGGCCAGTAGGACGTCGGCGTCCGGCTGCGCGCCCGGCTGGGGTACGACCACGGCCACGCCCACCTCGCCGAAGTCAGGATGGGGCACGCCGACGACGGCGCTCTCGGCCACGCCGGGCAGTTCGTTGATGAAGCCTTCGACCTCGGCCGGGTAGACGTTGTAGCCGCCGCTGATGATCAAGTCCTTGCTGCGCCCGACGATGCTGACGTAGCCGCGCGCGTCCTGCTGGCCCACGTCGCCGGTCTTGAACCAGCCGCCCGCCGCAAATTCTTCGGCCGTTTTCTCGGGCATGCGCCAATAGCCTTGGAACACGTTGGGGCCGCGCACCTGGATATTGCCGATCTCGCCCGCGGGCAGCGGCGCATCGGCATCGTCCACCACGCGCAGATCGACGCCCGGCAGCGGGAAGCCGACGGTAGAGCCGCGCCGCTCGTCCTGCCCGCCGTAGCGCGCGTCGGCGCTGTAGGGGTTGCTCGTCAGCATGGCGGTCTCGCTCATGCCGTAGCGCTCCAGGATGGTGTGGCCGGTGCGCTCCTGCCACGCTTTGAAGGTGTCGATCAGCAGCGGTGCCGAACCCGAGATGAACAGCCGCACGCGGCGCGCCGCCTCGCGCGTGAGGGCCGGCTCGGCCAGCATGCGCACGTACAGCGTGGGCACGCCCATGAACACGGTGGCGCGCGGCAGCGCCGCCAGCACCGCGCGGGGGTCGAACCTGTCGTGCCAGATCATGCGGCTGGCGCCCAGCAGCGCCGCGTGGATGGCGACGAACAGCCCGTGCACGTGGAAGATGGGCAGCGCGTGGATCAGCACGTCGTCGGCGCGCCAGCCCCAGTAGTCCTTGAGCACCCGGGCGTTGGACAGCAGGTTGCCATGCGAGAGCATCGCCCCCTTGCTGCGCCCCGTCGTGCCGCTGGTGTAGACGATGGCGGCCAGATCATGGGCCTGGCGGGGCACGGTGGCGAACTGCTCGCCATGGTGCGCGGCGCGGTCGAGCAGGCTGCCGCTGCGGTCCTGCCCCAGCGTGAAGACGTGGCCCACGCCCGCGTTGAACGCGATCTTGGACACCCAGCCGAAGTTGCCCGGCGTGCACACCACCACGGCCGGCTCGGCATTGCCGATGAAGTATTCGATCTCGGCGCTCTGGTAGGCGGTGTTGAGCGGCAGAAACACGTGGCCCGCGCGCAGCGTGGCCAGGTACAGCAGCATGGCCTCGACGGACTTTTCCACCTGCACGGCGATGCGGCTGCCCGCCGGCAGCTGCAGCGACGCCAACAGGTTGGCCAGGCGCGCGCTGGCGTGCTCCAGGTCGGCCCAGGTGTAGTGCAGCGGCGCGCCCTGCGGCGTGGCCGCCTCGACGGCGACGCCCTCCAGGTCGGCGGGAAAGGCGGCGCGCAACGCGCTATACAGATTGGCTGAGGGCTGCATGGTCATGCTTCGTATCGATTCAAAAAACCGGCTTGCGCTTGTGCACAAAGGCGGTGATGCCTTCGCGGTGCTCGGCGCTGCTGGCGTAGGCGTAGGGGTCGAAGGCCGGCGCCGGTTGCGTGGCGCCCAGGTGGCGCAGCGTCTGCTTGTTGAGCCGCGCCGCGCCGGGCGCCAGCGCGGCAATGCGCTGCGCCGCCTCCTGCGCCTGCGGGGCCAGTTGTGCGGATTCGACCACGCGGCTCAGAAAACCGCGCGCCAGCATGTCCTGCGCGCCAAAGGTGGCGGCCTCCAGTAGCATCTGCCGCGCCACCACATCGCCCACCGCACCGGCCACGAGCTGCGCCTCGCGCGGCGCCATCGGAAAGCCCAGCTTGGCGATGGGCGCGCCAAAGCGCGCGTCGTGCGCGGCGATGCGGATGTCGCAGCAGCTGGCAATCTCCACCCCCGCGCCCATGCAGGCGCCGGCGATGGCGGCGACGATGGGCACGTCGCACGCCAGCATCGCGGCCAGGCCGCCCCATACGTCGTCCTCGTGAAAGTCGCGCAGCTGCGCCGGGTCGAAGCGAAAGCCCGGGTATTCTGAAATATCGCCGCCGGCGCAGAACGCATCGCCCTGCCCCTGCACGACGATGCAGCGCGCCGCCGCGTCCTGCTGCAGCGCCTCGAACACCGCGCGCAACTGGCGCCACATGGCGCGCGTCATGGCGTTGAGCCGCCCGTCTTGGCGCAGCACCACGTGGCGCACGCCCGCCTGTGCGCCAGGCGCAACCGTTACTTCACCGGCCATGGTCGGCGCTCCTTGCGGTTAGCGGCTGGGCGCGCGGGCGGCCCACAGCCACAGCAGCGCACCGCCCGCGATCATGGGCACGCACAGCCACTGCCCCATGCTCATGCCCAGCGACAGCAGGCCCAGGTAGGCGTCGGGCTCGCGGAAGTACTCCGCCACAAAGCGCAGCACGCCGTAGCCGAACAGGAAGGCCGCCCCCACCTGGCCCGGACGGCGGCCACGGCGCGCGTACAGCCACAGCAGCACGAACAGCAGCAGGCCTTCGAGCAGAAACTGGTAGACCTGCGACGGATGGCGCGCCAGCATCGACCCGCTTTGCGGAAACACCATGGCCCAGGGCAGGTCCGGCGGGGCAAAGCGCCCCCACAGCTCGCCGTTGATGAAGTTGCCCACGCGCCCTGCAGCCAGGCCGGTGGGCACGCACGGGGCGATGAAGTCCATCACCTGCAGCCAGGGGCGGCGGCGCGAATGCGCGTACCACAGCATGGCGCAGATCACGCCCAGCAGGCCGCCATGGAAACTCATGCCGCCCTGCCACACGTACAGCACCTCCAGTGGATGCGCCAGGTAGTAGCCCGGCTTGTAGAACAGGCAAAAGCCCAGGCGCCCGCCCAGCACCACGCCCATCACGCCCAGGAACAGGATGTCCTCCACGTCCTTGCGCGACCAGGCGGCGTCGCCCCGCATCGAGGCAAACGGCTCGTGGCGCAGGCGCAGCGTGCCCAGCAGCATGAACAGGCCAAAGGCGGCCAGATAGGTCAGGCCGTACCAGTGCACGGCCAGCGGCCCGATCTGCACGGCAATGGGGTCGATATGGGGATACATCAGCATGGCGGCGATTGTGCCGCAGCGCCCGCGCGCGGCGGCCAACACCAGTGCGGCCGGGGTGCAATACGAATGCTTCTGCATCCACCACGCATCCACACCGCCCGCGCATGGGCATTGGGTTGAAGCCCGCCTGCACGCGCGCGATACTGGCCGCTTCGCAACCCACCGAGAACAACAACCATGCAAGGCCATCCCCAAGTCATCGACTGCCTCAAGGATCTGCTGCGCGGCGAGCTGGGCGCGCGCGACCAGTACTTTCTGCATTCGCGCCTGTACGAAGACCAGGGCTTGCCCCGCCTGTACGAGCGCCTGAACCACGAGATGCAGGAGGAAACCGAGCACGCCGACGCCATCCTGCGCCGCATCCTGTTCCTGGGCGGGCAGCCGGACATGCGCCCCAAGGACCTGAACCCCGGCACCGACGTGCCCGACATGCTGCGCAAGGACCTGGCCGCCGAATACCAGGTGCGCGACAACCTGCGCAAGGCCATAGCCCTGTGCGACAGCCTGCAGGACTACGTGAGCCGCGACATGCTGCTGGCCCAGCTGCGCGACACCGAGGAAGACCACAGCTACTGGCTGGAAAAGCAGATTGGCCTGATTGACAAGATCGGCCTGCAGAACTACCTGCAAAGCCAGGCCATGGGCGCCTGAGACAACCACACGACGGCGGACTCAACCGTCGCCCCACGATTCAACCGCGCCCTGCGCGGTTTTTTTATCCTCCGTCGTTCCAATTACGGAACAAACAAACCAATATCGACGCACTACACACTTCAACAATAACAAACCATACTATCCACCTGCATAGCCATAGCAACAGGAGCCCCACCATGGAAAAGCGCGTCGAATCCATCCACCAAGCCCCCGCCCAGCACTGGGTGGGCGACGGCTTTCCGGTGCGCTCGCTGTTCAGCTACGGCGACCATGGCCGCGCGCTCAGCCCCTTTCTGCTGCTGGACTACGCCGGCCCGATGGACTTTGCCCCCGCCAGCGCGCCGCGCGGCGTGGGCGTGCACCCACACCGGGGTTTCGAGACGGTGACCATCGTCTACCAGGGCGAGGTGGCGCACCGCGACTCGACCGGCGCCGGCGGCGTGATCGGCCCGGGCGATGTGCAGTGGATGAGGGCCGCCTCGGGCATCCTGCACGAGGAATTCCACTCGCCCGCCTTCACCGCCAGCGGCGGCATGCTGGAGATGGTGCAGCTCTGGGTCAACCTGCCGGCCCGCGACAAGCTGGCCCAGCCCGGCTACCAGAGCCTGCAGAGCCAGGACATTCCCGTGGCGCAGCTGCCCGGCGGCGCCGGCACCCTGCGCGCGATCGCCGGCAGCTACGGCGCGGCGCACGGCCCGGCGCGCACCGCCACGCCCATGCAGGTGTGGGACATGCGCCTGCACGCCGGCGCGCGCGCCACGCTGGACGCCACGCCCGGCCACAGCACGGCCCTGGTGCTGCTGCGCGGCAGCGTGCGCGTGGCCAGCGCGGCGCTGGACCAGCCCGGCCAGCTGGCCATTCTGGAGCGCGCGGGCGAGCAGGTCAGTATCGAGGCCGACAGCGACGCCACGCTGCTGTGGCTGTCGGGTGCGCCGATCGACGAGCCGGTGGTCGGCTACGGGCCGTTCGTGATGAACACGCCGGGCGAGATCCAGCAGGCGCTGGCCGACATGCGCAGCGGCCAGTTCGGGCGCTGGCGGGCGCGGGCGCAATAGCGCACGCGCAGCCCAACCGGGGTTCAGCCCACCACGAACACCATGGTGGCCTGCATCAGCGCCACCACTTTGTAGTCGTCGGCGCCTTCGTCCGCGAAGGCGCGCACCTCGCCGGTGGCCACGGCCATGCTGCGCCCGGCCTGCACCACCTTGCCCACGGCCACGAAGCGCCGGCCGATGGCCGGGCGCATGAAGTTGACCTTGAATTCGGCGGTGACCACCTCGTGGCCGCTGCTGGGCGCGCGCGTGAGCGCGGCGTAGCCGCAGGCGCTGTCGACGATGCTGGTGATCGAGCCCGCATGCGCGTAGCCGTGCTGCTGCGACAGCGCCGGAGCAAAGGGCATGGCGATGTGCACCTCGCCCTCGCCCACGTGCGCCAGGCGCGCGCCCAGCGTGGCCATCAGCCCCTGGGCGTCGAAGCTGGCGCGGATGCGTTCGTGCAGTGCGTTCATCGGGAACTTTCAATCATTAAAACCATAGCTGTTTGCGCTTGGCACAAGCCATGTTCAAATATAAAAATATCTGCATTGCTTATCCATCAAGCGCAACCAGCTATTCAATTTACAGCAATCAATCGAGCAGCGACAGGTCGCGCACCGCGCCCTTGTCGGCGCTGGTGACCAGTTTGGCGTAGGCCTTGAGCGCGCTGGAGACCTTGCGCGGGCGCGCCGCGGCGGGCTTCCAGCCCTTGGCGTCCTGCGCGGCGCGGCGGCGCGCCAGTTCCTCGTCGCTCACCAGCACGTTGATGCTGCGGTTGGGAATGTCGATGCGGATGCGGTCGCCGTTCTGCACCAGGCCGATGGCGCCGCCGGCGGCGGCCTCGGGCGAACAATGGCCAATCGACAGGCCCGAGGTGCCGCCCGAGAAGCGCCCGTCGGTCAGCAGCGCGCAGGCCTTGCCCAGGCCGCGGCTCTTGATGTAGCTGGTGGGGTAGAGCATCTCCTGCATGCCGGGGCCGCCCTTGGGGCCTTCGTAGCGCACGATGACCACGTCGCCCGCCTGCACCTTGCCGCCCAGGATGTGCTCGACGGCCTCGTCCTGCGATTCGGTGATGTGCGCCGCGCCCTCGAAGACGAAGATGGACTCGTCCACCCCGGCGGTCTTGACCACGCAGCCGTCCAGCGCGATGTTGCCGGTCAGCACGGCCAGGCCGCCTTCCTTGCTGAAGGCGTGCTCGTAGGAGCGGATGCAGCCGCCCGCGCGGTCCAGGTCCAGGCTGGGCCAGCGGCTGTCCTGGCTGAACGCGACCTGCGTGGGAATGCCGCCGGGGCCGGCCTTGTAGAAGTGGTGTACGGCCTCGTCCTGGGTGCGCATCACGTCCCACTGCGCCAGGGCTTCGCCCAGGGTCTTGGCGTGCACCGTGGGCACGTCGGTGTGCAGCTTGCCGGCGCGCTCCAACTCGCCCAGGATGGCGTAGATGCCGCCGGCGCGGTGCACGTCCTCGATGTGGTACTTGTCGGTGTTGGGTGCCACCTTGCACAGCTGCGGCACTGTGCGCGAGAGGCGGTCGATGTCGGTCATGCCAAAGGCGATCTCGGCCTCCTGCGCGATCGCCAGCAGGTGCAGGATGGTGTTGGTGGAGCCGCCCATGGCGATGTCCAGCGTCATCGCGTTCTCGAAGGCCTTGAAGCCAACCGAGCGCGGCAGGATGGAGTCGTCATCGCCCTCGTAGTGCTGGCGCGCCAGCTCCACGATGCGCCGGCCGGCGCGCTTGAACAGCTGCTCGCGGTCGGCGTGCGTGGCCAGCGTGGTGCCGTTGCCGGGCAGCGACAGGCCCATGGCCTCGGTCAGGCAGTTCATCGAGTTGGCGGTGAACATGCCCGAACACGAACCGCAGGTGGGGCAGGCGCTGCGCTCCACCTCGGCCACGTCGGCGTCGCTGACGGCCTCGTCCACGGCCATGACCATGGCGTCCACCAGGTCGAGCTTGCGCGCGGTATAGGTCTTGCCGGCGGACGCGGCCAGCTGCACCTTGCCCGCCTCCATCGGCCCGCCCGAGACGAAGATCACCGGAATGTTCAGCCGCATCGCGGCCATCAGCATGCCGGGGGTGATCTTGTCGCAGTTGCTGATGCACACCATGGCGTCGGCGCAGTGGGCGTTGACCATGTACTCCACGCTGTCGGCGATCACGTCGCGGCTGGGCAGCGAGTACAGCATGCCGTCGTGGCCCATGGCGATGCCGTCGTCCACGGCGATGGTGTTGAACTCCTTGGCTACGCCACCAAAGGCCTCGATCTCGCGCGCAACGAGCTGGCCCAGGTCCTTGAGGTGCACGTGGCCGGGCACGAACTGGGTGAACGAGTTGACCACCGCGATGATGGGCTTGGCAAAGTCGGCGTCCTTCATGCCGGTGGCGCGCCACAGGGCGCGGGCACCGGCCATGTTGCGGCCGTGGGTGGAGGTTTTGGAACGGTAGGCGGGCATCGTGGGAACTGGAAAGATGAAGAAGGGGCCCATGCGCTTGGAGGCCCGTTGTGCGCCGCAGCGCCGGCCTTGTGAGCCCCACGCGGTCAAGCGTTTGATTATGTCGCAGCGCCCAACCCAACACAGGGCATGGGTTACCCCGCCCCGATGGACAGCGCCCGCGCATGCGCCCACACTGGCGCCATCCCCACCCACACCGCCGCACCGCCATGACACAGCCGCTGAACCGCCGCTCCGCCCACATCACCCAAGGCAAGGCGCGCGCGCCCAACCGCTCCATGTACTACGGCATGGGCTACACCGAGGCCGACTTCGACAAGCCCATGATCGGCGTGGCCAACGGCCACAGTACCATCACCCCGTGCAACAGCGGGCTGCAGAAGCTGGCCGACGCCGCCGTCGAGGGCATACGCGAGGCGGGGGGCAACCCGCAGACCTTTGGCACGCCCACCATCAGTGACGGCATGGCCATGGGCACCGAGGGCATGAAGTACAGCCTGGTCAGCCGCGAGGTGATTGCCGACTGCGTGGAGACCTGCGTGCAGGGCCAGTGGATGGACGGCTGCGTGGTCATCGGCGGCTGCGACAAGAACATGCCCGGCGGCATGATGGGCATGCTGCGCGCCAACGTGCCCAGCATCTACGTGTACGGCGGCACCATCGAGCCCGGCTGCCTGCACGGCTGCGACCTGAACATCGTCAGCGTGTTCGAGGCCGTGGGCGAGAACGCCGCCGGGCGCCTGAGCGACCGGCAGCTCAAGGACATCGAGCAGCACGCCATTCCCGGCACCGGATCGTGCGGCGGCATGTACACGGCCAACACCATGTCGTCGGCCTTCGAGGCGCTGGGCATGAGCCTGCCCTACTCCAGCACCATGGCCAACCCGCACGACGAGAAGGTGCAGTCGGCCCGCGAATCGGCCAGGGTGCTGGTCGAGGCCATACGCCGCGACCTGAAGCCGCGCGACATCGTCACGCGCAAATCCATCGAGAACGCGGTCGCCGTCATCATGGCCGTGGGCGGATCGACCAACGCCGTGCTGCACTTCCTGGCCATTGCGCACGCGGCGGGCGTCGAATGGTCCATCGACGACTTCGAGCGCGTGCGCCGCAAGGTGCCGGTGCTGTGCGACCTCAAGCCCAGCGGCAAATACCTGGCGGTGGACCTGCACAAGGCGGGCGGCATCCCGCAGGTCATGAAGCTGCTGCTCAACGCCGGGCTCCTGCACGGCGACTGCATCACCATCACCGGCCAGACGATCGCCGAAGCCTTGCGGGGCGTACCCGACCAGCCGCGTGCCGACCAGGACGTAATCCACCCCATGGACCGCCCGATCTACCCGCACGGCCACCTGGCCATCCTCAAGGGCAACCTCAGCCCCGAGGGCGCGGTGGCCAAGATCACCGGGCTGAAGAACCCCGCTATGACCGGCCCGGCACGCGTGTTCGACGACGAGCAGTCGGCGCTGGCCGCCATCCTGGCCGGCAAGATCGTCGCGGGCGACGTGATGGTGCTGCGCTACCTCGGCCCCAAGGGCGGCCCCGGCATGCCCGAGATGCTGGCGCCCACCGGCGCGCTGGTCGGCGCCGGCCTGGGCGAGAGCGTGGGGCTGATCACCGACGGGCGCTTCTCCGGCGGCACCTGGGGCATGGTCGTCGGCCACGTCGCACCCGAGGCCGCCGCCGGCGGCACCATCGCCTTCGTGCACGAGGGCGACAGCATTACCATAGATGCCCACCAGCTGCTGCTGCAATTGAACGTGAGCGATGCTGAACTGGCGCGCCGCCGGCACGGCTGGCAGCCCCCGCCGCCGCGCTACACGCGCGGCGTGCAGGCAAAATTCGCCTTCAACGCCGCCAGCGCCAGCAAGGGCGCGGTGCTCGACGATTTTTGATGAATCCTACCCATCCATACGCAGCGCCGGGCCGCCCCAAGCAAGTTCGCTCCCGCTTGGCGGGACAGGCCGCAGGCCGAAGGGTGCACCAGTGAGCACACCCGCCGCCGCCCGGCCCGTGGGTGTTTTCGACAGCGGCATCGGCGGCCTGAGCGTGCTGCAGGCGCTGCGCCGCGAACTGCCGCACGAGCGTTTCGTCTACCTGGCCGACAGCGCCAACGCCCCCTACGGCGAAAAGGGCGACGCCTTCGTGCAGCAGCGCACGCTGGCCATTGCCCGGCACCTGGTCGATCAACACGGCATCAAGGCGCTGGTTGTGGCCTGCAACACCGCCACGGCAGCCGCCGTGGAACTGCTGCGCGCCACGCTGCCGGCGCTGCCCGTGATTGGTGTGGAGCCAGCCCTCAAACCCGCGGCCATGCGCAGCCAGACGCACCACGTCGGCGTGCTGGCCACGCGCGGCACGGTGGGCAGCGCGCGCTTTGCGCGCCTGCGCGAGGAACACGGCGGCGCGACCCGCTTTGCCGTGCAGGCCTGCGACGGCCTGGCCCACGCCATAGAACAAAGCACCGAGGAGCCTCTGCCCGCCCTGCGCAGCCGCGCGGCCATCGAGCAGCTCTGCGCGCGCTATACCAGTGCCCTGGGGCGTTTTGGCGAGAAAACCGGCGAAATGGACACGCTGGTGCTGGGCTGCACGCACTACGTGTTCGCCAAGGACGCGCTGCGCGCGCTGGTAGGCCCGGACGTACAGATCATCGACACCGGCGCCGCCGTGGCGCGCCAGGCGCGGCGCATTCTGGCGCAGGCCGCATGCCTTGCGCCCGAGCCCGAGGCGCCAGACGGCACGCCCACGGGCCAGGTGCGCCTGTACACCACGGGCCAGCTGGCCGCGCTGCAGGCCGCAGCGCAGCGCTGGCTGGGCCTGCCGCCCGCGTGCTGCGCGGCACTGCCCGGCGGGGCCGCGTAGCCGATCGGATCAGTGCAGATGGCGCGGGCGCCGGCCGCCCCCATGGCCGCCTGCGCCGCCGCGCGGCGGGCGGCTGATTTCCAGCGAATTGACCAGCGCGTCGAAGCGCTGCGAGAACAGCCGGTCGATCTCGGCCACCACACCGCCCAGTTCAGAGCCGTCGAAGTGGCGTTCCATCAGGTTGACCACGTCCTGCACCAGCAGGTCGCGCTGCGCCTGCATGATGGCTGCCGGCGTGGGGCCGACGAACAGCATCACGAAGTCGTCGCGCGCGTCCTCGTCGTCGGGCGCCTCTTCTTCGTCGAACTCGGTATCGTAGAAGGTCACCTCGATGGCCGCGCCCTGCTCGGCCAGATCGTTCAGGCCCATGCACATGTCGTCTAGCGACTGGCGGAAGTCCTCGTCGCCGCGCACCGTCCAGCACATCTGCAGCAGGCGTTCCTTGGGATCGAATTCGATGCCCGGCTCTTCCTCGTAGGCGCTGGTCGCGCCATCGGCCAGATTGCGCGCCCCGGCGTACTTCCACAGAGGCTTCAAGGCCTCCTGCAGCTGGTCAAAGTCCACTTCAGCGCGCAACTGCACCTGGCCGTGCACATGGATTTCAAAGGGAGCGTTGTAGTGTGACATATCAAACCTTTGTGGTGCCCCGAGCCGGGGTCGAACCGGCACGCCCCTTTTCAGGAAAGCGGCGGATTTTAAGTCCGCAGTGTCTACCAATTTCACCATCGGGGCACTGGCCGCCAACGGGCTCGGCAGCCAGAGTAACCGGGGCGGCACTTTGGTGCAATGCCCCAAGCAGCGGCCTTGCAGCCAGTGGCCAAAAAGCCAAGAAAAAAGGGAAGCCTAGGCTTCCCTTTTGATGTATGGAGCGGGAAATCGGTCTCGAACCGACGACCTCAACCTTGGCAAGGTTGCGCTCTACCAACTGAGCTATTCCCGCATTCTCTTCAGAAGCTGCGCTTCGGAAAGAGCAAAATTCTAACAGTTTTTTGATCGCAATTTTCGTTGCCACCAAAATTCCCAGCGGCCAGGCAAAAAGCCAATGGACTGGAGGCGCGACCCGGAGTCGAACCGGGCTCTACGGATTTGCAATCCGGTGCATAACCGCTTTGCTATCGCGCCAAATCTGTTGCCCTGAAAAAAAGGGGAGCCTGAGCACCCCTTTTTTACGATCTGGAGCGGGAAATCGGTCTCGAACCGACGACCTCAACCTTGGCAAGGTTGCGCTCTACCAACTGAGCTATTCCCGCATTTACCGAAGCCTTGCATTGTACAACGCTTTGCAACGATGAGGGAAGTTTAACCGACTTTTTACCCCTCTCCGAAAAGATCGTACAAATTTTCAGTGCTTGATCGATCCGTGCTCGGCGTCTCCCACCTTGGCCGGGGCGACGCTCGCCGCCAGTTCTTCCTCGGTCAGCGCCACGGGCTTGCGCTCCAGCGCTATCTCAAGCACCTTGTCGATCCACTTGACTGGGACGATCTCCAGGCCGCTCTTGACGTTGTCCGGTATCTCCTGCAAGTCCTTCACGTTTTCCTCGGGGATGAGCACCGTCTTGATATCGCCGCGCAGCGCCGCCAGCAGTTTTTCCTTGAGGCCGCCGATCGCGGTCACCTCGCCGCGCAGCGTGATCTCGCCCGTCATGGCCACGTCGGCGCGCACGGGAATGCCCGTCAGCGCCGAGACGATGGCCGTGGTCATGGCCGCGCCCGCGCTGGGTCCGTCCTTGGGCGTCGCGCCGTCGGGCACGTGGATGTGCAGGTCGCGCTTCTCGAACGCCTCGTCGCGTATGCCAAGCAGCCGGGCGCGCGAACGCACCACCGAGCGCGCTGCCTCGACCGACTCCTTCATCACGTCGCCCAGCGAGCCGGTACGCGTGATGACGCCCTTGCCCGGCATGGTGGCAACCTCGATGGTCAGCAGGTCGCCCCCGACCTCGGTCCACGCCAGGCCGACCACCTGTCCCACCTGGTTCTGATGCTCGGCGCGGCCGTAGCTGTACTTGCGCACGCCCAGGTAGTCGTGCAGGTTGTCGGCCGACACCTCGACCTGCCCCGAGAACTTTTTGAGCAGCAGACCCTTGACCACCTTGCGACAAATCTTGGAGAGCTCGCGTTCGAGCGAGCGCACGCCAGCCTCGCGCGTGTAGTAACGCACGATGTCGCGCACCGCCGCCTCGGTCACCAGCAGTTCGTCGGCCTTGACGCCGTTGTTCTCCATCTGCTTGGGCAGCAGGTACTTGATGGCGATGTTGGCCTTCTCGTCCTCGGTGTAGCCCGCCAGGCGGATCACTTCCATGCGGTCGAGCAGCGCCGGCGGGATGTTCATCGAGTTGGAGGTGGCGACGAACATCACGTCCGACAGGTCGAAGTCCACCTCCACATAGTGGTCGGCAAACTTGTGGTTCTGCTCGGGGTCTAGCACCTCCAGCAAGGCGCTCGACGGGTCGCCGCGGAAGTCCTGCCCCAGCTTGTCGATCTCGTCGAGCAGGAACAGCGGATTGCGCGTGCCTGCCTTGTTCAGGTTCTGCAGCACACGCCCCGGCATCGCGCCGATGTAGGTGCGCCGGTGCCCTCGGATCTCGGCCTCGTCGCGCATGCCGCCCAGCGCCATGCGCACGTATTTGCGCCCGGTCGCCTTGGCGATCGACTGGCCGAGCGAGGTCTTGCCGACGCCCGGCGGCCCGACCAGGCACAGGATGGGCGCCTTGACCTTGTCCACGCGCTGCTGCACGGCGAGGTATTCCAGGATGCGGTCCTTGACCTTCTCCAGGCCGTAGTGGTCTTCGTTGAGCACCTGCTCGGCCAGCGCCAGGTCGTGGCGGATCTTGGTCTTCTTGCTCCAGGGCAGGCCGGTCAGCACGTCGATGTAGTTGCGCACCACGGTGGCCTCGGCCGACATGGGCGACATCAGCTTGAGCTTTTTCAGCTCGCCTTCGGCCTTTTTCCGCGCTTCGGCCGGCATCTTGGCGGACTTGATCTTTTTCTCGACCTCCTCGATGTCGGCGCCGTCCTCGCCCTCGCCCAGCTCTTTCTGGATGGCCTTGACCTGCTCGTTCAGGTAGAAGTCGCGCTGGTTCTTCTCCATCTGACGCTTCACGCGCCCGCGGATACGCTTGTCGACGTTGAGGATGTCGACCTCGCGTTCGAGCTGCTCGAACAGGTTTTCCAGGCGCTGCTGCACGCCCGCCAGGTCGAGCACGGCCTGCTTGTTCTCCAGCTTGAGCGGCAGGTGCGCGGCAATCGTGTCGGCCAGGCGTCCGGCGTCGTCGATGCCGGAGATCGAGCTCAGGATTTCGGGCGGAATCTTCTTGTTAAGTTTGACGTACTGGTCGAACTGCTGCATCACCGCGCGGCGCAGCGCCTCGATTTCGCTGGTCTTGCCGTCTTCCTCGTCGGGCGGCACCGGCGCCACGGTGGCGGTGAAGTGGGTCTCGCCATCATCGACCGCCGTCATGTCGGCGCGCTGCTGGCCTTCGACCAGCACCTTCACGGTGCCGTCGGGCAGCTTGAGCATCTGCAGGATGGTGGCGATGCAGCCCACGTCGAACAGATCGGCAACCTGCGGCTCGTCCTTGCCGGCGGACTTTTGCGCCACCAGCATGATGCGCCGGTCGGCCTCCATCGCAAGCTCCAGCGCCTTGATGCTTTTGGGCCGTCCGACGAACAGCGGAATCACCATGTGCGGGAAGACCACCACGTCGCGCAGCGGCAGCAGTGGCAGGTCCATGGGCGTAACGGGCAGGGGTGTTTGTCCAGACATGGGCAATCCTCAGGAAGCCCATGGCGCCAGGCGCCGTGGGCAGAAATTCTCAACCCAGCAAGAAAAGGCTGCCGGGCATGGCAAGCGGGAGCGGCTCAGGCGCTCTTGGCGGATTCCCGGTAGACGAGCAGGGGCGCCTTGTTCTCGTCGATCGTGGCCTCGTCGACCACGACCTTGGTCACGTTGGTGGCGTTGGGCAGGTCGAACATGGTGGCGATCAGCGACTGCTCCAGGATGGAGCGCAGGCCGCGCGCGCCGGTCTTGCGGGCGATGGCCTTGCGGGCGATGGCCTTGAGCGCGGCGGGGCGGATTTCCAGCTCCACGCCCTCCATCGACAGCAGCTTGGCGTACTGCTTGACGAGCGCGTTCTTGGGCTCGGTCAGGATCTGTACCAGCGCGTCCTCACCCAGCTCGGCCAGCGCCGTGACCACGGGCATGCGCCCGACCAGTTCGGGGATCAGGCCGAACTTGATCAGGTCCTCGGGCTCGATGTCCTGGAACATTTCGGTCAGCGAGCGCTGCTTCTTGCTCTTGACGGCAGCGCCAAAGCCGATGCCGGACGCCTCGGTGCGGTTTTCGATGACCTTCTCCAGGCCGGCAAACGCGCCGCCGCAGATGAACAGGATGTTGGTCGTGTCGATCTGCAGAAAATCCTGGTTCGGGTGTTTGCGCCCACCCTGCGGCGGCACGCTGGCCATGGTGCCTTCGATCAGCTTGAGCAGCGCCTGCTGCACGCCTTCACCCGACACGTCGCGCGTGATGCTGGGGTTGTCGCTCTTGCGGCTGATCTTGTCGATCTCGTCGATGTAGACGATGCCGCGCTGCGCGCGCTCGACGTCGTAGTTGCAGCTCTGCAGCAGCTTGCTGATGATGTTCTCCACGTCCTCGCCCACGTAGCCGGCCTCGGTCAGCGTGGTGGCGTCGGCCATGACGAAGGGCACGTCCAGCTGGCGCGCCAGCGTCTGCGCCAGCAGCGTCTTGCCGCTGCCGGTGGGGCCGATCAGGAGGATGTTGCTCTTGGTCAGCTCGACGTCGTCCTTGGCGGCGCCGTCCTTGTGGCGCAGGCGCTTGTAGTGGTTGTACACGGCCACGGCCAGGGTGCGCTTGGCCTTTTCCTGGCCGATGACGTAGTGATCCAGGTTGGCCTTGATCTCCGCGGGAACGGGCAGGTCGCTGCGCCCTTCGGGCGTGCCATCCTTGGCCGGCAGCTCGTCACGAATGATTTCGTTGCACAGGTCGATGCACTCGTCGCAGATAAAGACCGACGGACCGGCGATCAGCTTCTTAACCTCGTGCTGGCTTTTGCCGCAGAAGGAGCAGTAGAGGGTTTTCTCGCTGGAGGAGCCTTTTTTCTCGGCCATGGGGGCAGTGCCTTATGACAGGGGATGTTGTCAAGATGATAACGAAATAAAAAGGGCGCTTCCCGGTAGGGAAACGCCCTGCGCCACGGGCCGGACCGTTCAGGGACGCTTGGCGATCACCTGGTCGATGATGCCGTATTCCTTGGACTCGTCGGCGGTCATGTAGTAGTCGCGCTCGGTGTCCTGCACGACTTTCTCGTAGCTCTGGCCGGTGCGCTCGGCCAGGATGCGGTTCATCTGCTCCTTGGTGCGCAGAATGTCGCGCGCCTGGATCTCGATGTCGGTCGCCTGGCCGCGCGCGCCGCCCAGCACCTGGTGGATCATGACCTTGCTGTTGGGCAGCGAATAGCGCTTGCCCTTGGCACCGGCGGCCAGCAGGAAGGCGCCCATGCTGGCGGCAAAGCCCAGGCACATGGTGGACACGTCGGGCTTGATGAACTGCATGGTATCGTAGATCGACATGCCGGCCGTCACGCTGCCGCCGGGCGAGTTGATGTAGAACGAGATGTCCTTGTCCGGGTTCTCGCTCTCAAGGAACAGCAGCTGCGCCACGACCAGGTTGGCCGTCTGGTCGTTGACCTCGCCAACGAGGAAGACCACGCGTTCCTTGAGCAGGCGCGAATAGATGTCGTAGGACCGCTCGCCACGACCCGACTGCTCGATGACCATGGGGATCATGCCCAGGGCCTGTGTTTCCAATGCGCTCATGAATATCTCCTGTGGAGCGGTACTGTAGCCACAAATGAAATGGGGCCTGTGCCCGCAGACACAAGCCCCAGGGTTTACCTGACGATGAAAATCAAGCCTGGCCCATCAGTTCGTCGAACGAAACCGCTTTTTCGTTGACCTTGGCCTTGGCCAGCACGAAGTCGGCCACGTTGTTCTCGATCACCACGGCTTCGATTTCGGCCAGGCGGTTGCGGTCGCTGAAGTACCAGCGCACCACTTCCTCGGGCTTTTCGTAGCTGGCGGCCAGTTCGTCGATGTGCGCCTTCAGCTGCTCGGGCTTGGCCTGCAGCTCGTTGGCGCGCACCACCTCGGCTACCACCAGGCCCAGGCGCACACGGCGCTCGGCCTGGGGACGGAACACGTCATCGGGAATCTCTGCCTTGTCGGCGTCCTTGATGCCGCGCTGCTTCATGTCGGCACGGGCAGCCTGCAGCAGGCGTTGGATTTCGGACTGCACGCTGGCGTTGGGCAGGTCGAGCTCGGCCTTGGCCAGCAGGGCTTCCATCACGGCTGCCTTGTTGCGGCCCATCAGGCGGAACTTGACTTCACGCTCCAGGTTCTTCTTGATGTCGGCGCGCAGGCCCTCGACGGTGCCGTCGGCAATGCCCAGCGACTTGGCAAGCTGCTCGTTCACCTCGGGCAGGTGGGCTGCTTCGATGTTCTTGACGGTGACCAGGAAGTCCGCCGTCTTGCCGGCCACGTCCTTGCCGTGGTAGTCCTCGGGGAAGGCCAGCGGGAAGGTCTTGCTTTCGCCCGACTTCATGCCGCGCACCGCGTCCTCGAATTCCTTGAGCATCTGGCCTTCGCCCACCAGGAACTGGAAGCCCTCGGCCTTGCCGCCGTCGAACGGCTCGCCGTCGATCTTGCCTTCGAAGTCCACGGTCACGCGGTCGCCGTCTGCCGCCGCCGTGCCCTGGGCGCGCTGGGCGAAGGTGCGGCGCTGCTTGCGCAGAATGTCGACGGTCTTGTCGATGGCGGCATCGGTCACCTCGGTGGAGACCTTTTCGACCTCGGCCGTGGCTAGGTCGCCGATCTTGACTTCAGGGAACACCTCGAACACGGCGTCGAACGCCACCTGGCCCTCGGGTGCGCCGTCCTTCTCGGTGATGCGCGGCTGACCGGCAACGCGCAGATTGGCTTCGTTGGCAGCCTGGGCAAAGGCTTCGCCGACCTTGTCGTTGAGCACTTCGTACTGCACCGAATAGCCATAGCGCTGGGTCACCACGCTCATCGGCACCTTGCCGGGACGGAAACCGTCCATCTTCACGGTGCGGGCCAGGCGCTTGAGGCGCGTGTCCACTTCGTTCTGGATGGTGTCGACGGGAAGGTTCAGCGTGATCTTGCGCTCAAGCTTTTCAAGGGTCTCAACAGTTACGGCCATGGTTGTTCCTAGTGATCAGGGATATTGCCGGGCTGTGCCTCGGTCTTGTGTGGTGCGCGGGGGGGGACTCGAACCCCCACACCATTGCTGGCGTCAGGACCTAAACCTGGTGCGTCTACCAATTTCGCCACCCGCGCTACTCCAGCCATCCGGTCGCCCGGCGGGTATTGCCAGGCGATCGGGTGAAATAGGTAAACCCAGGATTTTACCTTGTTGTTGGAGGCTACGGCCGGCGCACGCGAAACCAGGCCGCGTACATGGCCGGCAAGGCCAGCAGCGTCAGCACGGTCGCCACGACCAGGCCGCCCATGATGGCCACCGCCATCGGGCCCCAGAACACGCTGCGCGACAGCGGGATCATGGCCAGCACGGCAGCGGCGGCCGTCAGCACGATGGGGCGCAGGCGGCGCACGGCGGCTTCCACGATGGCGTTCCAGGTGGGCACGCCGGCGGCGCGGTCGATCTCGATCTGGTCGATCAGGATGACCGAGTTGCGCTGGATCATGCCCATCAGCGCGATCACGCCAAGCAGCGCCACGAAGCCGAACGGACGGCCCAGCAGCAGCAGCGCCGCCGCCACGCCGGCAATCCCCAGCGGGCCGGTCAGGAATACCAGCACGCTGCGGCTGAAGCTGTGCAGCTGCAGCATGAGCAGCGTGAATACGATGAACAGCATCACGGGCACGCCGGCCACGATGGACGACGATCCCTTGGAGCTTTCCTCCACCGCGCCGGCGACCTCGACGCGCACGCCGTTGTCGCCGCTGGCGTGCCAGCCGGCCTCCAGCTTGCGCAGCGCAGGCAGCAGTTGCGCGGTGACGGTGGCGCCCTGCATGCCGTCCACGATGTCCCCCTGCACGGTGATGGCGTAATTGCGCCCCCAGCGCCACATCACGCCCGGCTCCCAGGTGAACACGGGCCTGGCGATCTGCGTCAGCGGGATCGAGCGCCCGGACGCCGTCGGCAGGTAGGCGTTGGCGATGTCCGAGATCGCGTCGCGCTCGCTCTGGTCTTGGCGCAGCGTGATGTCGATGAGCTTGTCGCCCTCGCGGTACTGGCCCACGGTGGTGCCGGTGAACAGGGTGCGCGCGGCCTGCGCGATCGACTCGCTGGTCACGCCCAGGGCGCGCGCCTTCTCCTGGTCGACCTCCAGGCGAATGGCCTTCACCGATTCGTTCCAGTTGTCGTTCACGCCCACCATGTTGGCGTTGGCGCGCAGCAGGGCCTTGACCTCGTCGGCGCGCTGGCGCAGGTGCGCCGGGTCGCTGCCGATCACGCGAAACTGCACCGGGTACGGCACGGGCGGCCCGTTGGGCAGCAGCTTGACGCGCCCGCGCGCCTCGGGCACCTGCTCGGCCAGCAGGCGCGGCAGGCTGTGGCGCAGCGCCTCGCGGGCATGCAAGTCCTTGGCCTGCACGATGAACTGCGACACGTTGGTCTGCGGGAACACCTGGTCGAGCGGCAGGTAGAAGCGCGGCGTGCCCGAGCCCACCCAGGTGGCCACGCTGGCCACGCCGGGCTGGGCCAGCAGGAGCTGCTCGGCACGCTTGGTCACGGCCTCGTTCGCGGCGAACGAGGTGCCCTCGGGGAACCACAACTCCACCATCACCTCGGGGCGGCTCGAATCCGGAAAGAACTGCTGCTGCACCCGCCCCATGCCCACCAGGCCCAGGGCAAAGATCAGCAGCGTGGCGATGATGGTGAGCCAGCGATGCTCCACGCACCAGTTCACCGCAGCGCGAAAACGACTGTAGAACGGCGTATCGAACAATTCGTGCGGCGGCGCGTCGGGGTCGTGCGGCTTGACCTTGAGCAGCAGCGTGCCCAGGTAGGGCACGAAGTAGACCGAGACGATCCACGACAGCACCAGCGCGATCACCGTCACGGCGAAGATGGCGAAGGTGTATTCGCCCGTGACCGACTTGGCGATGCCGATGGGCAGGAAGCCCGCCGCCGTGATCAGCGTCCCGGTCAGCATGGGCTTGGCCGTCACGTCGTAGGCGAAGGTGGCGGCGCGCACCTTGTCGTAGCCCTCCTCCATCTTGCGCACCATCATCTCCACGGCAATGATGGCGTCGTCCACCAGCAGGCCCAGCGCGATGATCAGCGAGCCCAGCGACACCTTGTGCAGGCCGATGTTGAAGTAGTGCATGGCCAGGAAGGTCACCGCCAGCACCAGCGGGATGGTGATGGCCACGACCAGGCCCGGCCGGTAGTCGATGTACCAGCCGAAGCGCCCGCCCTTGTGCAGGCCCAGCGAAATGAAGCTCACGCCCAGCACGATGATCACGGCCTCGATCAGCACCCGCACGAACTCGTTGACCGAATCGGCCACCGCCTGGGGCTGGTCCTGCACCTGCGCCAGCTGCACGCCTGCGGGCAGGCGCGACTGGATGTCGGCCACCGTCGCGCGCAGCGCCTTGCCCAGCGCGATGATGTCGCCGCCCTTGGCCATGGAGATGCCCAGCGCGATCACCTCGTGCCCGTCGAAGCGCACCTTCACCGACGGCGGATCGACATAGCCGCGATGCACCTCGGCGATGTCCGACAGGCGCAGCTGCGCGCCCGAGGCGCCGCGTATCGGCATGGCGCGCAGCTGCTCGATGCTGGTGAACTGCCCGCTCACGCGCACCTGCACCACGTCCTGCGGCGTCTGTATCGTGCCGGCGCTCTGCACGGCGTTTTGCGCGCCCAGCTGCTGCAGCACGGCGTTGAAGTCCAGCCCCAGCTGCGCCAGGCGTTTTTGCGAGACCTCGATCCAGACCTTCTCGTCCTGCACGCCGAACGGCTCGACCTTGGCCACGTCCTTCACGCGCAGCAGCTGCTGGCGCACGTCGTCGGCAAAGTCCTTGAGCTCGGCGTAGCTGAAGCCATCGCCCGACAGCGCGTAGATCACGCCGTACACGTCGCCGAACTCGTCGTTGAAGAACGGCCCCTGGATGTTGCCCGGCAGCGTGTAGCGCATGTCGCCGATCTTCTTGCGCACCTGGTACCAGATCTGCGGCACCTCGGCCGGCTTGGAATAGTCCTTGAGCTCGAAGATCACCTGCGACTCGCCCGGCTTGCTGTAGCTGCGGATCTTGTCGGCGTAGGGCACCTCCTGCAGCGTGCGCTCGATCTTGTCGGTGA
>Ga0222429_100286_pt1 | contig 52588 bp, 42 predicted proteins | sample 1B50Ametagenome_FD_182475 | JGI IMG/M metagenome (GOLD analysis project Ga0222429, IMG submission 182475) | Enriched microbial communities from leaf-cutter ant dump, University of Wisconsin, Madison, United States - 1B50A (version 2) | ecosystem: Environmental > Terrestrial > Nest > Insects nest...
GATTGCTTGTTCAAGGTGATGGAGCAAGCGGATTACCGGGCAATGCCTGCCCAATGCAGCCAATGGGTGATGAAGGGTGTATTCGCCAATTGGCAGTCGTTTTTCAGCAGCATGAAGGACTATCGTGCGCATCCTGACAAGTACGCCGGAAGGCCGCACATTCCAGGTTACACCCGTGCCAAAGCGAAGGAAGTCGTACTCACCAATCAGGACTGCGAGATCAAAGACCGCAAATACCTCAAACTCCCCATAACAAGACATAGGCTTAACATCGGCAAGCTTGGGTGCACAGACGGCACATTGAAGCAGGTTCGCATTCTTCCGAAATACGGGCAGTATGTGATGGAATTGGTCTTCTCCGTCTGCCTGACAGAAGTGGCGGATGTCAACAAAGAGCGTGTGCTGGCGATTGATCCGGGTATCGATCAGCTTGCAACCATCGTCACGAATACGGGTCACAAGCCGATATGCGTGAAGGGCGTGCGCCATGTCGTACGAAGAAAGAATAGTCCGGTCACCGGACCAACGTCCTTGGAAATACGTTGAGAACAACGCCTAACCTGAATCCGAAAGGAAGAGGGAACAAAAGCATGGTTGTAAAGCGTGGATGATTTGAAAATGGTGTAGAATCAAGCTGCGCAAGTTCTGCCTGATAGGGTTAAAAGCTACACTGCCTGAACCTGAATGACCAGGGATGGAAACGCACATCTGGGGATACACCATTTAAATACTCCCTACTTACCGTATAGTCGAACTTTGCCTTTGTTCGGCGAAATCCAAGATGATAAGCCATTGAACAATGAGTTCAAGCAAGGTCATGAGTGGGAACCTAAGTCGGGCTATGACGTTCTTTCTACGTAAAACATGGGATTGCCTAACGGGGGAGACCCCCAGGGTAACGGAGTCTTCATAGTATCCAATGTGGCGGTTGTAACGATGGTTGCACAGGCGGACTCTAAGATGTGCCGCTGGATCGCTTGTACCGCCGAAAGGGTAACCAAGTAAGCGGGAGATCAGGAGAAGGAAGGCAGGTGGTTCGATATCGAAGACTCGGAGGTATGCGGAATGCAAAATGCCGAAAAAGTATTGGATATCATCAGTGACAGAGGCAAGCGGAAATTACCGTTATATCGCATCTACCGTCTGCTTTACAACAAGGAATTGTTTCTTATGGCCTACAAAAATATCTATGCCAACAAGGGCGCGATGACAAGGGGTGCGACAAACGAAACGGTTGACGGGATGTCCGTGGCTAAGATGGACCGGATCATCAATCAGTTAAAAAGGGAAACCTACCGCTTCACACCGGTCAGGCGCGAATACATCAAGAAGAAAGGCAGTAAGAAGCAACGTCCACTTGGATTACCCACATGGTCGGACAAGCTTCTGCAGGAAATCATTCGATTGATACTGAGTGCATACTTCGAACCGCAATTCAGCGAAACCTCGCACGGTTTCCGTCCCAACCGGGGATGTCATACCGCGCTGGAGGCCATCCGGGCAAAGGGTGGATGGAAAAGTGTGAAATGGTTTGTCGAAGGTGACATCCGGGACTGTTTTGGCAGCATCGATCACGACATTTTGATTGGCATTCTGGCTGAGAAGGTCAAAGACAATCGATTCTTAAGACTGATGCGGCAATTTCTGGCATGCGGGTATCTGGAGGATTGGAAGTACAACGTTACCTTAAGCGGCTGTCCACAGGGTTCCAATCTGAGTCCATTATTATCTAATGTCTACATGGATAAATTAGATCAGTTCATGGAAAAGCAAATCCTTCCTGTCTATAACCGCGGCGACAGACGAGCGAAGAACAAAACCTACGTGACGCTGTGCAATCAGATGGAGAAACACAAGCGCCATCACGATTGGAAGGCAGTAAAGGAACTGGACAAGCAGAGGCAATCGATGCCTTCCAAAGAGACAAAGGACCCGGCCTTCAGACGGCTCTATTATATCCGTTACGCGGACGACTGGCTGCTTGGTTTTTCCGGCCCGAAGCATGAAGCGGCCAAGGTCAAAGAAGAAATTAAAACCTTCCTTGCGACTGAACTAAAGCTTACGCTTAGTGAAGAGAAGACCTTGATCACCCATGCAAAGACGGAAACAGCACGATTTCTCGGCTATGACATTCACGTCCTGCAACAGGATGCAAAACATGATCGACGCGGGCGACGCAGCATTAATGGAGTGATTGGTTTGCGTGTCCCAAATGAGAAGATGAAGGACAAAGCAAACCTGTACAAGAAGAGTGGAAAACCAACTCACCGCAAGGAACGGACGAGGAGCTCCGACTTTGATATTATCGCTCAATACCAGTCTGAATTCCGGGGATTCGCCCAATACTACTTGCTTGCCTATAATGCGCATCAATTACAGGGCCTTAAGAGAACGATGGAAGAGTCTTTGGCACGAACCCTTGCGAACAAATTTAAAACGACGTTAGGCAAAATATATAAGAAGTATAAAACGACGCGTGAAACGGAAGGGCAAAGCTACAAGGTGCTGCAAACGGAAGTGAAACGCGAGGGCAAAAAGCCGTTGGTCACGTACTTCGGAGGGTTCAAGCTCGGATACAAGAAGGATGCCGTAATTGTGGACGCAACGCTGACAGGAAAAGTGTACAACATCAGGAGTCAACTGATTGATCGACTGCTGCATGACACCTGTGAACTGTGTGGGGCAAAAGGAAACATCGAAATGCATCACGTGAAGAAATTGAAGGACCTTGAGAATAACGGTAGAAAAGACAAGCCCGAATGGATGAAACGCATGATTGCGATGAGGAGAAAAACGCTCGCCGTATGCCATGAATGCCATGTGAGCATCCATGCGGGCAAATATGATGGTAAGAAAGTCGCTAAGGCCGAGGCTGGCTGACAGTTAACCACTAGCGAGCGGAGTGCACAGGAAACTTGCATGCTCCGTTCTGAGAGGGGCGATTGGAAAAGTGCGGTCTATGACCGTAACTCGCCGGTTGCCTACTCTACAAGCCCATCAAAGCGATCAATCAATACTACAACAAGCTGAAGGCGCATTATACCGGAATTCTCCGACAAGGGAAGCAGCCGCATGAGGGTGCGCATACGTCCAAACGATTAGAACGTCTGCACCTGAAGCGCCACCTGCGAATCAAGGATACGTTCCACAAAGCGAGTCACTACATCGTCAGGCTCGCGGCAGAGCAGCAGATTGGCATGATCGTCATCGGCTATAACCAGGGATGGAAGACGGAACCGGGCATGGGACGACGCAACAACCAGTCGTTCTGTCATCTCCCGCATCAGATGCTCGTATCGATGATCCGATATAAAGCAACGGCGCTTGGCATCGAGGTGATCCTCACCGAGGAGGCGTATACCTCCAAAGCCAGTTTCCTGGACGGCGATCCTTTGCCAAGTATGAAGAAGGTGTCACCAGAACCTTCTCAGGCAGGCGGATTCATCGCGGCTTGTACCGAAGTCGGAACAACATCTTAGTCCATGCGGATGTTGCTCGAATGGAAACATTTCAAGCTTAACCGATCCGTAATCCCGGCAGCGCCTCTGGGCGACATCGCCATTCCTCCTTTAAATATAACAGAAAGGCACGCGCCACCATACCTCCCAGCTTGCAGAGGTACGGTTGGCGCGTGCTTCGCGACCCATCGTTCAATATTCCCACATTTCGCTGTTCTCATTATGCGCAGGGCTTAATCTATTTGTCAATGCATGCTGCCATTATGCCAGGGCAATCGCTTACGGGTTTATCATACGTAAAATGACAGCCTTCGGAGTGTTGCTAGTCCGTCACTTTTTACGTAGTTCCCTGGACGCTATTCTGTCTATGTGGCCAATTTCGACCTGTCCGTAGCAATTAGAAGTTCACAGGACCTCTATCACCCTGAAAACGGCTCATTTCCGACAAATAAGCGTTCGGAGGACTACTATACCGTCCCTTTCCCGTCCAAATGGACCCTATTCGGCTTGTCAGTGGCAGTTAAAGGTTCACAGGACCTCTATCACCCCGGAAACGGCGCATTTCCGACAAATAAACGTTTGGAGGACCACTATAACCAACTGCCTTTCGCTGCTCTCCCTTCAAATGGCCTTCTACCGGACGACCGCTTACGGATTTATGAAAGCCACGATGGCGGGCGGCGGGCGAGTGAGGGAACGAAGGAACAGGGTTCGCTAATGGGGACAGGCAGCGGATGAACGGGACAACGGCGGATAACAACATGCATTTTCGTAAGCGATTGCCCTGCCATTAAGCTGACAACGTCTCCTTGTCCGCCGTTACCAAGCCGGCATAGACTCCCTCACTCGCTAGCAACTGGTCGTGCCGGCCCCATTCCGCAACACGCCCGTCATTCAGCACGAAGATCATATCCGCGTCGGCAATCGTCGACAGCCGATGCGCAATGATGATCGTCGTCCTGCCGCGGCGCAACTCGTCAAGGTGGCGCATCACTTGTCGTTCTGTCTCCAGATCGAGCGCTGACGTCGCTTCGTCGAGAATCAGAATATCGCAGTCCGCAAGCAAAGCCCGCGCCAAAGCGATACGCTGCCGCTGGCCGCCCGACAATTGAATTCCTCGTTCACCAACCTGGGTATCGTATCCATCCGGAAGAGATTCTGTGTAATCATGGATTTGCATCTTGCGGCAAATCTCTTTCATCCGATCTTCATCTGTATCGCTTCCCAGCAGCAAGTTATTCCGAATGGAATCCGGAAACAAATAAGCTTCCTGGAAGACGACCGTGACGCGTTTCAACCATTGATCACGGCTCAATGAGGTCAGCGCCTCCCCATTCACGGCAATCGTTCCGGCATCCGGCTCGTAGAATCGTATCAACAGCTGCACGAGCGTCGACTTCCCGCAGCCGCTCTTTCCTACGAATGCGATTTTTCGTCCGATCGGCAAATCCAGATCAATTCCGTCAAGCACCCGGCTCCCGTCCGCCTCGTACTGGAACGCAACCTGTTCGAAGGTTAGTTTTCGTACAGGAGTCCCGGGTGGCAGCAAGCGCATACCGGCGTCCGGGTCCTTCTCTCCTTCCAGCACGTCCCGCACCCGCTCTACAACTGCCATTCCACCCGCAAGATCAATGGCGAAAGTGTATGCCTTGTTGCAAGCGTTCATAAGCTGGGAGGAAAATTGGAACATGATGACGAGCCATCCGACCGACATGCGGCCCTCAAACACCAGATACCCGCCGTACCCGAGTACGGCCAATCGAACAGCCCACTGAAGAGAGAGCGTAAACAGCGTCTGTCTGTTGATCAAACTTACCTGATGCAGAAGTGCGTTGAAGTGGATGGACAGCTTCTCACGGAACCGGCGCTTTTCCCATTGTTGGCGGTGGAAAGCGATCACTTCCCTTGAAGAAGAGATGCCTTCTTCGATCGCAACGATCACTTCCGTGTTGCTGTCCGCAACCGCCCTGCCGGCCTGCTTGATCTGCGGCGCCATTCGTCTGCCCAGAACGACATAGATGACGCTTACCGCCAACATAACCGTAAGCAAGACGGGGCTGGCCACGCCAATAATGACAGACAGCACGGCCGCTTCGCCGATATCCACCACACCGTTCGGCAAACGACCGCCAATCAACCGAGCCGTCTGTTCCGTATCATTCGTAAGGTTCGTGACATATTTGCCCGTCCGCTCCTTTCGAAACCGGCTCACGGACATACGGTGCAGTTCACGCAACATGTCGTTCAGAAGCAGCCGCTGCAATCCGAACTCCGCCTTGTTGCGCGCCAAAGCCGCATACAGATGCAACACATTGTAGGCAACTGCGAGTACGGCCAATCCGGCCAGAAGCGGGGCGAGCCATTCCGAATTTCGGTGAACGAACAGATCGTCCACGATAAATTTCTGTATGCCGACAACGCCAATATTGGCGAGCATCTCCAGGAAAAGCAGAAGAACCGTGACCCCAAGCCATCCCTTCACCCGTTTGGCGTACCGCAGGAGCCACTGCCCATTACTCAACGCTGCCTCGCCCTCCTTCATCATTTTCTCTCTCCTGTCGCAAGACGATAGAATGAACCTTTTCGCTCCATAAGTTGTTCATAAGTGCCGGTCTCGACGATGCCTCCCCCGGCTAACACGACGATGTTGTCGAAATGCCGGATCGTACTGAGCCGATGCGCCACGGCCAGCGTCGTCCGCCCCTGCAGCAGTACATCCAAAGCCTGCCGAATCTCACGCTCGCTTACATTGTCCAGCGCAGACGTCGCCTCATCCAACACCACGATGCGGGGATCCTTCACGAACATTCTGGCAATGGAAATCCGCTGGCGCTGGCCGCCGGACAGCCGTACGCCCCGCTCCCCGACGAACGTGTCGTACCCTTGCGGGAACTCCATGATAAAGTCGTGGGCAAATGCCGCTTTGGCTGCCTTTTCGATTTCCATATCCGTTGCATCCGGATTGCCGAACCTGATATTCTCCCGAATCGTCGTTCCGTACAAATAGGTTTCCTGGAATACGAATCCGATAGATTCACGCACTTGCCGCAGCGAAAGTTCGGGCAATGGTACGTCGTCCAACCGAATCTCGCCTGATTGCGGGTCATAGAATCTCCCGACCAGCTTGATCAAGGTCGATTTACCGTTCCCGCTCTCTCCGACCAATGCTACCTTCTCCCCGGGGCGGATGCTCAGCGTGATATTTTCAATAAGTGCAGGCTGTCCCGGGTAACGAAACGAAACATGGCGAAATGAAATCTCTCCCCGGACGGCGTGAAGCCGCTGCGGATACCGGGCTTCCGTCACATCCCCCTGCTGTTGCGCGAGCTCGTACAGCTTATGCACTTGGTGCATCAGCACTTGCTGCTCGGAAGTCATCGTCACGAGGAATGTCAAATCCTGAATCATTCGGAAATAGAAGAACATGAACGCAACTAAAGCTCCCGTACTTACCGAGCCTTGTTCCAGCAAGTAAGCACCATAGGCAAACACCGCCACCGCGCCGAATTGCACCGATACCCGGCGGACGAGACCCCGACCGTACGCCGCCGCGTGCAGGCGATTGGTGCTCCTGTGCAGCTTGGATTGCCGATCGAGGCCGGATTCCGTGTCCCACTTCTCGGCGCGGTGCACTCGCAACTCCAGCAATCCCGAAACCGTGTCATATATTTTTTTCTGATAGGCAGCCCGATTCTCTTGGGTTTCCTTCCCCAGGCGAGCCGCTCGTTTTTCGAAATACGGCCCGATCAAATAGTAGGACAAGAAGCACGGTACTGCTATAAGACTTAAAGTGGGATGGATCGTCAACATGAAGGAGGCAGACAGAATGAAGGTGATGCCGGATATGATCATTCCCGGCAAATAGCGGTAGTAGATCTGCTGGACGGCGGATATATCCGTATTGAATAGGGATAAAGTTTCGCCGGTCGGATGCCGCTCATAATAGGAAAAACCAAGCCTGCGCAGATGATCAAGCAAAGAAACTTGCAGTTCACGAGCTGCCTTCTCTTGTATAACCTTCTGCAATCTATTGCGCACGAGAGTGGACACAATCATCACTGCAATCATCGCCGCAGCAACTCCGAGCAGTATCCCGAAAGCCGCGGTCTTCCCGGACGGAAGCAGATCATCGATCAGAACCTGCATAAACTTCGGTATCGACAACTCGATCCCGATAATCATCAAGCTGAGCGCTATAAACCCTGCCGCTGCCCAAGAATAGGGTTTGAGGAATCGCAGCAGCCATACATACGAGCGGAAAGTCGAGGGTTTCACCGATGAAGTTATTGCCGCTTCCATTCCCTGCACCTCATCTACTGTATATTATTGAATACTAACCGCCGACTCCTCCCACGCCCGCTGGAACAAGTGCAGCTTCATACACTTCGTACTCACTTACATTATCCAGTGCCGAAGTCGCTTCGTCGAGCAAAATAATTTGCGGATTTTTAATGAACATTCTGGCGATAGCGAGTCACGTTTTTTGCACAGTGTTCCGTATTTTAGAATTTACTTTTTCGCGGTGAGGTGGGATTATGCCCTTACATCAAGCCCAGCACATCACGTCAATCTTTCTAATGTCAGGAGGGAGCCGCCCTGCAATGAAAGCGCTGTAATTCTATCAAAAGAGAGGATGGTTCGGGTAATGGCTAAGCAGATCGCAGGTTGGTCTAGCAAATCGTGGGTTATGCTCCTTGTTGTCACGCTCATAGCAGGAATCGCCTCTGTAGGAGGGTGGGCTTCGGGTACAGCCCATGCGGGAACGCAGAACACTTACTACGTGTCTCCAAGCGGCAACGACAGCAACCCTGGAACGCTTGCCTCTCCGTTCAAGACGATCGGGAAGGCGCGCAATGTCGTAAGAACGAAGAATGGCAACATGACGGGCGACATTATCGTCTATCTTCGCGCCGGGGATTATTATTTGGATAACACGCTTACGTTCGATGAGACTGATTCGGGCACGAACGGCTATCAGGTGATTTACAAGAACTACGACGCCTTGGGCAGCGCGCGCATCATCGGCGGCGAACCGCTCTCGGGTTGGACGTTGAAATCCGGCAGCAGCACCATCTACCAGACGAGCGTGGGGATCGGATGGGAGTTCGATACGCTCTACGAGAATGGCGTCAGGGGCGTGATGGCCCGATATCCCAACAGCGGATACAATAAAATCGACCATGCAGACAGCGCACAGCCCAAGAAAGCATTCTTCTATAAAAACGGAAACATCCCGGCCATGGCCGATATCAGCAATTTGCAGGTCTATGTATTCCCGGGGGCGCGCAACTGGGCCAACGAGATTCTGCCGGTCGCCGCGATCAACCGCAGCAACCGGAAAATCACGTTGTCGCAAAACCAGCGATGGCCCTACCTTGGGGATTTGAGCGCGAATTCCAGGTACTTCATTCAAGGCGCGATCGAATTGCTCGATCAGCCGGGAGAGTTCTATTTAGATAAGGCAGCCGGCATCTTGTACTACTACCCGCGGGATCCCAGTATCAACAGTCAGCAAATTATGGCTCCGAAAGTAGACAAAGTGCTGTTCGTAAAGGGAAGCTCGCAATCGACCCCGGCGCATCATATTACGTTCGACGGCTTGACCGTCATGGTGTCCAATTTCACTTATGTCACCATGAATAAATTCAAGACCGGCAACATCGTGCTGATGAACGCCGATAACATCACAATCGCCAATTGCCGGATCGTGAATTCGGCTTCCACCGGCGTCACGATGCCCAGTACCGATCTGCAAGATCCGGCGGTCCAGGTCGAAGCGAAGAACAACGTGATTACGGGCAACTATTTTTCCGATATCGGCAGTACGGGCGTGGAGATCCTCGGCACCGGCAATACCAATGTGTACACCCACTACGGGCACACGGTATCGAATAACTACTTCGACGGCATCGCCCGGACGAATACGAACGGCGCGGCGATTCAACTGAACGGCGCAGGCAATAATCTCGTCTCCCACAACAAGATTGTAAACACAATCCATTATGGCATCGAAAGCAAAGGCAGCAAGTGGACGGACATGCCTGCCGTGATCAACGGGATACCCGTGACGGAAGCAAACAAATACGACTTTAATCCGGGACGGTATAACACGATCGAATTCAACGACGTTTCCCGCGCGAACCTGGACACCCAGGATACCGGTGTGTACAAGAGCGGCGGCGTGTACAAAAACACGATCAACAATAATATTTTCCACGACAGCGGGAAATTCGGCGGCCAGAAGGGGCTTTATCTCGACGATGTCTCCGATTTCAACACGGTGACCAACAATATCGTCTATGGCATCACAAGCACGGGATCGAGCCTGGATTACAATATCAAGGGCACCGGCAATATCGTGACCAACAACATCGCGGATATGACCGGGGGCAGCGACGGCTTCGACTTTAACATCATCAGTCAGCAGCCGACGAAGAACAATCATCTCACCTATAACATCTTCTACCAAGGCAGCGTGTACTATCATTTCTTTAGCTACCGCAGCACCATGGTTGCCGAATCCGACTACAATACCTTCTACCGTCCCAGCGGCACCCGTGTGTTCAAAGGCATTCCGGGAGCCGACACGCTGACCCATTGGAAGACGCTATACAACAATAAATACGATCAGCATTCCATCACGTCCGATCCGCAGTTCGTCGATGCCGCGAATCATGACTACACCTTGAAGAGCACTTCACCCAGCCTTGCGCTTGGATTCAACCAGATTGACGTTTCCGAAGTCGGGTTGACGGACGATTTCCTGTATGAGCTGCCTACGGAGGACCCTGGCGACGACCCTGAAGATCCTGGAGAAGATCCCGGGGAAGATCCCGCTGTGCTGTTCTACGAGGATTTCGAGGAGGGCTTCGAAGCCTGGTCGGCCAACTTCGGAACGCCAACGGCCAGCACGAACCAGGCGCACGGCGGCACGTACAGCTATGCTCCCGATCAGGATCAGGATGAAATTTATCATGACATGGAAGAATCGACAAACGCCATTGTCACGGTATGGTTTTATGATAACGCATCCGATAATTCCATGAAGGTCAAGGCGCGGGTGCAAAATTCACAGTCAGGCGCGAACGCGCAAATAGGCGTTACGACCGCGACTTCGACTTCGAAGTATACGTATCAGGTCAACGGCTCCACCTTCGTCGCATCCGGCGTGAGCCGGTCGACCGGCTGGCACGAACTCACCTTTGACCTGACTTCGGGAACGAACTGCGTGTTGTCCATTGACGGGGTGCAAATTGCTGCAACTACCAACATTTCTGCTTTTGACCTGATTTATCTGGGCGACAATGCGGCGGATTCGAAGCAAGGCAACGTCTATTTCGATGACGTGGAAGTCGTGCAGTTGCCGTAATCCAGGAGCCGCTAGCTAATTCATTCGAATCAAACTGTCAGGTCACCCTGGCGGTTTGATTCGCCTGTTGGCCTTGGCCGGCCGCCTCTTACGCCATTTTGGCGATGTCATCGCCTGTTGGCCTTGGCCGATCGCCTCTTACGCCATTTTGGCGATGTCATCGCCTATTGGCCTTGGCCGACACCCACCGTCACCCCGAACTGAGCCGCGCTTAGCCGCGCGTATACGCCGCCGGATGCGATCAGCTCGTCGTGGCGCCCCTGCTCGGCGATGCCTTCCTCCGTCACGACGACAATTCGGTCGGCGTGGCGAATAGTAGCCAGCCGGTGCGCGATGATCAGCGTCGTACGGTTGTGCGACAGCCGCTCAAGCGCCTGCTGGATCTGCGACTCGGTCTCGGTGTCCAGCGCGGAAGTCGCTTCGTCGAGGATAAGGATCGGCGGATTTTTCAGGAAGATCCGCGCGATCGACAGCCGCTGACGCTGGCCGCCGGACAGCTTCAGCCCCCGCTCGCCGATGAACGTGTCAAGACCGTCCGGCAGCGAATGGAGCAGCGACTCCAGATGCGCCTGCCGCGCCGCCTCCCACACTTCCTCTTCCGTCGCATCGAGGCGTCCGTACATAATATTTTCGCGTATCGTTCCGTTGAACAAGAACACTTCCTGCTGCACGATGCCGATCTGGTTGCGCAGCGACAGCTGGGTCATCCGCCGAATATCGATGCCGTCGATGGACACCTCTCCCTCTTCGATCTCGTAGAACCGCGGAATGAGGCTGCACAGCGTCGACTTGCCCGCGCCGGAAGGACCGACGAGCGCCACCGTCTCGCCCGCGCGAATGTGCAGGTCGATGCCCGACAGCACCTTCGTATGATCCTCGTAGCCGAACGTTACGTCACGGAATGCGATATCGCCGCGCAATCGCTTGACTTCGATCGCATCCGGCGCATCCTGCACGTCGGGCTCGGTGTCGATAAGCTCGCAAAACCGCGTGAATCCGGCCATTCCTTTCGGATACATCTCGAGCAGGGCGTTGATCTTCTCGATCGGACGCAGGAAGACGTTCACGTACAGCAGGAACGCGACCAGATCGCCGTAACTGAGCGTGCCGCGGTATGCAAACCACGCACCGCCAACCAGCACGAGCAGGGAAATAAACCGCGTCAGCATGTAGATGCTCGAAGAACTGTACGCAATAGTCAGGTAGGAGACCAGTTTGGCTTTGCGGAAGGCGCTGTTATTGACCTCGAACCTTGTGCTCTCGTAGGATTCGTTGCCGAACGACTTGACGACGCGGATACCGGAGATGCTGTCTTCAATGCGCGCGTTCACGTCGGCGATCTTCGAGAACATCTGCGTGGCCGCCTTGTTCAGCCTGGTATTGAAAAAGACGATCAGGAAGGCGAGAACCGGAACGGCGATCAGCGTGATCAGCGACAGCTCCCAGTTCACCGCAAACATAATGCCGAAGGCGCCCGCCAGCGTCATGATCGCGATGAACAGGTCCTCAGGCCCGTGATGCGCCACCTCGCCGATATCGAACAGATCATTCGTCATACGCGACATGATCTGGCCCGTCTTCGTGTTGTCGAAAAATCGGAACGACAGCTTCTGCACGTGGTGGAACAACTGCTTGCGCATATCCGTCTCGATATTAATGCCGAGCATGTGGCCCCAATAGTTGACGATGAATTGCAGCCCCATGCTGAACAGGTACATGGCGAGCAAGCCCGCACACACCCACGTGATCAGACTCCAATCGCCGCCGGGCAGCAGCTCGTCGATCGTCCATCTGACGGCAATCGGGAACCCGAGCTCCAGCAAAGCAACGACGATCGCGCAGGCGAAGTCGAGCAAGAACAGCCTCTTGTAAGGCCGATAGTAAATGAGAAAGCGACGAATCAATGCAGTCACCTCGTGTTGTTACTTGTCGTACGCGCCGGCCGACTCGATGTCCAGCCTTGTGATCCCGCCGGAATGCCAGGTCGTCAGCCTTAACGTAACGCGTCTATAGTCGATGGAGATGAAGGGATGGTGGTTCATCCGTTCGGCAATGTCCGCCACCTTGTTTACGAACGCAATGGCTTCCGGAAAAGAAGGAAACAAGTATTTGCGCATCAACTTGCCCTCCTCCATCGTCCAGCCGGTCAAGGCGTTCACGGCGGCAGCAAGTTCCTCATCGGTCAACAACGGTTCTTTGGCCATCAGTCAAGTCCTCCTCTCCGGCTGGGGCGCCGGCGCCGATTCGCTGCAGCTCTCCGTACTTGCGACGATACCTCTCCAGCAATTGTATCCAAGATGGGGCGAATACGGCAATGAAGAAAATGGTGGCAGCGGCGTGGATGGCATCGAACGGGAGGCTGAGCGCATACACGGCCGTGACGGAAGACCAGGATTGCTCCTTCACCCACACGTCAAGCGCCACCGTAATGTTCATAAGCCAGCCGAAGACGAAGCCCCACGCGGCGCCGAACAAGACAAGCGGCAGGCGGCGCCTGCGCAGCGGGCTGCGGTGCGCGAACAAGCCGGCCGTGAAGCCCGCCATGCCCCAGGCGAACATCTGCCACGGGGTCCACGGCCCTTGGCCGAGGAAAAAATTCGATACGAGCCCTGTCACGGCGCCGACCATCCAGCCCGCTTCCGCACCGAACACGACGCCGGATACGATCACGATGAACGTCACCGGCGTGAAGCTCGGCAGCAGCATGGCGAACGGAACGCGGCTCACGGCGGCGATAGCCGCCATGGATGCGATCAATACCATCTCGCGTGCTTGCCGTTCACGGCGCTCGTATCGAAGCAGGAAGGGCAGCATGGACAACAGAACGAGCACGAGGCCGAAGAGAATGGCGTTTCCCCGACCCAGGGACAGATAAGCTATGGCAAGGAAGAGCGCGGCCAATGGCACCGTCAGCCACAGCGAATGAATTCGACGCAGCCTTCTCATCGCGTTCCCTCCGTTGACGATGCCGCCTGATACGGGAGACCGCCTTCCGCGGAGCGCCCGTGCAGCAGCCGGTGCAGCGGCGTCGCGTAGAACAGGTTGCCGCGGAAGAACGCTTCCGGGACGTCGTCCGCGATAATCTCTCCGTTGAACAGCAGCGAGCAGCGGCTCGCGAATGAAGCGGCAAATTCGACATCGTGCGTCGCCATGACCAGTGTGGCGCCATCGCGATGCGCATCGTCCAGATGCCGGGCAAGCCTGGCTTTGGCAAGCGCGTCGACGCCTTTGGTCGGCTCGTCAAGCAGCAGCAGCTGCGGCCGACCGAGCAGCAGCAGCGCGAGCGCGCCGAGCTGCCGCTCGCCGCCGCTCAGGTCGTGCGGGTGTCGGCCCAGCAGCTTGAACAAGCCCATGCGATCGGCGATTCGTTCCGCTTCCTCCTGCGGGCGGACAGCGCCTGCGCGGGCAGCCGCATGCAGGAGGTCTTCCAGCAGCGTATCATGCGCATAATGCAGCAAGGGATTCTGTGCCAGATAGCCGATGCGCGCGTAGAGAGCAGCGTCCGCCAGACGGCTGAGCTTCTGCCCGCCGAGCTTTACTTCTCCGCGCTGCGGCTTGCGCAGCCCTGCAAGCAGTTGAAGCAGTGTCGATTTGCCGCTGCCGTTGCCGCCGAACAGGGCGATCCGGTCGCCCGGCCGAATCGTCCAACGGAGTCCGTGCACAACTGCGGGATCTTGCTTGCTATAGGCGTAGAAGAGGCCGTCCGCCGCCAACAGCGGTGCAGCGGTGCCCAAGACCGCGGAGGTGCCCGCCGATGATGCTTGCGGAGGATGCTCCGGCTGCGGGGACGCTGTCTCCGACGATGCTTGCGGTTGCTCCCGCGCAACTGTCGAAGCCTTCGGCAGCCCTTCTCCTGTCAGCTGTCGCGCTTCTTTCACGGACAGCGGCGGCTCGACGGATGCATCCTCCGAATGGGCAAGCGCCCAGCGTGTCACGATCGGAAGCGACTCGAGCCAGGCAGGATCCTGACCGCGCCAGGCTTCAGCCGCGAACGCGCGCGGCGCGCCGTCGAATACGACTGTGCCGTTCTCCATGCGAATGAGCCGATCCGCGAGCGGCAGCAGTTCGTCCAGTCGATGCTCGCTCATGATGACCGTAATGCCCCATTCTTCGTTCAGCCGCTTGACCATGCCCGTCACTTCGCGCGCTGCCAGCGGGTCGAGCTGCGCCAACGGTTCGTCGAGCAACAGCACACGGGGCTGCAGCATAAGGACAGAAGCGAGATTGACGGTCTGCTTCTGCCCGCCGGACAATCCGTCCACTTGCCGGGACAGCAGTTGTTCGATTCCGAAGAAGCCCGTAACCTCCGCCATTCGCCGCCGCATCAGGCTGCGCGGCATGCCGAGATTTTCCATGCCGAACGACAGCTCGTGCTCCACGGTGTCGACGACCAGTTGATTGTCCGGATGCTGCATGACCAGGCCGATGGAGGCGGCGGCATCCCGGGGCTGCAGTTGTTCTATCGGAATGTCGCCAAGAAGGACCCGACCCGACATGCGCCCGCCCGGCGATACCTCGCGTTTGAGCAATCGCAGCAACGTCGTCTTGCCGCTGCCCGTCGGACCGCCCAGCACGACGAACTCCCCGGCGCGCACCGACAGGCTGACACTCGACAAAGCCGGAGCCGCGGCATCTGGATAGTGAAACGTTACTTCGCGCCATTCAACGCTCTCCACGCCCGTCGATCCCTCCATTCTCCGACCAAAGGCAGCAGCAGGTAGACGAGATACGCCGCCAACGTGCCGCAATCGCCCGCATCCAGCGCAAGCGGCTCCAATCGCGGATAGATATTCAAGTAGCCGTGGCCCTGCTGCCACAACACGAGGATGGCAGCAGCCGCCAGGAGCAGCCCTGCTGCCGTCCAGCCATCACGCTGCCTGAAGACGAATACGGTATACGCGCTCCTTGGACCGGTTCCGTATCCCCGCGCCTGCATCGAGTCCGCCGTTTGCAGCGAATCCTCCAGCGTCCAGGCCAGCAGGGAAGCAACGAGCCGGATCCCGTTTCGCGCCCTTGCCGCCAGGCTTCCGGTCGTCACCGTAATGCCGCGCGCACGCTGCACGAGCATGAGTTCCGTCAGTCGTCTGCGAAGCCGCGGCACCATTCCGGATGCCATCATAACGAGCAGCGCCGCACGCGGCGACAGCTTCGCGAATAAATAAAGAAACTTATGCTCGGTGACAACAATTCGGTAAGACACGAACAAAGTCAACAAGCCGAGCAGGAACAACGCCATTGTCGCTCCATACGCTACGGATTCCATTGTAATGGATAGATCGCCGAGATAAAACCATACGGTGCGTCCCCGATGCGAGACGAGCGGGTTGATTACCAGCAGAAATAGAAACATGACGAGCATCGGCATCGCCCAGCTGCGCCACGAGCGTCCTCCGTCCAGATGGACGTTGAAGATCAGGCAGGCGCCCCAGCCGCACAGAAGAATCAGGGGATGAAACAACAACATGCCGAAGGCAATGCCTCCGGCATAATACAATAGCAGCACCGCCGGATGGAGCGCCCGGACACCGAACCCGTCGCTCATGGCGCGGTCCCTCCCGCAGCCTGCTCATCCTCGGTCACAAAATACCATTCGATACGATCTCCGGGCTGCGGCTTGCGTACGCCTGCGCCGATGTCCGCCACCGTGCCGTTCACCTTGTATTTCCAACCGCTTGTCGGACCATCGTCGAACTCGAACAGCCCGTCGATGCCGACTACGTAGAATAAGGCGCCCGCGCCTCTCGTTTCATACGCGAGTTTGTGCGACTTGAGCACGCGAATCAGTACATCGCCGACCGTGTCTCCGCTCTTCAACTCCGCTTCTTCAGCCTTCAGCACCTCTCCCCACTCGGCATTGCCTGCGATGGATACCGTGACGGCGGCCGCCTCCGGCTGATCGTCTCGGCCCGTATGCACGGGCGATGCCGCCGGCTCTGCGCCAGGCGGAGCTGGCGGCACAGATGGCGCATGCGAAGGTTCGTCCGGCGGCGATCCACCAACACTCGAAGTATCGGCGGAAGAGCCGGCGCCTTCGCCCGCAGGGGGAAGCTCTATATTTGAACGATCCGGGGAAGAAGAAGCTTCGCTTGCCGACGGACTCGACGTTGCTGCCGACGCAGCCCGCGCAATGCCCGAATCAGGCGATGAAGCCGGCGGCGAGCCCGGATGGCTCGGGGAGGCGGCTTGCCCGTAGGGCGACGATTCGGCAAGGGTCGGCGATTGCCCCCCGCATGCCGTGAGCAATCCGCTCGTCAGCATAACGACGAGGCTTGCTGCCGCAACGAACGCCCATGTACGCGAACGGTATCTGGCGATGGCGGAGGCGCAGTTGTCCGCTACATACGCCGCAACGAACGCCCATGCGCGCGAACGGTATCCTTTTCCGGCGCTGTTGCCATGCCGCCCGCGTTCGAACGCCCACGCCCGCGTGCGCGTGCGCGCCAGTTCACGGTATCTCCGCATCCCCGCTCCCCCTCCCCTCCTATTGGTCTGCCGGCCGCCGGTCACTATTGCTTTTATTGGAATTCGCGAAGCAGCCGAACGGCGATGACCGCCGCCTGCTCCCGCGTTACCGTCATCTTCGGAAGGAATGTCCCGTCATCCTGCAGCGTCATCCATCCTTTGCGCAGCACGGCTTGCACGGACGGCATCGCGCCTTTCGCCACTTGGTCTGCGTCCTTGAACAACAGCGCGACGCCCGCGGAGTCCAATGTCAACGCCCGGGTCAGCAGCATCGCCGCCTGCTCGCGCGTCAACTGCGCATCCGGCGCGAATTGGCCTGACGCAACGCCGGCCACGAGACCCGCTTGCGCGGCTGCGGTTACTTCGTCGGCGTACCAAGCGTCCGCCGCTACATCCTTGAACGCTGCCGCAGCCCCTGACGGTTGCATGACAGCGGTCAGCTTGCCGCCCATCGCGCGAACAAGCGCGGCCACGAATTCGGCGCGCGTCACGCCGCGCTTCGGCTGAAATTGCGCCGCCCGCGAATCGCCGTCGCCTAGCAGCACGCCCGCCGCGCGAGCTTCGCTCACCCAGTCGGCCGCCCAGCCCGCGATCGCGTTCTGGTCGCTATACGGCGCCGCGACGACAACCTCGCTTACCGTACGCAGCACGGCAGGCGCATGATCCTTCCCGTAGCCGGTCACGACAACCTGATGCCTGCCTTCCGGAAGCTCGCCGATCTGCGCCTTGCCGGATGCATCCGTCACCGCCGTCTTGCCGGCGATGGCCACCTGCGCTCCAGCCACCGGCTGCGCCGCGCCCGGCATTCCCGTCTCCCAATCCATGGGCCGGGTTGTGAGTGCAACGGTGATCGTATCCGTCGTGTTCGCGATCGCCGGAGCAACCGCAATCGGTTCCGGCAGAGCGGTATTGTCGGCATAATAGACGACGACCTGATCGCCGTCTTCCAGCAGGAACGTGCCGATCCCTTCGCCGGGATACGACCAGGATGCTCCGTTCCGGCCGGCCACTTCATACATCCAGCCGTCGTACCCGCCGTATTTGCCGCCGACGATGCCGTCGACTTCCGACACATACTTGCCGAACGACAATTCCTTCACTTCATAGGCGATGTCCTTGGACTTCAACAGATCTTCCAGCGCCTCGAGGGCGGTGCCGCCGCGTGCCTCTCCCTGCGCAATCAACCCTTGGTCGCCTTCTACGCGCACCGTCACATCCTTCAAATAGCGCGCAACCTCGATCGGCTGCTCGTAGGTAACGAAGTCAGGCGACGCGCCTTTCTTGTAACCATCTACGCGCAGCGTCCAGGCTCCCGCTTTCACCGCGGACAACGAGGCAATACCGTCCTTGTCCGTTGCCGCCGTCACGCTGCCGATCGTCACATTCGCTCCGACAGCCGGCACAACGACGGCTTTGCCGCTCTCCCAATCGAATGTCTCCTGCTGGACCGTCACCGTTACAGGCTGTCCCTCGCGGGGGGCCTTCGGCTCCAACTCGACGCTATGAATCAATGCCGGCATCTCGCCGTAATACACGACGAGCTGCTCTACACCTTCCAACGCATAGGTATTCATGCCTGTCAGATCATGCTGCCATTGGCCATCCTTGCGAACCGCATACTGCCAGCCGTCATACCCGCCGAATTGGGCGTTGTCGACATGACCGATTGAAGTCACGAACGGGCCAAACTGCGGGTGACGTTCGATGGCGTAGGATATGCGGTTCTGCTGCAGCACCTGGACCAGACTGTCCAGCGCCGTACGGCCGGATGCCGTCCCTTGCGCCAACCGCCCTTCCGGCCCATACACGACGACCTGTTCTTCTCCGGACGCCAAGCCGCTGTACAGCCCCGGAAGACCGCTCTGCCAGCGATCGACCGCCGTCAGACCGAGCAGTGCGAACATGGACGCGATTCCATCCGACTTGCCGCCCGGCACGTGTGCGAAGGTGCCGTCTTCCAGCCGATATTCCATCAGGCGCGCAAGCACCGATCTGTCATTCTTCACAAACCGGGCATCGCTTGCCGGATCGATGTCCAGCGCCGTCAGCGCGAGAACGACCTGCACGGCGCTTTCGCTCGACTCTTTGGCGCCGACGCTGCCGAAGCCGCCCTGCTCGTTCTGCGCCGCCGACAACCACGCAAGCGCCTCCTCGATCGCGGGCTTGACATCTTCCCTTTCCTTATAAGGCGCCAGAGCCGTCAAGACGATCCCTGTCAGATCGACATCGCTCTTGCCGGCGGCAAGCGACCAGCCGCCGCCTTCGCCGCGGTGCTCCAACAGCCACCCGATCAGCGATTCGCGCGTCCACAGATCCCCCGGCGCTTCCTTGTAATTCCCCGCATCCAGCGCCATCAATGAATAAGCCGGACCATTCGGCCCTTGAGCGGCCATCTTCTCGAAATTCGCGATCTTGCCCAGCAGATCCAGCCCGGTCGGGCCGACCTTGCGCGCATCCCACCCGTGCGCGTTGACGGCAAGCGCCACGCGGGCGTAATCCGTCACGAGCCGGAAGCTGTCCGGCTTCGCCGTGCTCTCAAGCGCTGCAGCATAGCGATTCGGCGCAGGCACGCCTCCGCGGGCCAGCGCCAGCGCGACCCAGTCTCCAAGCGGATCCGGCTTCGCGAGCTGCGCCTGCAACGCGCTTACCGCCGTGCGAATTTGCGCCTGCTCCGTTCCCGCCGGGTTACCTTTCCCTTCTGCTTGCTCCGCCGCGAATGCGCTGGTCCACCCTCCCAGCGCCACCGCCAGCGCAAGCATCCAAACCGCGAAGCCGCGTCCCCACGCCGACCTCTTGTTCATTCGCTTCATGCCGGACAACCTCTCGTTTACCATTTTCCCCATCCTCTCCCCAACTGCAATCGATCCTGACAGGAGCGCCAGAGCCGCCACAGACCGATTAATATCCAGAAAACTCCCCGCCTATCAGTCCTGCCGCTGCGACTCTCCGTCTCTCATGGCTTCCAACCCGTTCAAAAAGAAACATCCCCCATGATGGGGGATGTGTGTGCCGGATAATCTGTATCAGACGGAATGCACAGCATACCGTAATACCTGCATGCCGCGCGGTCCGCGCCGATTCATCCGTTCCGCGAAGCCGCTCGCAGCATTCGGAGCATAAAAAGCCCGATGCGCGCGCAGGAGCCCGCTGCCACACCTCCCCTATTCCTCGTAGGTTGCCAAGGTGTTCATCGAAAACAGGCAGTTCTCCTGGCTCCAGGTTCATCGTCTGCCGGGCCTTCCCGCCGCGCGCATGCGCTGGCAGTGGCCGATGCCGGGAGACTCCCCATGGTCAGTGGCGGGACCGCGTCGGACTTGCACCGAACTTCTCTATTAAACTCGAGTCGAGTACCTGTTTTCCGCCGTATTCAGTTGTGCTTCGTCTTAGTGCCCATCTTATCATGCAGGCCTTGGGGTGTCCAGACTTCCGGCGGTTCGATTCGGTCATTTTTGTGAAATTCGCTTGCGTCCTCTAATGCTTTCTATGGAAAATGTCGATAAAACAGGATAGAGTGTCGGTATATGAGGAAACTCAGCCGCGCCTGCCAGCTTACATGCCGAGATGTACGGTCAATAACTCGCCATCTAAGAGGCGGGAGCTTGTAACTAACAGTTGCAACTCTGCAACCAACCCCTTACATTGAGTTTTCAAGGTACAGGAGTGCCTTATTCGACGGTTATCTCCTTACAAATAACACCATAAGGGAGGAAGCCAGGGGAAGCTTTCGGCCAACGCCGACACGTATTCCTCCTCGACTTTAGAAGATCGGGGTATCCTGCGCGAAATTGATGAGAAATTCCACGATTATCGGATTGATTCTTGGACTCGTTGCGTTAGTTTTCGGGATGTATCTGAAAGGCGCTCCCCTGCTGGCCCTGATTACCAATCCGGCGGCCTATGTCATTATTATCGTCGGTACGGTCGCTTCCGTGTGCATGGCTTTCCCCATGAGCGACTTGAAGAAAGTGCCGAAGCTGTTCAAGATCGTTTTCGTCGAACCTAAGCTGGTGCCGCGCGAACAACTTATTTCGATGTTCATGGAATGGGCCACGATCACCCGTCGCGAAGGGCTGCTCGCACTGGAAGCCCGCGTAGAAGAGATCGAAGACGAATTCCTCAAAGTCGGCATGCGGATGATCATCGACGGCAACGATCAGGATCTCGTGCGCGACGTCTTGCTCGAAGACGTGTCGGCTACCGAAGACCGTCACCGGGCCGGCGCCCAGATCTTCTCTCAGGCCGGGATGTACGCGCCTACGCTCGGGGTACTCGGGGCCGTCGTCGGTCTTGTCGCCGCACTGCAGAACCTTGACAACATGGAGGCGCTCGCGCACGCAGTCGCAGCCGCATTCATCGCGACGCTGCTCGGTATTTTCACCGGTTACGTGCTGTGGCACCCGATCGCCAATAAGCTGAAGCGGCTGTCCAAGCGGGAGATCGATCTGAAACTGATGATGGTCGAAGGCCTGCTGTCCATTCAATCCGGGGTGTCCACGATCGCGATCCAGCAGAAGCTGATGGTGTTCCTGACGCCGACGGAACGGGCTGCTTTCCAGGAGAAGGAGGAAGCCGGCGGTGAGCAAAAAGCAACGGCATGAGCATCACGAGGAGCATCCGGACGAATCCTGGCTCCTGCCCTATTCTGATTTAATGACATTATTGCTCGCTCTTTTCATCGTCCTCTACTCGGTAAGCGCCGTGAACACTTCCAAATTGGAGGAGCTGAGCGAGGCGTTCAAGAGCGCGTTCAGCAACGGCCTGAGCATCTTCGACCAGTCGACGATCGTCAAGACCGGCGACGTTCAGAGCCATACCGACATGACCAGAACCTTGAGTCCAAGCGGCAAGAAGAAGCCGGCCAATCAGTCGCAAGCCGACCTCCAGCAGCAGGAGCAGCAAAATCTCGAGGCGCTGCAGCAGCAGCTTAACGAATATATTAAGCAAAATGGACTGTCTTCCCAACTGGAAACGCAACTCAATCAATCGCAGCTGTTGATCACAATCCGGGACAACGCCCTGTTCTCCCCGGCCAGTGCCGCCGTGAAGTCGGAAGCGCGCATACTTGCCGTCGCGATCGGCGAGATGCTCGCTCCTTACAACGACTACGAGGTGCTCGTCATCGGCCACACGGACAACACGCCGATCAACACGACGGAGTTTCCTTCCAACTGGGAGCTCAGCACGAAGCGCGCGGTCAATTTCATGAAGATTCTGCTGGAGAACAAGTCATTTGACCCGAAGCGGTTCGGCGCGATCGGCTATGGAGAGTATCGGCCGGTGGACACGAACGGGACGGTCGCAGGCAAAGCCAAAAACCGCCGCGTCGAGGTATCCATCCTGCGCAAATATTCGGACCCTGCCGCCGGGCAGACACTGCAAGTTCCGCAAGCGAGCACGGCTCCCAATCCATAAAGTTGCAGTCTGCATCTTTAACGCAGGCAAGCCGGGCAGCCCCGTCGAACGGGAGCGTCCGGTTTTCTGTTTTCTCCGGCCCCAGGCAGCAGGGCAATCGCTTACGAGATAGTCCCGGGCGGAGTTGTGGCGAAAATCGCCTTAATTCCAGCAAACCAACCGCATCCCACGCGGAGTTGAGACGAAAATAGCCTTAATTCCACCGACCCAACGCAACTCAGGGGGAGCTGTAGCGATAATTCTCCCTCTTTAGCGGGAATTTCGTATGCTCGATTAATAGGACACCGATGATGTTTGTCTCGATTCGTAAGCGATTGCCCTGGCGTTCTGGCAGGCCGTTGCCTTGTAATCCAACAGCGACTACAGTAAAATTGTAGCTGTTATTTTCTCCGTACGGGGACATGCTTTTGGATTGCCGGATAATGATATAGTCATTCTGGGCAGTATCGATTACATAAGATTAAACGACGAAGTATGCGTATGGCTTATCGCATCGCGCAAGATCGTTGTCGGTTGCATGGAGAAAATGAAACCATTCTGCCTCGGACGGAACCGGGAAGGGGATCGTGCCATGACCACGCTTGGTGAGTTGCTGCAATCGATACGCGTGCTGGATCAGACGGCTCCGACATCGGTGACGGATACGGAATCGGAAGGACGGGAACTGCCCGACCTGCCGGTGACGGGCGTTGCCTATCATTCGCAGAAAGTAGTGCCCGGCAACGTGTTCGTATGCGTGGTCGGCTACAAGACCGATGGTCACAAATATTTGGCCGCAGCCGTGCGCGCCGGGGCCTCCGCCGCTATCGTCGAGACATTCCAGGACGGCATCGACATCCCGCAATTCCGTGTGGAGAACAGCCGGATCGCGCTGGCGCGGCTCGGCGCCGCTTACTACGACCGACCGTCCGAGCGGATGACAATGATCGGCATCACGGCGACCAACGGCAAGACGACGACCTCCTATATGGCCAATGCCATGCTGGAGAATCACGGCCTGCGCACCGGCTTAATCGGCACCGTCGTCATCAAGATCGACGATACGTCGATTCCGGCAGAGCTGACGACGCCGGAGTCGCTCGATTTGCAAAACTATTTGCATCAGATGGTTGAACGAGGCGTGACGCATGTGACGATGGAGGTATCCTCCGCAGCGCTGGAGTCGCATCGTGTCGAGACGGTCGACTACGACATCGTCACCTTGAACAATGTGAGCCGCGAGCATATCGATTCGCACGGCTCGTTCGAGCAATATTGGGCAGCCAAATCCAGCCTGATCCGTGACGCATCGGAGCGGAGCAAAGCCGTGCTTAACCTGGACGATGCGTATTCGGCGTCATTGATCGGCGAGACAAGAGCGCAGGTCGTCACGTTCGGCGTCAAGAGCCGGGAAGGCCACCTTGGCTGCAAGAATCTCGACTTGTCGACCGGCAGGGCAAAATTCATGCTGCAAGTGCTGAAGCCATTCGTCGCGCGTGACGGATCCGCGGTTGCCGAGTGCGAATTCGAGGTCTCCCTGGCCGTGCCGGGCTTGCATTCGGTGTACAATGCGATGGTCGCGATCGCAATCGCGCTGTTATGCGGCGTGCCGGTGCAGACGATTCAGCATACGCTTCGCACGTTCGGGGGCGTCGAGCGGCGATTTCAATTTATTTACGAAGGCGATTTTACGATTATTGACGACCACTTCGCCAACCCCGGCAATATTAACGTCACGCTCGAGACGCTGCGTTACATGGACTTCGAACGGCTGCGGCTCGTCTATGCGATCCGGGGAGAGCGCGGACCGACCGTCAACCGTGAAAATGCGGAAGCGATCGTGGAGTGGCTGCGGCGGCTGGAAGTGGATGAGCTCATCGCTACCCGCAGTGTGTCCCACGTGACGGCCAAAGATTACGTAACGGACGAAGAAGTCCGCGTGTTCATGGATACGATGGCAGCGGCCGGCGTGCGGGTGCGGCTATATGACGAGCTGCCCGAAGCAATCTCGGATGCGATCTCCCGTGCCGGACGCGGAGACCTGCTGCTGCTGGCGGGCTGCCAGGGTATGGACCCGGGAGCGGCCATCGCGCTCGGGCTGCTGGAGGAAACGCAATGAACGATCCCCGGTTGGGCATATTGGGCGGCATGGGGCCGAAGGCGACTGCCGTGTTCATGGACAAAATCATCGACCATACCGATGCGGAGCGCGACCAGGACCATCTCGATATGTTCGTGGTCAATCACGCCACGCTGCCGGACCGTACGGCCGTAATTCTGGAACGGGAGGAGTCCCGATTTCTGGCGGCGATCGAGCAGGATTTCCGGGTGCTGGAGTTCGCCGAGGCGACGCACATTGCCATTCCGTGCAATACGTCGCATTACTTCTACGATGCGCTTCAAGCGATGACGCGCATTCCGATCATCCACATGGTGGACGAGTCGGTGCAGGTCATGGCCGGCCGCTACGGCCACGGCAGCAAGATCGGCTTGCTCGCCACGAACGGGACGGTGCGCAGCGGGATCTACAAGAAGATCTGCGACCAACATGGGCTGGAGCTGCACCTGCCGGACGAGGCGGTCCAGAACCGGGTCATGCGGATTATCTACCATGACATCAAAGGCGGACTGACGCCCGACCCCGCCATATTCGAGCATATTATCCTGAACATGATCGAACAGGACCAGTGCAGCGGCGTCATCGTCGCCTGCACCGAATTGTCCTGCATTCCGCTCAGCGACGCGACAGCCAGCTACTGCGTCGACGCCATGGACGTGCTCGTCCGCAAGTCGATTGAGCTGTCCGGCAAACGGTACGTGTAAGGTAGGTCGTCGCCAACTCCACTCGGATGTTGTCGTCCGCACCATGGTCGATCGTTGTCGCACCATTATCGCTCGGATGTTGCCGTCCGCACCATAGTCGATCGTTGTCGCACCATTACCACTCGGATGTTGCCTTCCGCACTATGGTTTGTCGCGTTGCTTCTCCAGGCTGCTGATGACGCGTGCCAGCTCTCCCCAGGATACTTTGCGTCCGGGATGGGGCAGCGGTGTCGGGACCCACGCATGGGCGGACAACCATGAGAGGTGGTCGCCCGCGGTTCGATCCGCTTGGACGGGCGGATTCGCCTGATCGATACGAATGGTCGATTCTGCCCTTGCCCGAATATTTTCCCGCTCTCCCTGACCATCACTCTGCCCTGTCTGCCAACCCTTGCTTGTTCCGGCGGCCGCTTCCGCTTCGGCTGCATCGGGCTCGCTTCCTTCGTCTGACTGGCTTTCTATCTCAAGTGGCTCTACCGCACCGGTCTTGACCGTATCGGGCAACTTTGCCGCATCGGACAACTTGGTCAAGCCACCTGCCGAAAGCTTTCCTTCCCTTTTCAACGGATCGCCGCCTTTCCAATTTTGTATATTCCGCCAGATCGCCACGATATCATGTCCGTATTGCCGATCGGATACCGCCCATTTGCCGCCCAGGTCCTCCCAGCAGGGCTCGTCCGTCTTGTGGCTGTCCACAATCGCGGATAATATCTGCAGATGCCGGTCAACCCGATGCGCCAGTTCTTCATCCGAACGATCGGAATACGCCAACCCGCCCCAGATCGCGTAAGCGAACGGCTTCCATGGCGGACCTTGCGGCTCCGCTCTCCACGTCTGCGTGTCAAGCATCGCCTGGCAATAAGCCAGATCGCCCCGGATGCCGTACGGCTCGGCCTGGCGCAGGTACATCTCGGCGACATCCGGCGCCCCCGGGTTGCGCCGGGCCGCATAAGCGCGTATCGTGCCCGCGCTGAGCCGAGACCGGCCGTAGATCGATATTTTGTTCGTCGGCAGGATGTCTGGATCTCTTCGGAAGACGAGATGAGCCATGGATCGTATTCCTCCTTGGTCCTTGGCGGACAGGCCGCCGATCTTTGTGCTGCAAATTTGCCTCTCTTCTATTCTATTCACCCATTCAGGCAAATTTGACCCTAACTTGTACACATGGCACAATTAAGAAAATCTTCCGTACCCGGCGTCGCCATCAATAAGCAAAAGCGCCAGAGAAGATCACCCTGACGATCCTTTTCAGCGGATTCGTGGGGCAGGGGCGGGATTAGTGGCTCTGTGACACTTTTTCAGCGGATCAGCGAGGGCCTAGGCGGGTTAGTGGCTCTGTGACACTTTTTCAGCGGATCAGCGAGGGCCTAGGCGGGTTAGTGGCTCTGTGACACTTTTTCAGCGGATCAGCGAGGGCCTAGGCGGGTTAGTGGCTCTGCGACACTTTTTCAGCGGATCGGCGGGGCAGGGGCGGGATTAGTGGCTCTGTGACACTTTTTCGGCGGATCGGCGGGGCCGAGACGAGGTTAGTGGCTCTGTGACACTTTTTCGGCGGATCGGCGGGGCCGAGACGAGGTTAGTGGCTCTGTGACACTTTTTCGGCGGATTGCCCGAAAGCGATCGATGCCCCCGCCGCTTGCAGTATCTTGCCTGCCGTAGAATAGTGTGTGTCTCCACGAACAGCACTTCCTGAGCCGTGCAGGCACAAAGATATGTAAAAGGTGCAGTAGTATGCTTGAGCAGCGATTAATCAGATCAAAGAGCTGTATAATGGACAGTTGAATGGGCCAACCACTGGCTCCTTTCCATTGCTCGCTAGGAATCAAATGTATGTTGTGCAGTTCATCCTATAGAATCGGGAAATCTAACGGAAAAGCACTGCACTTTTTGCAGCAAAGTGCGTCACAGACAAGCTGTACATTCGATGACCGCATAGGACACTTACCACCCGTAAACGGGCAAACAGTCTCAGCACAGTTTTGGGATAAACCAGGTTAGTTTCTCCCCCTCAGATTGAATCAACAACAAAATGTGTATAACTCTGTGGACAACCGGCATGTTATCCACAGAATTATACACACCATGTTAACATCGAATATACGTTCGCGGGATGAAGGGAATGAAATCGGCATTGTGTGAGGAACGCGATGAAGACGAACAGTGGATGAACGCCGCGATCGCGCAGGCGCGAATGGCAGAGGAGATCGGCGAGGTGCCGATCGGCGCCGTCATCGTGCGCGGCGGCGAGATTGTAGGCCGCGGCTATAATCGGCGGGAGACGGACCGCGACCCGACCGCTCACGCGGAGATGATCGCTATTCGCGAAGCAAGCGAGCAGCTCGGCGCTTGGCGGCTGATCGGGTGTACTCTCTATGTCACCTTGGAGCCTTGTCCGATGTGCGCGGGCGCCATTCTTCAATCGCGGGTGGAACGTGTCGTCTATGGCGCGCCGGATCCGAAGGCAGGCTGTGTCGGAACGTTAATGGATTTGCTGCAGGACGCGAGATTCAATCATCGGTTGCCTTGGCGTTCAGGAGTGCTTCACGCAGAGTGTGCTGTCCTGCTCACCGAGTTCTTCCGCCGATTGCGGGCCCGGCAAGACCGCTGAGGATGCCGCTTCGCTTCTTTTTCTCTCTTTCGCTTCTTCCTTACGAAGACGCTGAAGCTGTACGATCAGCCGGTCGGCTTCTTCGCTGACGGCCACGATTTCCGGATCGGTCAGATTGCCCAAGTCGTCCGCCATTTCGCAAAGCCGGCGCTGCAGCAACTGCAGTCGATGGATCAATTGGGGAGTATCCATGTAGGTCTCCTGACCGCTCCTTTCGCGTGATTTTCGTCACACTGCGATTCCATTTTCTCTCTGCTATCATTATAGGACAAATTTAGGGAACACATTGTAGAATGATGTCGACAATATTTCATAAAAATGAATTTTTTTCCGACAAATGTGGGACTTTCGTCATAGTCCGACTGATCATGTGAAGGAGATGCTTGGCGATGGCTCCATCGATCCTGTTGGTCGAGGATGACGAATCTTTGCATCGGGGCATACAATTCACGCTTCAGCAAGAGGGATACCATGCCACCGGCGTGCACACGCTAAGCGAAGCGCGCGCCGCGCTGCAAGGCGACTCCTACGACTTGCTGCTGCTCGACGTTCAATTGCCCGACGGCAACGGGTTCGACTTCTGCGCGGAAATCCGCCGTCAATCCCGGGTTCCGATCATCTTCCTGACGGCCAGCGATCAGGAAATCGACATCGTCCGCGGCCTCGACCTCGGCGGCGACGATTACATCACGAAGCCGTTCCGTCTGCGGGAGTTCCTCTCCCGTGTGCAAGCGGTCCTGCGCAGGCAGACGCCCGCTGCCCCCGCTTTCGGCGCGGGCAGCGGCGCGACGCAGACAGGCCGGATCAAGCTTTATGCGGAGGAGATGCGCGTGGAGAAGCATGGCCGCGACGTGCCGCTAAGCTTGACGGAATTCAGGCTGCTCGCGCTGTTCCTCGCCCATCCGAAGGCCGTATTGTCCAAGGAGCAACTGATTCGCCACGCGTGGCCGGACGGTGTGGACATTCTGGACGAGAATACCGTTGCCGTCAATATACGCAGGCTGCGCGAGAAGATCGAGGACGATCCCGGGCGCCCGCAATTGATCCAGACCGTACGGGGAGCCGGATACCGATGGAACGGATAGCGCAGGATTTGCGGCTTGACGCCGCCAGACTGTGGCGCAACGCACCGGTTCGCCGCCTCGCTTATGTGCTGGCGGCTGCGGCCTGCCTGGCCCTGCTCGCCGCGTGGTGGTACACCGCCCATACCGCCAGCCGACTGGAGCACGATTGGTTGGCGCAGCAGTCGGCCTTGCTCGGACGTCTGGCGGAGGAAGACCCCGCGCTCGCGGAGACATGGGCGCGGCTGCTTGCGCATCCGGAGCGCCTGACCCCGGAAGATACGGAGCGGGGACGGCAGCTTGCCGTACAATACGGCCTGACTCCGGAGCTTGGGGCTCAGCTTTCACCCATGCTGCGCGACTATCGTGCAAGATCGGCCTGGATGCTCGCGGCCGGCTTGTTCGGGCTGTTCGCCTTGTTAGCCTTGCTGCTCCTGAGGGATAATCGCCGACAACTGCTCGAGATCCGCAAGCTCGCCGTATCGCTCGACAACGCAATCAAACACAATCAGCGCATGGACTTCCGCCTCTACGAGGAGGGCGAACTCGGGCTGCTCGCAAGCAGCGTGCAGGAGCTTGCCTTCCGGCTGCAGCAGACGATCGAACAGCTGCATCGCGACAAAGACTTCCTGAAGGATACGATCGCGGACATCTCCCATCAGCTCAAGACCCCTCTTGCTTCGTTAGCGATCTACGTGGACCTGCTGCAGGAAGGCCGGGTCGATCCGGACACGGCCCGGGAATTCCTCGGAACTTGCCGCCGGGAGCTGGACCGGATGGAATGGCTAACTCTGACGCTGCTCAAGCTGGCCCGGCTGGAGGCGAACGCGCTGCCGATGCAGATCCGGCCTGCGCCGATCGCCGAGACGGTGGGCAGAGCGGAGGATGCCGTCGCGCGCCTGGCGGAAGAACGCGGAGTTCGGATTGAGCGGGTCTGCGAGCGCGACTGGACAACAATGCAGGCCCCGGACATGGACACGCCGACCTCGCAGGCGCCGGGTACGGACTCGCACCTGTCGCATGCATCGGACACGAACAATTCGTCGCAGTCCCCGGCAACGAGCTCGCCGCAGGCGCACTCGACAGATACGGATTCGCCGTCGCCTTATGCCTCGTCACCGACTTCGCGGACATCGCAAACGCCGGACGCCGGCTTGCTGCTGCCGCATGATCCGCGCTGGCTCGCGGAGGCGATCGTCAATCTGCTCAAGAACGCGGTGGAGATCAGCCCGCCGGGCAGCACCGTCCGGTTGACCGAGCAAGCGGCGGCCGTCTTCTGGCGGTTGTCGGTCGAAGATCAGGGACCCGGCATCGCGGAGAAGCACATGCCGTACATTTTCCGCAAATTCCACCGGTTCTCCTCCGGCGGCAGCGGAGTCGGTCTCGGGCTGCCGCTGGCCAAGTCCATCGTGGAACGGCACGGCGGCATGCTCACGGCGTCTTCGCTGCCGGAGGGCGGCGCGCGCTTCGTCCTTACCCTCCCCCGGCATCCGTTCTCCGATTCTTACAATACTGTAAGCGAAGACCCCATGCCCTTGTAAGGCTGCGGGTCTATACTGGCCTCATGATGCCGATTCGGCCGCCCGGGCGCTGCTTGTCCGTCGGCCGGCTCCGGCAGTGACTTCGAAAGTGAGGTAAGCCAACATGGATGTTATCGCAGTCGACGGATTATGCAAAAGATACGGCAAGGGCGGCACCCAGGTAAACGCGCTTCAGGACGTATCGTTCTCGGTGCGTCAAGGAGAATTCGTAGCGGTCGTCGGGGCCAGCGGCTCCGGCAAGAGCACGCTGCTGCACCTGCTCGGCGGACTGGACAAACCTTCTGCAGGATATGTACACATCGACGGGGAAGACCTGTACGAGCTTAAAGAACGGGAGAGAGCCGTATTCCGCCGCCGCAAGATCGGGTTCATTTTCCAATCCTACAACCTGATCCCCGTGCTGAATGTTGAAGAGAATATCGGGCTGCCGCTGCTGCTCGACCATCGGCAGCCGGATAAAGCTTATGTGAACGACCTGATCCGCACGCTCGGGCTGGACGAGCGCCGCAAGCATCTGCCATCGGAGCTGTCCGGCGGCCAGCAGCAGCGGGTCGCGATCGGGCGTGCGCTCGCCTATCGTCCCGCCATCGTACTCGCGGACGAGCCGACAGGCAATCTGGATACGGCCAACGGGCGGGAAGTGCTGGAACTGCTGAAGCTCGCCGTACGCCAGTTTCATCAGACGGTAATTATCATCTCGCACGATCTGACCGTGGCCGCCGAAGCCGACCGGGTGCTGCGCATGAAGGATGGCCGGCTTGTCGAAGACACGCGCGGAGGGGCCGGATCATGAACAATTATCGGATGCTGTCGGGTCGATACTTGCGGCAGCAGCGGCGCCGCTCGGCGCTGACGGTGCTCGGCATCGTGCTGTCCGTGGCGCTGATCAGCGCGCTGCTGACGATGGGCCAGGCGCTCAGGGACAACTACCTGGCGCAGACGATCCGCGAGAACGGCTCTTTTCACTTCACCTACACGGCGGCCGAACCGGACTTGTACGGCAAGCTGGCGAACAATGCGATGGTCGACCGGGTCGGCAGGCTGCGGTCCGGGGCGGAAACGCCGATCGGCGGCGGCGCCAGCACCGTAACCGTCTATGAAGCGAACAAGGATGCCGAAGATTTGTTGCCGATCCATCCGCGCTCGGGACGGCTTCCGGCCTCTCCGGGCGAGATCGCCGTGGAGCAATGGGTGCTCGCGCTGCTGCCGGCTCAGCCGAAGCTCGGGGACACGCTGCAATTGAACGCCATCGACGGCACAGCGCAGAAATTCACATTGGTCGGCATTATCGCCAACCAGAGATCCTCTCAGTTGAATCACACTTCGTCCGCCTATACCTTGATGCCGGATGCGGCAGCCCCGGATACGGCCTACCCGGAGAACCTCTTCGTCAAGCTGAAGAAGGGTGTCGACATCAGCAGCCAAATTCCGGCGTTCGAGCAGATGGGCGGGAATTTCGGGGTGAACAACCGGGTGCTCGCGCTCATGGGAGAATCGCCTGACGACAACTTTAACCGCACGCTCCTGATCATTTTCGGATCGCTGGTCGGGCTGGTCGTGCTATCCACCATCGCGGTCATTTACAATGCGTTCCACATCTCCGTGCTCGAGCGCATTCGGCAATTCGGCCTGCTGCGGACGATCGGAGCCACGCCGCGGCAGATCCGCAATCTCGTCCTGCAGGAAGCGGCCACGCTCGCGCTCATCGGCATCCCGCTGGGGCTTGCGATCGGGTGGGGAGGCTTGTGGCTGGTGCTGTGGGGGATGATTCGCAGCGGCTTCAACATCTTGCAAATGGAAGATTTCAGCCTGACGTTTCACTGGTGGGTTATGGGCGTGAGCATCGGTGTCGGCGTCGCAGCCATCCTGGTCGCCGCCTGGCTGCCTGCACGCAAGGCTTCCCGCGTGTCGCCCGTCGAAGCCGCCAAAGGAGCCGGCAGCATCGTCCGCGAATCGTTCCGGCGCGCCCGTCTGCCTTCCCCGCTTCGACTGCTGGGCATCGAAGGCAAGATGGCAGCTACGAACATTCGCCGCAACCGGACGAAGTTCCGGATTACGACGTTCTCGATCGTCATCAGCGTGTCGCTGTTCATCGTGTTCCATTATTTCACGCAGGAGACGTTCCGAATTGTCGTGGATACGACCGAGAACGACAAAATTGCGTTCATGATGGTCAGGTTTGGCTCCAATCAGAACGACGACGGCAGCGTCTTGTGGGATCCTGCGGCGGACATCGTCGACGCCGGGATGCTGGAGCGCATTCGGCAGCTGCCCGGCGTCGACGACGCATATACCCGCTACGAGGGCGGCTTTCCGTATCCAGGCGCAGTCGTGCCGGAAGCGATGCTAAATCCCGACTTCGAGCAGATCGCCGATCTCCGGTTCGATCGCCTCGGGGCCGGCACCGACCACGCGGGCGGCGTAAACGTACCGACCCAACTGCTGCTGTACGACGACCACCGGCTGGCGACGGCCGCGCGCGTTCTCGAGTCCGGCACGGCGGACCCCGCCAAGCTCACGGACAAGGACGGCGTCGTGATTATCCAGACGGTACGGCCGATGAATCGGCAGGAAGGCCGCAAGGAGATCGTTCCGCTCACGAAGTTCAAGGTGGGCGATACGATCACGCTCCGATTCGGCGATTATGAGGCAAGCGAGGATGAATATGTCTACCGTCAGGTGAAGGTCGCCGGCATCCTGTCCCAGTCGGCATTCGATTCGGCTTATGCGCTGAATGATTTGACGGTGATCGCGACGAAGCAGACGTTCAGCCGTCTCGTCGAAGCCCTGCCTGCCGACTTGCGCCCGAACGCCGCCGTGACCGGCGTCGATGTGGCTTTGCAGGACGGAGCAAATGCCGAGCCCGTGCGCGATGAGCTGGAGCGGATCGCTGCCGGCATACCGGGCGCACAGCTGATCAACATTATCGAACAGCAGCAGGAAGCCCGGCAGTTCTCCTTGCAGATGCAGATCTTCGTCTACTGCTTCCTCTTGGTCATCGGGCTGATCGGGAGCCTGAACATCATCAACACCGTGCAGACCAACCTGCTGCTGCGACGGCGCGAGATCGGCCTGCTGCAGGCGGTAGGCATGACGATGCGGCAGATTCGCACGATGGCAACGGCGGAAGGCGTCTGGTTCGGCGTCATCGGCAGCTTCTGGGGATTGCTGCTTGGAGGCGGATTGTGTTACTTCCTGTTCGTTCAGTTGTCCGGCATCGAAGGCATCCCGTTCGTCTTCCCTTGGTCGGGCGCGCTGATCGCCTGCCTGTTCGCGCTGGTCATCGGCCTGATCTCCGTGCAAGGCCCGCTGCGGCGGATGGCCAAAGCCAACCTGATCGAGGAATTGCGGGAGGATACGTGAGCGGCGGCGCCGTCCCTTGGGGCGGCGTTGTTGCTTTTGAAAATGGTGTGCGGGAGGGCTGTTGATGGTCCGTACTGCGAATGTGGATACGACGGGAGTGTGTGGGAGCAAATGGGGACAATTCGCGTGTTATACACCATAACTGTGGATAAGTACCGTATAAACTGTGGGTAACCCCCGGACATATCCACAATTCGCTAATCTCGAGGTGGATAGACAGATGGCAAACGGGCGAGCAATCTATGTCCGTTCTTGCAGCTTGGCGCATGAGTCGCGGATGATGAGCTCCGTCGGTATGATGACGGCCGGGGGCTCGCTCCGCTCTTCCCGGATCATCAGGTCGAGCCGTTCGACTGCGGTCCTGCCGATCTCCTCCATATTCTGCCGGACGGTTGTCAGTCGCGGGCAGGCATATCGCGCGATCTCCAAGTCGTCGAAGCCGGTGACGGAGATGTCTTCGGGCACGGACAGCCCGGCTTCCCGGATCGCGTCCATCGCACCGAACGCCGCATAGTCGGAGCAGCAGATGACCGCTGTCGGCAAGCGCCCATCGCCGGCTAACAGCCGCTTCATCGCTTCCCTGCCCCGATCCCGGGAATAGTCGCCTTCCTCCACCTGAAGATCCGCTTGCCGCACCCCAGCCGTTTTCAACCCGTTCTTGTATCCTTCCAGACGCAATCTTCCCACGTACGAATTCGGCATGTCGGCGATCATCGCGATGCGTTCGTGCCCCAATCCGCACAAGTAACGGACCGCCTGCTCGATGCCGGCGGCATGATCGGAGGCGATATAGCCGGCCCGCGGGCCGCTGACGGCCAGATCGATGAATACGGCCGGGATCCGCGATTCGATCAGCCCGGCGATGTCCAGATCCCCGTGCTGGTAGCCGAAGACGACTACGCCCTCGACGTTGCGGCTCTGACAGTGGCGGATGAAGTTGTACTCTTTGCTGTGTTGGGACAATTGCGCCAGATAGAGCAGGTCGTATCCCCCGCTGCCCAGCGCCTCTTCCATCCCTGCCAATACGTTGGTGAAGAACGGATGGGCAAGCCCTGTGGACAGCAGCACGCCGATCGTCATGGAGCGCTGTCCCACGAGCGACCGGGCGGCTGCATTGGGCTGGAATCCCATCTCGCGGACGATGCGCAGCACCTTGTCTCTCGTCTTCTGATTCACGGTCGGGTAGCCGTTCAGCGCCTTGGACACGGTCGCCACGGACACGCCGGCCGCCTTGGCCACATCCCGAATGTTCGTTGTCATGCGCTGCTGTAAGCCCCCGTTCCTGAGTAGAATTCGCGTTGATCTGAGCTGAGCTGAGCTGATTTGAGCTGACTTGAGCCGATCCGTCGACAAATCTATGGACAGCCGAACGCGGCGTCATCTATACTGATTGCGGGCCACGAGCGGAAAAAAGTGGATGCCCGCATTATCGAACCAAAACAGGAGGAGTATTCGTTCATGCGTATGTCTCGTCTGCCGTATCGTACTTTGCTTGCCAGCCTCGCCATTCTGCTCGCTCTGTCGCTCATCGCCGTCGTCCCGCCAAGCTATGCCGCCAACCTGTGGGCTACTTATGAGGCAGCGGAGACTGCTCGGGCATCCGGCAAGCACCAGGAGGCTATCGACAAGTATAAGCTCGTTATTCCTGAATTTCTGAAATTAAACGATTTTACGAATGCCGCGCTGATGTATAACAAGATGGCCCAATCGCAGGTGACGCTCTCCCTCTACGACGATGCCGTGAAGAGCTGGGAATCCGAAGCCGACTATTGGGACCAAGCCGGCAAGACCCAGGAGGCGATCGCCGCGGACCGCAAAGCGGACTGGGTGCGCAGCCGGATCGAGCTGTTCGTCACGACGGGCGAGGGCGCCGCGCCGAAAACGATCTATCATAACGGCAAATACGAGCCGAAAGTCGGCGCCCTGCTCGGCGCTTACGCCGAGAACGATGCGAAAGTGCACGACACTGCCGACGGCAACCCTTACTATATAAGTGCTTTCCCCGCCATGACCGGCAAGAAGCATGCGATGTATTTGCTGTACACGTCTTGGGGCGTCGATTTCTTCGATGCTTACGCCGGTCACATCGCACGGGCCAAGGAAGCCGGCGTCGGACTGCAAGTCGCGCTGCAGCCGATGAACGGCCTGGACGAAGTGAAGGACGGCGAATATTTGCGCAAATTCGCCCGGGACGCAGGCAGCTCCGGCATTCCGATTTTTTTGCGGTTTGCCAACGAGATGAACGGCTCCTGGGTCGAATGGTATGGCGATCCCGCGGCGTACATCGCCAAGTTCCGGCTCGTCTCCCGGGTGTTCAAGGAAGAAGCTCCGAATGTGGCGATCGTGTGGGCTCCGGGATACTTTCCGCCTGATAATATCGAAGACTACTACCCGGGCGACGACTATGTCGATTGGGTCGGCGTCAGCATGTACCAAACCTACAATGGCACACTCGATCCGCTAAATCAAGGCGTCGACCGCTCCAGCTACATCGAGAAATTCGACCATATCTACAACTTATACGCGCAGCGCAAGCCGATTTTTATTTCCGAAGGCGGGGTGTCCTATTCGCATCCCTACGACAGCGAGGATAAGACCGACTGGGCCGTCTATCAGATCGAGCAGTTCTATGCGAGCCTTCCGCTGCTGTATCCTGGTGTCAAGGGTATGTTCTGGTTCGATACGACGAAGAAGGAGTCCGGCCGGGTGAACTCCTACCTGCTGTCCGGCAACGACCGGGCGCTGGCGGCTTACAAGAAGGCGATCAGCAACCCGTTCTATCTGTCGTCGGTCGGCGAGGAGTCGCCCGTGTCTTACGAGAAGCTCGGGACGAGCGTGGAGGCTGCAAAAGTGGAATTGAGCGCGTACGTGCGGGCGGTCGAGCCGATGCTGGGCAAAGTCGTCTATGCGATCGACGGCAAGACGGTCGCCTCTGTCACGCAAGCGCCCTGGACGTTCAGCTATGACTTCAGCGCGCACAAGGGCAAGACGGTAGATGTGAAGGTGACCGCGTACTCCGTCGCCGGCAAAGCGGTCACGAGCAAGACGGTCAAGCTGAAAGTGCAGGGGCCGGCTGGCGTAAGCGCGACACCGACGGCTTCGAAAGTGATGGTGAACGGCAAAGAAGTCGCATTCGACGCCTACTTGATCAATAACAGCAACCATTTCAAGCTGCGCGATCTGGCGATGGCCGTGAACGGCACGGGGAAAAATTTCGAGATTACGTGGAATGGCGAGAACAATGCGATCGAGCTGCTGTCGGGAACGGCCTACACCGCTGTCGGCGGAGAGTTGGCGCTTGGCGGGGGTGTCTCTTCAGTGAAGCAGGCGACGGTCACGGGCTCCGGCATTTATCTGGATGGGAAGGCGATTCGGCTGAACGCTTACAACATCGACGGGAGCAACTATTTCAAGCTGCGCGACATCGCCGCCTTGTTCGACATCGGCGTCACCTGGGACGCGGCGGCCGGGACGGTCGGGATTGACACTTCGATAGGGTATGAAGAGTGAGGATATCCGCCGTCGCCAAGGATCTCATTTTTTCATTAAAGTTCCTATAATCCGTCGGCCCCGGAAGGCACAATTTCTCTTTGGCTCTCAGGAGGATTTGTGTTATAATAACAACTGCTGTGGCCCCGTAGCTCAGTGGATAGAGCATCGGTTTCCTAAACCGTGTGTCGGACGTTCGAGTCGTCTCGGGGCCGCCACGAAAATAAAAATATTTAAAGCCAGCAGCGGAATCCTATCCGCCACTGGCTTTTTTGCTATATTCCTGCTCCTGGCCGGCCCCTCTCGCTATTTGCCGATCACTTCAGCCGCAACTATACCCGCAGCCTTGCCGCCGCATCGGCGATCATGACGGAAATTCATAACTTCTTATCTGATGTTCACGAATACCGGCAATCCGCGTACAACCCGCACGGTGCGTGCTATAATTTGAGCCATCATGCAGGTAAAGGATGTGAATCCGGTGGGCAATGTCAATTCAATCTCGTACTCCGCAGGGCAATCGCTTACGAATCCCGCGGCGGACTTCACAGCGGTTTGCAAACAAATGGATTTGTCCAGTTATTGCGTACGATTTGGCGGGGTGTGGGGCGGTTTAATGGATTTGTCCAGTTAAATTCGGACGAGCAGGGGCAAACGAGGTCGCCGGTGCCGAAATAGATGGACTTAACCAGTTAAATGGTTTTTTACGACTCAGATCGCGGCCATTTAACTGGACTTTTCCACTTATTTCGCCATAAACAGGAGGTTGATGAAATGGTTCGAAAAATGTCAGTTCCCCCTCTCGAATGGGTGGACAGCGACGGGCCGGGTACGCAAGTATGCGCGGTCATGGATGCCGTTGGCCAAATTGGCGTGAGGCGCGCGCGCATTCCGGAACCGGCCGACGGAGAAGTCAGAGTGAAAGTGAAATGGGTCGGCATCTGCGGAAGCGATCTTGAAGTGTTCCGCGGAGCGCGGGAACCGGAATTCATCACTTATCCTACGCGGCTCGGCCATGAAGTTGCCGGCGTGATCGACAAGGTCGGAGCGAACGTCATCGGCCTCAGGGAAGGAGACCCCGTCGCCCTGCGCTACGTCTGGGGAGCTTTCGCGGAGTACGTGTGCTGCAGCCCGTTCTCCGTGAAAGTATTGCCCGGGAATTTTCCGCTGATCGAAGGCTCCCTGATCGAAGTGCTGCCGGGAATTATTCACGCCGCGGAGCTGGCCGATATTTCTCCTGCGAAGAATGTTCTGATTACCGGCCAAGGCGTGAGCGGGCTGGTGATGACGCAGGTGGTCAGCCTGTTCAGCCCCCGCAATCTGGTCGTCACCGACCTGTTCGACGAGAAGCTGGCGCTCGGACAAAAATACGGGGCGACTCACGCCTATAAAATGCCGGATGCCCATGCAAGGACAATGGACATCGTCGGCCGCGATTTCCCCGACGGCTTCGATGTCGTCATTCCCTGCCTGCTGGAAGGAGACGGGATGGTTGACGCCATCGACGCCGCGGCCCAGAACGGGCGAATCGTCATGTACGGTTGCATCGGGACCTGCCGCAAGCCGGTGGATTTCTTCAAAGTGCACAAGAAGCGTCTGGACATCTTGTCCACGGAGCCGAAGCGGGATATCGACAACCGACGGTTTTTTGACGAAGGTCTGAAACTGGTAATGGACGGATTGATCAACACGAAAGAAACGATCACGCACATCGTTAAATTAAACGAAATCGAAAAAGCGTTTCAACTGCGCAACGAGCATAAAGGCAGTACCATCCACGTCATGATTGATTGTGAAATGAATCATACGAAATGATCCTTCTCTCATTCTCGAAATCTTGTTCGAGTATGATATCCTTGCCGACAACGGTCGTGGCATTTCTCCTGTATTGTGCGGGAGAAATGCCTTCGAGCCGGCGGAACAGCCTGGAGAAATGCGGACCGGACATGCCCAGACGATGGCTGATCTCCGCGACGCCAAGGCTCGTGAACTCCAAATATTGCTTGGCTTTCTCCAGGCGAAGCCTCTGCAGGTATTGAATCGGGCTCATCTGGACTTTATCATGGAACAGCTTGATCAAATATCGGGCGTTGTACCCGAAGTGGTTGGCTAGCTGAGCCAATGTGATATTGTCCGCAAGATGCTTGCGAAGATAATCCGCCATCGGAAAGTCGGCCGCGCCCGACTTGAAAGAAGCTCCGAAGACCGGCAACGGTTCGTCCTGTCCCGCATTGGCTTTCTGAAGGATGGATAGCAGCGTTCCCTTGAAGCCCGAATCAATTCGATATGGCGTAAGCGGGTGGGGATTTTTCAAGTTGTTGCCGGATAACGTAAACCAAGTCTTCAGCTCGTCGAGATCATTGGCATTGCAAAAGCCGTGTGCAGGCGACGAGGCCGTCAATTGCTGCAAAAACGCATCGTATACCCGGAACTTGACATCGATCGTAATCGATTCGGCATGGAAGCGGAAGCAGTGCCCAACGCCCTGGGGAAACAAATAAAAGCAGTTGCGTGCAATCGGATAATCCTTGTCCCCGATCCGGCACTCTCCATCTCCTTCAAGGACGATCAACAATTGATGGAAGTCTTCGTGAACATGAGGATTGGTGCCGCTCCCTGTGGCGTAATCGATTCGTGCGATCCACAAAACCTTCAATTGGGCGTCTCTTGGCAACGTGCTGTCGGATGCGTTCACACGATCACCCCTTGTGTCACGTTTCTCATCCCTTGATCGCCCCGATGAGGGCTCCCTTGACGAAGTATTTTTGCAGGAACGGATAGACGAACAGAATCGGGATCGTCGCCACCATGATTGTGGCGTATTTCAGTGTCTCTCCGAGCACGATGATCTCGTCCGTCGCCGCCCCTTCCGCCATCGAATCCGCTTCGCCGACGATGAGTATTTCGCGAAGGATCAACTGCAGCGGGTACAACTCGCGATCCTGCAGGAAGATCATCGCATTGAACCAGGAGTTCCAATGTCCTACTCCGTAGTACAGCCCCACGACGGCCAGCACCGGCTTGCAGATGGGCAGAAAGATGCGAAACAAAATGACGAAATCATTGGCCCCGTCCATCTTGGCCGATTCCTCCAGCGCGTCGGGCACCGCTTCGAACGAGGTTCGCATAATGATCAGGTTGAAGGCGCTGATTGCTGTCGGCAGAATAAGCGCCCATAGCGAGTTGGTAATTCCCAGATTTCTGACCAGCAGATAGAATGGAATCAGGCCCCCGCTGAAGAACATCGTAAAGACGATAAACAACATCAGAGGCTTGCGAAATTGCAGCGACTTTCTCGATAAGGCATATGCCGCGAACGAAGTAAGCAGCAGGTTGAGACTGACGCCGGCAACGACGATAATGAGCGTGTTGCGATACCCGAGCAAGATCATGGGGTTGTTGAACACGGCTGCGTACGTTTCCAGCGAGAACCCCAGCGGCTTCCACAGTATGCCCTTGTGCGCCATCATCAGCTTCGGTTCGCTGAAGGAGGCAAACGCCACATAGACGATCGGATACAGCGTGGCAATCGTGAGGGCGGTCAGCAGCATGGCATTGCCGATACGGAATATTCGTTCACTCAAGCTGATTCGCATACGGATCCTCCTCTACCATAAGCTCGTATCGTTCATCTTCCGGCTTAACCAGTTGGCCCCGATGACCAGGCCGAAGTTAATGACCGAGTTGAACAATCCGACTGCGGAGCTGAAGCTGAATTGAAATTCTTGCAGTCCAACCCGATACACATACGAGGAGATGACATCCGCCGTTACATAAGTTGTCGGGTTGTACAACAGAATAATCTTCTCGAAGCCGACGCTCATAATTCGGCCGATGTCCATAATGAGCAATATCACGAAGACGGGCAGCAGTCCGGGCAAGGTCACATGGCGCATCTGCTTCCATCGTCCGCCCCCGTCGATCTTGCACGCTTCATATTGTTCGGGATCGATCGCAGCCAGCGCGGCCAAGTAGATGATCGTTCCCCAACCTACATGCTGCCATATGTTCGACGATACATAGAGGGTCCGGAACAATCCCGGTTCCAGCAGCATCGTGATCCTCTCGCCCCCGAAGAAAGCGATAATGTCATTAATCACCCCGTCGCTGGACGTAAAATCCTTGATCATTCCGCAGATGATCACGATGGAGATGAAATGCGGCAAGTACGTAATCGTCTGAACCGAGCGCTTGAATATCGAGCTTCTCACCTCATTGAGCAGCAAGGCAAGAATCAGCGGCGCCGGAAAACCGAATATCAGATCGTACAAACTGATCATCAGCGTATTCTTCAGTACCCTGCCGAAATAAAGCCCTCCAAAAAAATCTTTGAAATGCTCGAGTCCTGCCCAAGGGCTGCCCAGAATTCCGAGCCGGGGGCTAAAATCCTTGAAGGCAATAATTGCCCCATACATTGGCACATATTGAAATATAATGAAAAATGCAAATACGGGAAGCAGCATCATATACAAATACTTATTCTTGACAAGATCGTCCGCAATTCTGCTGGGCAGACGCCCTGCATGAGAGACCGTGCCGTATTGCAGCTTCGATTGTGCCATACTCCTGTCCCTCCATCCGCATACGGCATCGGAAGGGGACGGCGTCCGCCATCCCCCATGAACGACACAGCAGCATTCCTCGCGCTGCCATGTTTCCGACGCATGGACTTATCTGTTGTTGTATCGTCCGAGAGCGTCCTGATAGATCTTGATAACGTCCTGGATGCCCATGTTCTCGATTTGCTTGACGAAGCTGTCGTACTTGTCGAGCGACTCCTTGCCCATAACAAACTTGACGAACATCTCTTCGCGATAGGTGCCGATCTCGGTCATGATCTGCGCCACTTTCTTGCTCTCGTCAGAGGTCGGCGTGATGAAGGCCGGCATAATGTGCTTGGCCGCATCGGTGTTCGACCATACCTTGACAGCCTCATCCTGCTGCTGGAACGTGTTGGTCGTCTTATCCTCGTGCATCTGGTAAGGACCGTTCGGAATCGTGTACTGGGCCAGCATTTGCTGCGAGTTGTACTTCTCATTCTTCATGATCGTATCGGTAAAGGCCGGTTTTCCGTCCTTCATGGTGTAGCTTTCGTCCTCGATGCCGAAGTTGTACATCAACTGCCCTTGCTCGCTGAACGCATAATCCAGCCACTTCACAACCAATTCCGGGTTTTTGGCAGACGTCGTGACCGCGGCGGCAGCCTTCGGATTATACTTGAAATCCCGTTGTCCGGTGAACGGCTTCTCGCCTTTCGTAAGCACCGGATACGGCGCTGCAATCAGATCGAATTTCGGATCGGTTGCAGACTCCAGGAATTTGCCCATACCGCCGCCGAGCAGGTACACCGTGGAGCCCGCTTCCCCATTCAGCATTTTCTTCTGCAGCGTCTTCTTGTCGATGATCGGGAAGTCTTTATCGATCAAGCCTTCCGAGTACCATTGACGGAACAAGGTCAGAACGTCCTTGAATTGTGGGTCGAGCGGGCCGAACCGCACCTTGCCTTCATCGTCAATATAGAAGTCGTGCGCGGTGTGATAGGCGCCGTAGAATGCATCCTGCAAATCCATCTTTTCAGTATACTGAACGGTTAACGGCGCTGTAGCGCCTTTCTTCTCCTTGAATGCCGTGAGTACGGTGTGCCAGTCGTCCACGGTCTCCGGCACGGCAAGTCCCAGCTCGTCCAGCCAATCCTTGCGCAGCATCGGCCCCCTGAAGACTACCCCCTCGGTATTGCGCACCATCGGGAAGTTGTAGTATTGACCGCTGTCGGTCTTCACCATCTTGTCGAGTTCCGGATCCGATTCCAGCAGCCGCTTCAAGTTCGGCGCATACTGATCGATCAAATCGTTGAGCGGGATGATGACATCGTCTGCGATCGCTTTCTCGGGCCCGCCCGGATAGATCGTCCAGTTGTACTCCAGCGCGTCGGGCAGTTCTCCGGAAGCGATCAGCAGGTTGAACTGTTCCTTCTCCTGCCCCTCTGTCGGGTGAATATACTTCACTTTCACGCCGGTAGCCGCGGCGATCGCTTTGCCAATCGGCGTATCGGCCAGATTGGTCGCGAAGGTAATGGCGTTGCCGTTGAGCGGCGCCCAATAGGAGAAGGTCTCCTTCGTATCAATCGGGTAGGCGGACTCCGGAGCGGAAGCTCCCTCTTCCTTGCCTGTCCCTCCGGCATTGCTCGATTGGCTCGGGCTTGCGGCGTTATCCGACTTCCCTTCGTTCCCCTTGCCCGCATTATTGGAACATGCGGTTAGCGCAACCGACAGCGCCATCACCAATCCCAGAACAACATGCAGCCAAATGCGCTTCTTGCTGCTGCGACTTTTCGCCATTGTGCCCCTCCGTCCTTTTCGCTTCAAATTTTAGTTCGGTCAACCCATCCCCAACGTACCACCTGATCGATTGCCCAAACCATCGGCAAAACTTGAAATATACCTCAATTTCCCGAAATGCCGGGTAGCAAAATCGTAAATATATCATGATTTCTGAAGCAAAAGGAAAGCCCGGGAGGCTACTTCATTTCCCTGTAGCGTCCGGGCGTGATCCCTTCAAATTTCTTGAAAATGCGGTGGAACGTATTGACATCGTTATACCCCACCAGAAGCGAAATTTCGGCAACCGTGTGCTTATGGCCCGCAAGCAATAATTTGGCCTCCGTCAGCCGCGTCTTGTTGATGAAATCAAGGAGAGACTCGCCGGTATACTCCTTGAACAGCTTGGATACGTAGGAAGGATTCATCGAGAAGGCTTCCCCGATCATGGAAATGTTCAGATTCTCATCCTGGTAATGATCATGAACGTATTTCATGACTTTGTCGATCAACGGGTTGCTGTTGTATTCCCGGTTGTTGTTGACATAATCGCATATGAGCCCCAGCAGCTCGTAGAGCTGCTCGCGCATCTCTCCCGCCGTCTGACACTGTGCAAGCCGTTCGATCGCGCGCAAGCCGTCCGGCACATCCGGCTTACTCGGTACGTGGATTTCCCCGATCGCCTTCTGCAGCGTCGCCATGAGATCATACATCAGACACTTGGTATTGTGGAAGGAGAACGGCTCCGTATTCACATTCTTATGAATCAGCTCCCCGATGAGCGTCTCTGCCTTCCCGGCTTGTCCTTCGCGCAGGAAGGCGATCAGTTGCTGCTCCGCATGGAGCGGATAGAAGTACCCGGACACCGGGCTCGATCCGTCCGCTCCCCCTAGATCTTCGAAATAAATGATGCCGCCGCTGCCTGCCACAATGCGATACTCCATCGCCTCAAGCGCTTCCTGGAACGCCTGGGAAATCCCGTATTCCCCTTCCTGCCGCGCGCTCACAGCGATTGTCAACTGCGCATGGGTATGCCCGGTGATGAACGTCTTCGTTTCTTCCGCAATCCGCTGCATTTCCTCCCGTCGTTCAACAGCGTCGGCAACCTTGTGGTTGACGATGCAGGCCAACATTTCAGGGTCCAGCTCCACTGCGTAAGCGTTTGCAGATTGGCGGGCGACCTCTTCCACGACATTGGCGATCAAGAACTGCAGCAAATGCCGATTTCGTACCGGATCTTCCTCTTCCTTGTCGAATTTCCCGAAATGCTCAATGCGCAGCAATACGACAGAGAAGCCGTTCGAAGAAAACCGCACATCGTGGGCGGAGAAGGACTCGTGCAGCGGGATGTGGCTCTCCAACTGCCCCTTGAGCAGCCGCTGCAGAAAATGGGACCGCAACAAATTGTTGTGCTGATTCAGCTTGCGAAGCAGTTCTTCCCTCTCCAGAAAGGTACTGTCAAGCGCATGCTCCAGGAAGGAATACTCGTTGGAGCCCCTGTCGAAGCGAACGCCGGCCTTGAACGACATGCTTTGAATCAGTGCATGAATAGGCGTATAGTTTCTCTTCAGCCACAAGTAAGTGACGAGTCCGCCAAACAGGAGGCATAACAAGATGCTGGCGCCCGTCAACTGCTTCACCACATTCATCTTCTGATGGTACACTTCTGCCGGCAGCGTCATTACGTATTTCCAACCCGTGATCGACGATGTCGCGTACGAAGCTACGGTCGGGCGATCGAAGGCATCGCTCTCCACCTGCCCGGTCTCCTGCGGCATATCCTCGTATCGCACGCCCGGCCGGGTCTGCAAGTCCCCGGTGGATGCGATTACCCGATTCTCCTCATCCAGGATCAGGATCGTGCCCGCTTCCGGAACCGGCACTTGCTCCAGCAGCTTGTTGTGATCGATCAGGAACAACAGAACGGCGCCCGGCTGTCCCAGACTTGTCAGCGTCACGGACTGCGCAAACATGATCGAAGGCGCCCATCCTTGTTCGTCCGAGACAATGACCGACCGGTATCCTTTAATATAGCGTTGATCGAAATATTTATTGAACGCCTCGAACGTCATGTTTTTATCGAATCTCAAGAGCTCGTACAGCGATTTTCCATTCATGCGATTATTGCGGGAGATGACCGTATCGCTGTTTTTGAAATAAATATAGATGCTCTCGATGAAGTCGTTGGCAATCTCATACACGCGCAGATCGTTGACAATCTGATAGACGCCGTAGTGATCCGAATCGGACAGGTCGGCGTCTGCCGAGACGAAGGCCGAGATTCGCTTGTTCAGTCCGATTTCGAGACTGAGGCTCTCGATTCCTTCGAACTGATTATCGATGGCTTGCTCCATCTGAAGAAGAATCGCCTGATTCGCCCGGTTAATCTCCGTCTTCACAACATGGAGCGTCGCGCCATAGATGATCCCGCTAATGAGGACAGGGACAAGCAGCACAGAGACGTAAGAAAGCATCCAGGTCAGGAATACGCTGCGGTTCTTGTAGCGGAGCGGCTTGAGATAGGTTGTCCAACGTTTGAGAGATTGGGCCATGCGCTCAGCCTCCTGTAGCAAAGTCAGTTGGAATCAGGGCCGACTTCCTCGCGCGTCAGCATCGCCGGCCGTTGAACACCCGTCGAAGCGGCCCCCTGATTATCGATATAAACCGTCGAAGCAGGATGGTACCCATGTACGATCGGACTTCGGTCCAAAGCTGTTGCGTTCGATGCGATTCCAGCCGTTGCGGTTTCCAATAACAGTAAACAAGCTGTATTGTTCCCCGCTTTGTCGCGGTTCAAACGAATTTCGGCCATCCTCCAACGAGATCGCAGACCCGGGTTCTGCCTGACGGATCGCCGCCGCCAGTTCGTCACTATTGCATACACATCCTTTATTATGTAACACTTCTCTCTATGGGTTATAGTGTAAAAAGTTAAAACAATCATAAAAAAGTGAAATGATCGAAGAAAATTTCGCGACTTCGGCCCCTTTCGCCGCATTTGCGGCAGTTCCTCCTCTTGATAAGTATATTCTGAAAGGTTCCGAATGAGGAAGCATTGGGCGCATTTGATGTTTTCGGGACAGACAACAAAGAAGTTGATGCTCATGCATCCGAGAACACAATCATAGAGGGAATAGCGACTCTTGCCAAGCTGCTGCCAGAGGAAGAGCGTGATCGTTTAGGCAAGGTTTTAGTTCGAAGCTGGACGCTCGGCGAAATGATGGCGGGGGTTGCAAATGCGGGGCTCGTCACACAGAAGCTTCCGCAGAAACATTCGACCTTTGCAATTATATAGCCGAGTGTTAGCCGCACTCGGCTTCACTAATCACATGACATCATAAATAAACATAAGTTTGAACACAAACAAAAGAAGTCATTTACCACGATTTCCAGTCATCCATATCCACCAAGAAAGCAGATGATCACGTGCTGAAATTTACGATTTGCTTCATACGGCAAGGCTCGAAAATCTTAATGCTGAACCGGGAATTCCCCTCCTGGAAGGGATTTGGGACTGGAAGGAATACGAATGGATTATGCACCCGAAGAACGTTGGCGTGACAAGCGACATTCCCAAGTACCTGAAGCACCTCATTTATGATGACGCCATTTACGAACACAGATGCTATTATAAAGATGGGAAATTGATCAACCACGAGGCGGTAGAGCTGGAAGAGAGTTTTGAGAGGAGATCTGTCAATTGACGATGCAACAAGTGCTCGACAAAGGTTATGTGCGGTTGGTGGACCATATGGGATCCGATCTGACCGTGGTGAATGCGGCCCGCGTGTCGTATGCCAAGGAATCGCAGGAACTCAGCGACAAAGATGTGCGGCTGATCAAGTTTCTGGCCAGGGAGGGCCACACTTCTCCGTTCAGGCATGCGATGATGCAATTCGAAATCTACGCGCCGCTGATGGTCGCCCGTCAGTGGTGGAAGTATGTGGTGGGGTCGGCGCATTTCGAAGGCACGGGTGACAGTCTTGAGGCTTGGAATGAGTCGAGTCGAAGATACATAACGGAAGAGCCGGCATTCTATACCCCGTCCGGCGATCAGTGGCGGAGCCAGCCGGAGAACTCCAAGCAAGGAAGCGGGGAGCCGTTATCCTGGGAGCTCGGGAACAAATATACGAACGAATTGATGGAGTACGTCGAACAAGGGATCGGCAAATATGAGCAAGCGCTCGCCGACGGCATTTGTGCCGAACAAGCACGGCTATTCCTTCCTGCATACGGGATGTATGTGCGCTGGTATTGGACGGCGTCTCTGCAATCGGTATGCCACTTCTTAAACCAGCGCCTGGAGCATGATGCGCAGAAGGAGATTCAGGAGTATGCCAAGGCTATACTGGAATTAAGCCAACCGATGTTTGGAGTATCTATAAATGAGCTGATTGGGAAATAACTTAATCGGGGGGCCATCGCATGGAAATCAAATTCAATGACTACCTCATTAGCGACGATAAGGCAAAGATCTGTGTTGACGACGTCCTTGATTTCTTGTCAACCAGCTATTGGGCAAGTGCAAGACCTCATGATCGAACGAGGACGGCCATCGAAAATTCGTATTGCGTCGGGGTCTTTCATCAAGACAAACAAGTAGGATTCGCACGAGTCATCACGGATTGGGCAACCTTCTTTTACTTGTGCGATGTTTATATTAAAGAAGATCATCAGGGTAATGGACTGGGCAAAAAGTTGATTGAAGCCGTCATGAATGTAGCGGAGCTTGAAGGATTAATGGGATTGTTGGGAACCAGGGATGCTCACGGATTGTATGAGAAATATGGATTTATTAAAGATGGCGAGCGCTTCATGAAGCGACCTCCCCAATGGATTTCGCAACCTAAGCAGAATTCTTGAAGATCCGGGGGCTTCCATCCGATCGAGGGAGGTGGCTGGACTGAAACGATTTTTCGATGCCCAAAACAACAGTCTGGAAGTAACGGAATACCGATTCGTTTCAAGAAAATTATCCCGTGAGTGCCGCGGCTACCGCATCGTGCACTTGTCCGACTTGCACGGCAAGCTTTTCGGCGATAGTCAACAGATATTGGCCGGCAAGGTGGAAGGCATACGGCCGAACCTGATCGTCTTTACGGGCGATTTGATCGACAGCACCCGCGGGGGAGAAGGAGCGGGGCTGCTGCTGATGGAGCGATTGACCCGAGTCGCCCCCGTCTATTATGTGTCGGGAAACCATGAATGGCGTTCGGGAAAGTTCGAGCTGCTGGCCAGGCGGTTGGCCGAAGCCGGCGTTCACGTCTTGAGAAACGAAAGAAAAATAGTGAACGCCGGGCAATCGGACATTCATCTGCTTGGCATTGACGATCCGATGAGGATGAAGCTGCCGCTTGAAGAGAAGCGCATCGTAGATGAAGATATTCGTGCGCTTGTCGCGGATATCGATGTCACCCGCGATTTCACCGTTCTGCTCTCGCATAGACCCGAAATACTCGATATCTATGCGCGGCACGGGATCGATCTGATCTTTTCCGGTCATGCGCACGGCGGGCAGTTCAGGTTTCCGTTGATCGGCGGCGTGTACGCGCCTCAGCAAGGCTTGTTTCCCCGATACACGGCGGGACGACACCGGCGCGGATCGTCCGAGTTGATCATCAGCAGAGGACTGGGCAACAGCGGTTTTCCGCAGCGGCTGTTCAACCGCCCGGAAATTATCATTATGGAACTGCACGGGAGGCAAGATCGATGAAGATCCGGATACTTCAAGCATCCGACGCGCATCCCTATCAACAACTGCGATTGAGCGGACTCCAGAATGATCCGGATGCGTTCGGATCCACTTACGACCGAGAAGTGCTGTTTTCGCTGGAAACCATTGCAGACAGAATCAGGCCCAAAGATGATAAAATTGTTTTAGGGGCTTTTGCCGACCAGGATGAATTAGTCGGAATCGTAGCCTTCGTACGTGACAGCAGCCTTAAGACGGCCCACAAAGGTAATATTTATGGAATGTATGTATCGCCAGAACATCGGAACCGCGGAGTCGGCAAGCTGCTTCTGCAAGAATTACTCGCCAGAGCCCAAGCCCACGATGGACTGGAGCAAATCAACTTGACTGTCGTCTCGACGAATGCAGCCGCGAAGAGATTGTACCAGTCTGTTGGATTCGCAACCTATGGAATTGAAAGAAATGCATTGAAATTCAACGATCGATATTTCGATGAAGATTTGATGACTATTCATTTTGGCGGCAACCCATAATTACCGGAGGTGTTGAGCATGATTCGTTGGGAATACAGAACTATCAAGTACAAGACCGGGGGCTTCCTGGGCGGAAAAGTCGACGAAGTCGAATTCGAAAATGAATTGAATCGACATGGCGAAGAAGGATGGGAGCTTGTGTCCTGTTTCGATACGAGCATGGGGCAAGGGACGTCCAGGGATGTCATTGTGGTCTTTAAGCGGCCGAAATAACAATAACCGCAATCCGTGTGCCTCCGCAATCAATCGTTTCATCATGCTTGATAAACGAATTCAGGGCAGCACGTTTGCCTTATTTTCAAAGGTTGGAGTGTTCTTAATGGAAGCAAGACAAATGTCGACGGCTTTCCTCACGAATGAAAATCATGTTCTTCTGATGAAGAAGCAATCGAGCAAGCTATCCGATCGGCCCTTCTGGAGCGGCCTTGGGGGACATCTGGAACCCGAAGAATTGAACGACCCGAAGCAGGCTTGCTACAGGGAGATCCACGAGGAATCGGGTCTGACGGCAGAGGAAATGGAAGGGCTGGAACTGCGGTACATTCTGCTGCGGTTAAAGGATGATGAGATCAGGCAGCAATTCGTCTACTTCGGGGAAACGAAGACAACGAATGTTACCGCCTCTGAGGAGGGGGAGCTGCATTGGATTCATAAAGATGCCATGAGTGGCCTGCCTATGTCCACAATCATCAAGTTCATGCTTGAGCACTATGAGGCTAACCTTGACAATCCGGCCATTACGGTCGGGGTTATCTCGATCGATTCATCAGGAAATCCCTTCATACAATGGTCGGATTTGCAGGACCCGGAAGTATTCTGAAGGAAAATATTTGTAGACTTGTCGCGAGATATCCATCTTCACATGATATACTTACATCAATCCCTTCATGAGGAGTGATCCCAGATGGATGTAGTAGGTGCTTCTTCACCTATGTTCTCCGTATTGCCAACCATTCTATTGATTGTTTACGGTTTGTTCATTTTACTCGGCCTATACAGCTTGTACTTATTCATCAAGCTGGCGATTCGCGGAATCGCTGCGCTCGACATTTATTTGGACGAAAAAAGAAATAGACGCATGTAGCGTCTACAGTAGGTCAGTGCGGAAATCGTTCCGCGATGATGCATGATCAGGAGATACAAGCGTACACGATATTCTTGAGCCGCGGGTGCACGTACGGCTCCTGATTGTTCAGCAGATGCTGGGCATACATGACGGTCAGCTCCGACTCCGGATCGATCACCGCAAGACATCCGGCTGCGCCGGCCCAGCCGAACTCGCCGAGCCCGCTCAGCGACCCGCTTCCCGCCCTGGAGATGTGCGTTCTGACGCCCAGCCCGTAACCGTAACCGGCCATATGCTCCCAGTTGAAATCACCGCGCGTGGTCTCCGTCAGTTGATCCGCCCGCATCAGATCGACCGAAGCCGGCGACAGGATGCGCACGCCGTCCGGGCTCGTACCCTTATTGGTCAGCGCGTTCAGGAACAGCACGTAATCGTCCGCCGTCGAGAACAGCCCAGCCCCACCGCTCTCCAGCTCCGTACCGATGCGATACCCGTTTCCGTCCTCGCGCACCGCCTTGCCGAGCTTGTCGTCATATTTGTATTGCGGGACGAGGCGCCGATGCTGCTCGCCCGTGAGATCGAAGCCCGTGTCGCGCATGCCGAGCGGCCCGATGATCTCTTCCTGCAAATACGTGCCGAATCGTCTGCCATCCACCACCTCGACGAGTGCAGCAAGCACATCATGGCACATGCTGTAATTCCACCGGGCACCTGGCTCGAACAATAGCGGCACCTTCGCGATCGCCCTCGCAAGCTCACGCGTCGACAGCTTGCCATCCGTACGCTGAACCGCTTCCCGAATGGAAGGCGCCCCGATATCATAGGAAAATCCGGCCGTCATGGCGAACAGATCGCGCACCGTGATCGGCTTCTCCGCCCGCTCCTCCGCGATGGAGCCATCCGGCATCGTCTTACTTACGGTCACATCCGCGAATTCCGGTAAATAGGCGGACACCGGATCGCCCAGCAGCATCCGCCCTTGCTCCACGAGCTGAAGCGCCGCCGTGCAAGTCATGATCTTCGTCATGGAGTAAATATTGACGATCTGCCGGTCGCCGGCGGGCGTCTGTCGTTCCAGATCGGCGTAACCGTTACGGTAGTGGAAAACCGTCTCGTTGCGGTGCATAACGAGTACTTCCGCCCACGGGATGCGCCATGCGGTGATGCGATCGATAAATTGAGACAGCGGTGTGAAGTCCAAAGCCCATCATCCTTTTTAGAGTTCATTGTATCGCCGATTACGGCTTATACCGCTATTGTGCGGGAGAAGGGTTTCATCGTCAAGGAGGCGCAATAACTCACGTATAATCTAACTTAAAGGATATCGGCTCACTCACATGAAAATATAACCGAGGGGATGTGCAGTGAGAATGTCTATGAACAGCCGCAAGGAGTACATGGAGACCATGATTGAA
>Ga0222429_100294_pt1 | contig 51675 bp, 47 predicted proteins | sample 1B50Ametagenome_FD_182475 | JGI IMG/M metagenome (GOLD analysis project Ga0222429, IMG submission 182475) | Enriched microbial communities from leaf-cutter ant dump, University of Wisconsin, Madison, United States - 1B50A (version 2) | ecosystem: Environmental > Terrestrial > Nest > Insects nest...
AGCGCTATTTTGTCATCCTGAACGTAGTGAAGGATCTAAAAATCATATCTTAACAAGATTTTAGATGCTTCGGCAAGCCTCAGCATGACAATAGAGGCACTTCTGTATCAAAATGCACAACGGGTTAGGTAAATTAAGGTTTATAAAAAAAGGTATGAACAAAAAAGTTTCATTAAAAGATATAGCCGAAGCAGCGGGGGTTTCCACGGCGTTGGTATCTTATGTTTTGAACAACAAGGAAGAGGAAGCAAGGGTAAGCAAGGGGACAGCTACGCGTATCCGGGAAATAGCGAAGGAAATGAACTATCAACCGAACCAAATCGCAAAAAGCTTGAAAAGTGGAAAATCGCAAGCTATCGGACTATTGGTTGCGGATATTTCCAACCCTTTCTTCGGAAACTTAGCAAGAGCAATCGAGGATGAGGCTAATAAGCGAGGATATACCGTTCTTTTTGGAAGTTCAGACGAAAACTTTGAGAAATCACAAAGACTGATTGATACCTTTCTCAATAGACAGATCGACGGGTTTATTATCTCTCCTGCGGAAGGCACCGAGTCCCAATTGCAATATCTCAAAGATGCCAATGTTCCTTTTGTACTGATCGACCGTTATTTCAAGCATTTGGAAACAAGCTATGTGGTCGTGGATAACTATAAAGCTACTTATAAGGCCGCCGAGCAACTTTTGCAACACGGACATCGGAAAATAGCATACGTGTGCTACGACAATGATTTGCAGCATACAGAAGACCGTTATCGGGGCTATGTACAAGCATTAGCAGATTGGGATAGAAAAGATGATGAAAAACTAACATGTAAAGTCAAATTTAATAATCCTGCTTATTTTCGGGAGAAGTTCGTCGATCTTTTACAACCTGAAAGGGGAGTAGAAGCGATTTTATTTTCTACGAATACCCTTTCTATTATGGGACTAAAAATCATAAACGAACTGCAACTTTCTATTCCGGATGACATTGCGGTTTTTTGTTTTGACCAAAGTGAATCGTATGACCTGTTTTATTGTCCTATCAGTTATGTAAAACAGCCTTTAGCAGCAATTGGAAAAGAGGCGGTGCGTGTGCTTTTCGAACAGTTGCAAGGAAAAAAGCCCAACGATCAAAGGGTAATGTTGGATGTAGAGATGATTTCCAGAACATCCTGTCAAAAAAAATAAAAAAAATTCAATACAGAGCAGAGGATTTCGTGCTGTTGTCCGTATTAAGTAAAAATAACCCACAACTAAATGGTGGGAAAAAGAAGGATTAGCCAACCTTTTTAATAAAATATAAGAATTGTAAACCAAAATAGCTTAAACGATTAAGTAGAATGTTAACTAATTATAAAGTATTGATATGAATAGATTTACATGTAAAGAAAAATCCATTCTCCTCTCCAAGGGAAAAGGTTTTGTGGCTGTGAGCTATTTGTTTCTATCCCTCTGTCCAATAGGGCACGGGCAGGCTGCGTCTATGTATGCCGAAAGTTATGGAAACATCGCTTTGTTTGCAGACACGGACAGCAACATGAAACTGAACTTGCAGCAGAAACGAATAAGCGGCCGAGTAATGAATGCCGTCGGCAGATCGTTGGAAGGTGTAAGTGTGACCGAAAAAGGCACCAGTAATTCAACCATTACCGATCATCGAGGCGCTTTCACCATGGCGTTGACCTCCACAAACCCTGTTCTTCAATTTACGTCCGTGGGATATGCATCAAAAGAGGTTGTCGTTGCAGACCAACAGGTTATTGATGTGTCGTTGGCAGAAGATTTAGAATCGTTGGACGAAGTTGTGGTTGTCGGTTTTGGCACACAGCGGAAAGCTTCTGTAGTAGGTGCCATTACCAATGTTGATCCGGCAAAACTCCAAATGACACCTTCGCGTTCGCTTAGTAACAACTTGGCGGGTATGGTATCCGGGGTCATCGCCGTACAGCGTAGTGGAAACCCTTGGTTCAACAATTCCGATTTCTGGATTCGGGGTGTCAGTACACTTGCAGGCGGAAATTCCAGCCCAATGGTATTGATTGATGGGATAGAGCGATCGCTTCATGATATTGATCCGGAGGAAATCGAGTCTTTTTCGGTACTGAAAGATGCCGCGGCCAGTGCCGTGTATGGTGTACGTGGCGCGAACGGTGTAATCATGATCAATACCAAACGCGGAAAAATAGGAAAGCCCCAAGTGGAGGCGCGTTTTGAGCGTGCCTATACTTCTCCAATTAAATTATTGGATTATGTGGGAAGTGTGAAGTACTTGGAGCTGATGAACGAAATGAATCGCGAAAACGGTCAGGCACCCTTTGTGAGCGAAGCCACGTTGCTGAATTACAAGAATCAGACGGATCCGGAATTGTATCCGGATATCAATTGGTGGGAGGTTATTGCCAAAGAGAATGCGGCATTGTCGAAGACCAACTTGAGTGTGAATGGAGGATCGGACATCCTGCGTTATTCTTTAGTATTGGGTTATTATGACGAGGACGGAATTATTCGAAATGATCCTAACCAAGAATGGGATTCTTCGTTGAAAGTGAAGCGCTATACGGCTCGTTCCAATGTGGACGTCAACGTGACTCCTTCTACATTGGTACGTATCAACTTGGGAGGATTTCTGCAAACCAAAAATGCGCCTCCGGGAAATGACAATAGTAATTTTGGTATTTTTTACCAAGCTATGCGAATTCCGCCTTATATCCATCCTCCGGTATATGCTGATGGGCGTATTCCCCGTGTATTTGCCAAAGAGAATCCTTGGGCATTCGCCACACAGCGTGGCTTTGAAAAAATGAACCACTCCAAAATCGAAGCGCTGACCGCTGTCGAACAAGATCTGAAATTCATCACCGATGGTTTGAAAGCCAAAGCGACCTTTGCTTTCGATAAATTTTCGGGCAATTCGGTAACGCGTTCTAAAACACCGGATTATTACAATCCCGCTTCGGCACGGGATGCGGACGGCAATCTGGTGACCGATATTTCTTTTCATGGGGAGCAATTCCTGGGGCATAGTATCGGTTCGCAATGGGGCGACCAGAGTATCTATGTGGAGACCATGCTCTCCTACAATCGTCTCTTTAACAATGTACACGACGTGAATACGATGTTGCTCTATAATCAAAAAGATTTTGATCGGGGTGATGCATTGCCTTATCGGAACCAAGGTTTAGCCGGTCGATTTTCCTATACGTATGACAACCGCTATGTGGGTGAATTTAATTTTGGTTACAATGGCTCGGAAAATTTTGCCAAAGGACAGCGTTTTGGTTTTTTCCCAGCTGTAGCGTTGGGTTGGATCATCTCGGAAGAAGATTTCATGGAACCGACACGTAGTGTGATATCGAACTTAAAAATTAGAGGATCCATCGGTAAAGCCGGAAACAGTATTCTAGGACCAAATATCTGGGATCGACGTTTCGCTTATATCTCGACCATTGCCAATACCGGCGATTATAACTATGGTTCCGAAGCTCCATTTGTATACCGTTTGGGACGGGCCGAGGGAGAAGTGGGGGTATCAAATCTTACTTGGGAAACGGTGACCAAGAAGAACCTGGGATTCGAGTTGGGGCTTTGGGATAATTCTATAACGTACATTGTAGATATCTTCCAAGATAACCGAGAAGATATCTTTATGCAAAGAAAGAATGTGCCCGGACATGCCGGTTTTAACAGAGCAGTATGGGCAAACTTCGGAAAGGTTGCCAATAAGGGGATCGATATGTCCTTAAATGTCAACAAACGATTGGGAGATGATTGGCTGGTAACGGCGATTGGTAACTACACCTATGCAAAAAATAGAATTGTTGAATATGACGAGCCCCTTTCTATCGTTGGTACCTATCGGGCTGAAACGGGCAAGTCCGTCGGGCAATTGTTTGGATTGGTGTCAGAAGGCTTGTTTACAGCGGATGATTTTGACGCAGACGGCAAGTTAAAAGAAGGCATCCCTACACAAAACTTTAGCGATATGAGCAATCTGCGTCCGGGAGATATCAAATATAAAGATTTGAACGGTGACGGTGCGATCAATTCATTGGACAGAACAGCCATTGGCGGGACACGCATGCCCCAAGTCATCTATGGTTTTGGCGCCAATGTGAAATATAAGGCGGTCGACTTTGGCTTTTTCTTCCAAGGAGCCGGAAAAACCTATCAAATATTGGGTGGTGAAAGTTGGCTTCCCGGATCGGTTCTTGGTGCTGGCAATATTTTTGCCAATATCGATGATCGATGGACAACTGAAAATCCGAGTCAAGATGTGTTTTGGCCACGCTTAGGAAATAAAGCTGTAGCTAATAATGAGCAAGCTTCCACATGGTGGTTGCGCGACATGAGCTTTTTACGGTTGAAAAATATAGAGGTTGGATATATGTTCTCACAAGATCTTACCAAAAGAATAGGTATTCGCAATTGTCGCTTGTTTCTAAGGGGGTCTAATATGCTGACCTTCTCCAAATTCAAACTTTGGGATCCCGAATTGGAGACCACTGACGGACTGAAATATCCGCAGATGAAATCCGTTTCATTTGGTTTAAGTGTGAACTTTAATAATTGATGAAAGATGAAAAAATATTCTATTATAGCATTAATCACTGCTTCGTCGCTGTGCCTGAATCTGACAAGCTGTTCTGATTTCTTGGACAAAACGCCAGACGACCAGCTGACGATGGAGATGATCTTTTCGGACAAGATCCGTACCGAGGATTGGTTGGCCAGTGTGTATTCCTCCATTCCAAGTCCGATATGGGGTTACTTCAAGGACCAAGGTTACAATATTATGGGCGATGATATTACCATTCCACAGGAGTGGGCACCATTCGGCTGGGCGAATGTATACGCCTTTACGACCGCAAACTGGAATCCTAATTCCAGCTGGAACCCCAATTATTGGGTGGAATTGCCCAAGAGGATACGCACCGGGCTCATATTTTTGGAAAAAGTGCGTGTGATTCCCGAGGCAGGGCTTACCCAAGAGTATGTAGATCGAATGAAAAATGAAGTGCGTTTTTTGATTGCCTATTATTATTCACTGTTAATCGAAACCTATGGCACAATTCCATTTGCGCCGGGTGTGCTTTACGAGTTGGACGCTTCGGCCGAAGAATTGCTTATCAGTCAGACGCCCTACGACGAAATTGTTGATTGGGTCGATCAAGAGTTGAAAGATGTTTCGACCAAGTTGCCCGCCATGTACACGGACAAAAATGACTGGGGTAGGGCAACGGCTGTAATGGCGTTGGCCACTCGGGCACGGATGCTCTTGTTTGCGGCCAGCCCGTTGTTCAATGGCAACCCAGATCTGAAAGATTGGAAAAATGCTGAGGGCGTGAATTTGTTTGCAACCAATTACGACGCAACGAAATGGACGCGTGCGGCAAATGCCCACAAAGAACTGATTGATATGGCGGAGGATGCAGGGCACAAACTGTATATAGAGAATAATCCGGATGGTTCGATTGACCCTTTCATGTCGTATTACAACATGTCGCTGAAAACATTCAGCGCCGGTAACCGGGAAATTCTTTTCGGAAGACCCGAGAATCCGGACCTGAACAATTTTCAAAGACACCATCTGCCAAAGGGAATTGGTGGAAATGCGGGGATGGGCGTTACACAGGAACTTGTGGATGCATTTTACATGAAAAACGGTATCGTGCCTATTACAGGATACAATGCTGATGGAAGTCCGATTATCAATCCCGAATCGGGGTACGTGGAAAACGGATTCTCCGCTGCAGTGGAACGTCGGACCACAGCATGGCCGGGTGGTGGATCGAGCAATCTAGTGGATGGAAATCAGCGCCCCATCACCATGGAGGGCACTTACAATATGTATTGTAACCGTGAGCCTCGTTTTTATGTTTCGGTCATCTTCAATGAGGCTTGGTTGGGTGTAGCCAATAGGCGAGTAGAGTTCCTGCAAGGAGGGGGTAGAGATACCGGTCCGACATTTGATGCGCCCCAAAACGGCTACAATGTGCGGAAGCGCATCAGCTTGGATGTGAATCCGGTGGATGGCAGATACGCTTTTCAACCCGGCATTATCTATCGCCTTGCAGAGGCTTACCTAAGCTATGCTGAAGCCTTGAATGAGGCTGGCGGTCCTTCTGACGAAGTATACAAATATATCAATCTGGTCCGTAAAAGAGCGGGAATTCCCGATTTAAAACCCAATCTGACACAAGATGAAATGCGTGAAGCCATTCGGCAGGAAAGACGCGTTGAATTCAACTGTGAAGGCATCCGTTTTCACGATATACGCCGATGGAAGTTAGGTGAGAAATACCTGAACAACAAGCTGTATGGCATGAATTTTTACGGCACCAAGAAGAGCGATGATAAGAACGATGCTGCGGCCTTCTATAAAAGAACCTTCTATAAGAGCAGGTCTTTTACCAAGAGAATGTACATATGGCCCGTACCGCAAGCACAGATGGATATCAATCCAAACTTGCGACAAGCACCAGGATATGATAACTAATTTCGTTAAGAACGTATTATGACTGAATAAGGTCCTTAACCTAAAGAATTTTTTATGAAAGCAATAAATAATATCATTGGCATGCTGTTTATTTTACTGATCAGTATGTCATGTAAGGATAATTTCTCTGTTGATTTGACCAACAGGGGTTTTGTACGCTTAAACAAGCAAGCCGTTTCCCTCACTGTCGGAGAAAAATATACAATTAAAGCGAATACAGATTCGTTGGGAACACAATCGAAAACGCTGACGTGGGAAATCCTAGATCCAAAGGTAGCCTCTATCGAAGGAAAGGATGATCATATGGCAGTTATTACCGCGGTAGGCGAAGGAACGACAGTTATTAAAGTAGAATCAACAGACGGTAGTGTGAAGTATTTTTCGGATTTGACCGTCAGCAAGGATAGGGTCATCAAAATCTTGGCGATTGGGAACAGTTTCTCTGAAGACGCCATCGAAAACTATTTGTATGATTTAGCGAAAGCATCAGGTCGCAAGGTCATGATTGGAAACATGTATATCGGTGGCTCCTCTCTGGAAAACCACTGGACGAATGCCTCTGAAAATAACGCCGCTTACCATTTTCGTCTTATTGCATCTGACGGAAGCAAGACAGCCTTTAATAACAGAACTATAGAAGAAGCTGTCAGTAGTGAAAACTGGGATTACATCAGTTTTCAACAGGTTAGCCAGTTGTCAGGTATCTTTGACGGTTATGAAGAGTATCTTCCAAAATTGTTGGCGTATACCAAACCGCTTACTACGAATCCGGAATTGAAGTTTATCTTACACCAAACTTGGGCCTATGCGGAAGATTCCAATCATGCAGGTTTTGTCAATTATGACAAAGATCAGATGAAGATGTACAATGCTATTGTGGATGCAGTATGGAAAGCTAAGGTGCAGTTTGGTGTAGACATGGTTGTTCCTGCAGGAACAGCTATTCAGAATGGTCGGACGAGTTATATAGGTGATAAGTTTACTCGTGATGGTTATCATTTAAATTTGGGTATTGGGCGGTTTACGGCTGCATCTGCGTGGTTCGAAGCGCTTTTTGGAGATATACAAAACAATACCTTTATTCCGGACGGTTTTTCAACCTACGACGTGGCATTGGTCAAAGATGCAGCGACTAAAGCTATCGCATCACCCAAGGAGGTGACAGAATTGACCGATTTCCAGTCGCCACCGCCAAATGATTTTGTACTCACTAAACCGATATACATAGATTTTGGTGAAGTTGTTGCTGGTGGTATATTCAACCATTTCCGTCATCCCAATGATCAGCGGATAAGTGGATTGAAAGATGAGGATAATAATAATTCCGAATTTGCACTTTCCATTGGTGAAAACTTTCAAGGGGTGCTAGATCGAGGATTGCAAAATGTGTTAGGATGGCCTAAGGCTGTTTCTCAAGACATGTTCTTCTCCGATGGGTCGCGTTTTGCACAAAGTAGCCTGGTTCTTTCTAATCTGAACAAGAACCAAAAATACAGTTTCATGTTTTATGCGTCAATCAATGATGACGGATCCGAAACACAATACACCGTAATCGGTAAAAATCAAGGGACAGCCTTATTGGATAATGATAACAATTTGGGTAAGTATGTTATTATAGAAAATATAGAACCCGAAGACGATGCGACCATTACCATTCGGCTGTCACCCGGCCCAAACAACGTACAATTTGCGAAATTCTTTGGGGTAAATGCTATGGTAATCCTACCGTCAGGTATGAGCACCCCTGTTCCACAGAATAACTTTGTATTGACACAGCCTACATATGTAGATTTTGGCTCTATAGAAGCTGGAAAACCATTTTATCATTTTGCAGACGTGTCTTCAAATATACCACATTTTGATATACCGGATGCTACCGGTGCAAATACCGGTTTCTCCTTGAGCATAACGGACCGCTTTACGGCAAGAAATGAATCTGGGGTTACCACCAACACCCTTAATTTGCCCCGGGAGGTTTCCCAAGATGCATTCTACGGAGATAAGAATAATCCTACATCCGCCATCACAATCTACAATCTCAATAAGAGCCAGCGTTATCAATTTGTGTTTTATGGTTCGCGTAATGCGGTAAATGATAATCGAGATACACAATATTCGGTAAAGGGCGCCAATCAAGGCAGTGCGACATTGGACGCGTCCAATAATACTTCGACATTTGCTATTGTCAACAATATACAGCCATCGGCCGATGGAACGGTGGACATTGTTATATCTGCTGGACCAAATAACAATAATGGTGATAAATTTTACTATATTAACGCCATGATGATTACACCGGTAGGATATACCTTCCCGTAGCATGAATTGAAAAAGTGAAAAGTAAAAAATAAAAAGTAAAAACAGGATGAACGTGTCGGATCAAAAAGACCCGACACGTTTATTCCATATCTATAAGAAATGAAATTTTGTAATATGAAAAGACAATCCATTGGTAGCATGTTATTGCCCTTTCTGTTGTTGACCTGTTTGTCGTTTGAAACAAACGCTCAAAATCGGATTTACGAATGGAAGGATGAAGTAGAATTATTAAAAAGCATAGACCAATTGCCGGCGTATCGTTCAAACCAAATAGTAGAGCAAATATCCAGCTACGACCGAAAGGGTGGAAATGATGATGGATTTGACGGTACATATTCCTATATCCGAGAAGAGAACGGAAAACTGGTTATTGCTGATTTAAAAGGTCCGGGCGTTGTGAACCGAATTTGGACACCTACACCAACGGATGACATGTTGTCTTTTTATTTTGACGGAGAAAAGACACCAAGATTGGAGATTAAATTTTCCGATTTGTTTTCCGGCAAGGTATTTCCTTTCATCAAACCGATCTGTGGCAATGAAATAGGCGGATATTATTGCTACTTACCTATTCCTTACCAAAAATCACTTAAGATTGTTTTCAGCGGAGAAAAAATACTGTTTCACCAAATTCAGTATCGAAACTTGCCGGGAATGGACGTTAAATCGTGGACAGGCGACTTTACCGCTGCAGATCGTGCATTGCTGTCTGAAGTAGGAACATTGTGGTCAAATATTTCACCGACGGTACAGCAATTTGCAAAAGGATTGTCGCAAAATATACAGTCCGAAGAAAAAGTGTTTACCATCCACCCGGGAGAGGAAGTGCCTTTTTTTGAGTCTACGACACCCGGCCGTATTGTGGGATTTGATATAGATGCCGGAACTTCCTTTGAAGGTCTCTATAAGGATGTCATACTCTCGGCCACCTGGGACAATGAACAGGTCGAAGCTATTTATGCTCCTGTTGCCGACTTCTTTGGCTATGCCTATGGAAAGGGAGCTATGCGGAGCATGGTGATGGGCAAACAGGGAAACTCCAATTATTGCTACCTCCCCATGCCTTACGACAAATCTGCCCGCATGAAATTGATTTACAAAAAGCGGGATAATGCCGCTCAGGCCCCAATCTCGGTAAAAGTGAGCGTCTACCATAACCAACAAGCGAGAAAAACAAATGAAGAAGGAAAGCTCTATACCGTATGGAGAAGGGAAAAACCCGAAACCGGAAAATATTACACATTTTTAGAGACGAAGGGCAAAGGCCATTATATCGGTACCATTCATCAGGCACAGGGACTGCGTGCCGGCATGACCTTGTTCTTCGAAGGCGACGATGTGACGCATATCGATGGTAAAATGCGCATTCACGGAACAGGTTCTGAAGATTATTACAATGGTGGTTGGTATGCCCTGCTGGATCGTTGGGACAGGGGAATAAGCCTTCCGATTCACGGATCGTTGGACTACTCTTTGCCGATGGCACGCACAGGAGGATACCGCTTCTTCATGTCCGACAAAATGCCTTTTGAAAAAGAGATCAACCATGCTATGGAACATGGACCGGAAGGAAATGAATTTCCGGTAGATTATACGTCTTTGGCATTCTTCTATGGAAGCCAACCGCTTGCGCAAAGATTGGATCCTACGGATGCGCTTCGGGTGGTGTATGAGCCAAAAGAACATGTTTATTTTCCAGCTCTTATGGATTTGAGCCTTGGAGGCGGGATGCAAATTGCATTTGAGAGAGGCATCCGTATGACCACGCACAATCAAAATATGGTGCGGGTGATGCTCAATGATGTCCCTGAGGGAAAATACCGCTTAGCCATTTCTTATTTTGAAAGACCGGAAGGAGCCGAATTTGCTGTATGGCAACGTCAAAAACAGTTGACCGATTGGCAACCAAGTTTTGGTGAAAAAGAAACCTTGAAAGAACGTGTGCCTTTGGGCGAAATCGAACTCACAAAGCAGACTAACTCGGTGACCTTCCATATACGCAAACAAGGAGAACGGGCCAATCAGTTTGAGCTAGAAAGGATCTATTTGGAACGGATCGATAAATAAAACCATGAATGGGTAGGATGAACGTGAAGAATGGTGTCTGTATACTGTGGATTTGCTGTGTGCCACTGATGGCTTACCACACCGACGAAAGAATAGCCGAACATTGCTTGCATACTGATAGTAAGTTGGGTTTTTCCATTCGGAAAGTAGAGCGGATAGCCCGCGTTACTGGAAAGTCCATGCCGGATGAACAGCTTCCAAACCCAAACCGAACGGATGAAGTTTGGAATGTGGGCGGTACGGATCTAGGTGTGGTATGGGAAATGGAACAGGGAAAGTACGGCATTGCATTTGGAGATACTTATGGGCGGGGCTTTAAGCCCCATCCAAAAGATCCCGATCCTCTTGATGGAAGCTGGCTGTGCAACGTGTTGGCTTTTTCGGAAGATGGAAATCTGGACGATGGATTATCTCTGAGCAACATGGCAACCGATCAAAAAGGCACTGCACGTGAAATCATCTATGGTGGGAAAAATAAATCGGGTGAAGGTAATTGGACATCCATACCTACAGCTGCGATCCGAGCCAATGGGGCTGATTATATCCACTATTTCAATATGAAAAACTGGACAGGGTGGGAGACCAACTATTCTGGTATGTACAAATCAGCTGATGATGGCTTAACGTGGGAAAAATGTAAAAACATATCGTTTTCTTCTGATAGCCCTTTTGGGCAAGTGGGTTATTTCAAAAAAGAAGGTTATATCTACATGATAGGTACGCAGACAGGGAGGGACAGCCCTGCCCGTTTAGCACGCTTCCGCGAGGCGGACATAGAAATCCAAGAACATTATACTTATTGGAATGCTGCATCTGGTGAATGGATAAAAGGAGATGAAAGCAAAGCGAGTGTCATTATTGACGATCAGGTAGGTGAATTGTCTTTTATCTATAACGAAACGTATAAAAAATGGGTTGTGGTCTATTTTAATAAAAAACGATATAACATTAGTCTGCGCGCAGCTACGGAAATAACAGGTCCTTGGAGCGAACCTTATGAGTTGGTCTCAGGCAGGGAATACCCTCGATTATACGGATCTTATTTCCACCCTTTGTCAACAAAAGGCGATAAACTGTATTTTCTGATGTCGATGTGGGTGCCATACAATGTTTTTCTAATGCGGGTGGAGTTGGCAGAGAAGGAAAGTATTAAGGAATGACTAATTAGTTTTGAAAAGTGAATAATAAACGCATACTGAGCATATCTAAACTGGTTATCTATTGGTGGATTTTTGTACCATTATTGCATCTGAGCTGCCATGGAGCAAACAAACCGGACATAATGGCAGCATATGTTGCCCGTATCCATGTGGATAGTTTGGCGGGATACGCACCAAAAGTGGATTACCAGAAGATCAATGACCATATCGTCAAAGTCCATATTTCCTTTGACCTTAAAGATTCAATGACATTAGATGACTGGCAAGTGCATATCACGCCCAATTTTCAACCTACTTTCCATTGGGCACCGCACCTGACTCCTACAGATGATCACATCATCGCACAGCATGTCTTTCGTTCGCCGGCACTAATATTGTCCGATCAGAAAAAACAACTGACCATTATTCCGGATATGGATGTCCTCAATCAGTCGTCGGCATTGGATTGGTATATGGATATGGATGCACCAGAAAATCGCGTCACCTTGGGACGTTCGTTGGCCATTGTGGCTGAACATGTCTTGTTTAAGAAAAAAGCGGGAAATGTATATGCGCCGGGGAAAGTAGAATTTGGGTTTTACATCCTCGTTTTTGAGGACGAAGAGGTGGAACGCAACCCGTTTCGTAGACCGCTGGCTTTCTTTTGGGAACGATGGGGAACCCCACTTTTTGAGCAGGGCGAACCGATTTCTGGAAAGATGGATAGCTATGTTAAACATACGTATGATTGGGCTTTCCGGTCATGGCTAAAGCCGGTATGGCAAGCATTTGAAATCGAAGGAAAAAAAGTGGGTGCACCGACTTTTATTGTGAATGTCACCCAAAGTCCCAATTATCCCGGAGAGGTGAATGAACGTGAATTCCGTTCTGTTTGGAATCAAGTATGGTTCAGCTCCCTGCGATCGGCGAGCGGGCTTTATCGCTATGCAAGAAGGACAGGCGATAAGGCACTGTTGGAAAAAGCCAATTTGACGAAAGAACTGGCTCTCTCATACCCCAAAAAAGAAGGGTTTTTCTATGGTTTAATCGGTACAGATATGGAGTTGGTGGAAATAGACGGACAACAATATCACCGAAGTAAGGGTTGGGAGCATCGTTATTGGGGTAACTCTAACCGCAATCCCTATACCTGGGATTCGAGCGAATCGCCTTTTCATGTCTTGGATATGAGCTGGACAGCTTTGCTGATGCTGCGATGGTATGAAGAGCTGGAGCAAGATGTGCGCCTATTGCAGTACGCGGAAGGCTATGCACAATCTTTGCTTCAAGTGCAATCTGACAATGGATTCTTTCCTGCCTGGCTCCATTTGCAAACCCTACAACCCATGGAACACCTGAATGATTCGCCAGAGAGTGCCCTGTCGATTACTTTTTTATTGACCTTATATCGTTTAACACGAAATGAAACATACAAGGTTGCGGCATTGAAAGCCATGGATGCCGTTATAAAAGAAATTATTCCCAATGGGCGGTGGGAAGATTTTGAAACCTATTGGTCATGTTCCCGGGTGGGTTCGGAAGATTGGGTAGGCAAGAAAGTGCTGCGTAACAATATGTATAAACAGAATAATTTTTCGATGTTTTGGACCGCAGAAGCCCTATTGGAATGTTATCGCGTCACAAAAGATAGAGAATACTTGAATGTAGGGCAACGTACTTTGGATGAATTGTTAATGACCCAAGCATCATGGCAACCCCATTTTATTCCGATAAAAGCACTTGGCGGTTTTGGGGTTATGAATGCTGATGGTGAATGGAATGATGCCAGGCAAAGCTTGTTTTCTGAATTGATTATTCGTTATGGAAAAGAACTACAACATGAAGAATATATACAGCGTGGTCTGTCTGCTCTGCGGGCTTCCTTCGTGATGATGTATTGCCCGGAAAACCCAGACACAAAAGAACAATGGGAGCAGGCTTGGACGTTTTTCGGTAAGGAAGATTATGGTTTCATGATGGAAAACTATGGTCACGGAGGCGAAACCAATGCCAAAGGATTAGGAATAGGCGAGTTTACCATATACGATTGGGGTAACGGTGCTGCGGCAGAAGCCTATAACCGATTAGTAGATCATTACGGAGTCGACTTTGTGGAAGGAAAGGACGGGAGATAGAGACGGAGCTGTCTATTTATGCATACTCGAGTCGAAACAGGCCGAACATTCGGTTAAACAGCATAGCGTTTGTGTTGCTCGTAAAATAGTTTGAGACATAGGCATGAACATTTGTCGCAAAAGCATCACCGTATAAAACAAATACATGTGACTTTACGATAAACGCATTTTCGTTTGGCACAAACGCATAACACTTTAGGTTATATGCAGAACTGTTTGTCGCAAACTGCTGTGCATATGTTGCATATGCGTATGCGTTTATGACAAATGCACAACAGTTCACTGCTTACGTGCATGTGTTTATGACATATGTAAAACAGTTTGTGCTAAACGTACAAGCGTTTGCCTTAAACTGTTGCGCATCTATGGTACATTCAACTTTCCTAACCCAAAGTTGAAACACAGCGAAGAATAGGTGCGATTAATCTGTTATCGTTGTGGCGACAGCCTTTGGCCTTTTTCTAAACAACACAAATAGGACCGTGGCTATACCGATTAGAAACGGATAGTACAAATATTGCATGATATCCAACGGAGAAATCATCTGCTGTAAGTTACCCTGTTGTTCAAAATAGATTTTTGCCGCCACCAATGCCGCCAATAGCTGTGCACCGTAAGGAATGATGCCTTGTCCAAAGCAAGACATTGTGTCCAAAATACTAGCGACACGACGGGGTTCCAATTTATTTTTGTCCGATATATCTTTCGCGATCGGTCCTACAATCACAATAGCAATGGTGTTATTGGCAATACAAATGTCCACCAATAAGGTTAGAAAAGCAATACCTAATTCGGCACCCTTGGCATTTTTAATGCGTTTAGAAACCTGATGGAGCAAAAAAGTGATGCCACCGTTATAACGAATAATGCCCACAACACCCCCAATGATAAGGCACAGCATGCTCAATTCAAACATACCTGCAAAACCATTATTAATGGCCTGCAACGCATCTATAAAATTCAAAGACCCCGTTAAAAAACCAATAGCTATCGCAGCTAATATTCCAATGCCCAATGTCCAAACCACATTAATACCCAAGAGGGCAATCACGAATACCAATACATAAGGAATAATTTTTATCAAGGTATAGTCCCCAACAACTAAATCCTTTCCTTCGTTGAAAGTGGCAAACCCCAGCCATATATACAAAAAGAAACATAAAACAGCCATTGGAAAGACCATTCTAAAGTTAACTTTAAATTTTTCTTTCATGCCTACGTCTTGGGTTCGCGTAGCGGCAATGGTCGTATCAGATATAAAGGAAAGATTATCGCCAAACATAGCCCCACCGACAACAGCAGCGAGAGACATAGCCATAGATCCGGGTAGGTTGTCTTCTAGCCCCACAGCTATCGGAGCCAGGGCAACAATAGTTCCTACAGAAGTGCCCAGCGAAGTGGAAATAAAACACGCTACCAAGAACAATCCGGCAACAATTACCTGTGGACTAATATAAGACAAGGCAAAATTGATAGTAGAGGATATGGCGCCCATTGCTTTTGTCAATTCGCTAAACGCCCCCGCAAGCAAAAAAATAAGAACCATAATCAGGATATTTTCATCACCTGCTCCCTTAGCAAAATGACTTAGCTTCGTTGCAAAAGACTGTTTGGGAAATTGGAAAAAGGCGATGAACAGGGACAGGATAAATACGACCAACGCAGGTATAGCGTAAAAATCATTCATGTACAAGGATCCTGAAAAATATACAACAACAAACACAATAAGTGGCATCAAAGCCCAAAAATTTCCTTTCTGCATGAAAATATTTTTATAATAAGAAAACACCTTAAATCTACAACGCAATCGTTTTCCAATGCACTATTTGACTTTTTTTTATACCAGAACAATTTAGGTATGTTTTTTGTTAATTCCTACATAAACAAACAAATTAAACAGACAATTTCATGAAACGAACGCCATTAACTACCTTTTTTATACTTGCATTTGTAGCATTCATTCTGATTTTTGCCACTACCTGTTCAGGTATCGCTTAACAGGTCTAAAGTAATTAAACTATTAAAAAGAGTATGTTTTTTTGCATTAATAGTGGAATAATCGGTTTTGAAAAACTGTTTTTTTCGTGATGATAATATTGCTTGAGTAGGCAAATTTAGCTAAGTTTGCTTAAACTTTTTGACATGTCAAATTCAGATTCGGCTATTAAAGCCACTTATTACAGTATTTTTACCAGCTTCTGTTTGGCATTAATCAAATGGTTGGCCGGGATCTTCGGTAATTCCTATGCATTGATTGCGGATGCTATCGAATCGACATCCGATATTTTTTCGTCTTTCCTTGTCCTGTTAGGGTTGAAATACTCTAAACGTCCTGCCGATCATACCCATCCCTATGGACATGGACGTATCGAACCGTTGATTACCTTTATCGTGGTCATCATTTTGGTGATATCGGCTTTTTTGATTGCAAAAGAAAGTATCAAGAATATACAAACACCTCATGATCTCCCTAGGCCATGGACTTTGATTGTTTTGGGAGCAATAATTCTTTGGAAAGAGATTTCTTTTAGGATTATCATCCGCAAAAGTAAAATATTGAACAGCACGTCCCTAAAAGCTGACGCATGGCACCATCGAAGCGATGCCATTACTTCCGTTGCCGCGTTTATCGGCATATCGATTGCATTGTTCGCCGGCGAGGGTTATGAAAATGCCGACGATTGGGCGGCGCTTTTTGCTTCTGGCCTAATTTTGTATAACTGTTATGGTATTTTCCGGCCTGCATTGGCCGAAATCATGGATGAACACCGCTACGAGGGATTGGAAGAAGAGGTGAGAGAACGATCTCGACAGGTTGTTGGTGTTCGAGCAATCGAAAAATGTTATATTCGAAAGATTGGCATGCTTTTTCAGATTGATTTGCATGCCATAGTCGATTCACGCCTGACCGTGCGCGAAGGACATGAGATTGCCCATTCACTTAAAGACTATCTGATGGAGAACCTTCCCAATATTGGGAATGTCTTTGTCCATATCGAACCATATGAAGAGGCTAAGTGAAGGGAATAAAAAGGAAAAGCCTGGGATAATCGGGCGATTTCCCAGGCTTCAAATATAATCCCATGAATGGGATAATCAACCTAAACCTGACACAAAGGTAAAGTATAATTCCCATAACTTGCAAACATTTTTTATTGAATATTGCCAACTATTTATTGATTTTAGTCTAAAAACTTGATTATCAGCCAATAAAAAAGGTTTCCAAACGGGGAGAATGGAAACCTTTAGCTAACCAATTATAAACCTAAATTATGATGACACAAAGATAGTGTATTTTTTACACAATGCAAATTATTTTTTAATTTTTTTTTCAAACCTTATCAGTACCTTTGGTAAAAAGAAAAAACGATATGTTTACAGGGATCATCGAAACCTTGGGAAGGGTTGTCAAGATAGAAAAAGAGCTACGTAACCGACATTTTTATATTGAATCCGCGATTTCAAACGAGCTGAGAATTGACCAAAGCGTTTCGCATAACGGTGTTTGCCTCACAGTGGTCAATGTGGAAAATAACAGCCATCAGGTGACTGCTATTGCTGAGACACTGCAGAAAACCAACTTAGGCAAACTGCAGGTGGGAGACTGGGTAAACTTAGAACGCTGTACACCTTCCAACGGCCGTTTCGATGGTCATATTGTGCAGGGACATGTAGACCAAACAGCGATTTGTACCACAAAAGAAGACCAACAAGGGAGCTGGTTGTTCACTTTTCAGTATGAGCCACAAAAGGGCAATATTACGGTAGAAAAAGGTTCCGTTACGGTCAACGGCATCAGTCTAACGGTTGTTGATTCCGAAGAGAATAAATTTTCGGTTGCCATTATTCCTTATACGCTTGAACACACCAATTTAAAAACAATACAGATAGGTGATACCGTCAACATTGAATTCGATATTATCGGGAAATATGTCTCTAAAATCTTGGCTAGGCGTGAATAAGTCAAAGTTAACTTTCTTTAAGACCTATTTTTTCCTTATAAGTCAAAGCCCATAATCTCTTTTTTCTTTTTCGTTTTAAAACGTTCCGGCACGATAAGTAGCACTTCGCTCTTAAGCGCATTGATGGCCTGTTTTTTCACGAAATTTTGGGTAGTGACCAAACTGATTTCACGGACGGGTTCTGGAGATTTAAAATAACGCACATGGCTTAGCTGGTCTTCATCGAAACTGAGGATACTCATTTCGGGCAAGATGGTTACGCCGGAATTAATGTCGACCATGCGTTTTAGCGTTTCCACACTGCCGGTATTGTATTCGAACGTGCCGTCCATGGTGTGATTGTGTTTGTAATGGCAGAGATTGAGCACTTGGCCACGCATGCAGTGTCCCTCGTTCAATAACCACAGTTTTTCGTTAGCAATCTCATCACTGTTTACCATTTTCTTTTGATAAAGCGGGCTTTTTTCAGAAACATAAGCGACAAAGGTCTCATAGTAGAGTACCGTCTCTTCAATACCCGCCTCGTGTAACGGAGTCGATAAAATACCGCAATCTAACCGACCTACTTTCAATTCCTGAACAATGCGCTCGGTAGTGTGTTCCCAGATTTGCAACTGTATTTTAGGATATTTTTTTATAAAATTCGTCAGCACATCAGGGAGGAGATAAGGGGCTACTGTCGGGATCACGCCTACTTTCAACTCACCCGAAACTTCGCCTTTTTCCTCCTGCAACAGTTCTTCTATCTTCTTGCTCTCCATCAGGACTATCCGCGCTTGCTTGATGATCTTTTCGCCAATTTCCGTGGGAACGACCGGTTGCCGGCTTCGATCGAATATTTTGGCTCCAATGGATTCTTCCAACTTTTGGATTTGCATGCTTAGCGTGGGCTGGGTTACATAACAATGTTCCGCCGCTACCACAAAGCTCCTGTACGTATCCACCGCTATAATATATTCTAATTGAACAAGCGTCATCTTATAAATTTTAACTATGCAAAGTTATAGATTTTTATGTGTTTCTAAATATTTGTTTTGTTAACTTTGGACAGAGTCCAAATCGTATATTATGTCAAGATTAAAATCAAAGAGCGGTTTCTTATGTGCTTTGCTATTAGGTGTCAGTACCTTCAACTTTTCAGCTTCTGTACCTGACGAGGGAATGTTCCCTTTGAGTGAATTGAATCGTGCCGGATTGAAGAAAGCGGGATTGAAAATTTCGGAAAAGGATATCTACAATCCCGGACAAGTAGGCTTGGTGGATGCATTGGTGCAGGTGAGCGGTTGTACCGGATCATTTGTGTCGCCAAGTGGCCTAATCATTACCAACCATCACTGTGCGTTCAGCGCTGTCCAATTGGCCAGCACACCCGAATTTAATTACTTGAAAAATGGTTTTGTGGCCAATTCTCTAGAGCAGGAAATCGAGGCAAAAGGACTCACCATACGCATTACGGAATCCTATGAAGACGTTTCCAATGAAATATTGCAAGCTGTGGCGAATGTGACCGATCCAGCAATGCGCATCGATATCATCAACAAAAAGAGGGTGGAGATAGCCAAAAATGCAGAGTCCAAAGATGCCACGATCAAAGCCGAGGTATCCGAAATGTTTATTGGAAAAAGCTATGTATTGTTCCGCTATAAAACGATAGAAGACGTTCGATTGGTATACGTTCCGCGCCAAGATATTGGCGAATTTGGTGGCGAAACAGATAATTGGGTATGGCCCAGACATACGGGCGATTTTTCATTCTTGCGAGCCTATGTTGCTCCTGACGGCTCTTCTGCCAAATATGCAAAGGAAAACGTTCCCTATAGGCCCAAGAAACATTTAAAAGTCAATCCTAAAGGCGTGAACGAAAATGATTTTGTGTTTATATTGGGTTATCCGGGTCGTACATTTAGACATCGTCCGGCACAATACATGGAATATCAGCAACAGTTTTTGTTACCTTATACTTCCGAACTCTACGATTTCCAAAACCAACAGATGGAAAAGGCCGGGAAAGATGATTTAACCACAGAACTTGCACTTGCTACGCGGATTAAGCGCAATGCTAATGTGATGAAAAATTATCGTGGGAAACTGAAAGGTCTGCATAACTTGGATTTGGTTAGCCAGAAAAGACAGGAAGATCTGGCTCTGGCACAGTTTATTGAGAGTAAACCCGACCTTAAAGCAAAGTACGGCTCCTTAATGGCAGATATTGACAAGCATTACCGATCTGTTTTCCAAGTGGCCCCAAAAGAACTGTGGTTCAACAATGTGTATAGCAGTACTTACCTATTGCGTGCCGCACATATCGTCAATAGCTTTAAAAGGGGAGTATTAAGCCAAAATAGCGCAAAAGCTCAAGCAGAGGTTTTCGCTTTGAATATTGAGGCGATAAAGAAACAACTGGATGCCGTTTACCTCAGCTATAACCTACAGGTGGACAAGGCCATTGCTGAGCGCATGTTTCAAGATGCCTATCAATTTACCGAAGAGAACCGTTTGGATTATTTCACCCAAAAGCGCTTTACAGATAAAGAGGAAGCTGGAAACTTCATTATCAATGCTTTGGACAAATCCAAATTAAACCATAAAGAAACCTTGTACAGCACAGTCTTGAAAGATGTCGGGTCGCTTAGAAATTACGATGATGAATTGTTATCCATACAAAAAGACTTGGCTACAGAGATGGAATTGTTCAATACTGAACAGAAACGTCAAGAAGGCGTACTCAATCAGCTAATGGGCGATTATGTAGCCGTTAAGGAGATCTATCAGGCTAAAAGTTTTGTGCCAGATGCTAATTCTACCTTACGGTTGACGTTTGGGAACATAAAAGGGTACAGTCCGGCAGATGCAACCTACATGTCACCGTTCACCACTGTAAAGGGGTTGATTGAAAAGGGCAATTCGGGACTTTCGGAGTTTGTTTATCCGGAATCTATCAAAAATGCTTGGATGGCTAAGGATTTCGGGAGCTACTTCAAAAAAGAATTAAACGATGTTCCCGTTAACCTCTTATACAACATGGATACAACAGGAGGTAATTCTGGTTCACCTATCATGAACGCTTCCGGCGAATTGATCGGTGTCAATTTTGACCGAGCTTATGATGCAACCATCAATGATTTTGCATGGAACGAAAATTATAGTCGTTCTATCGGTGTGGATATACGCTATGTGCTGTGGATTGCCGATAAAATCGACAATGCTCAATTCATTTTAAAAGAGATAGGGATATAGGGATAACCCATAACCTACTACTCTTCTATAAGTTGTTTACTTTGCTTTACCGGATGGTACCATATTGTCTACGGACCGTTCAGCCATGCTCAATGTAATGCGCCGAATAATTTTATTTGAATGTTAACTTATGTATATCATCATCACATAGCAAAAAAACAAACAAGTTGTTATTCTTTTAAGGATACTATGGGAGAGGCATCTTGCATCCAAATGTTTGATTTCAGAAGGAATCTATATTTTCCGGACTTTGATATTCTTGACAAAATGATGCGATCCCTTTTCCAAAATAAGATCTGCACGATATCGGGTAGGGAGTATGTTTTCGATAAGGTTTGGACGATTGATTTCGTTCCAAATTTGGCTGGCCATTGCCATGCTTTCCTTCTCGTTCATATTCGCAAAGCGGTGGAAATAGGAGGATGGGTTTTGAAAAGCTGTAGCCCTTAGCGATTCAAACCTATTGACATACCAATCCATGATATCCCTTTCGTGTGCGTCTACATAAATGGAATAATCGAAATAGTCGGACACGAAAACATTGTTGCCTTTAGTTGAGTCAACCTGCAGTACATTTATGCCTTCTACGATGAGTATATCCGGTCTTTCCACGGTTTGTGTTTCCTTTTCCATAATGTCGTATTCCATGTGTGAATAAACCGGAACATGGAAACGTTCTACACCCGATTTCATAGCTGATAGGAAACTCAGCAGGAATTTGGTGTCATAGCTTTCGGGAAAACCCTTCCGGTTCAGGATGTTTCTGGCAATTAGGGTTTGGTTCGGATACAAGAAACCATCTGTGGTTACCAAATCAACCTTTGGTTTGTTAGGCAACATGGACAACACTTTTTGCAGCACCCGAGCTGTGGTGCTTTTTCCGACAGCCACTGATCCGGCAATGCCGATGATATAGGGCAGGCTTTGGGTGTTTTTTTTCAAGAAGCCACTCACGCGCGCGTGCGCATCTTTGTTTTCCTGCATTAAAATATCCAAAAGATGTGCCAACGGAAAATAAATGTCTTCGATTTCTTCCAGGGTCAATGGTTCATTCAAAGCGTGCAGGTTTTCCAAATCGCTTGGTGACAAGTGATAGGAAAAATGACCATTGAGGCTTCTCCATTCTGTCCTGTCAAAGGATTGAAATGGACTCTTGACCTCGCTGTTTTTGCTTGAAGACATAGATTTTTATTTTAACGCGACAAATATACCATCTTCACGAAAATATCGGTACAATAAAATTATACTAAATTGCTTTCAATAACGATGGGATTGCTTAAAATACCATGAACCGGACATTTATCTGCTATATACAATAGCCGCTGGCGCTGTTCATTGTCCAAATCGCCTTCTAAATTGATGTGGCATTTAATAAAGGCAGTTTTTTGCTGTTCGCTTTTTTGAAAGGATATAGACAATTTAATATCTACCTTATCCAAGCCCCATGCTTTGCGATCAGCATACATACGAACGGTCATAGCCTTACAGGTACCCAGAGAAGAAAGCAAAAGTTCTGTTGGAGCAGGTCCTAAATCGCCACCTCCGACATCCTTGGGTTCATCGGCAACAATTTTATGATTGTCTATTTGTATTTCTGTCTTATACTTTTCTTTTCCAATTCTAACGATTACTTCTTTAGCCATGCTTATTCTTGTCGATTAAAAAAGTCCCTGAATGATTAAGCTTCCGGTGGCTGGATTAGTGGCCAAAGGTACATTATATAAATCGGATATACGCATTAACATCTGTATATCAGGCTCATGAACATGTTTGCCTAAAGGATCTCTAAAAAATATAATACCATCAATTTTACCTTCCGCCGTCAAAGCGGCTATCTGCGCGTCACCGCCTTTTGGACCACTCAACTTCAGTTCTACATCTAATCCGGTTTGGAGGATGTAGGAACCTGTTGTGCCGGTAGCAATGATATGCGCCTGTTTCAAATCTTCGAGATGGTCCTTTACAAAGGCTACCATGTCTGCTTTCTTTCCGTCGTGTGCAATCAATGCGATTGTCTTCTTCATTCTTTTTTATGTTTTAATATTATCCAAAGAAAATATAAGCGACAATAATGGCCGCCACCACGCCCACAAACTCAGATATTAAAGCACAGGGGAGGGCGTGTCGTGTTTTCTTGATGGCAACCGAGCCGAAATATACCGCTAATACATAGAATGTTGTTTCTGTCGATCCTTGGATCACACAAGCTACCCGAGCGGCGAAATCATCGGCACCTTTCGTAGCCATCAGCTCAACCATGAGTCCTCTTGCACCGGATCCGCTCAACGGTTTCATAAAGGCAACGGGCAAGGCGTCTACAAAAGCTGTATCTATGCCTGCTAAGCTAATAAGATACGAAATCCCTTGCACTAAATAATCCATTGTTCCGGAAGCTCTGAAAACAGCAATACCCACCAATATGGCTACGAGATAAGGGATAATTTTTACGGCCACATCAAATCCTTCCTTGGCACCTTCGATAAAAGCCTCGTAAACGTTGATGCGCTTAAAAAAAGCTAATGCTATAAAGGAAACAAAAAGACCAAATAACACCAAATTGCCAAATACCCGCGAAATAACACCTATCTCTTCGGGGCCTAACGTGCTGAAATAATAGAGTGTTCCGCCGACCAAAACAGTCAAACCACCTAAATAGATTAAAATGACCCGATGAAAGAGATTGATTTTCTGATAGATGGAGACCATTATTAAAGCGGCCAAGGTTGAGAAGAATGTCGCAATAAGTATAGGGAGAAATATGTCGGATGGTTGTGCGGCGCCAGCCTCTTGGCGGTATGCCATGATAGAAATGGGCAGCAACGTCAAACTTGAAGCATTGAGCACAATAAACATAATCTGTGCGTTGCTTGCCGTATCTTTTTGCGGATTCAGTTCCTGCAGTTCCTTCATCGCTTTCAAACCCAAAGGAGTAGCTGCATTGTCCAGCCCCAATGCGTTAGCTGAAAAATTCATTAGGATGGAGCCTAATGCAGGATGGTTTTTTGGAATGTCAGGAAATAATTTATTGAAAAAAGGGCCGACAGCCTTGGCAAAAATACCGATCATGCCACCTTTTTCGCCAATCTTCATAATGCCTAACGCGAATGCCATCATTCCGATCAAGCCTAGTGAAATAGTGGCTCCATTAGCAGCGCTTTCAAAAAGGGAATTGACGATATTTTGAAATATTTCCGTGTCGCCACCGATGAGTTTAATGATCGCCACTAAAAAAGTGATCAAAAAAAAGGAGACCCATACGTAATTTAATGCCATAATTGTTTTTTCTATCGTAAATGTAAGGTTATGTAAGATAAGGTCAAAATGTTAAATTCAGATTTTTTAGTTTTTCAAAAAATTCCAAACAGATCTGTCTTTATTATTTTTTTTATCCTGAATAATTTCAGCGACAATTTGGCTAATCAACTCTTCATGTTCACTTATCAATTTGTCTCCCAGAGAAATGATTTTCTGAATATTCCCAGGGCTGGAAGCATCCATAGAAGGATTGATGGAAGAGAGGTTTGTCGGCTCAATACGGATATAGTTGCTTGATTTGTTGACCGATCGAAATAATTGTTTGAGGTAGTAGTCTGTACTCTCTGCTGAGCTGCTGCTCATGATATCGACAAGCGCAGGACCGATGGAGATGGCCCACTTCTTTTTGAAGTGCTCATAATTGTAAGATATTTTGGATAGACCTGTTCCCAGAGATAGTATCCAAATGTCGTCAATACGGTAGGTGTTGTAGCTCTTTATGACTTCGAGCAAGGCAGATAGGGAAGGGTTGTGGGCAAATACCCCACCATCCACTAAGGGATATCGTGTTTTGGCCAGTGAAAAAATTTCTGCAACTGAAAAATAAGTAGGAGCGGCGGAAGTGGCCCTGCACACATCCTTCAGGTAAAAATCCCGGGAATCACCATGGGAAATAGCTTTTTGTTGTCGAAAAAGATGGTTTTTTCGCAGTTCAATATTGTAGGCTGTGATGATACAGGGTTTTAAGAGTTCACTAAGCTTTTTATCTCCAAAATAGTCTTCCAGCACTTTATTGAAAACAGTATCATCGTAAAGTTCACTTAGCAGCCCAAAACGGCTTAAAAAGTGACGCCATCTTGATGCCGAAAAAATTTCCACACCGTGTTCCAAGTAAATATCCATCGCTTGTTTGGCAGTATATTTTTGCTTCTTGGGATCATCATCGTCCGGACAGAGCAGAATGGAAATCAGAATGCCACCCGTACTTGTTCCTGCAAAAAAATCAAAGTAATCGGTTAAATGGGCATTCGGATTATTGGTTGCCATTTTTATCTTTTCTTCTAAGGCTACGAGAAACATGCCGGGAATGATGCCCCTTATGCCTCCGCCATCTATAGAAAGTATTCTTTTCATGAATGCGCTGTAGTTTGTTGCGATTGCATAAATATAATGATTTTAATTTTTATCCTTTTATTTCTTTTAGAGAATAAAAACAAATATATTTGCACTCGCATTTGGAAAGGTGTCTGAGTGGTTGAAAGAGCAGTCCTGGAAAGACTGTATACGGGATGACTGTATCGCGGGTTCGAATCCCGCCCTTTCCGCGAGGCTTTAATCGAAAGATTGGAGCCTTTTTTTGTTGAAAAAAGTCTCATAGGTTCACAATCTATCGGATATTTGTAAACCAAAATACTTATATTCGGATTGTAATGAACTATCCATTCATCGTATATTTAAAAAACAAAGCATCTCTACAGTTTGAGTACAAGAAAGATGTTTTATCCGTCGTCCAGAAAGACAAAGGCTATCGTATCACATTTAGTAATGGAAGAAGTTACACTTATGGCACTGACAATGTACGCTACTATCCATTTATATCGGCACGGGAAAACGTACGTATATATGAGAATGGTAAATTGAATAAGCTATACAATACGGTTGATAACTATGGCCGATATTTGATTTTTCGAGAAGGTGATAATTGTTCTTATCCAGTTGAGAACAATACTAATATCGAAATATGTGATACAAAAAAGAATATTGATCAGACAGAATCAGTCATCAATTATTTTAAAAGGATACTTAAAGAAAATAATGAAGTATCATTTGATATTCAAACTGACGAGACAGGTAGTAAGACCCCGAATCAAATAAGCTCCGAAATATTACTCAAAGCACTTGACGATATAGATCTATCGGATTCAAGGTCGGCACTGTCCAAGTACATCGACAGGGTCAATCCTGTTATTAGCTCACCAAGTGAGACCATGATTTATCCTTTCGGTTGCAATGAGAGCCAAAAACTGGCGATCGAGACCGCTTTTACCAATAGTATAAGTATCGTAGAAGGCCCGCCAGGTACAGGAAAGACACAAACCATTCTAAATATCATAGCCAACCTTATCTTACAGAACAAAACGGTTGCAATTGTTTCGAACAATAATTCCGCTGTATTCAATGTACGTGAGAAGCTAGTTAAATATGGCTATGAAATGGTTGTGGCTTCACTTGGAAATAACGAGAACAAAATCTCATTCTTTGACAACCTTGAAGAACAAACAGTCAATCAAGAGTTTGAAATTTCGGAAGAGCAACTAACGGGTTTAAAAAACGAGGTTCGGAATCTGGATGCTATCCTCACAACATGTTTTCAGTACCGGAATAAATTAGCCGTTTTAAAAACGAAATTGACAGATGCTGAAGTAGAGTTTAGCCATATAAAAGCAGAACAACCACTCGAATTAATATGGTAATCAAAAACTGGATTTGGCCAAATCCAGTTTTTGATTATAGCATTTAAATTATTCACACATTCGAGTATAGTGGAGCCATTTTATTTTGATATCCATAATTGTCCTATAATCTATATTATGTTAAATAATAATTTGTATAAATATCCTCCTATCCATTCGGTCGCATAAAAAAAGGACTCCGTTTATAAAGTCCCTGTCTTAATTTTGAATAATCTTGAAATGATTTTTATGCAACGCTTTCAATCATCAAAGCACCAACGGTTAAATTCGTTCGTGGATCAATCAGGATTGCTTGCGAATTTTCTGGAAAATCCCGATGCAAATCAAACACAACATCAGCCGCCGCTTTCACTGATACCTTTCCAATATCGTTTAGTTTAATTTCTTCACCATAAAGCTGTTCTTGAGTGTTTACATCATATTTGTACAAAATGTCCGCTATTTTGACTTTGGTAATAGCCGTATGGTTTTGCAATAAGTAAATTTGTGTATTGTCCAATGCTTTGTTATCAAACCAACAAATGTTAGCCTCAAAATTTCTCTCGGCTAATGCGGGATGTATTGCGCTGACAATAATATCCCCTCTTGAGACATCAATATCATCTGTCAGATGAATAATAACAGATTGACCATTATCGGCTTGAACCAATTGTTGTTGATTGATTTCTATACCTTTGATAGCACTGCGTATGCCACTCGGTAAAACAATGACTTCCTCGCCTATTTTCAACCCCTCTCCCAGCACTCTTCCGGCGTAACCCCTGTAGTCATGCAGATCATCTGTTTGCGGACGAACAATCCATTGAACAGGGAAGCGCCAAGGCTGGTCCTTTCTTTCTTCCAAATCGATATTCTCCAAATAATCCATTAGAGAAGCCCCTTCATACCAAGGTAATCTGTCTGATTTATGCACAATATTATCCCCTTTCAGTGCGGAAACCGGGATAAAATCTACATCTTTAATCTCCAATTTTGTTGCCAATTGCAGATAATCGTGTTTAATGTTTTCAAAAACTGCCTGTTCATATTCCACCATGTCCATTTTATTAACACAAACGAGCACTTTCTTAAGTGACAATAGTTTAGCTAAAAAAGAATGACGTTTGGTTTGCTCAATAACACCTTTACGGGCATCGATCAAGATAATAATCAAGTCTGAATTAGATGCTCCTGTAACCATATTTCGGGTGTATTGAATGTGGCCAGGCGCATCCGCAATGATAAATTTACGCTTTTCTGTTTGAAAATACTTATATGCTACATCGATAGTGATACCTTGCTCCCGTTCGGCTTTCAAACCATCGGTTAAAATTGCCAAATCAACAGTTCCATCGTTATTCTTGCGATTAGCTTTCTTGATGGCCTCCAATTGATCGTCCAAAATCGAATTTGTATCGTAAAGTAATCGGCCGATCAGCGTACTTTTACCATCATCAACTGATCCCGCTGTTATAAATTTGAGTATGTTCATTTCTTTTAGTATTGAGTATAAAGTACAAAGTATAGAGATATCCTCGCTAATCTCTGTCCTTTCTCCTTAATCCCTTGTTGCTCCTTGTTCTTTTTTAAAAATATCCTTGTTTTTTCCGTTCCTCCATGGCGGCTTCAGAAACCTTGTCATCCATTCTTGCACCTCTTTCACTAACGGTTGAAGCTTTTATTTCGGCAATAATATCATCTAATTCTGTAGCTACTGAATCTACAGAAGCAGTGCAGGTCATATCTCCTACTGTTCTGAAACGCACGGATTTACGTTCAACAACATCTTCTTCATCTATGTTTAAGAAAGGTGCGGTAGCCATCCATTGGCCATTCCTTAATACGACATCACGTTCGTGACTAAAATAAATTGAAGGTAGTGCTATATTTTCACGTTTAATATAGTTCCAGACATCCAGTTCTGTCCAGTTGGATATTGGGAAAACACGTACATTTTCACCTTTGTGGATTTTGCCGTTTAAAATGTTCCATAATTCCGGACGTTGGCGTTTCGGATCCCATTGTCCAAATTCATCACGTACTGAGAAGATACGTTCTTTGGCGCGAGCCTTTTCTTCATCCCGACGTGCACCACCAATACAGGCATCAAAGCCGTGTTTTTCAATGGTATCCAAGAGTGTTACGGTCTGCAATGGGTTGCGGCTGGCATTTTTCCCTTTTTGCTCTACTGCTTTGCCCTGATCGATGCTGTCCTGCACAAATCCCACGATGAGCTTCTCCCCTGTTTGTTCAATAAGCCAATCCCGAAATTCGATGGTTTCAGGAAAATTATGTCCGGTATCGATATGCACCAATGGGAATGGGAATTTTCCTGGACGGAATGCTTTTTTGGCTAAATGTACTAACGTAATAGAGTCTTTGCCCCCCGAAAAGAGTAACGCGGGATTTTCAAATTGTCCGGCTACCTCTCTTAAAATATATATGGCCTCTGCTTCTAAATGATCTAAATAATCCATTCTTATCTCTTCTTTTTTATTCTTGTTTCCACCCTTTTAAAGCGGGGGTAATTCATTTGTTTTTTTATTTTGTAACGTGCAATCCACATTCCTTTTTACTTTTGTCTTCCCACCACCATCTTCCAGAGCGGAAATCGTCTCCGGGCTGAACGGCTCTTGTACAGGGCTGGCAACCAATACTTGGAAAGCCCTTGTCGTGCAAGGGGTTATAAGGAACATGGTTTTTCTTTAAGAAATTTTCAACTTCCACTAGTGACCAATGGAAGATAGGGTGTATTTTGACAATTTGGTTCACTTCATCCCATTCTACCATTTCCATATCTTCCCTATTGGAGGACTGTTCGGCACGAATACCGGTAATCCACACTTGATAGCCTTGAATGGCACGGTGTAACGGTTCTATTTTGCGAATATAACAACATTCTTTACGGTTCTCTACCGACTCATAAAAGCTTGAAGGTCCTTTTTCGGTCACCATTTTCTCAACAGATTGGGTGTTAGGGTAATATGCTTTTATAGGAAGCTTATATTTTTCCAAAGTGCGGTTCCATACATAATAGGTCTCAGGAAAAAGCCTCCCTGTTTCCAAGGTAAATATAGCTGCCCGGCTTCCCGCTTCGGCAATCAGATGTGTCAATACTTGGTCCTCGATCCCAAAAGAAGTCGAAAAAACGGCATTTGAACCGAATCTTTGTTCTATATAGCGAATAACATCGATAGCTTCTAAGCCTTCTATTTCGTTCTTAATTCTCTCTATCATGTTGTAATTGCTTCGATTATATGGTTAAAGCCTCCCCTTTAATTATCTTTGACAAGCTCGTTTTGCCCAACACTCAAATTTTTAATGCCTCTTTCGTATGCTCGTTCAATGCTTTTACTTTCTCTTGGAAATCGCCCTTTAATGATGCCCGCAATTCCCCCATCAACTCCAGTGTTTCATCGATTTCCGCTGGCAATAGATCCTGCAAAAACTCTTTCAGGCGTTTAGCAATAGTCGGTGATTTACCATTGGTAGAAATACCTATCTTCAAATTGCCTTTTTGTACAACAGAACCTAAGTAAAAATCGCACAACTCCGGTTTATCAGCTACATTTAACAAGATGTGATGATGGGAAGCCAATTCGCGAATGTGCTGATTGAGCGTTGCATTGTTGGTTGCTAAAATGATTAAATCTACTTGTTCTACATCCTCATCCCGAAACAGACGTTCGGATAAGCTAATATTGGGATTTTCAGCTATCAAATCCCGAACAGCAGTATCTACTTCCGATGCCACCACATGGATATGTGCTTGAGGCGAATTGCTGAGCAATGCCTCTAATTTTTCCAAACCTACCGGTCCTGCTCCGACCAAAAGCGTTTGAACCTGATCCAATTTGACATATATGGGAAATAGGGTATTCATTAAGCTTCCAAATACTGAATTTCTTTTCTTAAGGCTTCAAACGATTGATGCTTGGCAACTACTTCTCCCAAGACGATAATAGCCGGAACACCCACTCCGTTTCGGGAGGCTTCTTCTAAAATCGTATTTACTGTTCCTAACGCGACGCGTTCATTAGGCAATGATCCATTTTGGATCAAGGCTATTGGCAAATTGCCTCTTCCATGCGATTGGTACAACCCAACGATTTGTTGCAATTTGGAATATCCCATCAATACGACAATGGTAGCATTGGTTTCCACAGCCTTATACAGATCATCAGATAGCCTTCCATCAGAAGTAGAACCAGTAATCACCCAAAAACTTTCACTAATACCTCTATAGGTAAGTGGAATTTGCTGCAACCCGGTCAATCCAATAGAAGAAGAAATCCCGGGGACGACGGCCGTAGGAATATTAAATTGGCGAATGTAATCCAGCTCTTCCCCACCCCGACCGAAGACAAAGGGATCGCCACCTTTAAGACGAACCACGTGACCGTGTGTCAGCGCATAATCTACCATCAGCTTATTGATATAATCCTGGGAAGTAGACAGTCTTTCTGCTCTTTTTCCTACATAGATTTTGGTGCAGGATGGCTTGGCATATTGTAACAATTCCTCGTTCACCAGTGCATCATATAGGACGACATCGGCCTCGCGTATAGCTTTAATACCTTTCAGGGTAATCAAATCTATATCACCTGGTCCAGCACCCACTAATGTTACCTTTGGTTCAATATGTATATTCTGTTGTTGCATGATTATTTTGCTAATACCGCTTCTCTTTGTAATTTGGTTTGTTGTAAAAATTGTTGTGCTTGCGCATAGTAAGCATTTGCAAATTCTTCTGACGGCTCATTTTTACTGATTTGAAGTACTAAATCGGCAAAGCTTTGCCCTAGGTTAAATTCTCCCGTTTCTACAAAATAGCTGTCAAAATCCTTAATGATGCCTATCTGTGTACTGCTATGAACTTGTTTGTCCAATAGCAACGCTTTTGCACTATTGATAAAAGAAGTATAGCTATGGTATATGCTGTCCGCATAAGCTTGTGCTTTTAAGGATAGATCAGCATAATGCAATTTCTCTTCCGAATCTGCCAATAATGCCGCGACGAGATCGATGATTACGCCGGCACATTCGCCAACACCGATAGCACGTATAAATTCTTCATCCTGACCCCAATCTATAAAATCGTCATCTACTACTGTGGTTTGATCAGCAAGTGGCTTTAATAGCTGATAGAAATAATCTTTACCTAGATCATCATAATAGTGTAGAAAACTTTGGTAATCATCCGCTTTAGCGCTGTAATCATTGAGTATTGTGCGCAAAACTTCCGGAGCTCTTTTCGATGGAACTTTGATCACTTTATCTGCAGCACGTCCTTCGCCATTACCCACAGCTCCGCCACCTAACAGCACCTGCACAGTCGGCATAATCTTTCCATTGACTTTCATCGAACTACCGTGAAACCCTATATGTGCGATGCCGTGCTGGCCACAGCTATTCATGCAGCCACTGATCTTGATTTTGATTTCTTTGTTGTGGATAAATGCTGCATACTCGTTATAGACGACTGATTCCAACACTCTGGATAATTCCATGGAATTGGATATACCGAGATTACAGGTGTCTGTCCCAGGGCAAGTAGTTACGTCTGCAACACTATCATGTCCCGGTTCAGTTAAATTTAAAGCATCTAATGCTAAAAATAATTCGGGAAGATTATCCTTTTTCACATATTTAAGCAACAATCCTTGGTTGATCGTCACACGCATATCGTCGGCGACAAGATGTCTTACAGAGGCAACCAATTTTCGAGCAGTATCGGTAGACATGTCTCCGGTTTTTGCCTTTATAAAAACGCCGTAATAACCTGCTTGCTTCTGTTCAAATATGTTTGTTGCCCGCCAAAGTTCATAAGCTAACTGACGTTCGGCAGGTATTTCTACTTCGGTCACGTCAGGATTGGGAAGAGCAGGCTCTTCTACGGTATTTCGGTCAATTTTATACGTTTTAACTTTATTGGCTATCTGTTCGGCTGCGGCCATTTTTACAAATTCATCGAAGCCCACCTTATTCAATAGAAATTTTAAACGTGCCTTGTTTCTATTGGCGCGCTCTCCATATATACCAAATACACGTACAACCGATTCTGAAAACGGAATAATCAAATCCTCATGCATAAATTCGGATACCGATTGTCCGATATAGGGTTGTGCACCCAAGCTACCGCCCAATACTACTTTGAATCCTCTTATTTCTTCGCCGTTTTCATATTTTACTTTTGGTATAAATCCGATGTCATGTATAAAGGAAAACGCAGTATCTTCCTCACTAGATGAAAAACCGAACTTGAATTTTCTTCCCAATTCCATGCTGACGGGATTTCCTAAAAAATATTTAAAGAAACCATGTGCATAGGGTGCTACGTCAAACGGCTCTTTCGGATCGATTCCCGCAATGCACGAGGCCGTGACATTCCGCACGGTATTGCTACAGGCTTCCCGAATCGTGATGTCATCTTCAGACAATTTGGCCCACAATTCCGGTGTCCTATCCAAACTCACATAATGTATCTGGATATCCTGACGCGTTGTGAAATGTAGGTTTGATGACGCATATTCGTCGGACACATCAGCAATTTTAAGCAATTGTTTAAAGGTCAATTTACCGAATGGTATTTTGATGCGCACCATTTGTACCCCAGGTTGACGTTGACCATAGATACCGCGTGCTAATCGCAAGGATTTAAATTTATCCTCTACGATCTTTCCCTCTTTATAAGCACGAATATTTTTTTCTAAATCAATGATCTCCTGTGGGACAATGGGATTCTCCAATTCTGTTCGAAAACTCAGCATACTCTTATTATCTCTCTTTAATTATGACTTTGCCTGTGCAATATACATATCATTGAGTTCTTCTCAATAACTTGCATGCAAAGTTATAAAATAAATATCTTTAATTATATAAAATCTATCAATTTAGTATATATTTGTAAAAATTTTTTGAAGCCATTAAAAATGGACGAATTGAAGAAGAGATATAAACTACTGATATTTAGTTTTTTAATTGTTTTTTTGTCGGGTTCTTGTGCGCCAAAAGTGAAAGAAGGGTATGACGAAAAAACCGGATACATAGGAAATATTTCTATTTCGGGAGCGTTTGCGCTGTATCCTATTGTCGTTTTATGGAGTGAAGATTTCAAAAAATTGCATCCGAATGTACGATTCAATATTTCAGCTGGTGGTGCTGGAAAAGGCATATCGGATGTATTGACCAACATGGTCGATATCGGATTGGTATCCCGCGATTTGCATCCGCAGGAATTGGAGCGTGGTGCCTTTCCCATACACATTGCTAAAGACGCTGTGCTGGGCACCATCAACAGCCAGCATCCCAATATCGATATAATCAAAGAAAGAGGACTCACACAACAGGAATTAGCAGATATTTTTGTCCATCAACGCTATAGACTATGGAGCGATATCGATCCGCGTTTTGTGAAAAAGCCCATAGAAGTATATGTGCGTTCAGATGCTGCTGGCGCAGGCGAAACGTGGGCTAAGTTTTTTGGAGAGCGGCAGGAGGACCTAAAGGGCATCGGTATCTTCGGGGATCCTGGATTAGCTCAATCTATTAAGGAAAAACCGCTTTCCATAGGTTTCAACAACATCAATTATGTGTTTGACTTGAACACAAAAAAAACATCCAGGGATATCGCGGTTATTCCAATTGACGTCAATGCAAACGGAAAAATTGATAAGGAGGAAGATTTTTATGAGAATCTGGATGATTTAACTAGTGCCGTTGCGTTGCAACGTTATCCCTCTCCCCCGGCCCGTGACTTGACATTTGTGGTGCGGGAAGACAAAATGACCAAATTGCTGAAAGCTTTTATCGAATTTGGCCTTGAAAAGCAACAGCAAGGGCATTTGTTGGAAAATGGTTACGTGCCATTGAATGAAGAGTTAAAAAATGAAGAATTAAAGAAATTGTCAAGTGGAGTTCAGATTAATAAAAGATAAAATTGCCAAACATTCGTTTGCGGCCCTGTTGTTCATTTCCTTGTTCGTCATAGCCTTTATTTTTATAGGTCTGACCAGTAAATCATTGCCTTTATTGCAAAATCAGCACCTAGGTGCTATTTTATCTGAAAGTGTTTGGTCGCCTTTAAAAGGCAGTTTCGGCTTTCTTCCCTTTATTATGGGTACTGTTTGGGTAACGCTTATTTCTTTACTGATCGCTGTTCCGCTTTGCATAATGGCCTCTGTCTATTTAGTCGAATACGCCGGTAAAGGTTTACGCACCATGGTCTTGCCCTTAATGAACGTTCTGGCGGCAATTCCACCCGTATTATACGGCGTATGGGGTGTTTTGTTCGTCGTACCTATTCTGGGGAAATATGTTGCTCCGATATCTGGTATAGAAAGTACGGGCTATTCTGTATTTGCCGGAGGCATTGTTTTGGCCGTGATGATCTTTCCCATCATGATCAGTATTATGGTGGAAGTGCTCCATACTATTCCGCAAGAATTGAAATCCGCATCGCTCTCATTGGGCGCAACCAAATGGGAAACCATCACAAAAGTCATTTTGGTGAAAGCAAAACCGGGATTATTGGCGGCAGTGGTTTTAGGTATTTCACGTGCTTTCGGGGAAACCATAGCAGTACTGATGGTTTGTGGCAATGTACCACAGATTCCAAAATCGTTATTTGATGCAGGCTACCCTATCCCCGCATTGATTGCCAACAATTTTGGGGAAATGATGTCCATTCCTTTGTATGATTCAGCGTTGATGTTTGCAGCTTTATTGCTATTTGTCATCATTTTCGGATTCAACCTTATTTCACGTCTTATTCTAAATCGATTGGAGGGCAAAGCGTAATGTCAAATGTGCAACGTAGATTGTTAAAAGAAAAAATTGCCAAAGCCTTTATGCAACTATCTGGTATATTGATTACTGGATCATTGTTTTTTATTATTGGAACGATTTTATACAAAGGTCTTCCCCATCTTTCATGGGAAATGGTTAGCCAGACACCCCAAGGAGGATTTTATATAGGGAAAGAAGGAGGCATTCTAAACGCAATATTGGGATCTCTCTATTTAGCAACACTTTCTACCCTTTTGGCTACCTTTATTGGTATTCCGATTGCCATTTATTTGGATGTATATGTGAAATCGGGCTCTTTTTTTGCTCGCTCCTGTAAGATGCTTTTTGATGTGTTGTTTGGTATTCCTTCTATTGTGTATGGTGCTATTGCTTTCAGCATCATGGTATGGCTAGGCATTCGCGCCTCGCTTTTGGGCGGTGTCATCACCATCACATTATTGACCATTCCTATTGTTGTACGTACCATAGATGAATTGTTGAAAACAATTCCCATAGACTTGAAGCGTGTCACGTTCTCCATTGGGGCAACTCGGTGGGAAACAGCCAAAGTATTGTTGAAATATATAAAACCGGGCATATTTACAGCCATTTTATTGGCATTTGGGCGAGCTATTGGCGACGTTGCGGGCGTCTTGCTGACCACAGGGTTCAGTGACAATTTGCCCAAATACCTTGACGAACCATCTGCAACATTGCCTTTGGCTATCTTTTTTCAATTGAGCAGTCCCATTCCGGAAGTACAGGGGAGAGCTTATGCTTCCGCATTAATTTTGACATTTATTATTTTAATTATCGTTATATGCACACACTTCCTGGCTTCCAAACAGAAGAAACACAAGATATAGCCACTACGGTAACACCACATATTGAAATCAAGGATTTGAATGTTTTCATAGAGGGGCAGCATATCCTCAAGGATATCAATCTTTCTATCCCAAATAATTCCATCACATCGATCATCGGTCCGTCGGGCTGTGGCAAAACAACCTTACTGAAAACATTAAACCGTTTGGTAGATGACACAAAAGGTGTAGAGGTGAAAGGTTCGGTATTGGTTAACGGTGAAGATATCTATGCGCCTCATGCCGAAGTGACACATATCCGTAAAAAAATGGGACTGCTGTCACAAAGACCTTTTCCATTGCCCATGTCTATTTTTGATAATGTAGCATATGGCCCCCGTATTCACGGTGAACGGAACAAGACCGTATTAAAACAAATCGTCGAACAGCAACTGCGAAATGTGGGCCTCTGGGAAGAAGTGAAGGATCGTTTGGATGATTCTGCGACTGGCCTGTCCATTGGACAGCAACAGCGTTTGTGCCTAGCTCGGGGGTTGGCTGTCAAGCCTGAGATCATCTTGGGAGATGAATCCACCTCTGCGCTAGATCCAATCTCCACGCAGACCATCGAAAATTTGCTCATCGAGCTCAAGAATGATTACACGATTGTGCTGGTGACACATATTTTGCGGCAAGCGCGTCGTGTTTCGGACTATATTCTTTTTGTTTATAATGGCGAGATTGTGGAGTTTGGCAAAACGGACGATGTGCTGTTAAACCCACAAAATGAGATCACGCAACAGTACGTGAAAGGATTTATTAGTTAAGCTTTGAATAGCATAGTTGGGATCATTGAGAAACTCAGGGTTTGTCGAAAATGAACTTAAAGGGATGCAATTTTCAAGTAGGCAAACAACTTTTGAACACCCATAAAATCACAGGTCATATCGTTATAAATTCGTTTTTCATTTTTATAATTAAAAACAAAACTTTCAGTGGAAGTGCAATGCCCTCTCCTTTTAGTTACTTCAACTAACCGTCGTTCAAAATGAATAAGATAATCAATGTCTTTGCTGTCCAATTGTCGGTTTGTGTTTTGGTGCTTTAAATAATACCTCCCAAAATTTTTTGAGATAACCAACGAATCCGCACCGAAACTAAAACAGCCAGATTGTGTGATGTTAATTTTTAATGAATCACCATTGTTAAATTGCAACAACCAATCATTTTTTGAAGAATCGCCTTCAATCGCTTTAAAACTCCAACAACATAGTGTCATGACCATCCATAGAAATACTATTTGCTTTTTCATTTTCCTGCATTTTGTATTAAGGATGCCGTGATTGAAGGTTTTCCATAACTGTATAATAATAAAAAAGGGGAAACCAAAATGGCATCCCCTCTCCTATATCTCGTAAACAAAGATTAGACCGTGTCTTGGTTTAATTGTTGTTTATAGATAGCTTTCTTGATTTGGGTACGACGAGTTACTGATTTCTTCTCGTATGCTTGACGAGAACGTAGTTCACGTAACACACCTGTTTTCTCAAACTTCTTTTTGAAACGTTTCAACGCTCTGTCTAAGGATTCTCCTTCTTTTACATTTACGATAATCATGCTGCTTTTATACCTCCTTTCGTGCCCTTTTAATTTTTTTTGTGTCTGCAAAGATACTTATAAAAGTAAGAATTCAAAAGTGAAATTTTAAAAAGATATCTTTCTCAATATTTTTCTGATTATAGTTGCAAATCCTTTACTATCTTTTCTAACGGGCGGTCTGCTGTGCATAATACCGTATAAAAACCCAATTTTGTTGCTGTTTCCAAATGCTGTGGACTGTCGTCAATAAATAGTGTCTCTTCTGGAACAATTCCCGTTTCCCTTATCACCTGCTTGAAGATATCCGAATCAGGTTTGCGCAAACCCATAAAATGCGAATAATAGGTTTTCTCAAAAAACGCCGAATTATCCGGCACACCATATTTATGCTGAATATGGCGCATGCAATATGTATAATGGATTTCGTTGTTATTGCTTAACAAGAAAGTGCGGTACTTTGATTTTAAATAATGCAATATGTCGTGCTTACCCTCCGGTACACCGATGAGCAATGCATTCCAAGCATCGTCGATCTGTTGATCAGACAAATCTGGTCTGTTCGCACGCTTCCGGATGCCATCTCGGAATGCGGCCGGGCTAATCTCTCCCCTATCAAAAGCATCGAAAAGGTTGTCTTGGGCCTTATGTCCGAAGAATTCCGCTACATTTTTGATACCCAATGCAGTAAAGGCCTCACGCACACGACCGAAGTCTATCGTGAAAATTACATTGCCATAATCAAGGATAATATTTTTAATTTTTTGCATGTAAAATTTTGTTTTGTCAGCGCAAATATCGATAATTGCATCGTCAAAAAGGAACTCAACCTTGCAAAATTGACAACTGCGCCTATAGCTCAGTCGGTTAGAGTAGAAGACTCATAATCTTTTGGTCCCTGGTTCGAGCCCAGGTGGGCGCACAAATCGAAAAAGTCGTTTTTCCGCAAGGGAAAACGACTTTTTTCGTTTCTTAGGGCACTTTAGGGACATCTGTCCTACGCCGAATCGGATACTCCGAAACGACGTGACTTGCATAGATTTTTGTTGAACTTCACGTAAAAGTGTTACAAATGTGTTACAGCCCTTTTACGTGCCAATTTCGAAAGAACTATGGCAACCGTTAGTGCAAAGGTGTTCGAGCATCACAAAAAAGCCGATGGCACCTACAATGTGAAAATTTGTGTGCAACACAAAAGATTAAGAAAGTATCTTGACACAACTCATTTCGTTGTCAGGAAACAATTAACCAAAGACTTTAAAGTCAAAGACCCGTTTATCGCCGACAAGGTCGAGAAGCAGCTTAGGGATTATCGAAAGATGATTAGCGAACTTGACGAACGACTGGATTATTTTACCGCTGAATCCCTGCGCGATTACCTGCGTGACAAAGATGAGGATATCGACTTCATCAAGTTTTGCGACCAACACATTGAACGTCTCAGAAAAGAAAAGCATACGGGAACGGCGAACAATCACAGGAAAATCCGTAACAGTCTGGTCGACTATTTCAATCGGACATCCGTCTCGATCAAGGAGATCAATTCCAATATGCTGATGGCATACGAACGTTATATGCGGTCAGAAAGAACAATGACACGGATCAACCAATTGGGAAATGAAGTTACGACCAAAGAAAAAGGGTTGTCCGATAGCGGTCTGCATAATCAGATGCGCGACCTGCGGACGTTATTCAATGCTGCACGTGACCTATACAACAATGAAGACCTCGGCATCTACCGCATCAAGCATTATCCATTCAAGAAGTACAAAGTTGGTTCCCCACCCCTCACCAAGAAAAGGAACAATACACTTGAACAAGTGCTGACCATAAGAGATTGTGTAACCGTCCCCGGAAGCCGTGCGGAATTGGCTAAGGAACTTTATATGCTTTCGTTCTACCTCTGCGGAATGAATGCCGTTGATCTTTACCGATTAACAAAACGTGATATTAGAAACGGACGTGTTGATTACAACCGTTCCAAAACCGAGGGTAAACGCAAGGACAATGCCTTTATCAGTATTAAGATTGTAGAAGAAGCCAAGCCGTTATTGGAAAAGTATTTAGGGAAATTGCGTGAACGTTATTCGAGTGCCAACTGCCTGAACTGGGCCTTATCTAAAGGCATGGGGCAATTACGTAAATTGACGGGGATACCTGATCTTACGTTGTATTGGGCAAGGCATACATTTGCCAACACCGCACGAAATGATTGTCGCATGAGTAAGGACGATGTGGCACTTGCGCTCAACCACGTTGACGAAGGTAATCGTACAACGGACATCTACATCGCCAAAGATTGGAAAATCGTTGATGATGTACAGCGGAGAGTGATTGCGCAACTTAAAAAAGTCGAAGCAAAAATCAGGAAGAAAATTGCGGATAAGGCTATATCGGAAGACGTGGCCGCTTAGAAATGATAATGCTGCATGGGATGTTATATTCCATGCAGAACTTTTAACAATTTAATTTGACAATTATGAGATCTGTAATATGGTTTTTTATAACGTGTATAATAGCGACGGTTGGTTTCTTTGCTGCTTTGAGCATGAAAACCCCATGGGTTGGGTTTGCTGTTGCTTTTGGCGTATGGTTGATTTTTATATGGAACACGACAAAGCCTAAAAGGTAAACTGCTTCTATTAAAAAATCAATATTTGCATCTGTTATCATAAATTTAGTTTTAGGATTTTTGTATATGATGACAAACAACTTAGAGCAGGATAAATCTGCGCTGCTTATTATAGATATGCAGTACGATTTCGCAAATCCTAAAGGCCAAGCCTATGTCGATGGAACGGAAGAAACAATTTCCCACCTCGCTTCTCTAACAAGTATATTCCGGAAATACGGAAAACCGGTGTTCCATATCATACGCCTGTATCAACCAGACGGAAGTAATGCCGAATTATGCCGTAGAGAGCTTATTTTGTCTGGTAAACCAATCGTAGTTCCTAATAGTCTGGGTGCAAAAATTATTGATGAATTATTGCCTGAAATTGATAGCCCGCATTCTGATGACGAGCTTCTTAACGGAAATATCATCCGGTGTGGGGATAATGACTACATCTTATATAAACCAAGGTGGGGCGCATTTTATAACACGACATTACATGATGTATTGCAATCAAAGGAAATAAATTCGCTATTTGTTGCCGGATGTAATTTTCCGAATTGCCCACGTACCACCATGTACGAGGCGAGTGAACGGGATTACAGGATTGCAATGATCCCATCGACCATCTCGGGTGTTTACGACAGAGGTTTACAGGAAATGCGAAATATCGGTGTGCATATCTTTGAAGATCCTGCCCTCGTAGATTTCTTTTTCAAAAGTGGAATAATAATCACCGATTATCACCCGGCCTATAAAGACGCTTTCAAAGCTTTGAATATGGCGTGGCTTAACCAGTATTTTAATATAGAACCGGTTGACCAGTACGTATTGTCCAATCCGGAAGAAGCAATACTCAAAAGTGGTGGCAAAATCCTTTTTGCCTTGAAAGACGGTCAACCTATAGGTACAGCTGCCTTGAAAAAAATGGATGACTATCGCTTGGAATTGACCAAGATGACCGTACATGAGAATTACCGAGGGTGTGGAATCGGAAAAATGCTCTGCAGTCAGGCGATATCCGTATCCAAACGTCTTGGCGTGAAAGAGCTTGTACTTTTCTCGCACACCCGCTTAACAGATGCCCTGAATATATATCGGAAATTAGGTTTCAACGAAACGGAAATAGATAAGACAAAATACAAAAGAGCCGATGTCATGATGACGTTCACCTTTTAAATCCATATCAATTTTAACTTAACAAGATGACCACTTTAACGACCCCACAAACAATATTGACCAGCGCAGAGAAGTTTGATTTTGAAAATTTTACTTTCGGCTCTACGCCTACCGATCATCTATTTTTCGCTAATTACGACAACGGAAGCTGGGGCAATCCGAGAGTCGAAGAATTTAGCCACCTATCCCTCAGCCCATTCTCACTATGTTTCCATTACGGACAGACGGTCTTCGAGGGAATGAAAGCTTACCGCATAAGCGAGGGAACAATCAATATATTCAGGCCCGACAGGCATTTGACCAGGATGAATCGGTCTTTGGCGCGGATGTGCATGCCGGAAATTCCAAAAGATTTATTCTTAACGGGTTTGGAGGCAATTGTGAAAGCGGATCATTCATGGTTGCCCGATGGCAAGGATAAACTTGCTTTGTATATCCGCCCCTTTGTTATTGCTACGGAGCCACGTTTGGGCGTTAAAGTTTCGGATACGTTTCTGTTTTGCATCGCCTGCACTCCCATCACGCAGTATTATGATAAGCCATTACGCGTTAAGGTAGAGACCGAATTTTCCCGATCATCTGAAGGAGGATCCGGTTATGCAAAATGTGGAGGAAACTACGGCGGAGCTTTCTATCCGACCTACCTCGCCAATCAACAAGGTTTTGACCAGATTATATGGACAGACGCTTCTACACATCAATTTTTGGAAGAGGCTGGTACGATGAATATTATGCTCATTGCCGACGGGAAACTATTGACCCCACCATTGAGCTCTTCTATTCTGGATGGTATCACCAGAAACTCGCTCATACAATTATGCCGGGATTTGGGTATTTTGGTCGAAGAACGGCGAATAAGCGTAGCAGAATTGGCCGATACCTTGGCTCATAACGAAAATGTGGAGGTTTTCGGTGCAGGTACAGCCGCTATTGTTTCTCCAATAGCCAGTATCCAAATTGACGGAGTTGATTATCACCCTTACACGGGAGATAAAGCGGTAATGTACCGTCTGAAAAATGAATTGGAAGAAATAAGACGTGGGCACAAGACAGACCCACACGGATGGAATTATTTAGTAAATATTTAGAAACAGCGAACAATGAATGTAAGATACCCAATCGGACAATTTGAGAAGCCGAACCTTATCAATAAACAGGAACTTTCGGGCTGGATAAGGACTATAGCAGGATTCCCGAAAGAAATAGCCAGCGAGGTTTTATCATTAACGGATGAACAGCTCGATACCCCCTACAGAGATGGTGGTTGGACCGTAAGACAAGTTGTCCATCATTGTGCAGACAGCCATATGAATGCTTTTATACGTTTTAAGTTAGCGCTTACGGAAACCGATCCGGTTATCAAGCCTTATCAAGAAGCGTTATGGGCAGAATTGCCGGACAGCAAAATTCACTTGGAGTCCTCGTTAAACCTTTTAAAAGGATTACATGAGAGGTGGGGTAAATTACTTGAAAGCCTTGACGACGAAGACCTAAAAAGAACATACGTTCATCCTGAACACGGTCGACCAATTCCTTTGGACGAAGTTATTGGTATGTATGCATGGCATTGCAATCACCACTTGGCTCATATTACAGTGTTAAAGAGAAACCAAAATTGGATGTAGTTTTTACAAAGCTTTATGGGCAAGGTCTCCCAGCAATTTAAGATCGCGATCTAATCGCTCATTCCATAACAAACCGTAGTTTAATCGAAGGCAATTTTCGTATTGATTTTGCAACGTGAAAATTCTACCCGGTGCAAAGCTGATTTTATGGCGCAGGCATTGTTCATATAATGCAATGGTATCAATAGTTTTAGGTAATTCCACCCAAATAACGAACCCGCCCTGCGGCCTGCTGGCCATTGTTCCGTCAGGAAAATAATCCGAAATGGCCCTTGAAAATTTGAGTAGATTGCCATGGAGTGTATGCCGTAATTTGCGAAGATGGTTCTCATACCGGCCTGTTTCAAGAAACCCGGCAATAACTTCCTGCGTGATGGAAGTCGATGAAATATTGTGGTAGAGCTTCATGCGCCGTACTTCATCTTTGAACTTTCCCGGAGCAACCCACCCAACCCGATAGCCGGGAGCGAGCGTTTTGGATACCGAACCGCACCACAATACCAGGCCGCTTTCGTCATAGGTCTTGCATGATTTCGGGCGTTGCTGACCAAAATATACGTCACCATTGAGATCATTCTCAATAAGGGGAACGTTATATTTTTCAAGGAGACGTACCGTCTGTTTCTTGTTTTCGTCGGGCATGCAACTGCCCAACGGATTGCTGAAATTGCTGATAAAGAGACATACATTTATCTTGTTTTTTCTTAGTGCATCTTCCAATGCGTTCAGGTCAACACCATGCTGTGGATCCGATGGTAGTTCCAATACTTTGACGCCTAACACCTGAGCGAGTTGTAACATGCCGAACGAGATAGGACTTTCCATGGCTACCGTATCTCCTTTTTTTGTCAATGCCATCATACAATATGACAGCGCGTTCAGGCAACCACTTGTGGTGATGATTTCATCATGCTTCAAATTACACTCCATTGCGAAAGACCATCGGGCAATTTGACGGCGTAACCGCTCATTTCCCTCGGTTTTGTCATACATGACACCGCTACCTTTCAACTCCCTTGTTGCCATCATAAGACCCTTGTTGAGTTTTGCTATGGGCAATAGCTCATTTGCCGGAGTCCCCAATGCAAGCGGTAAATGACCATCTTCCCCCAAGCTATCATAAATCTTGCGTACCAACAATTCACTGTCGGCATAATTCGCTTCAGATTCCGGGTTGGTAAGCTGGGGCAGCGCAGGAATTTTCGTTTTTGAATACCGCACATAGTATCCGGACTGAGGCCGCGTCTCAATCAACATTTTACTCTCTAAATAATAGTATGCACTCAATGCCGTATTTTGACTTACACCATATTCACGGCAAATCGTCCGTAGCGATGGGAGCTTATCACCGGTACGCAACGTACCGTTCAGGATTTGTTGCTCGATAATTTTAGCGATACGCATATAAGCGAACTCCGACTTGTTTTGTGTTTTCTTCATTCGTACATTTTAACTGCTACCAGCAAAAATAATAAAACTGCATCTGCTATCATAAAAATATATTACCGAATTTTGTTTGACAAGATGAACTTAAAGCTATGGGACACTATAAGATTAAAACGGGATTTCATCGGATGGATTTAGGGAGCATCCATTATTTTATCTCCAAAGAGAGCTATTGGGCTCAGAATGTTCCTTTTGAAATCGTAGAAAAGTCTTTAAAAAATTCCTTTTGCATAGGCGTTTTTGATAGTGAAGACAAGCAGATTGGTTTCGCCCGGATAATCTCTGATCGGGCGACTTTCGGTTACCTGTCTGATGTTTTCGTTTTAAAGCAATACCGTGGAAAAGGCGTCAGCAAAGCAATGCTGCAGTATATCGTTAATATCAAATGGGTAAAGCAGTTACGACGGTTTGTGTTATTCACCGAAGATGCCCAAACGCTTTATAGCCGCTACGGCTTCAGGAGTTTATCCGATTCGGAAAAATATATGGAAATCGTTCAAGATAATATGTATCGCACACCTATAAAAAGCAAGTAATAATGGATTTCTATCACAAGCACATATTTATCGTGGGTTCAGGGGCTATTGGCAAAGCGCTCGCTATCTTCCTTTCTCAAGCGGGTAGAAAAGTTACCATGATAAGAGGAAGCGTAGATGACGGTAGTACAGTAACCCGCCGTTTCGCTGTCGAAATGGAAAACGGCTCTATACACGAGGCGGATGTTGAGGTTGCAACATTGAATTCCCTTTCCGAGATTGACGGTATTGTTGTTCTCGCAACCAAATCTTTTGGAAATAAAAAACTGGCTGGTGCATTAAAATCAAAAATAGGCGACTCACCTATCGTACTCCTACAAAACGGCTTGGGCATCGAGCAACCTTTTTTGGAGTGTGGATACCAGCAGGTGTACCGTTGCGTTCTCTTTGTAACGAGTCAGTTGATTGATGAAGTTGTTGTGCGGTTTAAGCCTGTGGCAACTTGCCCTGTGGGAATAGCGCATGGAGATGAAGAGCAACTAAACAATATCGTCGCCCATCTAAATACCCCTGATTTTAGATTTATGAGTGAAGTGCATATCCAGCATATCATATGGAAAAAAGCGATCATCAATTGCGTGTTCAATTCGGTTTGCCCGTTATTGGAAATTGACAATGGCATCTTCCACAGAAATCCTGATGCGTTGAAAATTGCCCGTAGGGTAATCGCTGAATGCACAACTATCGCTCATGCAAAAGGAATAGCAATTCAGCCTGATGACGTAGAGAGTGGTTTGGTTCAAATAAGCCGGTTTTCCGATGGGCAAGCGATATCGACCTTACAAGATATACGGCGTAATAAAAGAACCGAAATAGAAACATTAAACGCTGAAATAGTGAGGATAGCGGAACAGATACATCAGCAGGATGCCGTTAGGGAGACAAGGTTATTAGGTGAACTCACGAAAATAAAGTCTGAAATCGCATTAAAAAGAACAAATCAGGAAACATCAACAAAGTATTGACCGTTAGTGAATAATCGATATGGAAAAGACCTTAGAAATTGTTTATAAATATTCATTGGATTATCTGGATAGAGTTGACGATTTACCAGTAAACGCTATCAGCGGAAAAAATGACTTGGAGCGTGCACTCGAATATCCTTTGCAAGATCGTGGGATAGATAGTGTCCAAGTCATTGAACAATTGATTGCTGATGCTGAACAAGGAATTGTTCACTCTACTTCAGGGCGCTTCTTTGGCTGGGTTATGGGAGGAAATGTCCGTTCCGCTCTTGCTGCAGAATGGCTTACATCTTTGTGGGATCAAAATGCTGCCTTATACGTCAGTAGCCCTGCGTCCGCGATTGCCGAAGAGGTTGCGGGCAAATGGCTAAAGGAATTATTCGGCATACCTCAAGATGCAAGTTTCGCGTTTACAACCGGTTGCCAGATGGCACATTTTACCTGTCTTTCAGCTGCCCGTAACGCGCTACTTGAACGTAACGGTTGGGATGTTGAGAAAAGTGGTCTTTTTGGTGCACCAAAAATAAAGATTTTTACAAGCGAATTACTGCATGGATCCGCCTTAAGAGCCATTCGGTTTCTTGGATTGGGAACGGATAACATCGAATATCTTGAAACAAACAATGACAGGCAATTATCGCCGGAGGCACTTTGCGAGGCACTCGAAACAAACCAACAACCGGCCATAGTCGTTTTGCAGGCAGGCGATCTGAACACCGGAACATTTGATGATTTTGATAAATTGATAGCTATAACCCACCAGTACAACGCTTGGGTACATATTGACGGGGCTTTTGGATTGTGGGCTGCTACCAGTGAGAACTTTAAGCATCTCTTAAAAGGGTGTGAAAATGCAGACTCTTGGGCAACGGACGGACACAAATGGTTAAATGTACCTTATGACAGCGGCTATGCATTTGTAAGAAATGTATCTGCTCATTACAAAGCACTTTCCATCCGGGCGAGCTATCTTACTCATAGTGATGGCGCAAGGGATCAGATGGACTGGACGCCTGAATGGTCACGACGAGCCAGAGGATTTGCAACGTACGCCGCTATAAGGGAATTAGGCAGAATTGGGATAGGTCAAATTATTGATAAAAGCTGTTACCTATGTGCCAAATTAATTGAAGAATTGGGAAAAATACCGGGCATTGAAATCGTCAGCGAACCTATCATCAATCAGGGGCTCGTAAGGTTTATGCCGCCCAAAAACCATCTCGATCATCCAGATCCCAATTCGTTTACAGATTTCATCATTCAGGAAAATCTGGACAAAGGAATGTCTTTTTTGGGAGGGACCGAATGGAATGGTATACGTTGTATGCGGATATCGGTGTGTAATTGGCAAACTAACGAAGACGACATTTCGAAGACTGTTCAAACTTTTAGAGAAATCCTCTATAAGTATTATTTGTAAATAATGTAAACAATTATAAGTTAGGTGATTAATATGAAAATAATGTTAATAACAGGCGCCAGCCGAGGAATAGGTGCAGCAACAGCGCTCCTTGCCGCAAGAAACGGTTATGCAGTAGCAGTAAATTATAAAAAGAACAAAGCAGCAGCCGACGATGTAGTTAATCGGATTGTATCACAAGGAGGAAAAGCCATCGCCATTCAAGCAGATGTTTCCAGGCAAGATGAGATTGTTCGTTTATTTTCCGAAGTGGATAGGCATTTTGGAAAGCTCCATTGCCTCATCAACAATGCCGGAATACTTGAGCATCAGAAGAAATTCGTTGATCTTGATTATGAAAGATTGCAACGGATGTTTAACGCCAATGTAATGGGACCATTTCTGTGCTGCCAAGAAGCCATTAAACGCATGTCGTCAACATATGGTGGTGAAGGCGGAACCATTGTCAATGTTTCCTCCATTGCTTCCAGGACCGGGGCACCTTTTGAATACACCGATTATGCTGCCACAAAAGGAGCGTTAGATACCTTAACGATCGGATTATCGAAAGAATTGGCGGACGAGTATATCCGGGTAAATGCTGTTCGTCCCGCATTCATCCATACCGACATCCATGCCGATGGCGGTGAGCCTGACAGGATTGATCGGATAAAAAGTACTATTACGCTTAAACGCGGTGGTTTGGCGGATGAGGTTGCAGAAGCTATTTTGTGGCTCGCATCGGATAAATCATCCTATTCGACGGGAATTTTCATTGATGTGACAGGTGGACGTTAACTTTTCCGAATCAAGGAGTAAATAAAAAATTGCATGAAAAATAGAGTCGTAAATATTCCAAAACCTTTATGGAAGTTACATGGAAAGCAAACTTATAAACAGGATTTAGTAATGACTTACCTCATTGCCGTAATAGTAATGCTGGTGAACTTAAAAGCAAGCAATGAATTGGTATTATGGAAAGTGATCGTTGTGGCTATTCTGTCAATAGATATTGGTGGCGGAGTAGTCAGTAATTTTACGAGAGGTACGATAAATTACTATCGGGAATCGAAACTTTCTCCTTATCTTTTTGTATGGTTTCATTTATTACAAGCATTTGCTTTAGCTTGTATTTATCAGGTTTCTTTTTTTCCAATTTCATTAACCATGATAATAGCTATGATTGGCGCAAGTGTCGCGATAGCATTCCATAAAACAGCTATGCAACGGCAAATCAGTGTGTTTTTCTTTGCTTTAGTTGTGTTAATGTTAAGCCTCTTTCCCGAAGTCCCTATCCCGGCTAAAACTTTGACTGTGTTGATGTCATTCAAATTGCTGGCGGGATTTTCAGCCCACTATGGTAAACCAATTGAGTAATAATTATATAGATAATATCAAATAAATGAACTGGTTATACAATGAATTTCAACAAATAGGCAAAGACTATTCTCTGGAAGAAGAGGTAAAAGTGTACGACGAAACACACTCCCGCTTTAGAGATATTCATCAGGAAAGCAATGAGCTACTTAAATTATTGAATGTGACAGATCGCGATGTTTTAGTAGACTTTGGCTCTGGTTCAGGTGTATTGCTATCGAAGCGGCTAAAGTTTGTAAAAAGGTGTATGCGGTAGATATATCTCAGAATATGCTAAGCTTAGCCCGAAACAAAGCAATATGTTCCAATGTCGAAAATATTGAATTTGTTCATTCGGGATTTTTGAACTTTGCCCTTACACCCAAATCTGTGGATTATATCACGTCTACTTTTTCTTTCCATCATTTGCCGGATTTCTGGAAGAAAGTGGCTTTGGAAAAAATGAATTTTTTACTAAAAGACGATGGTATATTGTTCATTAAGGATGTTATTATTGAAGATAGTACGCCTTTTGAAAACATAAACCGTTTTATAGCAGAACAAGAAAAATTGGGCGGAGTCTTTTTGAAAGAAGATGCAGAGCAACATTTTCGTGAAGAATATTCCACATTCGATTGGGTCATTGATTCGCTTTTGGAGAGGTCTGGGTTTTCCATCCAATCAAAATCTATAGAAAAGGGTCTAATTGCTTCTTATCTGTGCGTCAAATCCAATGAGCATAATAAAACACGAGCGTTAAATGATTAATAATCAAAAATGTAAATGGAAACAAGTTATATAAACAGTGTCATCAAGCAATTCGGATATTACAAGATGCTTGGGGAAAAGGCCATGCAACAGCTGGACGATGAAAGTCTGTTTTGGCAATATAATGGAGAAAGCAACAGTATCGCTATTATCGTAAATCACCTTTCGGGAAATATGCAATCCCGCTTTACCGACTTTCTGACATCAGACGGAGAAAAAACGTGGAGAAACAGAGATGCCGAATTTGATAACCAATTTCATGACAGGCCATCACTTATCGCACATTGGGAAAAGGGATGGGAATGCCTATTCAATGCCTTAAGCAGTTTGCGCACAGCTGATCTGGAAAGCATTGTCTATATCCGAAACGATGGACATACCGTTATGGAGGCTATAAACAGGCAGTTGGCCCATTATCCCTACCACATAGGACAAATCGTGTATATGGCGAAAATGATAAAAAACGAGGATTGGCAAACGCTCTCCATCGCCCGGAACAAGTCTGCACAATACAATGAACGAAAGTTTGAACAAGATAAAGAAAGAAGGCATTTCACCGACGATCTTTAGAATATAAACAATGAGATATGATTAAGATTCAGGAAAAACAAGCAATCGAAAAGTTGGGACAATCGGGGAAAGAATTTATCTCCTTGCTTGACGTAAACAATCTTTCAGTCGAAATTTACAAACCTCACCTTGTGGATAAGCAAAAGCCACACGATCGGGATGAATTTTATGTCATCATCTCCGGCTCAGGCATTTTTGAATTGGATGGCGAAACTACTCCTTTTCAACAAGGAGACTTCTTGTTTGTCCCGGCATTTGTAGCACATCGATTTGTCGAGTTTTCAGCAGACTTTATAACCTGGGTCTTTTTTATAAAGTAGTTATGCTTTGATTAAATGGCAATAAGTTTAAAAACTATATTGATTATCATCTCCAGTAACACTGATGAATCAGACGTTTACTCCCTAAAACTACCAGCTTAATAAACAGTGCATAGCACTTTGTTAAATTGTGGCTTATGAAGATTGAAACATCTGTCAAGTGGCTTTATGCATTAGAAGACAATTTACACCCGAGCGTTTTAGCCAATACTATTACTCAAAAATCCGATTTCGCGGATTTACTGCGCAAGCTAAAAAAGAATATACAGGAATTTCGTCCATATCTCCTAAACGCGGTCAGCCGATCTAAACTGGAAGCGAAAGCAATTCTTATGCAATTAATTGTCGTCAGCGATGCCATCCATAATTATAAGGTGGGGATGGCAGCTGCTTGGAAAGACAACGTGTTTTCTGATGATATGGATATGTTTTACCGTCAAGCATTAAGCCGACTGGAAAGGTTGTTTGAACTTTATAACAAACTCGATGAAGAATTGCTATCCGATGTGCCAATCACGGCGTTTGCCGTTTCTAATATCATACTACCCAAATATTGGACAACTGCATAAATGTTTAAATTAGCAGTTGAAAATGAAAAAAGAACGCAGGAAATTCAGTGCAAGCTTTAAGGCGAAGGTAGCCATAGAAGCTATCAAGGAGCA